>JAABUM010001858.1_pt1 | contig 30106 bp, 40 predicted proteins | sample 5559161 | NCBI WGS metagenome assembly JAABUM01 (sample SAMN10711868, study PRJNA513369) | rock metagenome | isolation source: Antarctica rocks | place: Antarctica: Victoria Land, Siegfried Peak nord
AGAGCCAGCGTTTGTTGCCGTACAGCATGTGAGATTCCGCATGTCTCATCATTAAGTTGGCCCACTCCGTCGAAGACCGCTGTGTCGTGTGTCAGTTTTTTCTGATGCCCGATGCACAACACCTGCTGGCGCTGGTGACATTCCTGTTGATAGACGGTTGCCGCCTCTGGCAAGATGTTCTAGCTGACTCTCAGCGTCTCAGGCTGTCCAGCTGCGCGCTGGCCGGCATCGCGTTCACGTGGTCGCAGCTCCACTGCCGCGACGTGCAGGAGCAGCAGCGGCCTTTGCTGTCGACGATTCCCCAATCCCAGAAGGACGCGCCAGCCCTGATGGCAAAGTAGGTCATGCCGCCGAAGCTGAGCTGCTGCACGATGTTGTAATCGTTGCCCGCCGGAGCCAGCGCAAAGAGCCGGCGCACTGCTGCGTCGCCGCCCAGCTGCTGCACCAGCCAGCGGCCGCAGTCGCACAGGGCCGGCGCCCGCAGCCATGCCTGCGGCTGCCCGGGCCGGTCCTGGCCCTCGAGCATGGCATTGGCAGTGGTGTCGGCGCCGCAGATGCAAGCCTTGCCGTAGCCTACGAGCCGCTCGCCGTCTGAGAACCGCACGATGCGGAACCCCAGGAAGGCGAATCGCCACTTGCGCTTGCCGCACGGGCGATGCCGCACCAGGAATACGCCCTGCCGCATGAGGGCGTCGACGGCCAGCAGCGGCGTGCTGACGCCGCGCAGAGCAGCGAGCTCGCCGGCCAGAACTGAATCTGCAGCGCTGGCGTGATACTCTGCATCGCTGCTGCTGTCACTGTAGAAGCCGTCCCTGTCGCTGTCGCTGTCGCTGCCGCCAGAGCCGCCTGCGTCAGGTGCAGGCGCCGCATGTGCCGCCGCCGCCGGCTGGGGCTGGAGCTGGACTGCGGCGGCTGTCACGCCACCTTCTGGGTTCTCAGGCTGGGCTGCAGCGCCGCCTGTCGAGCTCGGCAGCTCGTATGAGTCCCACTGCCCAGTCGCCTCGTTAAAACACCTGCGGTCGATATCTCCGCCGTCTTCGTCAGAGGCCGCCTTTCGGCGCTTTCCCTGCGCATGATAAAGCCATGTCTGCTGAATCTTGGGCGTCACAGCCTCGGCGAACAGCAGATTTCTGTGCGGGCAACCCAAGCATGCATCACCCTGGCAGCTGCTGTTGCACACGACAACGGGCTCTGAGATGGACGACGCACCATAGAATGTTTGTATATGGTGATATCAAATGCTTGGGAGGCTGCAGGGCTCTGAAGCGCCGCGTCTCGTCCAGTGTGCCTCGGAACATGCAGTTCGAGAAGCGCAGTTTGGCGGGTCGCTCGACAGGCTTTAGGGGCAACGAATGAGGCTCAGCTGGCGGAGGCTGTAGAAATTATTCTGATACTCAGTCAACAAGTGGCAGCGCATGATGCGGGGCTCCGTACTGGCCGCACTTGGCGTTTTGCTGAGCCTGAGTCAAGTCTTGACCTGTTGGCAGATTTTGCCTTTCTCGGCTTTGCTAAAAGGAGCGCCCTCCCAGTTCAAAGGGCGCCCTACATAACTCCAACAACCACTGTCCCCACACATGCGGAAACGCAACCATAGTGCGGGCTGGGCGAAATGCACTCAGAAAGGATAAAACCTATACAACCCCAAAAGTACAGTGAGGTGATCTAGTGTGCTACACTTCGGGCAAGCGGCTCCGTTCCTGCTCCCCCTTCTCCCCTGCCCCCAGTGCCTCCGCCTCTGCCTCGGCACGCCGCCGCCAGCCGCCGGCGACCGTCACAAACGCAGTCGCTGCTAGCAGCACGCCGCCGCCGATGTACGTCAGCAGCTTCGGCGGCGCCATGAGGCCGAAGGCCCAGCCCAACACCGAGCCGATTGGCGGATCCAGCGTCTGCGCCAGCGTCAGCACCAATGGCGACATCGCCTGCGTGAAATGCACAGAAGTGTGTTGGCAGGTTCATGTGCGCGTAGGCAAACACGCAACGTATACAGAAGTGTGTTGGCAGGTTCGTGGTGATCGGGCAAGCACACTCAGAAATCACAGCGGATGCAAGCATTGCATCAGTCTGCTCAACGCAATCGATGCGCAGCGCTTGTACTGAACACAAAGTCATCAGCAGATCCAGTGCCATACCTCATAAGTCATCAGTACCTGCGCCGAAACACAGCAGCTCAGCTCGGCGTACAGGTTCTTCATGCGTCTGGCGCAGATGATGATTCAGACGGGCGCTGATGTTTCATGTCAAGTGAAATGCGGATGCAAATGCGGATCCAGATGCAGATGCAACAAGAGAGCCATTACTGCACGCAAGTCATGTTCATATTGGCAGCTTTCAAGAGTGGCACTCACATTGAAGCCGACGTGGCCAAAGAGGCCGGGTCCCACGCTGAGGTAGATCCCTTTCAGCAGGTACTCCCGCTGCAGCCAGCCAAAGACGCCGCCCGCACCCAGCGCAAGCGGCCGCGCGCCATCGGCCGCGATTGACAGCAGCGAGAGCAGCACGCCAGCGGTGCCTGCAGAGATGAACCAAAGCTCTGACCTTGTGTTTGACTGATGCCATTCGGAGTAAGGTCTGAATCCGTGTTGACCACGCGCACTGCAATGCTGCAGTCTCCGGAAGCTATGCACACCTGTCACTACGCAGCTGTAGGTGAACACCGGCACGTGGTAGGGCGCCAGCAGCAAGCGGCGCCCTATGGTCAGCGATGCGCCGTTGGCGGCAGCGCCCGACAGCGCAGCTGTGTCGCCGATCAGGTGGCTGGACTCTCCAGAGCTGGCGCTGAGCGAGAGGATGGCGGCTCCGATCACGCCCACGCCGCAGCCGCTCAGCTCGCCTGCGGCAGAACGTGGGGAGCCGTTCACATCGAATATGCGGTGTCAAAGGCCCACCAGGAAGCTGTGAAGCAGCTGCATCTGACAAGCTCACGCTTCATGCACTCCTGCATGCATGTGTAAGAGTGTAAGCACCCGGCAGCTGCTATTGAAGTGTTGCGGCAGCAACCTCAGAAGCGCATCTCTGCAGAGGCCCTCGCGTGGAGATGCTGAGAGGTGCACGCACTTCCGGAAATCGGCTGCCGGCTGACCCAGTGCCAGCCGGCCAGCAGCATCGGCGTTGCTGACAGGAACAGCAGCGTGTGCGACAGGCTGGTGTGGCCAACCGCCCATGCATAGGCGGACCACTGCACCGCCAGCAATACGCCCGACACCACCAGCCGCCAGAACTTGCTGCGCGTCGTCTGCTGCACATCTGCGGGAGGCCACGTGCAATCAGCACAGCGCACTTCGTTGACAGCCTGCTTCTGACCAAGAAAAGCGGTCCAGTCACCCGTGGCGTCACAGCAGTGGCCGTTGACGCTGAAGGATACATGAGGATCACCAGCGGAAGCGTGCCGATACTGCCAGATCGCCACTGGCAGCATGATCACGGCGGCCAGCTGCATGCGCCATGCTGCGATGGTGATGGCTCCCACCTCCGGCAGCGACGCAAAGACCGCGCCAGCTGAGCTCTTCACCGTCAGCTGCGCGGCAGCACGACTTAATATGGTCAGTGATGAGAGTTGAACAGCTTCGTACGTGCACGACGATTTGAAAGCTTTGCGATCAAAGGTGTGGCAGCGCACCGCCGCAGCGAGGAGCAGCCAGGCCGCCCACGACATCTTGGCGGGCGCATTGTGCTCGCCATCCTCTGCCGCATCTCCATCCGGCTGATGATCGTATGAAGCAGTGAATCTATCATGCTGGTTGCCGTGTGATCCGTCTGAAATACGCTGCACCCCCTGTTCGTCAAGCAGAGGATCAAGCACACCGGATTTCTCTAGATCCTGCGGCTGCTGCCCCCCAAACCACGGCGCACTCATCAGTGATCACTAGGGAATACCAGGATGTAGTCAGCTGGGCAGTGCAGGGCCCTCTGCGTGCATTTTGGCCGCCAGAGCAACACGTGTTCCCGTCACGCCTTGCCGCAGATCTCCAATCTTTTTCACATGACTTGTCACAGCCAGCGCTCGAAACAGTTTTGCCAGACATGCGTCGCGCAGCCGCTGTCTTCATCCTAATGGTTGCGCTGGCGGCACATGCCGCCACCGCACCATGGGTGCTGCCGGGTGACGGCGTGCCGAAAGGTACCATCCGAATCACCACCCTGGGCAGCGGCACGCCGGACATCAGGCGGCATCAGGTGGCCAGCGGATTCCTGATCGATCTGGGCGAGGAGGAGAAGCTGATCTTCGACCTGGGATCAGGCGCCTACCTCAACCTGCTGTCCACCGGCGTGCCGCACGCGCAGCTCACAAAGGTTTGTTTCCATGGCACTGCGTGGATTGTGTACAGTACGATCTTTTGTAGTCTGTAGCATGACGCATTCACAGAGCTGGCCTAGTTGCACAGCTCATGCGCAGAAGCCGGATGCTGCGGCGGCCTCCATGCGCGCAGAAGCCTGCCAAGACGATGCACAGATGACGGCTGTTCGCTTCACATTCTGATCCGACGCAGCAAAAGCTCTCGCGCGATGACAGCTGCTCGAGGCAGGCCTTTCCAGCCGACCTCCGCACTCGTTGCAGGTCTTCCTGACGCACCTGCACAGCGACCACATCGCAGACTTGGCGACCTTCTATGTCGGCGCCATGTTTGGGCGCACCAAGCCCTGGGAGGTGTGGGGGCCCTCCGGCGAGGACGCCTCCACGGGAACCGCGCACAGCATCGAGGGCCTGCGTCAGGTGTGCAGCGCTTATCGTCCCTGCACGGCATGCTGTCAACGACCTCTACGTGTGACATGCAGATTTGTCCACCATGGCTGCTCGACCTGTCAAAGCATTCTGCGTGACTTTCCTGACGACGGACGCAACCTGCACCACCAGCAGTCCAGCATCCGACACCCACTCACAAGCGCGAAGTCATTATTGCTGCGGCGCAGTTCCTGGGACACGGTGTCGCGGCGGCGCATCGATCTCATCGGCCGCAAGGATCGCGGCGACCAGGTCGAGGTGCACGAGTTCGACTTCTCAAAGCGCAACCAGGTCATCTACGACCGCAAGGTGGGTCTGGGTCTGGGTGGAGTAGGCCCGCCAGGAACAGCTGACTTGTCTGCCTGGCGTCCCCAGACCGTTCGCAGCGTGTCACAAGGCCGCGAGTACCTCCACACCTGCCTTTGTGCAGCTGAGCCAGCTGACACGCAGGTGGTCAGGAGTCAGTGGTCCCCTCGCGCAGCTTTTTCCTCCCTGTGCTCAGGGCGTGCGCGTCATCTCGACGCCCGTGAACCACTACCGCACGGACGGCCCTGTCGCTCTGCGCGTCGAGTGGAAGGGCCTTGCCGTCACCTACTCAGGTGAGCGCTGCTTGCACGCTGGCCTCTGAAGTGTCGCAGCCTTTTCTGAGCACTGCACAGGTGCCCAGTGATCCGTGTCCAACGCCATGGAGGTTATGTTGTCTCACGATACGGCCTCCCACAGATTGCTGGAATCATATGCTTGCACCCCATCTGCAGCAACTCTGTGTGCCATGCCATGACCCTGTCCACGGCAGGGTTTATACACCTGGTGAATAAAGGTATGTACATGTGCAGGCGACACCACAGTGACGGACAGCCTGGCGGAGCTGGCCAAGGACAGCGATGTGCTCATCCTGCAGAACATGGGTCCAATCCTGGACTTTGACGCGCTGAGCTTCGAGAGCCAGTACCTCCTGAACGTGAGCCGAGCTGCTGCCACTTTGCGCACTGCATCCCCGTGTCCAGCTGAGAGTGCGGTGCTGCGCCTGTCTCGGTGACGTCATGTGATAGGCATGCGGCCTGCATCACCAGCCTCGAAAGTGGCCCTGGTCACCTAAGCAACAGATCAGCAAACTGCACGGCCGAGATTTCTGTGTTTGTTGTGCCTGACACCTCTGATCACGCACGTGCTGCAGACCAGCCACATCACGCCACTGGAGACGGGCCACCTGCTGCGCCAGCTGCGGCCGCGCCTGGCCGTGATCCACCACCTCACGGTACGTTCCGCTCAGCGCTCCTACTGCTGCTGATCAACCGCTCCCGCACATTCGTCGCACAGCCTTCTCTTACTCAGAGCGCAGCAATCGCTATAGCACTTCTTCAACAATGACTGCGCTGTTGGTGCAGCTGAACGACGCCAGCCGGGAGGCTGTCATCTCCGACATCCGGCGAAACTACCCACATGGCGCGCTCCACCTCAACGAGGTGCAAACAACGCTCGAAGCAATACAATTGACGGCAGCTTGAGTGACTGCACTCATCGATTGCACGCGCTGGACAACGGCGGCAGCGTAGTTCACCACATGTCCTGCTGTGGCTCTGCCGTAACACACCTGATCACGGGTTGGCATGCAGCTGACGCATCTGCATCTGCTATGCAACAGGACCTGGACGTGTTTGACATCAGCAAGAAAGGTGTCGAGCGCCGCAAGCGCATCACGCCCGACCGCAGCTGGGGCTACTGGCATTCCGATGGAGCAGGCATGCCTGGCACCCGGGCTGCAGCGGCCGTTGAGTAGAATGTTTGATTGATGCAGCTTCTGCGAGGTTGTGCCAAAGTTCACTTGCGTCATCATGCGTGGAAATACAGGGTGGCCTTATTGAAGTGGTCTCCGCCCGTTGCATAATAGCAGTGGCCGCGCCCCTCAGGGCATGGTGTGTGCAAAACCATTGGTATGCCGAGGAACCGGCCGCACAGGCAAGCACGAGACTTTGTGTTGCTTCGGAACGTCTTCGCGAGCTCGCTCTTGGCATTGGTGGCTTCCCGGTCAGGCAACTGCCGCATGTGTGGGGACGGTGGTCAAGCAACTGCCGCCGTACTTTACGGGGGTGCCGCCGTGTCGCTTCCGGCGGCCTTCATGTTTCGTCGACATGCCTCCGGCCAGCTTCCCAGCGCGGCATTTCCACGAACTCATGGCACGCAAGATTTGTCTACCTCAACCCAGCATCCTGCTGCACATGCTGTATTCGCGGCCCGTTGCAGGAGTGACTAATATTGTGCATGCGTGGTCTGTACGGTTGGCCTCGAGGCTTCTAGTCTCGCACACAGCGGCAAAGCGTGCGTTGAAAGCCTGTGATATAACAGAACATCATCAGATGCGAGCTTGCAACTGAAATCCGGTTCATGGCAAGCCCTGAAGGGCAGCACGCCCGCCCTTCACGGCAGACAGCCAAGCAGGATGAAGCCAAAGGGTGCGAAAACCATGCTGCAGCTGCCAGACAACGCTCAGTGCTCCTGCCGACGCACCTCGTCTATTCGTGAAACAGACGCGACGTGCTAGCACATCGCAGCCACCGTTGCGCGTCACAAATCTGAGTGCCCTGTGCTGCCTGCAGGAAATCCAGCCCCGTCAGCGTCCTGGATGATCCCGAAGCTCAGCTTTCAGCATGTGACGAGGTCGCGCTGAGCGGGGAGGATGCAGCAGGGGGCCGGCTGGCAGTTAAGGCACCACCGCCGCAGACAGGCATGCAGCGGTTTCTTGCCTCTGCAGGGTTTCCACACCTCGTCCTCTTCCTGTGCCAGGTGGGTGTCCGGGTATCAGTCCTGGTTTCCCAGCAAAATTACGCCTGCCACAGCGCTGCGCGGCTAGCTGCACGCAGTTGCAGGCCTCCATCGGCGCCGGGTCTGCACGCCCTCACGTTAACGTCATGTCTTCGTTGTTCTGTCGCACAGCTGGCTTTTGCCGTCATGGCCATCTCCAGTCACCCGGCGCTGGAGTTCATCCCGCCGCTGACGTACTGCGCTCTGCGCATTGGCTTGGCGATACCGTTGCTCGCTGTGTCAGCCCGCGTCCAGGTGAGAATCAGCTTTGCACTTGGGGTCTGGGTGAGCCCATTTTATAAAGCCGCCCATCAGTTCGGCAACGGCGCCAAACGGGCCGAGCGCTGCAGCATTGCACGAATCGTATTGTGCGGGCAGCCTGTGCGATTTGCCACCAGCACAGACTGTTTGGGTCGACCCGAACTGATGGTGGCATTGGATGTAAACGTCTGTACTCCCACAGGAGTCGGAGTTCCGCCCGCAATGGCGGGATGTGCCGTGGTTTCTCGCGCTCGGGGCGTCCGGCGTCGCGATTCCGCAGGCCACCATTTTCATTGGCAACCACCTGGCCGGCGCAGCCTACTCCGGCATCTTCAGTGCGCTTCCGGAGTCCTGACTTTGCAGGCGCACTTTCGCACAGTGCATCCTCCGGCCTGAGCTGCAATTACGCTGGTATTCTGCGCCTGAGCCGGGCTGTGTCGCATCTGTGAAGGAAGCACCGAACGTTTGCCCTACTGCTATGCATAGGCTGACACGCCATCGTCCTTTTCCTTGCAGCGCCGACCGTGCCAGTGTATGTGACGCTGCTCTCGGCTGCGCTTGGCATCGAGCGAATCTCACGCGCCAAGGTGCGCCTGGCCATGCTGTAAAGTCACGAGTTCGGAACAATGGGTGGGTGTCCTCGGGACACATTGCATCGTCTCTGCTGATGATTAAATGTGAAATGTGAAGGGCAGAACCAGCACCTTTGTATGCAGGGCGCTGGCATCTGCGTGTCGGTGCTGGGCGCGCTGTTTTTGGTCAAGATCGACCAGCTGGACATCCACCAGTGCGTTTTTCGTGCCCAGTTGCATGCTCGCCGCCCGGTTCACCCTGAAACGCAATCTGTGTTTCCCGTCTTGATTGCGACATGCTGAAGCTGCCACCGAAGCTCCCAATGCTGCGCCAATGCTGCGCCAATGCTGCGCCAATGCTGCGCCAATGCTGCTGACGCCGCCAAGGTCAACGCCAACTGCACATGATGTCCCACACAGAACAGCACACGGCTGTCACGTGTGCTGAGCAAACAATTTCACCGCGGCCGCAGCGCCGACACGCTGGGGCTGCTGTGATTGTGATGTTATCGAGCTCAACGGCGGTTTCTGACAAACACATTTTGTGTACTGCAGGGCCAACACGCTGGGCCTGTTGGCTCTGATCGCCAACTGCCTGTCCTTCGCGGTGTACCTCATCATCATGCAGCAGTTTCTGGCGCGCCGAGCGTTCCCCTTTTCTGCCTTCTTTGCCGCGTCCGTCGTCGGCGGCGTTGCCATTGCCGTGTGCGCAGCCCCGGAGGTTTCTCAGGCAAGCCCTCGGTGCAGCAGTCTGCCTATCTTCACGTTCCACAGGGAAAAGCAGTAAACGTGGCGCATTCTGCTTCCTCATGTTTGCCGCGCCCGTTGTCGCCGCCGCCGCCGCCATCGTCGGGGACTCCGAGTGCTCAGCACCAGAGTCTGCTCAAATAGGGCGTTGTGCCGCAGAGGTTGCAGCGCCGTCTGTGCTAAGGGTGCTTGAAGATTATGATATTGTCTGATAGTTATATTGTTTTATTAGAAATTTTATTTTTTTAAATCAGTAAGTGTTTTAAATAATAGCCGCATCTGTTATGATATTTCTTTCTAGTATTTAAAAACTAAACACTAGACTAAGTATTAGTAATGTCTGGAAGGCTGCCGAGCCAATGCCTGAGGCGGCTCAGCAGAGGCTTTCCTTCGACATTTCAAGAGGAAACCAAAGATCACTCGAGGGCACGGAAACGATATATGTCTGCCTTGAAGACATTGAACTGAACGCTTCCTGTGTACTTCCCCAGGTGGACTGGGCGGCGGTGCCGGCGGCGGGCTGGGCGGCGCTGCTGTGGGCGGCGTGGGGCACCAGCTTTGCGGCGCACAGCGGCATCTGCTGGGCGGTCGGCCGCTGCGCCGCCGTCATCCCCTCCATCTACGGCTGCCTCCAGGTGCTTTGCTGAAGCCTCCAGCAGGTTTTTCTAGATCGTAAGCATCCGCAGCAGTCCCAGAAGTGTTCGGTGAGCAAATGAAGGCCTGCAGACTGGGCTGCGTGCTTGGTGCTGACGGTGGTACAGAGCGCAGGCGGTACAGAGCGCAGGCGGTACAGAGCGCAGGCGGTACAGAGCTGTGCCCCGTCTGTGACGCAGTCTGCTGAGCATGCCCTTCCAATGCGCACAGCCGCTGCTGACGGCGGGGCTGGCGGCGGCGGTGCTGGGCCAAATGCTGTCGGGGCGGGACATACTCGCGATGACCGTCATCCTGGCCGGCGTTGCGCTGGTCATCAAAGCCAAGCTCGCGGACGACAAGCGCAGGTGGGTGTTGCCTTGGAGAGTTCAAGTTTCTGCCTCGAGCGAGTTCAGGGTTATGCCGTGATAGCAATCATCCTGGTCAGCGGGGCCATCAAGTCCAAGCTGGCATACAGTCAAAAACACAGCCATGATCCACTGGGCGACCGGGCTTCTTGCAGGGGGTTCTAGTTGCAAGTGGCCATATTCGTGTGCAAGACGTGCATGTGGAGTGCTTTTCTCTTTGCGTGGGAGACGCGTTACGTTTCCTTTTGAGACCCCAAAAGGGAGGTGCCGCCCTTCAGTCTACCGCAGCTTGGGAACAGCGCAAAGGATGCAGCCTGCCCTGAAGCCATCTACAGGACCAGAGCTCGCGGCGTCCCTCTCGAGACGCTGATCAAACTTGAGAGCTTTTCAGACCCTGCACCGCCAGGCCCAGAAAAAAAGGGAAAAAAAGAAAAACATGACGTCTTCGAAACTGAGGTTCTGCAACGCAGGCACGAGGAGCGGGCGCAGTACGAACTGGTGGCGCAAAACAGCAGCGGCAAGGGGTGCGAAACTGGGGGCGACGCTGAGGGCGGGCGGCCGCTGCACCGATGTCCCAGCAAGTGGGCCGTGTGCGGGCTCGACTCCACAGGTGAGACGACTTGAATTTCGTCTTTGCCTGTTGGGGCGTTCTCGAAGATCACTGTGCCTTGGGCACTGCAGCGAAATGCCCGGAGCCTCTCGTCAACATGCCACCTGCTCGACTCCACAGGTGGGAAAACTCCGGTTCACTTATCCCGTTTGTCAGGGCAGTGACATCTTGCCACTGATTACAGCGGGGCGTCCACAATTGGAGGAGCACAAGCATCTGCTATGGAGCGCAACCGTCGACGCCTTCGTCCACATCGGCAGGGTTGCCACCTCCGTGACGAGTTTCCGCTGCAGCGAACCACCCTACTTGTGATGAAGTCTCCCTTGGATAAGCTCACAACCGCCTCCTGCTCTCAACTGCAGGGCACATGCTGGCGCGGGACACCAACGGCAGCTCGGACAACCTGGCGGCGCTGTCGGCGCTGCGGTCTGGCAAGCCCTCGGGGCTGCGAAAGAGCACCGCGGCATCGGCGGCGGAAAACCGCCACAGCGCTCCTGCCTCCAGCAGAGCAGATGTCGGTGGGAATGCTGGCGGAGCCGCTGGCGAGGGCGGCAGTCGGGCCGGGGTCGCAGACCCGGCGCATGACTGCGCGGAAGCAGCGCCCGACCTGGAGGCGGGCGATCCATACGCGGGCCCGCAGAACGGCAGGCATCAACCGCGGCGGCAGCCGCCGCCGGCGCCGTCCTGGCGGCGGCTGTCGTGGCTTGTTGGCGGGCTGCTGGGTCGCGAGCCCGCTGGCGGTGCCAGCGGCGGCGGCGGGGCAGCTGTGGCGGAAATGCAGCCGCTTCAGGGTGGAGCGAGAAAGGTTGATGATGTCGCCGCGGAAGGGCTGCTGCTGCTCCCAAAGCGGCATGTACATATATAGTTGCGTTTTTTCGAGAATGAGTGGGTCGGTACGTGTGATTGCTGTTGCAGGAAGCATTCCTTAGAAACGCAGTTGCCAGCGGACCAGCGTGGCATGGCTTTGCCGATCACGCAGCAGCAGTGGGCGCGTTTAGTTACCAGGTTATCATGCCGGCAGAGCACACTTTGCTTCCAGACGAATCAGACAGATCTGCGCTGTACCCCTTGCGTCCGAGTTCTACCGTTGAGGCGTCGGGACTGGCCGTAATTTTGTCGTACATGGTTTGCCCTAAACCCTAAACAAAGCCCTAAACCCTACATGGCGAAGGGTCTGGGATGAGCAGATTCCACGATCACCGCGCGCGCCTGGCAGCAGCTTTGGTGCCGACAATGTTAGTGTTCACATCGGTGCGCTTTGGCCGTCTTAGAGGATGTGCGAAGGCTCTGCGCAACCTGAGCGCTCTGACGTTGATCGGGAGGTGCAGATGCTGCCGCGGTCGTTCCGGCTGCCCGCAAGGGCATCATCGGATGAATCTGTGCTGCTGCTATATAAGATGCCGACTCCTGACGAACACGGCAAAGGCGGTAAAAGTGCCGCGCGGCGCAGCACAGGGGAATCTAGGGTGACCTTTGTTCCCCGTGCTCGAGCAAGAGGGACCGCCCCAAGTGGCGTTACTTCAATATCAGCTATCAGTCTGTCTCAGACGTCAACTGGCACATTCACCTGCTCGGCATCGCGGTCTTGCAAGCGCTCCTCCGTAACCAGGCTTTTATGCTTGCTCACTGCAGCTTCATTTCGCCGCCTACTTTTCATGATACCGGTGATGCTTTTTAGTGCCGGCTGTCAGACGTTGATCACGTCGGTCTGACTGCTCCAACATGGGGAGTCATTGTGCATTTTCCTTTCTTTGCATTTCGTCACCTTCCCTTTGGTTAATTCCAAGTCTTGCACCGTCCTCTGGCTAGCCCACCAGATGTTTCCTCGTCATCAATCCTCCTCTCTCTCCCCTCCGCCTTTCCCTTTCGCTTTCGCCGATCCCTTTCGCTGTCCCTTCATTTCCTTATCTTGCTCCAGAGTTCACGCCGAAAGCCCTAGCCCATGCTGTGCCGCTGACGTACGCAAACGACCAAACGACAGTCGCCGCTGCCCGCCGTGCGTCGCAGTTCACCAGCACGCCACAAAGGGGCACCTGACCGTAGCAAGCAGCAGGATCTCCGGTGACCGGACCGCACGCGAGCGGCAAGCAGCTCGTTGTTACCTGAATCCAAACGGAAGCAGCTGGGCCAGCTGAGTGGCGCTGCGCTGACCCGGCGGGTCAGCTGACACCACAATCGCAGCTCAAGGTACTATGCTTGCCGTACTGGCCCGCAGGGCTGTCTTTGGGCCTTGATGACAAAAGTTGATCTGCCATCCAGCTTTTGATTGCACGTGCTCAGCCAGGCCGTTGCCAGGCACGGCCTGGCTGCGGGCTGTCCTGCTGTGCCTCAAATAGGGTCCTAGGCTCCCGCTTTCCGGGCCCGCAAGCGCAGCTGACGGACTGTGCCCCCACCTGCTGTGGTCCTGTCGTGCACCTGCAGGGTTACAGTCATGCCTGCTTTCTGTATATCTAAGGCCGGGTTGCACGACTCGGCTGCTTGTCAGCACCTGGCAGCTCCGCGACGCCCCTTTGCTGGAGCAGATCCACGAGCAGACCCATTCGCTGCCTTGCGGGGCCTGCCCGGCGCCAGCTTGGCCACTTTTGAACGAAAGTTGACCTGGCAACGAATCACCCCTAGCCGGTCTCTGCGCGTGTCACATTGCAACCTTTCATGTTTGGGCACGTTCGCACGGCTGAGTCCAGGGAAGCACAATGTCACTGCTTGGGGGACGCCACTCGGCTGTGCAGGACTTGTAATTTCGACGCCTGTTGCTAACCCAACTGCGCAAGAAAAATCACTGCGAGCGCAGGCGAGACGACGCTGGATGCAGCAGTGCAGAGCAAGCTCCAAAAGCACACCGGTTACCTTGCACAGCTTGAAAAAAGTCGACATGGCGTTCTGACCCTGATGCCTGTCCGCTCTCCCCTGCAGACGCGTTCGCCAGGATGCAGCCGGAGGTGGCGGTGTGGGTGCAGTGCTGCGAGCCTGCGTGCAACAAGTGGCGGCGCATGCCACCCGGCTACCGCGCCGATGACCCCCGCTTTGCCGGCGACTGGTGCCCACTGCTGACCAATGCTAGCACTTCCGCCTTTCGGCACCACCTTTTGGCACTACGGCAATTGCAGCACAGCATATGAGCACCACTGCATCCCTCGATGACCATGAACACCCACGCAATGCTGCTTTTACAGTTTTTGGTGGCTTTCTAGACATTCGTAATGCAGCCAATGGCACAGCTGATATCGCGCCACAGCCCACCGCGCTCACGATGCCGCAGGTACTGCGACATGAACCCGGACCGCGAGATGGCGACCTTCGGCTGCGACGCGCCCGAGGAGGTGGACGAGGTGCGCTGCTGCTGTTCCCGTGGTGGTTTTCGAGATATCCAAAGTAGAGCACTTAGGTCTTGAAGCCACGATGGACCGCGAGATGCCGGCCTACGGATTCGCCTGAGGAGGTGGAGGAGGTGCGTCGCTCCCCTCTCCTATAGGGAAGCGTCCCTCAACCCTAAACCCTAAACCCCAAATCTTCAAAACACAGCAGCCAACCCTTGTCTCTCTGGCTTGCCGCCTTCTGGCTGCGGCGCGCCCCGCTCGCGACATCAGCTGCTGCTGGCTAATTTGAAACACTGGGCCTTACACACTGGGGGAGCGACTCGTCTCCTGGCAAAACCTGCCCGATGCCGTGAACCCTTTCCCAGCAGGCAGAGGATGAGAGTGGACGCGGCAGAAGGAATGGGCGCTGATTTGAGGGAAACGACATCAATCATTTCCCTCGAAACTGTTAACGACGGTGCATTGGTTCTCGGCGTACGGAGGAGGCGCAGAAGCCGCAGCAGAGAGAGGTGGAGTTGATGCAGGATTGGATGACTTTGACCTTCAAAGTACTAACTACTGTGTCCTATATTTCAGCCGTCGGAGGAGACGGCGCGGGCGCAGCAGAAGGAGGGTTTTCCTTACTGAGGGCTGTTCTGTGACATTTCCCTTGAGATCAATTTCCTGTGTCACGGCAGACGGAGGAGGCGCAGAAGACGCAGCAGAAGGAGGCGGAGCTGATGCAGGCACGGCAGCGCGCCGCCGAGTTCCAGCGCGTTGCCGAGATGCAGGTGCTCCGGCCTCATACTCGCGCGCTGATGTCCCGTGCAGCGTCTCATCCCTGCAATATGCGTCGCGTCTGCAATAGAAAACATCGTGATTTGGCTGCAGCAGTAGGCCGCGTGGGCACAACCCTCAGGCCTGCCGTGTGCTGCATCTGTGCTGCGGCTCATGCACAGGCTGCGAGCGTTTGCCAGACAGAAACATGGGATTCAACTTTGCTCTGCGCTGGCTGCAGCGCGCGGCGGAGATGCAGCGAGTCGCAGAGATGCAGCGGGCGGCGCAGTTCGCGCAGCAGCACGGCGCCATGACCGGCGGCCTCCCGCCGCCCTTCTTCCAGCCGCCCGGTCCCCGCTGACGGCTGGACCTGCCCTTCAAGGCTGCAACACGCCTGTGGCGGCAGCGGCGGCGGCAGAGGCTGGTCGGAGGGTTGTCGCTGGCGTCGCGGCTGCGGTGGGAATCGTCTCTGCGGTGTGCAGCGGAGGCTGCAGCGGAGGCTGCAGCGGAGGCTGCAGCGGAGGCGGCAGCGGTGCACGACTGCGGACTCGAGGCATGGGTCGCGGCTGCTGCGTCGGCCAGCGGCAGCAGTCGAGCAGTCAGCTGGTGCCCGGGGCGGCAGCCTGGGGACAGTGACGGCGCATGGCGTGCTGTGGCTTGAGGCATCTGGCCGGCGGCGACAGGGGGCTAGCCAGGCGGCTTACGCGTTGAGCCGGTACTGCACGGACAAGCTCGACACTAAGACAGCCTGCCGTGCCTGCCGCGGCTGTGGCCCGTGGCGCAGGCACCCGGCAGGCAGCCCCAATCACTTAGCTGCACGGCATCGTTGGCATTCCATCCTGCTGGTCACACTTGCGAACAAGTGGAACGAGCTAGGGACGGGGTTCGCCGTTGACGACTGACGCGGCAGGCCCCACGCACCCCTGTATGTTTACCCCGTTGGTGTTTCTGCGCTGTCTTGTCAGCCGCGCGGCGGATGACCTGCATTTGACACGCATTTTGCTTTTCGCCGTTTCAGAGCCTCACATGCCATTGCTTGCCACGCGCCACCAAGTTGGGATCACGACATGTCACTGTTTGGTGTGCACTCCACTCGTGAAACACTGTGCAAGCAATTCCTGTTGGCAAGTACTATTTCCTAAAGGTATACGTGCTGGCCTGGCACACGTTCTGGCCTTGCACTCAGCATGGAACTACTGAGAAGCGACCAAAGTGACCGAGAATATGTACAGGTCCCAGTATTTTGTCTGGAGCATGCACAGCGCTTCAGCTAGAAGCAGATGAGCAGAAGTAGGTGAACAACCTGTCGGAACTCCAAAAAAATGTGTGGGCCCCACAAGTACACCTTCATGAGTTTCGCAGTCCCCAGAATGCAGCCGAGCTCTCCCAGCTCCCACAACCAAGTCGTCGACACATGTCCCCTCCCCTCTCCGCACCACTCGCCGCGCTTGCGCGGTGGCCGGTGCTTCAAGAATGATGCCGCCGCTGCACCACTGCGGAGCTCTCCGCCCTGCACGGCTCCCGCGGCGGAGGGCCCGCCTCAGAACCACCCGTTCCTCGCCGAAACCCTACTCCTCATCGCTGGACTCTCGGCCGACCGCCCCGTCACCGCCGCGCCAGCGGCTGCCACCGGGCAGGTGCGCGCGCCGGGGGTCCAGCTTGGAGCGCATTTCGCTCTGAGACCAGACGCCAAAGCGAGCGCGGTGCACCGGGCTGGCCCCGTACGCCTGCGCATGACAAGACAGCGAGGATATCGTCAGAGGCCGGTGGCACAGTGACAAAATAGACGGACAGTGAAAAACAGACAGACAGTGAAAACAACATTGCTGTCGAGCGCTGCTCGTGTGCAGACGAGGATGTTGTCTCAGGGCTTGCGAGGCAGCAGCGGTTTTTGGCCGAAAACACCTACGTTGTGTTACTCTCAGGCCCTTCCGAATGCAGCTGCAAAGCAGCGTGCATGCGGCACACACGCAGGGTTTAGCGCACACCTGCAGCCCGGCGCGGTGGACCTCCGAGTCCACATGCCCGTAGTTTTTGTCAAAGCCGTACTGCGGCCAGTGGCGCGCATACTCCTCCATGATTCGACCTCGCGTCACCTGCACCAGCCACCGGCAACGTGGAGAAGCAACGACGCGCAAACCCTAAACCTTAACATGCCAGGCCCTGGTGCACAGGCACGCAGCGCAGCGACAAAATCGGGTGGATGCTGCATTGCGGTGCACAGAACACCTCCCTGTGCACAAATGGTAGGTAACGCAGATGTTAGGTAACACAGATAACAAAATTTAAAGTCAAATTTTCTTCTTAGTTAGGTAACCACAGATGTTGGGTAACACAGATGTTTCCTCTGGATGCCAGGTCGCTGACTGACGCTGAGCAGTGACGGGGAGATGCAGAGGGGGTGAAAAGCTGATGGGGCGCGACAGCCTCACCGTGGCGATGATGGAGGCCGCTGCAACGATGTAGTCGCTGCTGTCGCTATGGCTGATGGCCATCGCGGCGGGCTGCTGCATCGCCTGCAGTGCGCGGCATGTAGCTTGTCGTCAAGGCAGTTGGCGCGATTATTGTCAGGGGTCGGGACTCAGGGGCCGGGACTCAAGGGCTGGGACTCAAGCACGCATCGTCGAGGCGCTGTCGCCCAGGTTGATTCGGCCCCCCTCGACAGGGCCACGAGCGGCGTGTCGGCCGGCAGAGCTGAGCCAGGAGAAAGCAAGAAATGCGCTTGGACGTTCATTGCAACAGCGACGAGGAAATCGCACCGAGGCAGGAAGGCGCCATCTGCGGCGAGCGCACATTCGGGATCTGCGGCGGTGACAGCTCGCCTAGAAAAGCGATGAAACAACTCGCAAGCACCCTCTCAAGGACTTTCTCAGGGACTCTCGAGGAAACGCACCCCGGGCAGGAAGGCGCCGTCGACGAGCACAAAGTCGGGGTCGGCGGCGGCGAGGTTGCGCCACGCGCCCGCCATGGCCACCATATTGGCCGCGCTGCAGCCCACCTCGTCGATCACAAACGCTTCCACGATGTATCTGCAGCAGGACATTGAGGTTAACCCGCAGGGTGGACACGAGGGTGGACACGCAACTGCCCACCATGTCTGCGGTGGCGCAGCCCACCTCGTCAATCACAGGTACCTGTGTTCGAAAGGCATCATCTGCTGATATCGGCGACTCAAAGCATTCATTATTTGTCCACGAGACTGGAGTGGAGCTCCAGTTTTAAACCCTAAACCCTAAACCTTAAACCCTAAACCCGATCCCAGGACCCCTCCTCCCGCTCCGCAGCTGGAGCCGAGCTCAGAAGGTGCGAGTGTTTTCGAAACTTCGAAGGTTTCCGTTGCACGCACGTGGAGAAGGCCACGCGTGGATGACTGATGAGCTCCCGAAACACCTCCTCGCGCTCCGCGGCGGATAGCACTTTAGAGTCCCGCACGCCGCGGATGTTGACGTCCAGCGGCATGAGGCAGGCAGCGGCAACGATTGGACCCGCCGCGCTGCCCGCGCCGCTGTCATCGATGCCTGTGCAGACATGGAGAGGATGGATAAGCGAGCTGCCCTGCCTTCGGTGTCCTCCGGCGAGTGAGGCACCTGGCGCGACGGTGGAGCCCGCAGCGCCGCCCGCGCCGCCGCCTTCAATGTCTGCAGGGGCGGCAGGCGGTGGTCGTCGAAGCGGCTTGAGGCATCGCTGCTCACTTTGTCAGCCGGTCCGGCGAGCAGTGCCGCAAGCGACGGGTGGCGGCAGCCATGCCCATTCGGGCAAGGCAGTCAGATGCCGGTGCACAGGACAAGGGCAATTGTGGCATGCCCTGTTGGCACACCCTGCAGCGGGACACAAGCAGCGCACCGGCAACTCGGCGGTAGCCGAGCTGCCAGAGCTCCTGCTCGCGCTGCCGCGACGGCGCAAAGCTGGGCAGCTGCTGCTCGACTGTCCGCTCCTTCCAATCCAGCATCGCCTGCACATCGGAGACGTTGACGACAAGGCGGCATACAAACATAACCACCGATTTCACTGTACTTGCCACATGCAGTGTAACTATTGCACTTCAGCCATAGATGCCGAATTGAAAATACATGAATGCTCTGTACCCTGCACGCTACGGGAATGGAGATGAACCGCATGATTGCAACTGCACGGAGTCGGGCGGATCGCTCGCATCATTCAAGCTCATGTCGAGAAGGTCTGCAATGAGGACAGCCAGGCTAGCGGTTGCCATGCACGGCTCGATTGAAGCGCAGGGAGCATGCGTGAGCTTGACTTCGCAACGGCTCCGGAAGCTGCAAGACTGGTGGCTGCTTCAGTCTGACGCTGTTCAGCTTGTGTGCTTGTTAAGTGATGCTGGCACACCGCGACCCGCAGCGGGAGCTGCAGTGCCGCTGCCTCAGCAATGCTGACGCCGCACGTGGTTGCCCCCGCTGAGGTTGCGAGGATGCACGATTGCAATGCATCACTGTGCTCGCATGCAGGTGTCGTATGAACCCTAAACCCTAGGGTTTAGGGTTTACCCAAGGCTCGTATGAAGGCGTGCACCCAACGCAATCACGGCGTGCCCCGCCCCCAGCTACTGCCGGGGTCTGCACACCATGAGGGTTTAGGGTTTAGCTAGCTCGGTTCTGATGGACGACCTCCGGAGTTGAGGCCCACCTTGTGCCGGCGTTTGCCCACGCCGGCGCCGAAGGCCGTCGCCTCCGGCGCCGCGCCGCGGAACACAACGCCGCCGCCGCTGGTGACGGGCACCCCAGGGCTGGCCGGCAGCGCCGCTGCGCCCGCAGACGCCGAGGCTGCCTCGGCGTCACTCCTGCGGGGGCGGCAGACAAGACCATGAGTTGAGACCGTATGTTGAGACCGTGAGTTGAGACCGTGAGTCTCAACATGAGCCACAGTTCCCCTGGGAGGTGCTTGTCAAGCATCAACCAGTTCCGGATGTCTTCACATCACAGATGACAGGGTTATAAGGGACAGAGAGTGCCAGCAAAACATGATAGCCAGGCGATCAGCTCCGCACCCGGCCTTGCTGCCGGTGAATGCGGAGAGCATGCGGCGCAGCAGACTGCCGGTAGATGGCGCTGTGGACGGCATCGACCCCTCGACGGCCGCCTCAACTGTGAGCGGCTGCGCCGGCGGCTGCGCCGGCGGCTGCGCGCTGCCGCCGCCGCGGCCGCTGGCAACGGCCGAGACCTGAGGCGGGGCCGCATCGCGGCCGCCGCTGGACTGCCGCATCTTCTCCGTCTTTGCGACGGCGTCTCGGATTTCTCGCGCCGCGCGCCACGAGTCGTACATGTGCGAGTAGCGCTGCGACTCCGTCGCCGCCTGCGCCAGGAAGATAAATCCAAAGGGTATGTATATATATATATAACTTCGCTTTGTTCAATTATCAAATCATGACCTCGCAGTGTCTGTCAGCGCGCATGTGGCTTTCAGCCCGAAGATAGCAGCAGGCAAAGTTGGCAGCGGGCGAAGTTGGCAGACTGCCTAGCGGCGAGTTCGTGGGCCGCCGTGCTGACAGCATGCTGCTGTTGATGCACTTCGATGCAGCCAACCCTGCAGCCAAGCAGGGCCGGCGGAACCTGGCATGGCGGCTTTCCTGACGCCGCTTGGAAGAAAGACTCTAGTAAGGTGAGGACATGCCGGGATGGGAACCGTACCTCCTTGAGCAGCTCGGTAAACTCGCGCTGTAGCGCGCCGCCCTGGCTCTCGTGCACCACGCGCACGCCGGCGGCCTGCGCCGCCGCCGCCGCCGCCTTTTCAGCCTCTTTGCGGCGGCCCGCGGCGGCGTACTGCCCAAACGCCGCCCGGGCGACGCCGCCGATCTCGTCGAGAAGTGAGCGCGGCTCCGGCGGCGGCGGCGCAGCCGGCGCGGCCTCCTGCTGCTGGCCTGCAGACAGCAAAACGGACTTGAACAGTGAGCAGATGCCCATCTCGTCCGTCACGTGCGCGGTTCGGGCGCGGCGGAGCAGCTTCCTGCGCAGCTTCCTCCTGCTGCTGGCGTGCAGTGCCCAAGAGATCTCACATATCCGTAGACCCTAAACCCTAAACCCTTGCACAGTGCAGCTTGCCGTTCAGGCACAAAGCCCACAGCCTTCGGCACGGCACCGCGTCCGCCTGCGGCTGGCCTGCAGAGCGCTGTCGAATCTGGTGTCCGAATGATGACGCACAGAGTGCAGCCCGCCCAGTGCCCCGCCTCTAGGCCCCAGGGTGGCTTTTCAGCTTCCTGAGGAAGGATGTCACTGCACCAGGGAGCATGCCGGGCTGAGGTTCTGGCCCTCCAGCGATGCACGCACAAACCCTAAACCCTAAACCCTAAAGCAGAAAAAGGGCAGCATGGGACAGAGCCAGGGCTGCGCTGTCTTAATGAGCTTGCAGAACCCGCGCTGGAGGCGGCTTTGTTGCAGTCCCACCGCGCGTCCAGGGTTTAGGGTTTAGGGTCACCCTGGTGAAAGCGCTGCAACGATGGGGGTGCCAGCCAGCGACGCACACGATGATCAGACACCATTCTGGAGTCTCACCCGATGCGGCATCATCGCGGTCCCACTGCGAATCCAGGGTGAGGTGCTCCGGCACCGCCACGCCTAATTCGCGCGCCTCCACCTCCAGCTCCAGGTGCAGCAGCCGCGCACCTGCACATCTTCAACTGCAGTGAGCGGTTGTGCCATCGGATTGCATTTGGGATCCAATACAAGGAGAAATGGGATCCAATGCAAGAAGGAAGGCACCGAGAGGCTATTGGCAGCGACGCCCCACTTGCTTGCGGTGAACGCCTAAACCCTAAACCCTAAACCCTAAAGCCTAAAGGCCATGGGCAACATGGGCAACATCGCGGAGGAGTGCCGTTGGGTTGTAGGGCTAGTGCCGTTGGGTTGTAGGGCTAGTGCCATTGGGTTGTAGGGCTAGTGCTAATCAGGAGCCTGTTGGCTGCGCACCGGCGAGCGCGGTGCAGACGGCAGGGATGGATCGATTTTCCGCCATGCGTACAGAGGAGGCTGCCGCGGAGATGCGCGCCATCTGCTGCATGTAGTGCGCCTTCATGGCGTCGCGCCGCTGCCTGCACAGGCCAGGAGGTGGTTGGGGTTAGGGTTTAGGGTTTAGGGTTTAGGGTTAGGGCACAGCCCAGCTGGGATGGGTCCAGTCAGGCTTGTTTGCCCCGACGATGTAGGATCGGACCCTAGGACCGCACAACTGGGAATCGTCAAGCGGCAGCGCCAAATGCAGACGCCGTCTTCGCAAAAGGGGCCGGTCCCCAACAGTCTAGAGTCCCAGGTATGCTGGGCGGGGGGACCCCTGTATAAGAATGTTTTAGATAATCAAATTTGAAACACTACCGTCATCGCTTAGCGCCAGACTTGCCCTTGGACCCTAAACCCTAAACCCCTAAACCCCGCTTGGGTCATCACTTCTGACCACCTGAAGCGGACGGTCCAGCTGGATGCGGACGGCGGCTCGAAGCCGGCGGCGATGGCGGCGGCGTCCGCCGACTTGTTGAGCCGCCGCTGGGCGCGCAGGGACCGCTTCAGCGTCGCTCGCATCGCCGCGTTCTGCAGCTCCGCCGGCATCCTCTGCTTCTCGAAGCCATGCCTGCGCGACGGGCGCAGCAGAAACCGTTGGTTTACGCAATCTGGGTGACACCCAGATTTAGACCACAGCTGCAGGGCGGTCTGGAAAACTGGGAAAACTGGAAGACTGTGCTCTTCCAGGAGCCCATTCACAGCCTCTCAGCAGGAAAGTCGCCCAGTGCAGCTGGAAGCACTGCACCATTTCTTCATGAGGCCGACGTGGATCCGGTGCTGCCGCTTGCCAAAGTCGTCCTGCTCAACGTCGCCGTCGTCCTCGCTGCCGCCGTTCCGCCTGGCGCCGCCGGATCCTCCGTTGCGCTGCACCACCACCGGCTGTAGTTTCCGCCCCGCCGGCCGGGCGTTCAGCATCGGCGTCACAGTCTCAGCGGGGTCATCCGCTGCCTGGTGTGCCCTCGCTGGCGCCTCGGCGACAACTTCGACAGCGTCCCCGACTCGGCCGGCCGCGTCTGCCGCTTGCACCGCCGCGTCGGCCGCCGCCGGCGTCACACGCTGCGAGCGCTTGAGCCGCTTTGCCGGAGGGGGCTCCTGGCGCGGCTGCGCGCCTGTCTGGGCCTCTGCCGCCACGGCCATGGCCGCCGCCATAGCCTGCGCCGTAGCATCCAGGGCCTTGGCCGCCGCGTTTTGCGCCTGCGCCGCCAGTCTGTGCGCGTCCGCCGCCGACACAGATGCGGAGGGCTTTGTCATCTCTCTTCTGGCTACCAGCATGGCGGCTGCCTTGCGATCTTGCTGCGTCTGGGCTTTGGCAGCTGATTTCTTCGACTGCTGGGCTGCAGCTTTCGCTTCTGTCGCCTGCTGGGCTGCGGCATCCGCTTCCCGTTCCTGCTGGGCCTGGGCTGCCGCCGCCGCGCGCTTCGACTGCTGGTCCTGGGCTGCGGCTGCCGCTTCCCTGGCTTGCTGGGCCTGGGCTGCCGCCTCAGCTTCCTTGGCTTGCTGAGCCTGGGCTGCGGTTGCCGCTTCCTTGGCTTGCTGAGCCTGGGCTGCAGCCTCAGCTTCCTCTGCTTCCCGCGGCTGGGCTGCGGCTGCCGCTTCCTTGGCTTGCTGAGCCTGGGCTGCCGCCTCAGCTTCCTCTGCTTCCCGGGCCTTGGCTACGGCCCCTGCTTCCTCCAGCAGCTGAAGCGCGGCCACGCGGCCGGCGCGTTTCTTTTCTGCGCTCGCCATGATAGTCTCGGCCGCGCCGAGCATCCGCATCTTGTCGGACCCGCCCAGCAGCTTGCTCCACTTCTCGGCCTGCTTGGCCCCCTTGTTCGCTGACCCCAGCTTTGCCAATCCCCGCAAGGCCAGCTTGCCGCCGCCGCCGCCGCCGCCGCCGTGGACCGGCTCCTTTGATGCCGACGCCGCGCTGTCAGAGTGGGCGTCTTGTGCGTCTGCGGCCTCGCCCGCAGACGCCGCGTCGGCCGCTGCATCGGACTCTGTGGTGGAGACCTCCTTCAGCGGCTGCCTACCGCCTGCACCGCGCGGCGCCACCCGCTGCAGGGACGCCGCTCGGGCGTCGGAGCTTTGCAGCGTGGCTGGATGCGGATCCGCAGCGTCATGTGGCGCTGCGGCGTCAGTCTCAGGCGGCGTTGCCTGCTGGTCGCCGGCTGCTAGGCCGTCCTGCGACGCCTCTGGCTCCGATTCTGCTGCCGCTGTCCGCTGCGGGCCAGCAGAGCCTCCCAGAAGGTTCCGTGCCGGTCTCCTGCCCCTCGCGGCGGCAGGCTGTGCGGGCTTGCAGTGCAGCTTGCGTCGCTGGCGCTGCGGCCGACCCGCTGAGACAGGCACGACGGCAGCGCGTGAGCGGTGCGCCAGGCTGACCGCCGGAGCCGACAGCCGCATGCTGTCTGGCTTCCGTCTGCAGGGAGCTGTACGATTTATTTTACAGTGCAGAAGTTGACCCCAGTGTGTGCATCGTCTTCCAAGTGTCGGCAACTTGTCATGAGTTCAACAGGAGCTGCCTGTTGCCGTTGCAGGACAGGAGCGCATGCAGACATGATGCCCTCGTAGCTCCTAGCCAGCAGCTCATGCAGCTGCTGCAAGCCCGATCATGCGCGTAACCATGACCAGCATCGATGCGACGATCGGGCAAACTGGGTGAGCCAGCAAAACGGCTCCTCCATCCAGCGTGCACCAGGCCAGCAAGGAAGAGGATGCTAGGCGCAGGGATTGCGAAAGCAGGATGGCGATAAGATGGGACAGTGATGGCCTCTCATCACGTAGAAAAACCGCGTGTCAAGCTGTCTCACCTCTGCAAGCCCTGCGCGGGGCCCTGCAAGTGGTCTTGAATTTGGAAATATAGCAGTTCACGTGTCCGATTTCAGTATAGTTATCGCTATCGGGGGCGCCAGCACGCTGCGCCGTCCATGCGTAGAGAGTGACAGTGGTGCCTATGCCGAGAACCCAGTCTCACAAGGATCGCACAGGCCGAATTTGTGTCGGACGCAACGCTCGCCGTGCTCGTCACTCGGAACAGGATAGGGTTTTGGGTGAGCCGGGTTACGAGGGGTGACGACAGCTTCTCCCGCAAGTGCCGAGCCACCAGCCTCCAGTCTCAGAACACTCCATTTTGTTCCATTCTTACAGCAGCAGCACAATCGCACATCCTGAGCTGCCGTCGCTTGCGCTCCGCAGTTCGCCTTCGTCATTTCGATTGAGTGGCACCGGTGCAAGACGGGACAGCAAAGCGCCATATGTGCTGAAAAGAAGTCGAATCATAGCAGAGTGGCCTGTCTCGAGTGCGCTGTAGGCACATACTAGTTGCGCCCGACCGCGACATCGTGTAAGCCAACATTGAAACGGATTCACAGCATTTAGCGATTGTCGACGCCGGTGACGTGTGTCACTGGACGTTCGTCGCTGTATACTCGGTATCGAAAGTTTGCTGCGATTGCCGTCGCTGCTCAGCAGCCGTACACACAGGCAGGGGGGGTACTCGGGGAGCGTGCCAGGGCGGCGGCGGCCACCTGTTTGGGCTCGTCCAGACAGCCTCTCCACCGGGCCTGAATCCTTAGCGGCCACTCAGCTCTCGAAAGCATCGGCACCGCAGCACTTGTTCGGGACGCACACACGCACAGGCTCAAAGGCCTTATCCCCAGACAGCCAGCTAAATGCAGCGGCGACGCAAGAACCACCAGGATGGCAGCGGCGGCAGCAGCCAGCAGGATGGCAGCGGCGGCAGCAGCCAGCAGGGCGGCAAGTCGGAGGGCGGCGGCCTGGAGTTTGACTGCAAGAAGTGCGGTGCGCACAACAGCGTTGAGGTGCGTCCCCGGCAACCTCACAATTGCCGCCGGCATGCAGTGCGGCTTGCTGCACGACGGCGGTGCTCGAGAGCATGTGGAGTGCTCTTTGTTCCAGCCCCTGTGAAACCGTTTGTGTGTATGCATCTCCCATGCACGCCATTGTGCATTGATTACGACGCACTTGTATGCTTTCAGGCGGGCGAGGTGAGGGCGAAGGTGAAAAAGCAAAAGTGCTGCGCCTCCTGGGTGTGGAGCTGGCTGGTGCTCTTCTTTGCCATCGCGGGCGCCTCCGATTACGCGCGGGTGAGCGCCAGAAGATGTGTCGCAGGATGCTGCGTTGGAGTATTCGATGTTTCCCCTTCCGGCAGATGTGTGCCCCGTGCGACTGTGAGGCCCGGAGCTTGCAACTCAGCGCCTAATGCCATCTTTTCGGCATGCGTGCGCGGTCACTGAGGTCAACACGCGGCGAATGGTATGAGCTGCAAGTGCATGCGGGATTCCCAACGGTGCTGCGGCCTTGCGCGCAGCGGGCAAACCTCAACGGGCGGGTCCAGGATGTGCTGAAGACGCAGCTGAACGTGACGCTGCCGGAGTTCAAGACGCCTGACATGCTGGCAAACCTGACCATCTTCGGCATCAGCTCCAACAAGACCGAGCGCCTCGGCGTGCGGCTGCGCAAGCAGGGCTTCCGCGCCAAGCACCCCATCATCCTCGTGCCGGGTGAGGGACTTTCCACATGCAGCAAGGTTATCGAAGCGACGAAGCACATGCAGCCTGGTCGTCCCACCTTTGAGGCAACAGTCGCCTCGAGGCCTGGATCCTGGCACCGCAGGTCCCTAAAACCTAAACCCTAATGCTTCTTAAACTTCAAGCGCGCACGCTTGAAGTCTAAGAAGCACCACCGGATCCGAAGTGTGTTTGTGATCACTCGCTGCAGGCTTCGTGACCACGGGGCTGGAGCTGTGGGCGGCCAAGCCGTGCGCTGCGAAGCACTTTCGGCAGCGGCTGTGGGGTGCGCTTTCCGTGCTGCTGGCGCTAGTGGAATACTGGAAACGCCCAGTTCAACTCCTTCACTTCTTCTAAAACACCTGCTGTTGGTGCTGCTGCTGCTGCTGCTATCTGATATGTCCGTGACCGACTGCGCTCTCTCCTGCAGGCACGCTCAACATGCCGCAGGCCATCCTGTCTGACGCCCGTTGCTGGGTCGCGCACATGGGACTCAACCAGGTGCGAGGGATTTTCGTCGCCGCTTCGGATGAAAAGATTCGGATGAAAGGGTTTCACAGCCTTCACAAGACGGAGCGCGCGCTCGTCCTGCTGTCGCCAGATCTCGGAGCCGTGAACAGGCAAGCCCAGCCGGGCGGCCAACTCACGATGCACAAGGTCTGTAGGTTGCATCAGCCCCTCACATTTTCCAGCAGAGCGGGGGTCCGGACCCTGTGGGCATGGCGATCCAGCGAGAGGGTTAGGGTTTAGGGTTTAGGGTTTTTAGGGCTCAAATGACAGTGTGCCCTGTGATGCCGCAATGCAAAGCCGACTCCGCCCTGCCGCTTGAGGCTTGTGTTTGTATCTCTGCCGCTTGAGCACTGGACCCGCAGGGCGTGGCGCTGCGCGAAAAGGCATGGCAGCAATGGACTTGTTGTCACACCTCAGACCCAGCCGTCTTGTTCTCACAAACCAAGTGATTCTCATAAAACGACCTGAGACCTACATCGTGACGTTTCGTTTGCAGAGCACTTGTCTGGACCCGGGGGCCGCGGTGCTGCGGGCGAGTGAGGGCTCGCTGCGATGGACTTCCTGATGCACTCCGGACCGAACAGTCTGCTTCAAAGAAGGGCAATCCTACATCTTTGGGTCATTGCCCAATGCACCCACGGGGCTGGAGACGGCATGCGTGGCGCTGCGCGCCAGCGACAGCCCCGCGGCGGTGGATCTCCTATTGCGACCCGTCAATGTTCCGAAACTCGCAACGAACAGCACCAAACCGTACCTGATGTCATACACCATGTCATATACCCTGCAGAGCACGGGGCTGGACCCAGAGGGCGTGGCGCTGCGTGCCAGCGAGGGTTTAGCCGCCGTGGACTTCCTAATGCCGGGCTACTTCGTGTGGGGCAAGATCATCGAGGCGCTGGCCGACATAGGCTACGAAACCAACACCCTGGTGCGCTTATCCACTGATCTCAGCCTCGGCCACCACTGCGCGCCGGCATGTGAAGGCGTCGAGCTGGGGAGAGCTTGAGCGTGGCTGGCGGTGGGAGTGGCAAGATGTGCAGGAGCGGTTTCCGTTCCGACAGGTGAAGCAGCAGTGGCACCATCCCCCTTTGTAAAACACCAACAAACCAGAAGTGAAGCAGCTCTGCCGGGTGGGGCCGCCGCAGCGTCGCTGGCATCAAGCTCCAGCTGCTGCGGGGTGCTACCGGACTGCGCTGATCGGTTGTGGTCTGCATCCGCAGGTGGGCGAGACGTATGATTGGCGGCTGTCCATCTCGAACATGGAGCGGCGGGACGGCTACTTCACACGCCTCAAGCTGCGCATCGAGATGCTGCACGGCATCAAGCGGGAGAAGGTGCGCTTTCTGGCGGTGGCCCCGGACTTAAGGTACGGGCTTAAACCCTAAACCCTGAACGACTTCGGGGCCGCGAGTCGAGCAGGCGATAAAGGGGGTGACCTGCTCAGCACCAGGTTCGACTGGGGCTGGGCTAATCCCTGGGGCTAAACCCTAAGGCTACACCCTGGGGCTAAACCCCGTGCGCATTGTGCACCGCTGTGTCTGGAATCTAGATCGATCACACTGTAGCTTGCGAACTAGAGTGGCAGCCGCGGTACATGGACGTCGCTCTGGGGCACGCGCCGGCCCTGCGGACGGTCTTGCTGCGCTGCTGCAGCCCGGCCTGACCGCGTGACAGCCACCGAATGTCATGCAGAGCAACTGAACTTGGTTGGACTTGTTGCTTTTTTCCATAAAAGATTGTTTTTTCCTCACCAATTTAAAATTGGAATAGATCTGAATAAATAAATTCTTTTGTACTTGGGGATTGCCATTATTTATGTTGAAAAAAATATTAAAAAAAGAAGTCATATGCGCCGTGTCTCGTCGGTCCATCATGAGTCATAGTGACAGCGGTGCTGCCCACGCGTGCGCAGGTGATGGTGACGAGTCACTCTTGGGGCGAAAACGTGGTGCGCAACTTCTTCTGGTGGGTGGAACGCAAGCAGCCCGGTTGGACGGAGAAACACGTCGCCGCCTACGTCAACATCGCCGGCACTGTGCTCGGCGTCCCCAAGGTACATGCCAGGGTTCGTGGTGGTTGTGTTCACAAAACCTGGTCCTTATGAAACGGTCGAAGTTGCCGCCCGACGTCGCCGGCAGCATGCTCGGCGTCTCCGAAGTGCGAGGCTGTGGCGGCAAGTGCGGTCGGCAGCCTTGTCGAGGAAGTTCAGGGTCTGATCGCCTTGCATGACATCGACTTCCATGACTTCCCTCTAGCAGGCTCTGGCGGTGATGCTGTCAGGGTACAGGCGCGAAACTGCGGAGCCGGGCGCTGCCTGCGAAGCCACACGTGGCACCTAATATAAGGGTGGTACAATACTAGTTCTTCAATCTGCCTTTTCGCTCAGGCGTTGGGGGAGATTCGCGACATCGCGGAGCTGGGCTCGATCGTGAACTTGCTGCAGAGGCATGTCTGGGTTGTCTGACCTTGGCGTCAAACTCCCGAAATGTGATCTCGAAACCTGCTGCTGTGCTAGCCCAGGCACTGATAGCGCTGCTGAGATGGGATCTGCGCGACTTGGCAAAATGGGGCGCGGTGACCAAATTTGGTGGGGAATCTGGGCTGAAAGATGTCAGACTTCCGTCCATTGACATCATGCAACTCTCAGACTTTCCACCTTCTCGCACGCAGGCGCTGAGGGCGCTGCTGTCGGGGGAGATGCGCAACACCATGGAGCTCGGCGTGGCAACCAAGCACAGTGATGAAACTTAAAATACAATACAATCTGATTACAAGGGACCCTTTCAGAAACGACTCTTTCAGAAACGACACTGCATACTGCAGAAGCTGACGGCGCTGCTGTCGGGGACGCGTGCGATGCTGCGGAGCTGGGCGAGATGACAGGGCCTGTGCTGAAACATCAGCAGCATGCAGTGCAATGCCGCGATGTGAGTGAATCAACCTGCTTCCTGCGATTTGCCACAGGCAATGACGGCGCTGCTGTTGGGGGAGGCGCGGGACGCCGCCGAGCTGGGCGCAATGACGAAACATGCATAACCAAGCCCCGAAGCATTTCTCCAATCTTACTAAATGTTCGCTGCGTGTTATGCCATACACAGGCGCTGACGGCGCTGCTGTCGGGGGAGATGCGGGACACCGCGGAGCTGGGCGCAATGACGAAACACGCCGCCGAGAACTACCTGCCGCAGCCCTCTCGCGCGCACATGTTTCGCTCCTGGGGCTCCGTCATCGGCATGCTGCCGAGCGGCGGCAACCGCGTGTGGGGCGACCTGTCTGGCGCGCCGGACGACAACAAGCCCATCAAAAG
>JAABUM010001860.1_pt1 | contig 30085 bp, 25 predicted proteins | sample 5559161 | NCBI WGS metagenome assembly JAABUM01 (sample SAMN10711868, study PRJNA513369) | rock metagenome | isolation source: Antarctica rocks | place: Antarctica: Victoria Land, Siegfried Peak nord
CTGAACTTCCTGCGCCTGGGTGAGTGGATCGCTGATGTGCCGCGCGCCAAGACACGCACGTCCGCCTTCACGTTATTGATGGCCGACAGCATCGCTGCATGAGCCCCCCGACTTCGCCATCGGTATCGGAAGTGCTGGAGACCCATTACTCGTGGCCAGTCACACATGCTGTGGCTCTGGGTGCGCGGATCAACGCAGACCTGCCGCGCCAGGTGCAGCAGGCCAAAGCGGCTGGCCACCGTGACCGTCTCCTGGCCGTCCTGCTGGACACGAGCGGGAGCCACCCGCACGCAGTGCTGGGCTACCAGCGCTGCGTCAATCTCGGCCCACTGCGCGTGCAGCAGGCGCCGCAGAATGGTCGTGCCGATCTCCTGCGTGGTCGCCTCCAAGGCATCCAGGGCTGTCTCCGGCTGCAGGGACGCCACATCGGGCGTGGCCAGGTCAAAGCAGGCCAGTTCGTTCATGAGGTCAGGGGTACCATCGTCCACCTGGCAGATGAGCACACGGATGCTGCGCATCGGACCTCTCCTTCTCTGTGCGTAGGGATGTGCCCCGATGCTACCACGGGCAGCAGCCCAGCCTCACCGAGTGCAGCACGCCGCCCAACTTGTCCCGGCTCTTATGCGCGCTAACCTTTCGGGAGGAGGTTGCGCATACGGGCACACCCCTGCGTGAATGAGGCCCAGGAGGTGTCCGACCGGACACGGGCGGTTACCCGACTTTACAGAGCTACCCCCCTTGGTGTAGAGTAGCAGCCAAAGGGACGTGGCGGAAGCCGCGGGCGTGATGGGGAGAGGTCGTCAATGCAGTGCCCCACCTGTGGACAGCACGGTCAACCCAGGCAGCGCTTTTGTAGTGCCTGTGGCACGGCCCTCGCCGCCCCACATTCGGGTGGCGCTCCGCTGCCACCAACGCAGCGCTTTGGCCAGGCGCCGCTGGAACTGGTGGTCAGTACGCCGGGAAAGCAGGAGGTTTCGTTCCCGCTGGGCACGGGCCAGACGAGTATCGGACGCGCGGATACTTGCGCGATCAAGCTGGATGCACCCAGCGTCTCGCGTGAGCACGCTGTGATCGTCGAGGCCAATGGAGCCTATATTCTGCGTGATAAGGGCAGCACCAACGGGCTGTACGTGGGCGGCCAGCGACTTGCCGAAACGCCCCTGGAGCCCGGTATCGTGGTGCGCATTCCCGATCCGTATGGCAACGTGATCACGCTGACCGTGCGGCCGGTCCTGCCCGGCGCCACGAGCACGCCGGGCGCCGCCCCCCCGGTGCTGGATGCGACACGCACGATTCCGCTTGGCCCGCAGGGCACGGCACTGACGTTTGGCCGTGACCCCACCAATGACGTGGTGATCGACCTACCGCTGGTCTCGCGCCGGCACGCCCTCCTGGAGCGCCAGGGCAGCCAGATCGTCCTGCGTGATCTGCAAAGCACCAACGGCACCTATGTCCACGGCCAGCGGCTGACCGGTCCGCGGCCTTTGAGCATGGGTGATCAGATCCTGATCGGTCCGGCACGGTTCGTCTTTCAGGGGGTGACGCTACGGCAGTTTGTGGAGCGCCCGCATGTGCGTATTGATGCCGTGGGCCTTTCCCGCTCCACCCGCCCGCAGGGTGGGGCGATCATCCTGGATAACGTCTCCCTCTCTATCCTGCCCCGCGAGTTTGTCGCCCTTGTCGGCGGCAGTGGGGCGGGCAAATCCACCTTGCTCAACGCGCTGAACGGCGCGGCTCCCGCGCAAACGGGCACGGTGCTGTTCAACGGCCAGGATTTCTACCGCAACCCCGGCCCGTATAGTAGCATGATCGGCTATGTGCCCCAGGATGATATCTTGCACCGCGATCTGCCGGTGGAGCGTGCCCTGGATTACGCGGCCCAACTGCGCTTGCCCCCGGATACCTCATCGGCTGAGCGGGCCCAGCGGATCTCTGAGGTGCTTGCCGATATGAGCCTGGAGCCCCAACGCCATCAGATGATTAACCGGCTGAGCGGCGGCCAGCGCAAGCGGGTCAGCATTGCCGTGGAGTTGCTGGCCAATCCCAGCGTGTTGTTTCTGGATGAACCGACCTCCGGCCTTGATCCCGGCCTTGACAAGACAGTGATGCGGCTGCTTCAGCACCTCTGCGACAAGGGGCAGACCGTCGTGCTGGTCACCCATGCCACTGAGCATATTGGGTTATGCAGTCTGGTCGCCTTCGTGGCCGGACGGGGCCGCCTTGTCTACTACGGTCCGCCCGACGAGGCGCCGGGCCATTTCGGGGTGCCCGCCTTTTCAGATATTTATAGCTATTTCGACCAGCAGCCCACCGCCGTGGAGGTGCAGCAGCAGAGGTTCGCCGCCTCGCCGCTGCACCAGCTTTACGTAGAGCAGCGCCAGCGTCAGATCGGCCCGGCCGCCCCCGTGAGCACGCCCCCGGCCCGGCGGAGCAAGCGGCAGATGCGCACGGCGGCGGCGCGCCAGTGGCGGATCCTGACCCGTCGCTACGGCGAGTTGCTGCGCCGTGATCGGGTAAACCTGACGCTATTGCTGGCTCAGGCGCCCATAGTGGGCCTCCTGCTGGCCCTGGTCGCCTCGGCTCAGAGCTTCAACCCGGCCCAACCCTTCCCCACGGAGCAGGTCTTGCTGATGCTCACGCTGGCGGCGATCTGGTTTGGCACGATCAACGCGGCACGGGAGATCGTCAAGGAGCGGCCCATTTATCTACGGGAACGGATGGTCACGGTGCGCATCTGGCCCTATGTGCTCTCCAAGTTCTCCGTGCTCTGCCTGCTTTCGCTGGTCCAGGCGTTGATCTTATTGTGGATCGTCTCGCTGAAGACAACCCATCTTCCGGCGCAAGGCATCCTGTTGCCCGCATCCGTGGAGATTTATGTGACATTGGCCCTGACCTCGCTGGCTGGCCTGGCTGGAGGCCTGCTGATTTCAAGCCTGGTCTCCTCGGCTGACCGGGCCATGAGTATCGTGCCGGTCATCTTGATTGCGCAAGTCATCTTTAGCGGCGGCGTCTTTAACCTGGCGGGACCATCCTCCGCGCTGGCGCTGCTCTCGATCAGCAGGTGGTGCCTGGCCGCCCTGGGCTCCACGGCTGATCTGAACACGCTGGCCGCGAGTCTTCCAGTTAAACCAGATGATTGGCCGAAGATGATGTACAGTTCGCCGGATGCCGGCCACCTGCTCGGCTACTGGCTGGTCCTGGCCGGCTTTACCGGTTGCTTTCTGCTGGGCACCTACGCGTCCCTGCGGCGGAAAGACAGCGGCGCCTAGCAGCGCGGGCGGGCAAGGGTGCCAAAGCGTGGGATGCCAGCGGGACCGTCTCCTTAATAGATAGGTAGGTCAGGGAAGAGGGGGAACAAACGATGGCAGTGATACGGACACAGCGCCCTTCCGTTCCGGTGTCGCTGAGCCGGCGCCTGACCGCGGTTTACTGGCCGGCGGTGCTGTGGAGTGCGCTGGCCGGCGGGGTCGGCGGCTTTGCCGGCTGGCTGCCTGGGGAGCTCGTCAACTCGCCACACAACCCAAACGTCTACATGGAGGTCTTTATCTACTTTGCCGTGGTCAGCGCCGGCCTGGGCGCGGTGCTGGGCGCATTGCCCGGCCTGCTCAACCGTTCGCGCCACCAGGCAGCAAGGGGTGCCCTGATCGGGGCGCTGGCTGGTGGCGTGGGCGGCGGCGTGGCTGCCCTACCGGCCCAATGGATGTATATGACCATGGGCTATGGGGTGCTGGCCCGTGCCGTGGCCTGGGGCATCAACGGCGCAGGCATCGGGCTGTGCCCTGGCGCGGCAACGCGTGACCTACGGCGGGCGGGGCGCGGGTTGGTCGCCGGCCTCATCGGCGGTTTCATGGCCGGGCTGCTGTTCGAGTTGGTATGGGCGATCACACCGCACGTGGCGACGGACACGGGCACCTCCAGCCGGTTCATCGCCGATATCGTGCTGGGCATCTGCATCGGCATTGCCGTTGCCCTGATCGAAGCGGTGGCCAGGAATGCCTGGCTGACCGTGCTCAGTGGCCGGCGCGAGGGCGCTCAGTTTATCATCTCCAAGCAGAAGACATCCATCGGACGCGACGACCGCGACGACGTGTTGCTGTGGGGCGATGGGCAACTGGCTCTGCACCATGCCACAATCACGCGCACGCCACGCGGCTATCTGCTTGAACCGCTGAGCCGAGAGGCGCCCACGCAGGTTAATCAGCAGCTCACCCGGGGGTCCGCTGTGCTTCATGACGGCGACGAGGTGATGCTGGGCGCCACGCGACTGCTCTTCCGCACGCACAGTCCGGTTGCTCCCTCTTCCGGGAATCACACTAGCCCGCCGCCCCCCGCTGGTCTGTCGCCGGCCCCCCCACAGTCGGCCCCCGCGCCGCGGGAGTGGCAGCCATCGCCGGTGCGACCGGCCACGCTGGAAGAGGGCATGGCCTTCCAGTTGGTCGGGATGAGCCCGGTAGACGGCCGGTACCCTCTACATGTCGACTCGCCAGTGAGCATCGGCCGCGACCCGCGCAACTCGATTGTCCTATCTGATGAGACGGTGTCCGCGCATCATGCTCAGCTGCGCTGGGAAGAAGGGCACTGGGTCGTCTACGATCTGGACAGCACCAATGGCACCTGCGCCAGTTTTTCGGGCACGCGGGAGGCTGAACGCCCCGTCTCCGGGCGCAACGCCTTGCGCGCAGGATCGACGGTGCGCTTTGGCAACATTGCGCTTCGGCTGGAGCAATGCGCCGGCCCGTCGGCCGGTGACGCCTGATGGCCGAGCCGGATTGGATCGATGCCAAGTAGCAGGAGGGACGCACCAGAGTTTCACAGGTGGCAGCGCTGGCCCCATGGTGTGTGGTCCTGTCTCGTCGCGTGGAGCCTGATCGCCGCCCTGCTCCTGGCCACGCTAGGCGCCACCTTGGCCCTTGAGCGCGTGCGACCAGGCTTGGCGTCGCCGCTGATAGGGGGGCCGCCTGGCCCTGCCCCTGCGAGCCTGGCTGCACCAGCGCCGCGGGTGCCGGCGAGGTATGGCCAGCTGCCCTTGAGTTTCGAGGCCAATCACGGGCAGGTGGCGGGCAATGTTGACTTCGTGGCGCACGGCGCGGGCTATTCACTGCTCTTGAGTGCAACCGGCGCACTGCTGGCGCTGCCCGCTCCGGCGCCACAAAGTGGCAGGGGCAGCGCCCAGCGGCAAGCGGCGCGGCCGGCGCCGATGGTGGTCCGCTGGCAGTTCATCGGTGGCGACCCCAGGGCGCGTCCGGTTGGCCTGGATCCGCTGCGCGGTCAGGTGAACTACCTGGTAGGCGCTGATGCCCATGCCTGGCGGCAGCACATTCCCACCTTTGGCCGCGTGGCCTACCACGCTATCTACACGGGCATCGACCTGGTCTACCATGGCCGTTGGAACCGTCCAGAGTACGATATCGTGGTGGCGCCGGGCGCCACCACCCGGTCCGTCCGCGTGCGGGTGGACGGCGCCCAGGGAACGCGCTCTCCGCGGCTGCGCCTGGATGCCGGTGGCGCGCTGCTGCTGTCGGGATCTGGGACGACAGTGATGCAGCACCGGCCGGTGGCCTACCAGATAGTCGGAGGCAGTCGGCAGAGCGTCGGCGTGCGCTACATCCTGCTGGGCGGGAATCAGGTTGCCTTCGCGCTGGGAGCCTACGATCACCACCGGACGCTGATTATCGATCCCGTGGTCAGCTACTCCACCTACCTGGGCGGACAGGGCAGCGATGGGGCCAACGCGGTGGCGGTCGACCACGCCGGGAATGTGTATCTTACCGGCAACACCCAATCAGACGACTTTCCGATCAGTAGTCACGTGGTCCAGGGAAGATACAGCAGCGGCAGCTGCGTGGATAGCTCAGGTGTCACCGGCCCCTGTGATGACGTGTTCGTGGCCAAACTTAACCCAGAGGGCGTGCTGCTCTACAGCACATATCTGGGTGGCAGCAGCGGGGACCGCGGCTTTGGCATCGCCGTGGCCGGCTACGGTACCGTGTATGTGGCCGGCCAGACCAGTTCGATCAACTTCCCTATCAAGAACGCGCTGCAGCCCCGGTATGGCGGCGGAGACCACGACGCTTTCATAGCCCATCTGAGCGCCGACGGCAGCACCCTGCTATATAGCACCTACCTAGGTGGTAGCGCCGACGAGAAAGCCACCGCGCTTGCCGTGGACCGGCGAGGCGCGGCCTACGTGACAGGATGGACCACGTCGGATGACTTCAGGCTGTCCTTCCCGCTGCAGGGCCGGCTCAGCGGTAACAGCGATGCCTTCGTGGCCAAACTGACGCCAGATGGGCGTCATCTGGCCTACAGCACGTACCTAGGGGGCTCGGGCGCCGACCAGGGACACGGCATTGCCGTCGACCAGGCCGGGGCAGCCTATATCACCGGCAACACGCGGTCGGATGATTTCCCCATGCGTGGACAGGCCGTGCAAAGCCAGTATGGCGGGGGCGGCGAGCGGCTGGACGGTGGCGACGCCTTTGTGGCCAAGATCAGGCCCAAGGGAGATGCCCTGGCCTACAGCACCTACCTGGGCGGTAGCCTGGATGACAGCGCGAATGCCATTGCCGTAGATGGGACGGGTAGTGCCTCGGTGACCGGGTGGACAGATTCAGAGGATTTTCCCCTGGTCCACGCGCTGCAGCCCTCGTATGGCGGCCACTATGATGCCTTCATCGCCCGGCTCACGCCCAGCGGGGATGGCCTGATCTATAGCACGTACCTGGGTGGGAGCGGCGAGGAGAATGCGTTTGCCATCGCCGTGGGCGGCGGCGGCAAGACCTACATAGCGGGGCACACGGCCTCTTCCGAGGACTTCCCGCGGACCTACGACGCGGTGCAGCCACGCTATGGGGGCGGCCCGGTCGATGGCTTCATGGCCGTGTTGGGGCCGGGAACTGCGGGGCTAGCTTACAGCACCTACCTGGGTGGCGCCGGCGACGACGGGGCTGGCGGCATCACGGTGGATCACGTCGGCAATGTCTACGTCGCTGGCTGGGGCAACTCCACTGACCTGATGACGGTCCATGCCTACCAGGCCAACAACGCGGGCAGTTTCGACGCCTTTGTACTCAAGATGGGCAATGCGCCCCTGGCGCCGGTCACCGCCACGCCACGGCCCAGGCCGGCAGCTCGCCCGACCCGCACGCCGCAGCCCACCCCGACGCCACGCCCGACTTCCACCGCACCGCCCACGGCCACGCCGCCGCCTACCCAGACGTCCCGGCCCACGCCGACCGGCACGTCGACTCCCACCGTGGGGGTGAGCGCAACCACGGCGCCAGCGAACACCTCCCTGTCCACGCCGACCCCACCAGCCGTTGGATCGGGAGTGAGCGGGGCGCCCACTGTGCGGGCGACAGCCACCATGCTACCGCCCACGCCCAGCGCAACCGCCACGTCATCGACCCTCGTGGTCTCCTTGAGCTTGGCCGCGCCCCCGTGGGACCTTACCCTGATCCTGCGCCTCCTGATGGCCATGTCAGGATTGCTGATGGTGGCGTGGGTGCGCCTGCGCTAAGCGACGCCCCGCTCAGAGCAGCTCAGCCAGGGCGCTCACTGGACGACGACGCGGCCACCGTTACGCTCCACTGCCGTTTTGAGCGCACGGAGCGTGCGCGTGCGCTGAAACATACGCAGCGGCTCGCCGCACCAGGTGACCAGGCCGATTAGGATCAGCGGCACGCTCCACAGCACAGTGCGTGTGGAGCCTCCCTGGACGACAAGGGCAGCGGCAAGCAGGCCAAGGGCAGTGTAGGCCAGCACGCGGCTGGCGATCAGCCAGCGACGTATCTGGTGATCAGCCGGCGCGATATGCCGGTAGGTCAGGCGCAGGCGCCATCGTTCGCCGGCTAGGGTGAGCACGCACCACAGCACGATCAGCGTGAGTCCGGCGGCGAAGGGCAGCGCCTGGGCAGGGGGCCAGCCGGTGACCCAGATGTACAGGAGGAACGCCGCTGCGCAAGCCAGGGCGGCAAGCAACGAGCGATAGGGTGAGCTGGCCCGCGCATCCCGGCCTGCTTGCCTGGTCAGGACCAGGGACGGCGGTGTGAAAGCAACCGTTGACAGCCCCTGTGGCGATGAGTGCTGAGGGGCTAGGTGCGGTGTTCCCGCCTGCCCTGGGGCGCGCAGGGCGGCAGCAACCTCGGTGACCGACCCGTAGCGGGCCGTGCGATCAAAGGTCAGGCAGCGCTGGATCAGCTCCTCCATCTCTGCTGAGACCGCAGGATTGACCGTCCTGAGGGGGGGAAACACAAACAGAGGGTGCTTGCTGGGGTCGCGGCTACTGAGCAGGTAGTGCAGCGTAGCCCCTAAGGAATAGAGATCGGAGCGCTCATCGGTCTGGCCGGCATAGTGCTCGGGAGAGGCAAAGCCGGGGCTGCCCAGCGAGGAAGTATCAGCTGTCTTGTGGGGCTTAAACAAGCGGGCGATACCGAAGTCGATCAGCCGCACCTGCCCATCGGATTGCAGCATGATATTGCTGGGCTTGAGATCGCGGAAGACGACCGGCGGCTGTCTGCTATGCAGATAGGCCAGCACCGAGCACAGGTCAAGTGCCCATGCGCGCACCTGATCTTCTGGGTAGGGCACTCCCTGGCGCCGGTTCATCTCGTCGTCGAGGCTCGCGCCGGTGATGTATTCCATGACCAGGTAATGGCGGCTGTTTTCGCTGAAACTGTCCATTACCTGAGGGATCAAGGGGTGATGCAGCGTGGCCAGAAAGTCCGCTTCCTGTTCGAAGTTCGCCTCGGCCTCCGCCCGATCAGCCGGATCGGCGAACTGATCGACCATCTCCTTGACGGCGACCACCCGATCACGGAAGTGCAGATCGTGGGCTCGATACACGGCGCTAAAGCCGCCGTGGCCGAGCAGGCCCTCCAGCACATAGCGTCCCCCGCCGACGCCGCGTGCGGCGAATCCGACTCCGGACACGGCAGGAGGCGCCCCGGAAGGGGGAGGCGGGGGGACTGGCTGCGTCCGAGCCGGGCCCGGGAGGGTACCCAGCTTCCCCCCGCAGGTCGTGCAGAAGCGCGCTGATGCCGCATTATTAGAGGCGCCACAATGCTGACACGGGGGCATCTCTACACCTGATCCTGTCCAACCGTAGGGCTGAAGAAAAGAGGAGTCGGTCCAACCACCACAATCACGTCAGTAAGGAGGAGATCATACTGCGGACCTCAGTGCCATCATACACATGGCCCCGCCTGATGTCCAGATGGCACGACTTTCCGCCTCTCCTCACCCGAGCGAGTGCCACCTTGTCATGGGCTAGAGTGGAGGCGATAGCGTTGATCATGCTCCCTGAGCTACAGCCCCTTGTTCCAGGTCGCGCCGTCATCCACTGTCCGCAGGACGGTGCGATGCACGCCAACCACATATCCCTGTCCTGTTCCTTCGGTGAAGGCCACACCGGTCAGATGTTCTTTTGTGTTGCTGCGCTGCATCGACCATCTGGTCCCACTGTTAGCTGTGTACGGAATGGTTCCGTCCGCTCCAACAATCCACCCTGTCAGGGCATCTTGAAAGGCAACACGGAAGAGAGTGTGCTTCGTTCCGCTCTGTTGTGGGGACCATGTCTTGCCGCTGTCGGCGGTGGCCACAATGACTCCACCAGCCCCCACGGCCCAGCCCGTTTCTCTACCGATAAAGGAGACCCCGTACAGGTCATAGTGCGTTGTCGTAACTTCTCAGCTTACATCTTGTACTTGGCATCCCTTGCTGTCAAACTAGTATAGTCCAGGGCAGCAGGGGGCACAGGAGCCGTCAAGACCCTGCGCCGAGCGGTGTGCTGCTGGAGCAGGGCAGCGACCGTGCCTGCGGGGTCGCGGTGCAGGCGCTAGCGATGTTGGCGCCCGGCCTCCCCCTCAGCCAGACGCCGGCGCTGGGCCCGGTACTGCGCCTCGGGCACCGTGCGGAGTTGGTCGAGCAACTCCTGTTCGCTCTCAGCGGCGAAGAGGACCGGGAACTCCCCCAGATCGCGCAGGGGGCGGGTGGAGGCGACGCCACTGATGCGGCGTTGATGCCGCCGCAGGGAACCGAAGAGCCCGTCGAGGTACAGATTATCGGGCGGCAGAGCAGGGATGTCGTAGCAGTGGAGCAGCTCGGGTCCCCAGGTGCGCCACAGCCGACGCCACGCGCTGACGAAGGCGCCTTGGGCCCGTGGGTAGCGGCTCTCGCGGGGAAACGCAGCCAGCAGCGCCTCCATCTCGGCGCGCACCTGGGCGCTGCTCCGTGCGGGCAGGGGCGGCTGGGCCGTGGCTGCGGCCGTGACAGCGGAGGCATAGCCCAGGGTGGTGGCCATGCGGCGCAGCCAGTCATGGGCGACGGCGACGTCCTCGGCGCCGGGGCGGCAGACCTCCACCGTGCGGGTGACCCGTGCGGCCAGTTGGCGTAAGGATGTGGTTTGGGGCTCCTCGGGCACCTGACGCAGCACCTCCTCGATCGCGACCAGTTGCTGGTACCCCGCCAGACCGCCCCATTGTAGGGGCTTGCGCGTGCTGCGGTGCAGCGCGTCACGGACGGCAGCGCGCACCTGTCCCTCGATCTGCTGGAGTGGGGCATCCGGCCTCAGGGGGCAAAAAGGGGGGGCGTGTCCTGGGGTGTGGGGGCGGGCGCGGCGGCCCCAGGCGCTGTCCCCAGGTCCCCCAGCGTGTCACGCATCTGCCGCCGCAGCTGTGCATCAGACTCCAGAACGGGCGCGGCCAGGTTGTTCAGGACGTGGACCTGACAGCGCTGGTGCGGTGCTGTGGGCCAACAGGTGCGCAGGGCACTCCCGATCGCTGCATCGCCATCGGAGAGCGTCGCCAGCACCGGATACGGCAGCTCCTGCGCGGCCGCCAACCACGTGCGCAGCTCCCCCGCGCTGGCGTGGGGGGTAGCCAGCGCACTGACGGTGGTCCCGCTCACCGCCTCATAGAGCACGTAGAGCAGCGTGCCATCCCCCTCGGGTTGCAGCGCATCCACCGCCCACACCACCCCGCCCTGCTCCGCTGCGGCTGCGGCCAGACGCGCCTGCTTCTGCGCGTTCAACCCGCCCAGCAAGGCCAGAAACTGCCGGTACAGCTTGCCCACACTGCGTTCGTTGATCAGCACCCCTCGGGCGTTGAGCGCCCGCTGGATCTCCACCAGTTGCCGATGCTCGTGTTCATGCTGCCAGCCGATGAACGCCAGCACATCTAACCCGTACGTGCTGTACGGCAGCGCCAGCGCCTGCATCTGCGTTGCATAGTAGTGCTGTCCTCTGTGCGCGCCGCTCGGATTCACGCATTCCCTACTCTTGCCGGCTACGAACACCGGCCCCGCCAGCGTCTGCACCGTCTTGCGCGCGTGCCAGGGGATCCGCGCCGCCAAGGTCGCCCCACACTGCACACACGTCACGAAGGGACACTCCAGAATCTGCCGCCGTGCGTGGGGAAACCGCTGCACCGGCCGATGTCGCGGCTGTGCTGCCATCACTCTCCTCCTCTATCATGCCGGGTTCCGCACTCTCCTCCTTGCTAGTCTCTACCCTCAAGACAGCGAGGGGCTTCCCCCGATGTAATTGTCTGATGTTAGCCGTGTTGATGCCCATGGTACGGCACGGCGAGCACAAGATGTTGCGATCTAACCCCCTGACTGTCTAATCAGTAGATCATCTTCTCAATAAACGGGCACCGTGGTAAGGTAGGAGCAGATGAGACATGTCCAGTCGGGGAGGAGTTGCCCGTGAGCCTGTGCTACACCGTCCTGCGCCAGAAACCAGCGATCTTCAAAGCGATGAGTGGGCTGACGGTGGCCCTCTTCGATGACCTGGTCTGGGAGCTGGAACCGGCCTACGCTGAGGCCACCGTCACGCGGCGGACGCGGCCGGGCTGAGAGCGGGCGGTGGGGGCGGGCCATCCGTGCCGCTTGGCCCCGCGCGACGAGTTCCTGCTCACGGTGATCTGGCTGCGGCACTACTGGACGCAGGAGGCGCTGGGCTACTTCTTTGACGTCAGCGACACGACCGTGTTGCGGGCCATCGGCCGCGTGCTGCCGGTCCTGGAGGCAGCGGGGCGGGACACGATGCGCACGGACCCGCCCGCGCGGCGGCAGCGCCTTGGGGTGGCGGAGGCACGGCGCGCCTATCGGGAGCTGGCCGACCTCAACGACGCGGCGCGCGTGGTGGACAGCTTCGAGCAGCGCGTGCAGCGGCCCACCGCGTATAAGGAGGCGGACCACCACTACTCGGGCAAGAAGAAGGCGCACACGCTCAAGGTGCAGGTGGTGGTGCAGCTGGGCAACGGCACCGTGCGGGAGGTGGCCCCCAGCGTGCCCGGCCCCTGTGCCGATCCCACGGTGCTGCGCACCTCCGGGGCGGCGGAGCGCCTGCCCGCCGGGGCGCGGCTCTTGGGCGACAAAGCCTATCGCTACAAGAAGACTACGGCACGCGATCCCGTGCCCCCGCCGCAGGTGGCCATCCCCCGCCGCAAGCCCCGCGGCCAGCCCTTGCCTCCCGACGACCTGCGCTTCAACCGCGCGTTCGCCTCCGTCCGCATCATTGTCGAACACACCATCCGCGACCTGCGGATCTACCAGAGCCTCAGCCAGGTGGACCGGCACCGGCGCCAGCAGCACACCGCGCGGGTGTGTGCGGTGATCGGTCTACGCGCCCGGCGCTGCCGCCCGGGCCGCCGTGATCGGCACCAGGTGGCCTAGCCTCGGGTGCGGGGGAGGGGGGAGCACAGCCCCTCTCTTATTCTGAAGATGAACTAGTATTACAGCGAGACATCATGGGGGGTAGAGCAGGGCTTTAAGCTGGCGCAGCCGCCGTGTGCGGTGGGAGCGGTAGGCCGTGGCTTTGCGGCGCTGCTGATAGGCCAGCAAGGCCAGGGCAGCGGCCACCGTGAAGGGAGGCAGGGGCAGCACGGCGCGCAGCAGGAAGCGGATCTCGGCCAAGCTGAGACGTAGAACGGGGGTCGGTGTCAGCCGCGTCCAGGCAGCGGGTGTGTCCAGGCACACCGGGGGCGCGGAGAGGGTCAGGGGCAGGATCAGGGGAGGCTGAGCTGCTCCCGGCCCCCCCTCTCTGGTGCAGACGCTGTTGCATCCGCACCAAGAAGTGGTGGGCCAGAATGACCAGGGTCATGTGGTGGTGCCAGCCCCGCCAGAACCGCGTTTCATAGTGGTCCAGGCCGATCTCCTCCTTGCCTTCGGCAAAGCAGGACTCGATGGCCCAACGCAGCCCACTGATGCGCACCAACTCAGCCAGCGGCGTGTCGGGCGGGGCACAACTCAGATAGAACTTCAGCTCCGGCTCCTCCTCAGGCAGGCGGGGCTCTGCCGCAGGCAGGGGGCGGCGCAGGAGCACCCACACCTCGGGACCCGGCAGGCGGTCGCGCACGGCCACCGCACGCAGCGCCGCGAAATCCGCCACCAATGGCCCCTTGCTGCCTTCCAGGATGCGATAGCGCCGCCAGGCCGAGGCCGGGAGGCGTGCGGCGATCTGGGCCAGGGGCACAGCTGGCGCACTCTCAGGATGGAGCCGCTGCACGGTGGGGACGGGTCCCTTGCGCGAGGCCACCGGGGGCGGCACCCACAGCCCCGGACGCGCCTGCTCCTCGCCCGTGGCGGGGTCCACCAGCGGCCACACATGCGTGGTGCGGGGCACTTCGGCCATGTACCACAGCCCGCAGGCGGCCACCCGGTCCAGATAGAGCGGGTCCTGGCCGTACCCCTCGTCACAGGCCACCCAGCGCGCCCGCAGTCGCTGTCCCTGCATCACCCGCTCCACCAGCGTGGCGGCAATCTGCGGTTTGGTCTGGAAGATCACCGTCGCCGGGAGGGCGCAGGCCTGCCGCCGTTCCCGGTGCGCCTCATCGAACCACGCTTCAGGCAGGTAGAGCCGGCGATCCAGTAAGGTGTAGCCTTTGCGACTGGTGTAGCCCAGATAGACCCCCGCCTGGCAGTTGTCCCGCTTGCCCGTTGACCCACACCACTGCCGCGCCACGCCCACCGAGTGCGTGCCCTGCTTGGCCACATCGCTGCCATCCACCAGCAGCACTCCATCCTCCTCGCCCAGTGTCTCCTCGACCAGGCGCTGGTGTTCGGCCAGCAGCGCGTCGTCGTCCCACGCCCCTTCGCCCAGGAACTGTTGCAGCGCCCGCACCGTGCGCCCCGCCGCCGCGCCAGCCCCACACAGCCGCAGCGCCAGCGCCTCCACGTTCTTGCGTGGCACCTCCGCCACCAGCAGGCCGCGCAGATACACCTCCGCCCACCCCCGTTGCTCTCGCCGCGCGAACAGCGGCGCGAAGTGGGCCTGATAGGCCGCCAACTCCGTCCCGAACTCCTCCACATCGCCGCAGCAGCGCCGGGGCCGCGCCGCTCAGATCGTTCGCCTCCGTTGTCTCGGTCATCATCTCCCCCCTCCGCGCCCACACCCCTCCCCTACGACGCAGCATAGCATTTCTCGCTGTAATACTAGTATGGTCCAGAGAGAGGAGGGGGCGCGGCGCGGCCAACGCAGCCCGGCGTGCGGCATGGCGCTGGAGCAGAGAAGTGACGGCGTCCACAGGGTCACGATGGAGACGGCGGCGGGCTTGGCTCCCGGCCTCGCCGTCGGCCAGCCGCCGCCGCTGGGTGAGATACTCTGCGTAGGGCACGGTGCGCACCTGGGCCAGCACGTCGGCCTCGCTCTCTGCGGCAAAGAGAACCTGAAACGGAGTTAGCCCAAAAAACCCTCGTGGCTGTGATAGACTGAGGGGGCCCCGCCAACATGGCCGGCCGGCCCCAGCACGCATCCGAGGAGGATCCCATGCCCCAGCTTTGTGTCCTCATTTGCCAGCGTGATGACCAAGCCAGCTCCACCCTGACTGAGTTGGCGCGCTTCGACCTGCCCAGCCCGGACCCCGCCACCGTGCAACGCGCCACCACCCTTGATGAGCTGGAGACGAGCACCTTGACGACCGGCATGCTGATCCTGCGCCGCCTCTTCCAGCTGGCCTGGCTGCAGCTCGATGCCGCTCTGGTCACCCGCTATCGTGCCGAGCATCCCGGCGTGGCCCTCCCGCTCGATGGCAGCGAGCCGCTCACCGTGGTCAGCCGCTTTGGCACCGTGCTGCTGCGCCGGCAGGTGCTCGCCGACTCGGCGCGCCGCACCCATGTGCTGCCCGGTACAGCGGCCTTGCCTGCGCATGAGGGTGTGGTGACCACCCGGGGGCTGCAGGAGTGGGCGTGCCTGCTGCCGCAGGAGCTGCCCTTCAGCGCGGTGGCCCGCCTGCTGGGCTGGCAGACCCAGGAGCCGGAGGTGCTCTCCGACACGACGATCCGCACGCTGGTCAAGCGTCATGGCCAGTTGCTGCGCGAGGCCGAGCAGGCTGAGAGTGTCGCCCTGGGAGACACGCCCCTGAAGGCGCGCCAGCACCCCGTGGTGGTGCCGCTGGAGCGGCCGCGACGCCGGGCAGGCTGGCCTGCCGCGCTGAACGCGGCGGTGGACGCGGCCCTGGCGCGGGAGCAGGTCCGCCCGCCCGAGGGGGTGTCCTGGGCGGACTGGGAGCGGGTCCTGGCAGCCCGCCGGGCCGAGGCCGACCGTTCGATCGAGGAGCTGCGCCACCTGGGGCCGCGCCTGGCCCCGGGCGACGTGCTGCTCTGCGTCGACGAGGTGCTCACGCCCAAGACGGGCGGCGCAGGGCGTTGGGAACTGCGCACAGCGACCCTGCGGACGCCCCAGGGCGTGCGCTCCCTCAGCGGGACGGGGGCGACCTTCCTGCCGGTGGTGCAGGCGCTGGCCCGCGTGGCTGTGGGCGAGGAGGGCCGGCTGCTGCTGCTCAGCGATGGGGCCCGCTGGATCCGCACCTTCTTCACCGACGATCTCCGCACACTGCCAGGCGCCCAGCACCTCTTGGACTGGTACCATCTGGAGCACACGTGTCGTGACCTGGCCAGCCGCATCTGTCGGGACAAGGAGGAGAAGGGGGTGTTCCTGCACCGGCTATTCCGCCGGCTGTGGGCCGGACGCGTGGCAGCGGCGGTGGCCTGGCTGGAGGGGTATCGGCCGCAGGCGCGCAACACGGCAGTGCTCGACGAGCTGATCGGCTATCTGCAGGCGCGGGAGGAGTGGATCCCCACCTATCGCCAACGCTGCCGAGAGCGCCGGTACATCGGCAGCGGGCATGTGGAGAAGGCCAACGACCGGCTGGGGCGTTGTCACGTTAACCTTCCAGGGAAGGTTGTTGATCAAAAAACATATAGATGCGAGACTGTTTTGCCCGCTGTCACAGCAGAGAGGTGTCTCTCCTGCTCTCCTCCGTTTACCCCACAGCCGCCGTCTGGGTCACTTCTCGCCATGTTTGCAGGCGTGCGCACATCTCCTGCCGGTAGGCTGCTGCTCCCAAGAGGTGCCGCCGTGGCCTGAAGTGCGGTGAGATCATGCTGAAGGCGGAGAGAAACCGTTGGGCTGATCCCGGGGACTTAAAGCGCTGCATCGCCCGTTCCCTCTGTCGCGTGGGCTGGTGGGAATTCTCCGCCCGGTTGTTCAGGTACTTACTTTGGCGATGCTCCACACTGGGCATGAGCTCCCGATGGGCCACCCCATAGCTCTTGAGCTTGTCCGTGATCAGCACGCGGGGCACACACTGCAGCTTCTTCATCAGTTTGCGCATCAACCGCTTGGCTGCTGCTGCATTGCGCCGACTCTGCACCAGCACGTCGAGCACGTTTCCCTCTTGATCCACTGCTCGCCAGAGGTAATAGGTCTCGCCATTGATCTTCAGGAAGACCTCATCCAGGTGCCACTTGTCTCCTGGCCGAGGCCGCCGACGGCGCAGCTCATTGGCGAACTGCTGGCCAAACTTCTGGCACCAGCGGCGGATCGTCTCGTAGCTGACCTGGACACCGCGCAGGAGCATCGCCTCTTCCACAGCACGGAAGCTCAACGGGAAGCGCATGTACAGCAGCACGCACTGAGTGATGATCTCGGGCGGAAACCGATGCCGCAGGTACGGGGATGCTGCTGTGGCCATGGATCAGCCCTCTCTATTCCGCTGTGCTGCCTCACTCTCTCATTTTACCGTGACAACGCCAGAGAGGGGGCTACCTAACATGATTGAGACCGTACTCACGGTAGGTGCTGCAATCTCCAAGGCCGTTCTCAGGATTTGGTTGAAAGATGATATCTCCGTAGCGACCGGCGACAGTCTTATCGATATCATTAAGGGTAGAGTGAATGGAACTCTCGAGCAGCAGGAGATTGAACGACAATTCTCCGCCATCGGTGATCGCGTTGCGAAGAGTCTTGAGCCTCTATTCGAAGACTCGTCGTTAAGGGAATACGACAGAGATAGTATTGCACGAGCTATAGTGGATACGTTCGCCAGCGCATCGATAGACGCCAAACTCTTGGCCAGATGCAACCTTGAACCTACTACGCTCGCCAAATTTATTAAGAAATCCCGACCAGATTCAACGCGGGATTTCTCAGCACACGCGACAGAACTATATAACCGAATAATCGAAGAATCATCAGAATATATCGTGAGTGTGGCAGTCAAGCTACCGAGATTTACAGAGCACATCCTCGGCACGATTCTTCAGCGAGAACATGATTTAGTTTCTTTAATGATGTCCATCTTAGAGGAAGTTCGCCAGTTACGCTCGGAGCGCTATATTGATGATGGGTGAGCCGAGGATTTCGAGAAGAGGTATCGCCAAGCAATAATTCACCATCTCAACTTTGTGGATCTCTACGGGGTTACGGTGAGGAGAAAGGGGAGCGATAGGCAGCAACTTAGCGTTGCCTATGTTGGTTTATTTGTCGATCCAGTATCAAGTCATGTTGAGCGTGCGACTGGTTCTAGAGTTAGCCCTTTATCTAAGCGAGTGATCGGTGATTTACTGGCCAAAGAAGATCGCCTCGTCATCCGAGGCTATGCCGGTTCCGGAAATTCTACGTTGCTACGGTGGATTGCCGTAAATGCTGCGCAACGCAGCCTGCCTGCATTGCTTGCCAAAAGAAATATGGCTATCCCTTTCCTAATTCGTTTGCGATACTTCGTGGACACAAAGCTGCCTCGTCCAGAAGACTTTCTCAGCTACGCCGCAGACGCGATCGAAGCTGATATGCCAAAGGGCTGGGTGCGCAAGTATCTAATGTCCGGTCAAGCATTATTGCTCGTAGACGGTGTCGATGAAGTATCAAGACAGCGACGTAACGAGGTACGGACCTGGCTCAAAGATCTTGTCAAGTCATTCGACAAGGCTCAATTCGTAGTGACCTCGCGTCCAGAAGCAATCGATGAAGGTTGGATGTATCAGGAGCGATTTGTCGAAGCGACACTACGACCCATGGATCTTGATGATACTTATACATTTCTTGATCACTGGCACAACGCTGTGCGAGAAGAGCTAGCAGATGACGAAAACGAGCAGGACAGGCTCGTGCCGCTTGCCGCCAAACTGAAGAAAGATGTGGCGGAGACCGCTTCTCTCCGCAACCTCACTCGGGCACCATTGCTATGCGCAGCCATCTGTGCACTAAACCGCGAGCGTAATCAGCACGTGCCGAAGGAACGTCTCAATCTCTACCGTGCCTTTTGCGAGATGCTGTTAGAACGCCGTGAGCTGGAGCAGGGGCTTGGACACAAGGGCTTGCCTGACCTCACGCTTTCCCAGAAAATGGCATTGCTCCAGCACCTTGCATACTGGATGATGCGTAACCGCTCGCCGATTCACCACACAGATAGGGCGGTGTCAATGATGGTTGAACGGGAAGAGGCCATAACGCGCTTCAACGAAATCAGCGTGAACCTAGCTATCACAGATGACGGATCGAGAATTTTGGAGGAGCTTCTTGAACGCAGTGGCATCATTCGTGAACCTGTCCCTGGCGCTATCGACTTTTTACATCGAACCTTTCAAGAATACCTAAGCGCTCTAGCAGTGATCGATGCTGATGACATTGGATTATTACTCGAAAAAGCGCCTGATGATCAGTGGCAAGAAGTGATCGTAATTGCAGCTGGAATTGCTCAACAAAGGCAGCGTAATCAGATATTTAATGGGTTAATTGAGCGGGGGAATAAGATTAAACAATCTCGACACCAGTACTACCTGTTAGGTTAGCGCGCATAAGCGCCGGGACAAGTTGGCCAGCGTGCCCCGCTCCGCGCGGCCGGGACGCTGATGAATATGGTAGCATCGGGGCACATCTCTCCATAGATATTAGATGGAAGGAGGGTTCTCATGCGCCACATCCGCGTGCTCATCTGCCAGGTAGACGACGACACCCCCGACCTCATGAGCGAACTGGCCTGCTTTGATCTAGCGGCACCTGCTGTGGCGACCCTGCAGCCCGAGACAGCCCTAGATGCCCTGGAGACGACCACGCAGGAGATCGGCACGACCATTCTGCGGCGCCTGCTGCACGCGCAGTGGGCCGAGATTGATGCCGGGCTGGTAGCCCAGCACTGCGCTCGGATGGCACCCGCCGTGGTCCAGCAGGATGGCCAGGAGACGGTCGCGGTGGCCAGCCGCTTTGGCCTGCTGCACCTGGCCCGGCAGGTCTGCGTCGATCCTCGCACCCAGAGCCACACGCTGCCGGGCAACGCTGTGCTGCCGCCCCACGGGGGGATGCTCATCACCCGCGGCTTACAGGAACTGGCATGTCTATTGCCGCAGGAGTTGGGCTTTGAACCGGTGGCCCGGCTGCTGGGCTGGCAGACGCAGGAGGAGAAGGTGCTCTGCGCCACGACGATCCGGAGTCTGGTGCGCACCCATGGCCAGATCCTCCGCCAGGCTGAGCAAGCGGAGGTGGCGGCCCTGCTGCAGCGGGACGACCTGGAGACCCTGAGGCCCCAGTTGCTGCCGCTCACAGCGCCCCGGCGGCGGGCCGGATGGCCTAAAGAGCTGAGCACGGCGGTTGACCTGGCGTTGGCTGCCGGGGCAGAGCGTCCTCCCCAGGGCATCACCCAGGCGGATTGGGAGCGTGTACTGGATGCCCGCCGCCAGGAGGCCGCGCTCACGCTGGAGGAGCTGCGCCATCTAGGTCCCACCCTGGAGCCGGCACAGGTGCTGCTCACGATCGACGCCGTGCTGACCCGGACGCCGCAGGCTCACGCATTTGGGGAGATCCGCACCACCCGCATCATGACGGCGGAGGGCACCCGCTGTCTGAGCGGGACCGGGGACGCGTTCCTGCAGACCCTGCGCGCGCTCACGCTGCTCAGTGTCGGTCCGGGGCGCTCCCTCCTGCTGCTCGCCGATGGCGCCCGCTGGATCCGCGCTTTCTGGCGCACCCTGGTGACGCCGCTACCAACCACCCTGATGATCTTGGACTGGTGGCACCTGCGCCAGAAATGCTCCGACTTGGGCAGCCGGATCTGTCGCGGACACCTGGCCAAGGAGCGCTTCCTCCTCCAGGTGCAGCGGCGTCTGTGGCGGGGAGACGTGGACAGTGCCTGCGCCTACGTGGAGGCCTACCGGCCCCAAGCCAGGAACACCGAGAAGTTGGAGGAGTTGCTGGCCTACCTGCGCGCCCGGCAGGAGTTCCTGCCCAACTATCGGCAGCGGTACACCACGCGTCAGTACATCGGCAGTGGACACACGGAGAAGCTCAATGATCTGCTCGTGGCCCGCCGGCAGAAGGGCCAGGGACGCCACTGGTCGCAGGAGACGAGTGATGCGCTGGCCGCACTGCGCACGCTGCTGCTCAACGGCGGCTGGGCGCGCTATTGGCAGCAGCGGCAGGTGTTACCGTTGCTGGCCAGTTGACCCGGCGCTTATGCGCGCTAACCAGATGCGTGTATTGCAGGATCATGGCTCCTCCCTGGGAGTACCGTGCAGCCGTCTCTACCCCTCAGTCTAGCCCATCCCACCACTATTCGGAATGTTAACTAATAGCTAGATCCCCCCGCCTTTCACCATCTTGGAAGGTGTACGTCCTGGTGTATCTGATGTGCTCTGGCAGTGAGAGAGAAGGCCTGATACTGTAAATTATCCGTTCTTTACGTGTCCACCGGCACGTTGCAGGATGACCCATCCGCGGCGATCACGCTTGGCGAAGCCGATGCCTGGCGTGAAGCCTCGCACGTGGATAAGGCGCATGAGAGTCGCGAATGACGTGTCCGCGCGTTCCTCCCAGAAAGTGGGACTGAGCGCGCAGAGTGCGATGGCAAACTCGTCCCGGATGGGCTGCCATGCACGCTCATCGCGCTGGTGAAACCAAACATCTGCAACCTGACATACTCCAACGATAGGACCGCCAGACCGCTTGAGGAGGATCACGTCGTCCTTGGTGACGCCCCGGTATGGAGGGCATTCACGGCGGGCAAAACGTGACTCAACTGTCTTATGCCCATCCAAAATGAGCTGCAAATAGGGCTCAACGAGAATGGCAACATGAACCCCTAGGGATAACGGTTCTGGGCCGCCAAGATGACTAAGGAGATCGTCCCATATAGGGTCGCCGCAGACAGCGGAACGCAATTGGTCAACCAGTGGTGATGGCCAAACGGTCACAGCCTCTCCCTCCTCTTACTGTTCCTCGCCGATACGTGCCGCCTCCTCGCGCTCCCGCACGACGATGCGGCGCACCTGTCGCGCGGCTTGAGTCACTGCCGCAGTCTCCATCTTAGTAAGGCGGCGACCAAGCGACGCAGCAATCGCGGCATCCGTCTCACAACCCTCAGAGATGGCGCGTACAATCCGGCTGAAGGCATGGGGATCCTGACAATGAAAGATGCGATTTCCGGATGTCCATACGTCTACCATTTCTCTGCGCAGGTCTCGCCGGCTCACAGACGGTAAGATGTCGCCGGTGATGATAGGCAGCAAGGACGGGCTGCCGACAGTGTCCGTGTCTGCCTCTCCACTCTTTATACGAAATCGCACCCTATCTACGGATGCCTCTATCCACACACTCTCCTGTAGTAAAGGCCCGGAAGGTCGTGGCGGGAGAAGTGCGTCGTTCCGCCTAAACACGGCTAAGTCGCCGCGTCGCCACTCGGCTGGGATGGTGTACAGATGCTCGGCCGCCAGAGCATTGCGCTCGAAGAGCGGAGAGACATAAGGCAGGGTTGCCGCCTGGATCCGCTGAAGCACCAATCCCACAGCGCGTGCCCACTCGATAGTGGCGCTGCGGTCCCGCTCAATTCCAGCTCTGGTCCCTATAGGTGGCATGCTCATCAGGACATGACCGCCGACCTGGCATAGGCGTGACGCCGCCCACAAGAACGCTCGGGTTTCCGCGTCATACCACGGCGGATCGAGGACTACGACGGAAACCGACAGATCGGGAAGTGGATCCTTAGATATGTCGCACGTGAAGAGGCGATCATCAACAAGGGTCTTTGCTGCGAGGGACTCCAGCACTGAGGGATTCCGATCCAGGAGAAACAATGGATGGGAATTGCTCTGCTGGCGGGCCTCCCAGAGGACCGATGGTGCGCCGATCAGAGCGCGAGACTGGCGCGCATCAGCCAGACGCGCGCTCTCGACCAGGAGATATGCAGATGCCGCTGGAGCGAAACGCCAGTCATAGTCCAGGGGGTGGGGCCATGGCAGCGGTGCCCGCCGGTAGTTCTGGTTGCTCGTTGACAGCGTGGGCCGACCAACATCAGCGAGAGCTTGCTCTAAGACGAAAGGTTGGATTTCGCCAGATCGGATCAAGCGACGCATTGCCGCCAACGCGACAGCCGGGTAAACGCCAGGCAGCGCAACGAGCAGCTGTTCAAACGTGGTCACACCGTCATCAATAGCTTCATGTACCCATTGGTCGACCCGCCGGGAGAATGGACCGACAGATCTCAGAACAACGTGCCCGGCCGTTCTATTATCAACCTCAATCATCACCTCACTCCAGGGAGATCTCAGTCACGTGTCGTGCACGCTCCCGGGCCGAATAGCGACGCTCTAACTCCTCCTCCCAGGCCGCCACCGCATCGTCTTGGTAGGCGAGCGCGGCACGCTTGCCGTCGTCAAGACGGGAACGTACGGGTGAGAAGATCTCAATGCGGAGTGGCACCGTGCGCAAGGGGAGGTTGTGATGGATGCGCTGCAGCCGATTGACGAACGCACACATGGCGTGTTGCAGCCCACTGACAGAGGCGCTAGTAAAGGTGGCATAGGCATACAGATCAATTCCCGTTCGCACGAAACGTTCCATCAAATCGAACTGCCGGTCGAAGAGCTCAGGGGCGGCCTTTGTGTTGAACGAGAATGATGCTGCGTCGAACCCCTTGAAGCAACAGACCCGTCCGTAGGACGGATAGGATTGGATCAGGTCACGGTCGGCGTCCGAGAGAAACCGCCAGAAGTAGTCGTTGGACAAGTTGTCATCTGACCAGAGATATACGTCCTTTTCCCTACCCCGTGCACGGAGTTCGGCCATCATCCATGGCACCCACTCGGGTGTCAAGTCAGGCTGCCCACCGGTAAGGTCAATCATGGGGGGAGGGTTCTCTTCACCAAGGTAGAGATCCGTGAGCTGGGCGGCGGAGAGCCAAGCGGAGTACTTCCGGTTTGCAGCAAGTAGGTTGAAGGGAACGAAGCAGTACCAGCAGCGCCAGTTGCACACCGCGTTCTGAAACACTTGGGCGCGCAGTGTCTCGGTCCTTGGGAGACCAAGCGCTTGGCAGGCAGGGTCAATTGGCAGCGGATTGGCGGGCCATTCCAGGCTCGTCGAGCGCTGGAAATGCCGTATGCGCCCGAAACCGCCGCAATTGGGCGGCTCGGAGAGGTCCGGCTCCTGCGCACTGCCGCAAAAGTTGGTGACAAGAAGCCGCTGCCTCCCTGTATCCACCGCTGCGGCTCGATAGCGAGCCGATAAGCCGTCAGTGTCAATCGGAATCCCTGGCATGGCGATCACCTCGTAACATCTCCGATCTTCGTCCGCCGCACAGGCGGCACTTCGATTCCCTGCTCCTTAAGATCGGGCAATTTCTCATCGACATAGCACATGACGAGATCCACCAGGTAGGAGACCTCCGCGTCGCTGAGAGCCCGATCAGGCGGAATGTCGTGCCACTCCTTGATGCACGCGCGACAGCACGACGCTGTGGCGTGCTGTGCAAAATGGATCATGTTTGCCTGGTCATCGTTCATCGTTGTCTGGGTCCCATCACGGAACAGCTCGGCCCTAGCCCGCCCAACCGATGAGCGTATGCGACGCTCAGTCGCCTCACGCATACCTTCCCTCCCCTTACGCAGCGCGTGATTTGTGGCTTTCTGCGTGGGAACCTTATGCCAGAAATGGTGCCGCACATACTCTTTCTTGAGTGCCTCGATAGTGTGTGCCACATCTGAAACGTCTTGCCTGCGCACCCGGGTCCAATCGACAAGATCTGCCCCACAGTATCGGCAGTGGCCGCGGTCCTCCAGTGCCATCCTCTTGGTCACCCTGAAACAATGGAGGTTGCGTTCACAGTCATGGCTGGCGCATTTCATATTGAGCGGTGGCAGGTCGTCCTCTTCTGGACGTGGATCTGTTTTAGAGGCGAGGGTCACCACGGTCTAGTCCTCCTCGTCATCAGTTAGAGCACGACGGAGTAAGGCCTGCTCACGTGGAATAAGCAAATCCATATTGACGTGCTCTAGGAGAAGGTCGCCCGCGATTCCCCAGGCCGGTGGATCGGTCGTCTGCAGATTGTTCGCTGCTCCCCACCAGTTCTTGTGCTCGTGAGCAAGGCGGAACGCGATATAGTTGGCGAGTGCGTCAACAGGCACATGCTCGGCCTCCCCAATCCGCTGTACCACGCGCTTGAGAAGCCCCATCTCCTTGTGCGCCTCTTGGGCGCATCGCTGCGCCAGCTCCTCCGCACGACCTTGTAAGATAGCCGTACCAGCGAACCGGCTCGCCTCTCGCTCTTCACCAGGGGAGGCAAATGGTGAAATCTCCTCGTCCTCTACGAACGCCGGGTGCTCCACGTCCAAATGGCTAGCAACATGCTTGAGTTCGTGCAAGAGATCAAACATCCATCGCGCATGTGCGGGAGTTACCTGCTTGAGCACGATGATAGGCCGACCGTCGACAAGCCAGCAAGCGCCGTGGAACGCACCCGGATCCCGGAGCGGGATCACAGGTATGCCGCGTTCCCAGGCATAGCGGAGTAGCGTCTCTAGGGAGAATGTATCGTATGCCCCGGTGACCTCTCTCCATAGCACGTCGGGATCGCCAGGCACGGGCCGCATGTCCGGCAGCCGAACCGATTTGCGGACTATACGCGCCAGAGTATGCGCGTAGGCAGTGTAGGCATTGGCGCGCGCCTCGTCTGTGCCCCTGGCCATCTTGAAGCGGACCCCAGATGGTACGGCGTGACCAAACGAGAGTGGTTCGCCACGCAGGATGGCCGCCGCCGATACATCGAAAATACCGCTTAATGCTGCCGCAATCTGCTCGGCGAGCGACTCATCGTCGGACGGGTCCGGTGAGCCCCCCCTCGTAATCCGGTCGCGCAGGCGCCTCGAGATGAGGCGACGGAGAATGAAGTCTCGATCAAGGCCCGCAGTGACTAGCACCTTCAAGACAGCCTTGACGGAGGCCGGTTCTCGATGCGTGGACACAAGGTCGGCGAGCCCGTATCCCATCGCTGTGAGGATCCGTTGCAGCGTCGTGAATACAACATCATGCTTGCCATGCTCGATGCGCGAGAGGCTTTGCGGCGTGATGCCGGCCCGTTCGGCTAGCTCCCGGCTACCTAGGCCCCGTCGCTCCCGCAGTTCCCTGATACGCAGCCCTATTTGTCTCGACTGCTCGTCAGCGCTTGCTGCTAGGTGTGTGCTGTACTCCCGGTCTGTCAGCGCCCGGATCGTCGACCAAGGTATCTCAAGTGGCTCATCTGCTGTCGGCACCACGACTTCGTAGGGCGTCGCGGTCGTCTCCTCCCATCGCACACCGCGCGCTTCGGGCCGAACAATCCGCTCGCGCCCCACCTCCACCCCAGTTCCGTCCTCGAAGAGCACGACGAGCGTGTCCCCGTGTGGAGTGGCTGAGGCGATGCGGCGATAGGCAGGCGCGTTCCACTGCTTCATGTCCGACATCGAGCTCATTCTATCGTCCCCCCTGGATTCAACTCGTCCCACTTTAAGCAAATCTCGTTCTGATGCTCCTTCAGCAGCCGACGCGCGGCCGACGGCAGCGTGCCAGCAATCTCTATCAATAACGGCAGCGATACCTGAGCGTCTCCTCCAGCCCACCGCACCTGGCAGTGGGGTAGATGATGCGGCGCACTACGCTCATCGTAGACGTATACGCTAAACCGGCTGTTCCCCACAACTCTTACCATGCTCTGTAGTATGAACGTATACGTTCATAGTGTCAAGAGGCGAGTTGCCAATCTTAGCACCCGGTCACCATTCTGCATAGCGGGTGACCGATATTAGCAGTGGAGCAGGAGCAGCGGGGCTTCAAAGACCCGAGGTGTCACTGCCTCAGCCTTGATGCCGCCCAGATTGGCTGCTCCCGCTTAACGCTCCTGCTGGCTGCCTTCACGCGCACTGGCCTGACCTGGCCTTCTGGGCTTGGCCTGTGATGGCGGGCAGCCGCCCAGGTGGCTCGTCGCCGTGGCTTAGGTAGGAGAGCGTCAATCTTCTCACTCTCGCCCTTGAACTACGTGACACTCTCCAGAATGTACCCGCTGCTTGCCATGCGGTGCCTGACCACGAGTCAGTAAGCGTGAGGGAGGCTCAGATACACGATATGGGCAAACTACTACTTGTGCCGAGGACCTGAGAGCTCTAGTTTCCGGTAAAGGGGTGGCAGTAGGACACACCCTTTGGTACAGTGCGGATGCTGAAGCCGTGCTCAACCGAAGGAAGCTCCTGGTGCCCCACGCAGTGTAGCGCATGTTCACGTTGATCTGTGCCTTGGTCGCGCCCTTGCCGGTCGGGACGAACCTGGGCATGCTGCATCTACTGTGGATGCTGGTGAGTGGGCAGTTGCTGACCACGCGGGGAGCGGTGATTCCCGGCCTGAGCGCGTGCAGCCTGTCGGAGCGGGCGGTGCGGCGGGCGTGGGCAGCACTGGGACAGGGGGATTGGGCGATCAGCTCCTGCTGGCGCGGTGGCAGAGGCAGGTGCTGGCCGAAGGGCAGTGGCAGCCACAGACACAGGGGGGCTACCACCCCGTGGCTGTGGACATGACCGCCTTCTGGCGGCCCCGGCTGCAGAACTGTCCAACGACACACTACCACGCTGAGGCGGGCAAGGCGCTGCCCGCCATCCCCGTCGGTCTGATCGCGCGGGTGGGCCGGGTGGAGAGCCAGCGTCTGGCCCTGCCGCTGGCTTTCGTGCGTGCGGACACTGCGGACCCTAGCGCCAGCGCGCACACCCGCCTCCTGGTGCGTGCCGCTGTGGCGCAGTGCGCGCCTGATGACGCGCTGGTGCTTGATGCCGGCTTCAGTGTGGCGCTGCTGCAGGAGGAAGGAGCCACCCGCTATGTGGTGCGCCTGGCCAAGAACAGCACGTTCCGCCGCGCCACCCCGCCCGCCTACCAGGGCTGCGGCCGACCGCCCACACGTGGAGCACTGGTCCGTCCGTTGGCCCGCAGTTACAAAGGGCGGACCATCCCGGCCACCCCGCTCGATCGGGTAGAGACCTGGACCGCCGCTGAGGTCGTACTGCGCGCGGAGTTCTGGGATGACCTGGTGCGCTCCGACGCATCGGAAGAGAGTCCCACCCTCACTGTGGTCGCCGTCTACGATCCACGCTATCGGGAGCCCCTGCTGGTGGGCTCCCCCCTGCCTCTCACCGCACCCGTGCTGCGCGCCTTCTCCCCTGATCGCTGGCCCGTGGAGCAGCTGCCCTTGGCCGCCAAGCAGATGCTTGGCGCGGCTCGTCAGTTCGTTTACGCCCCCGAAACCTGTCAGCGCCTGCCCGAACTCGCCCTTCTTGCCGGCGCCGTACTTTCCTATGGCGCGGCCACTGCTCCCGCAGTCCCAACCGGGTTCTGGGATCGCCGCCCCCAGCCCACCCCGGGCCGCCTGCGCCGCGCTCTGGCGCGCTGTCCTTTTCCGCACGACGTCCCCTTACCCGCCCGCCTACGCACAAAAGCCTCCCCGACAGCCCACCTCCCTACAGGCTTCTGGGGCCAGCGCCTGTGCCGTACGCAAGAGGCCGAGGCGACCACCGCATCCCAGCCGCACTCCCACGTTGCCTGAAGCAGCGAAAACTAGAGTGAGTGGTAATTACAACAATACTGTATTGGGCAAGAGCATGTTGCACCCAAGGTGGAGCGGTTGCGGCCCCGCAGCTAGACGTGGGGCAACGACCGGCACACGTGCATCAGTCCCAGTGACTAGCAAGCAGACGGGCGGGCGGTTGTGCAACATGCATCTGCCCAATGTAACTAGCCAGGTCCCGCGGGCCAGGTGGTTAGCGGCAAGGGCGGGTCGCCGCCGATGGCTTGGCCAAGCGCGGCGAGGATCGGGAGCCCCTGCTTGCGCAGCGTGGAGATGTAGCCGCGGATCCGACAGAAGCGCGCAGCCCCCGTGGGCGTGCGGAAGCAGCCGGAGATCTTCTCTCTGACCTTGGTCATGCGGATGTCCCGCTCGGCTAGATTATTGTCAAACGGGATGGCAAAGTCCGCCATGAACGCCAGCGCCGCGTCCTTGTGGTCACGGAGACGATCCACGAGGCTGCCGGCCTTGCCCCGCTTGGGCCGCCCGCGTTTGCCCGTTGGAGGCGGGGGCGGGTTCGCCTGCGCCCCCGCCTCCAGGACCGCATCATAGCGCCGCGCGAACTCCTGCCGCACGTCCACCGGCAAGGCCCGCAGGCCGTGGCCCCGCGCGGTGTCCACCGCCTGCTTGATCTCCCCCAGCACGCCTTTGGGGTCCTTGGCCCAGCTCTGGCCCAGCTGCTCCTCCACGAAGGTCAGCTCACGCAGATGATGGGCGTTGCACAGCGCGTGCGCACACTGGCGGTAGCGCCCATAGCTGGTCAACCCGTCGTGCATGGCCCGCCCGCGAAACTGGGGCAGCACATCGATCGCGTCCATCGCCACGTGCCCGCGCTTGGGGTGGACGGCATAGAACGTCAGGTGCGGCGTGCTCGCCACGTGCAACCACGAGGTCGTCCCGCCGATGTTGACCCCGGTCTCGTCGAAGTGCCCGACCGCGGCTGCGGTCACCCCTTGCTTGATCGCCGCTTCGGCCCCGGCTAAACGGTCGTGGCAGTCCGCCACGGCCCGTTCCACCGTCGCCTCGGAGACCGGGCAGCCGAACACCTCGGCCAGCACTGCGGCGGTCCGCCCCAAGGGCAGCAACTGCTCCTGGGTCAGATAGACCGCCAGCGTGGCCACTCCCGGGCCATACTGGACCGGCGCCGCGACACCGGGCGGAAACGCTCCGCTCGTTTCGCTCCCACAGCCCGGACAGCACGTGGTCGCCGCCCGATGCTCGATGACCCGCGTCCGCACGGGGGGGATGTCGACCACCTGCCGCCGCTCCCAGCGCTGCGCCGAGACACCCGCCAAGCTCTGTCCACAGCCGACACAGTGCGCGGGGGCATGCACCTGCACTTCGTCGGGCGTGTCGACGAACGGCAAGCTGTGCCCCACATGCCCTGGTTGACCACCCGGCGGCCGTCCGCTGGGCACCCGCTGGCTCTGGGGGTGCGGCTTGATGCCCGGCCCATCCGACGAGGGGGGCTTCCCGCTGTTGCGACTGGTGGTCTCCAGCTTGGCGCGCAAGGTCGCGTTCTCGCTCCGCAGCGTCGCGTTCTCGCCTTCCAGCGCGCTGACACGGGCAGCGAGGGTCTCCACGTGGGCCGCCACCTCGCTCATCAGCGTGGCCACCAGCGCGACGACAGCCTCCAGGCCGTCCTGATAGGCGTCCCCCACCCGCGTGCGCAGGCTTTCTGTGTCCATGGTCCCATGGTGCCGCACCGATCACCCCTCTGTCAACCTGCTCCACCACCCCCACCCAGGCGGACCTGGCTAGTTACTGCCCAATACATAATTACGACAATACTGCTCCCCAGATGGACAGCGTGGTACAGAGGCGGGCGGTACGACGGACTTTCAAGTTAGCGCGCTGCGGCGCGGGGGTGCCGTCACCGCGTGGCCTGGAACGGCCCGCCACACACCGGACAGACAAGACGGGGCATCCGTCCACGCTTCAGCCCGGCCGAGGCCGCGAAGCCCTCG
>JAABUM010001861.1_pt1 | contig 30068 bp, 31 predicted proteins | sample 5559161 | NCBI WGS metagenome assembly JAABUM01 (sample SAMN10711868, study PRJNA513369) | rock metagenome | isolation source: Antarctica rocks | place: Antarctica: Victoria Land, Siegfried Peak nord
TGTGGACAACACCATCGGCCTGGGAAGCGCCCGCCTGCAGTGTGTCGACGTCGTCGACTGATCCTCGAAGTGGGGTTGCCCCCAGTGCTTGGAGTCGGGCCACGGCGGCGTCCGAGCGCGCCAGACCATCCATTACCGACACATCCCGTCCGCGGTCCGATCCGGGGACCAATAAGCGTCGACAACTCGCGACGAAATTCAACGACGGCAATCCACGCCGTTGACAGTTCTCGACACTAGGGTGACCTCATGCTGGTCGGCTACGCGCGAGTGTCCACAGCGGAGCAGAATCCGGCCCACCAGGCCGACGCCCTGATCCGCGCCGGGGTCGAGCCCGATGACATCCACACCGATGTTGCCAGCGGGGCGAAAGCCTCAGCAGCTCGATCATGGCATTCCTGCTCACCGCCACCGTGCTCCCCTTCGCCTGGCAACACCTGTTGATCCCGGTCGCCGTCGCCCTCGCCGCCCTCACCCTTCACGCGACCTGTCGCATCCGAACACGAACCTGGAACGCAAACAGCACCCGAGCCGGCCGCGTCGGCGACAAGGACTGACAAGGCCATCCCTCGGCACCGTCCCGCTCGTCGATCCCCTGTGACACAAGATCGGATCGGCCAGACCTGACCGGCGGGTGCGCCGCTGACCGTTCCGCTTGCGGGACGCCGGGACTGCCCGCAGGCTGACATAGCGCCGAGCCGATGAACACGGCCACGGTGGGTGCGTCTATAGCGGCCGTAGGTGCGCCCAGCGCTCGTCGAGGACCATCGACGAAAGCGCAGGACCGGAGGTGCGGGGCTTAGAGATCCCAGGCAGCTGGCCGATCGCGCGGGACACCCGCTGGGCGACGGCCGAGCCCGCTGGGCGTGGTTACTGCCGGGCGAATGTCAACCAGCAGCGCCGAAACGCATGCCGTCGGTCAGCAACGACGCCATCCGGACGGACTGCTCGGTACCGGTCTCAGCCAGGCAGATGCCACTGATGGAGCGCAGCAGGTCCATCGGGGCCACGTCCGAACGCAACGTCCCAGACGCCACGCCGGCATCCACCAAAGTCGTGATGGCGTGCTCCATCCGCTCCTTCTTGTAGGCGACGAGCTCGGCGTGGTTCTGCGCCGCCTCCGGGGAGCGCCCGTCGGCCACCGCCTGCTTGAGCGCCGTGGCCATCCCCCGCTTGCGGGTCACGTGATCGACGAAGCGTCGGGTCCACGCCCGGAGCGCCTCCTCCGGTGACATGCTGGCCAGCAACTCCTCGACACCACCGCACAGCCACTCGACCTCATCCTGGTAGACGGCCTGGATGAGCGCCTCCCGGGTGGGGAAGTTTCGGTAAAGCGTGCCGATACCGACCTCAGCGCGCACGGCGATGTCCTCCAACGACGTGTCGACGCCACGTTCGGCGAAGGCCTCCCCCGCGGCCCGCAGCAACGCCTCCCGGTTGCGCCGGGCATCCGCCCGCAGTGGACGCATCGCCGTCTCGTCCGTGCCGCCCACCCTCGCCACCTTCCCTTCCATTTCCCGCTTGCCAAACGGAGGCTTCCTCCACTAATGTAACTGGAGGCGTCATCCGCTTCACCTATCATGACTGAAAGCAGGCCACCATGCCAACCCTCGCCCGCGACGCGATCACCTCGCGTGCCCCGGCCGCCGCGGCCACCCGCCGCTCCCGGCTGCTCGGACACCCCACCCTCGCGCTCGCCGCGATCCTCACCGTCCAGCTGATGGTCGTGCTGGACGTGAGCATCGTCAACATCGCGCTTCCCGACATCCGCACCGCGCTGCACTTCAGCGCCACCGACCTGTCCTGGGTGATCAACGCCTACGCGTTGGTCTTCGGCGGACTGCTGCTGCTGGGCGCTCGCGCCGGCGACCTGCTCGGTCGCCGCCGCACGCTCATCGTCGGCGTCGCCCTGTTCACCCTCGCCTCCCTCGCCGGTGGGTTCGCCGACTCCGCCACCACGCTGCTCGCCGCCCGCGCGGTGCAGGGAGTCGGCGCAGCACTGGCCTCGCCCTCAGCGCTGGCCCTGCTGATGACCACGTTCCCCTCCCCCACCCAGCGGCTGCGCGCCCTCGGCTACTACACCGCCGTGTCCATCGGCGGCAGTGCCGTGGGCCTCGTCGCCGGTGGCGCGCTCACCCAGTGGGCGTCCTGGCGGTGGATCTTCTTCGTCAACGTCCCCATCGGCGTGCTCCTCGTCGTCCTGGTCCGGGCCGTGCTACCCGAGACAGCCAAACAACGTGGCCGGTTCGACGCCGCCGGTGCACTGACCTCCACTCTCGGGATGACCGCGCTCGTCTACGGCTTCGTCAACGCCGCCTCGCACGGCTGGGCCACCATGGCGACCATCGCCTCCTTCGTCGGCGGCCTCAGTTTGCTCGCGGTGTTCGTCACCGTCGAACGACGCGCCACAGCGCCAATCGTGCCGCTGCGGTTGTTCGCCGACCGCAACCGCTCCGCGTCCTACCTCGGCAGGCTGCTGCTGGTCGCCGGCATGATGGGCATGTTCTTCTTCCTCACCCAGTTCCTGCAGAACGTGCTCGGCTACAGCGCCATCCAGTCGGGGTGCGCGTTCCTACCGCTGACGGTCATGCTCTTCGCCTCCTCCCAGCTCAGCGCCCGCTACCTGGTCGAGCGCCTGGGCGCCAAACCCCTGATGACCTACGGGATCGCGCTCTCCACGATCGCCCTGCTACTGCTGACCCGACTCTCCGAGAACAGCGGCTACCTCGAACTCCTCGCCACCCTGGTGCTCTTCGGGGCAGGCAACGGCCTCGCGTTCGTGCCGCTCACCGCCACTGCCCTGCAAGGCGTCAACCCCGCCGACGCCAGCGCCGCATCAGGCCTGGTCAACGTAATGCAGCAAGTCGGCGGAGCGCTGGGACTCGCGGTGTTAGTCACCGTATTCGGCACAGCATCCAACCACGCGAACCTACTACCCGCTGCCAGCGCAACAACCCAAGCCCAACACGCCTTCGTCTACGGAGCCGACCGGGCGTTCTTCGCCTCCGCCATGTTCCTCACGCTGACCGTGGCACTCATCGCAATCATGATGCGCCCCCGAACCGCCGCCCAACCAGTCCCAGCAACGGTCACCGACTAGAGCCGTGGTGCGTGCATCAGTCGGGACAGCGGGCGCCATCAGGGCGCCCTCGCCCGACGTCTGGGCAGAGAAGCGTGCGGGAAGCGGAACGTGGAACAACCGATTCCGCCGGCCGGTTGTGGAGGACATGACCCTGACCCCGATGTCTAAACCCCCCGGAGGACGTCTCCCGCTTACGGCACCGGCGTGAAGAGGCACGACCACAGACCGTTCGGTTCAGGGGGTGCGGCAGCACCCGTCCGAAACATGGCCAGCTATGCACCCACCCCGGTTGCCGATCATTCGCGGCCATGACCCAGCCGAAGCTCCTGCAGGTAGGAAATGGCGGCGCTCTGGCCACCGGGGTCAAGTCCGGCGAACATGCGCAGCACAAGACCGATCAGCTCACCAGAGGCGTGCCTACCGGCCTCCTCGTCGAGGTACCCCGCCCATTGCGCGATGAGTTGGAAGTCGAGCCCATAGAGATGCGCGAGCTCCATGAGCAGTGCGGCGTCGGGACGCCGGATGCCTCCCCGCTCGATCTGTGACAGGTGGGCGCTGGCAATCCCCACCTGACGCTCGACGTCCCGCAGGGTGAGGTCGGCATGGTTGCGGGCGCGTCGCAGGACCGCACCGAGCACCGGGTCTGCGGGACCGGCCTCCGTAAAATCGCCGTCCATGGCGTAGAGGGTCAGCCCGGTCTGGGTGTTTGCGGTCATCTCCGAATCCTAGGCCCCAGAGATGCCTAGAGCATCCGATGAGCAGGCGTGCTAATCTCCTTTACAAGGACCTGGAATGACATCGATGTAAGACAAAGGGTAGCGATGAAGGTGGCCGACTGCATCACGACGGACGTCGTGCTGCCGAACCCGCAGACGCAGGACCCGTGGGACGAGGTGGTCGTCGACCCGGCGCTCAAGGATCGTCTGCTCAACCAGGTGCTCCTGTCGATGCACCTGCGCGACACGCTGCCGTTCATAGTCACCGCCTGCCACGGCCTGATCCTGTTGTACGGACCCCCCGGCACCGGCAAGACGACGCTGGCCCGCGGTGTGGCCCACCGGACCGCGGCGCTTACCGCGGGCCACCGGGCCCGTCTCGTCGAGGTCGACCCCCACGGCTTGATGTCCGCGGAACACGGCCAGAGCCAGCAGAAGGTCGTCGAGCTCCTGACCAACCACATCCCGCTGCTGGCCGACGACGGTCTGCCCACGATCGTGCTGCTGGATGAGGTCGAGTCGATGGCCGTCGCGCGCGGCGCGGCGTCCCTGTCGGCGAACCCCGCGGACGTGCACCGCGCGACCGACGCCGTCCTGGCCTCTCTGGACCGGATCGCGTCCGAGCACCCGCACATTGTCATCGTCGCGACGTCGAACTTCACCGACGCCCTCGACGAGGCCTTCAAGTCCAGGGCAGATGCGCTCATCGAGGTGGCGCTGCCTGACGTCGATGCGGTCCTGGCCATCCTCCGGCGCACCCTGCAGGGTTATGGCGGCGCGTTCCCCGAGATGGCCGAGCTCGCCGGCAGCTCGGGGCTGGCCGCGGTGGCCCGCAGGCTCGACGGCTGGGACGGGCGCCAGGTCCGCAAATTCGTCAGCGAGGCCCTTGCGGGACGTTTGGAGACGGTCCTGGAACCCGGGACGCTGACCCTGGCCGACCTCAGGACGACGGCTGACCGGCTCCATGCCGCCAGCGAGAAGGCGACGATCGGTGCTTCAGCGGGCTGGGCCGCGGACGCGAGGGGTGAGCGTCATGCCGTGTAGAGAAATCGCCACCGCGCCGGTGCGGTCCGCCGACCAGACCTGGACGGTCATCAGCGCTCTGGTCCGGGACACGCTGATCCGGTCCGCTTCCATCCCCGCCGCCGATGTCGACGCCGCCCTGACCGCCGCCGCGACGGTAGGGCGGCCGCTCATCGCGGGCGGGCACCTGAACAATCACCCGGTCGTACTCGTCACCGATGACCTCCAGCTCTCTATCACCACCGTGTCCGGCACCAAGGCGTTCGCGGTCGAGGAGAACCTGAACCCGGTGCCCGGCGCGGCCCGCGCCACGCAGTGGACGCTGCACCTGCCAACGCCGGACCCGCTCGGCTCCCTGGTTGCCGTCGCCGTCACCGGCGTCGCCCACCTCAGCGTCGAGCCCGCCCCCACCACCCCTGGCACCCAGACCGCGGCAGGCGGTCCGACCCGGCCGTCCCTGCGGATCGATCCGGGCGCCATCACCGCGAGGACCCAGTGACTTACACCACGACAGCCGCGTACACGCGGACCAACACCGCCGTGCACCTGAGCGGCGTGATCATGGGGACCATCAGCGACATCCTGAGCCAGCTCCAGGTGGACCTGACCACCCTGTTCCGCGACTGGGCGCAGAACGAGACCGCGATCTCGGCGTGGATCGAGGAGGGCTCCCTGAGCGAGGTCGTCCTAGAGTGCCACCAGCCGAACGGCACGGTCTCCCCTGTCCTAGAGTTCCCGGTCACCTACACCGTGGGCGGCGCCGCAGACTCAGCGTTCACCGCCGACCGGGCCGCCCTCGCCCGCTACCGGGCCAAGCTGGCCAGCGTCCCACGAGGGACCACCGCCGTCCTAGTGTGCACGTTCAACTGGTCGCCTCATAAGCAGATGGCCGGCTGGGGGCCCGGGACGCGAGCCCAGGTGGGCGGCCTGCAAGCCAACCGGTTCGGCACCCTGGGAACAGCCCCCGACGCGAGCGTCGGCCTGCGCATCCTCGGGAGCTGGTGATGGGGTACCTGGACGACGCGTTCGCCAACCTCAAGTCCGAGTTGGAGATCACCCCCACCGAGAGTGCCACCGCCTCCCGCAGGCAGAACGAAATCCGGGACCTCGTCGCCGCCAGCTGGACGCTCGAGGACCACTTCCTCACCGGCTCCTACCGTCGAGGCACCAAGACCAAGAAACTGAAGGACGTCGATATGTTCGTCGTCCTGGACGACGACGGACCGCAGGGCGGCCTTCGGTCCCAGCCGCCCCAGGACGTCCTCGACAGCCTCCTCGACGTGCTGCAGCCCCGATACGCCAACGCCGTCGCCGACCAAATGGCGGTGACCGTCTCGTTCGGCAGCGATCAGGAGGTGGTCTCCTTCGATGTCGTGCCCGCCTTCGAACGCACCGGGAAGGGGGGCGGCTACGAAATCCCTGACACCACGACCGGTGAGTGGATCGCGACCAACCCTAAGACCCACCACGAGCAGCTCACCGCCAAGAACGCGCTCTGCGACGACAAGTTTGTCCCCCTGGTAAAGATGGTAAAGGGCCTGAACCGCGAGCTCGGCGAGCCCGCCCGGTCGTTCCTGCTCGAGGTCATGGCCCACCAGTACGTGCGGCCCCCTTTCGGGACCTATCCCGACGAGATCCGCTGGTACCTCGCCAACGCGGCCGAGGGCGTCCTGCAGGACTGGCCCGACCCCGCCGGGCTCGGCCCAGGGGTCAACACCCTCACCACCAGCGAAAGGGCACAGTCCGCCACCGAACTTGCCGGCGCCCTGACCATCGCTGAAGGGGCGATCGCCCTCGCCGATGAAGGCCGCGAACGAGCCGCCGTCGAGGAGTGGCGCAAGCTGTTCGGCTGGCGGATGCCCCGACCATGACCAGTCCCAAGCGGGCCCGCCCCTCTCCGCCGCCCGCTGCCTCTCCCCCGCCCCCGGGCCCCTGCGTGACGGGGCCGTCCATCTTCGAGGCGCAGGCGACGGAGCCCAACCAGGACCGCATCGCCGCACAGGCCGTCGCCTACACCAAGGTCAAGCACAACCGGTCCCTGCGCCTCAGCCTCGTCGCCGTCGCCGCCGTCGTCCTGGCCACGTCCGGGTTGAGCTATGCCGGGCCGTTCCCGGTCGGAGCTGTCGGCGGGGTCGTGCTGCTCTGCGCGAGCCTGCTGTTCACCTACCGAGAGGACCGGCTGGTCCAGCTGGCGGTCTCTATCAAGGAGGATTTCGACACCAAGGTCTTCCATCTGCCCTGGAACCACTTCGCGGTCACCAACAGGCCATCACCTCTGGACGTCGCCCGCCTCGCTGAGAAGTACACCGGCAGCCGGAAGGCGGGCTGGTACGACGACACCCGGCCGGTGTCCAGGCCGCTGGACATCCTCATCTGCCAGCAGTCCGACGCGGCTTGGGGCCCGCCGGTCCACCGGCGGTGGGCTGGCGCCGTTGCAGCCGGCTCGACCGTGGTCGCGGCGGCCGTTGCCGGGATCTGGATCGCAGTCGGGCTCACGTGGCAGCAGGGCCTCGCCGACTTCGTCGCCCCGAGCCTGGCGCTGGTCGCCGAGGCCATCCAGACGGTCCTTCGAAACCTCCGCAGCGCGCGAGAGAAGGAGGGGCGCCTGAGCATGATCATGGAGCACTACAACGCCGCGCTCCGTGGTAAGCCGCTCCAGGAGAGTGTCTGCCGGGATATCCAGAACGCGAGCGCCGCCAGTCGCAGCCGCAACGGCCACGTGCCGGACTGGTTCGACGACTGGCAGCAGCCCGCCAACCAACGGGCCATGACCCGCAGCACCGAGGGCTTGGTGGCCGAGGCGGTAGCCGCCGGCCTGACGACCAAGTCCTGAGAGCGGACGCGACACCGCGGGCGTACTCGCCCGAACCCTGCTACTGAATCGCGGCAGTGCACCCGGCCGGTACGGGAGGGGCCTGGCCGCCGCCGCCGCCGGGACCGCCCAACGTCCCTGCTGGGTGAGCCCGAGGTTGCCGCCCTCGCCGGACCCCTAACGCCGAACGACGGGGGTGCCGCGGTGGAGGATCGTCTATCGAAACGCTTTCGGCGTGTTCCTGGCTGAGTCAGCCCGGCGGCGATTGGCGCGCTGTTCAGCAATCGGGAAGCACCTACTGGAGGCGTCTCGGCGCGTCAGGAAACGCAGAACTCGTTGCCCTCAGGGTCGGTCATAACCACGTGGTGCCCCGCGAACGTGTGGCGCGCGACCGCGCCGGCCGCGCTGAGCCGAGCGACCTCGTCGGTGACCCGCGACCACTTGCGCTCCTGCGTGCCATCCCCGGACACTCGCAGATCGAGATGCAAGCGGTTCTTCGCAGTCTTGGGCTCGGGCACCTGAAGCAAGCACAGCCGAGGCGCAACGCCGTTCGGGTCATGCAGCCACGCCGCACCCATCCCGTCGTCGTCCTCGGCGGCGAACTGCGCCAGCCACTCATCACGCGTCGTGAACGGCGCCGGCGGGGGTTCATGGACGTACCCGGCGGCGGTCTTCCAGAACTCGGACAGCACCTCCGGATTCGCACAGTCCAAGGTGAGATCGACCCGTATCAGCATGTCCCGACGATAAGACGCGATGCCGACAACTTCGCGTCCGGCGACGGCGAGCGCCGCGACCATCCCACGGGCGGATACTCAACCGGGCGTAGTGCGGCGCTTTCGAACGAAGGGATGACGATGACAGCGGGCGAGGATCTGAAGGCATCGATCTACTCGGCGCACCAACAACCAAAGCCGTGGGGCCGGGAGGAAATCTTCGCCGTCGTTGAGGGCCGGTTCGTCGGCAAGCTCATCCACGTCAACGCAGGCCACAGCTTGTCCTGCCAATACCACCGCGAGAAGGAGGAGACCATCTTTGTGATCACCGGCGAGGCGATCATCGAACATGGGATCGACGCCGATCGGCTTGAGTCCACACGGTTCGGTCCTGGCCAGACCATCCACCTGCCGGCCGGGGTCATCCATCGTATCGAGGCGGTGACCGATGTGGCGTTCGCCGAATGCTCGACTGCGTTCCCCGGTTGGCGCGACGACGTGGTCCGACTCAACGACGCCTACGGACGTGAGGGCACCCATTCACCGTGAATGCCCACATACCTCACTCGTCATCAGCCCTGACCGGTGACCGATCGGCCTACAGGCCGTCAGACTATGGATCGCGCCAGGCGGCTGCCCGGCGATACGATCGGCCGGCGGGCCCGGCTGATGTCCGACCGAAGAGCCGATGACCAGGATGAAAGTCGGCCACCCTGGAAGGGCTGAGTGCCCAAAGGTGTGGTGTCCTCATTGACACGCCGGGCCGCCCAAACTCGCTGTGAATCGTCGTAGGCGCCACCAACCCAAGGATCCCCAAATGAAGATCTGGCGATCTTGGTCTCCAACAGCCGAACCGTCGCCCTGGGACGTTCGGCTAACTGGCCGCGATTGCGCGGTCGAGCCATTCGATCAGTACTTGGCGTTCGGCGTCGCTGAGCATGTCGAGTTCGGGTGCGACGGCACGAAGAGCAACTGCTGAGGCCAGGGGACCGTTCTCCCGGAATTGGGAGGCGTCGGTGACGATGCGGTCAAGGACGGCGTTGAACAGGTCGTCGGCCAGGCCAGGATCGCGTATCGCCGTTGGTGTCGACAAGAGTGTGAGGATCGCGCCGGTGCCAGCGGCGTGGATGAGGTCGACGGCGCGTTGCTCGCTGACCTGGAGCTTTCCGGTCAGCGCGACCCGGTGGACTCGTGATTGCAGAACCTGTGTGCCCGATAGCGCGGCGGATGAGCGCTGCGAACGCCCGGGGTCGGTCAACAGGGCGTAGAGCGTCGGGTTGGCGATACCGAAGTCGATGTAGGTCTGCCATCCGGCGCGCAGGTCCTGGATCGGGTCGACGTCCTGCGCCGAGGCAGCCTTCACGACCGCGGCCTTGGCGGACACGTAGGTGGCCATCACGTGTTCGGCCACGGCGTCCAGCAGGCCGTCCTTGTCGCCGAACAAACGGTAGATCGCCGGCGGCTGCACGCCGGCGCCTTCGGCGACCCCACGCGTGGTGACCGCCGCCGGACCATGCTTCTGGAGCAGCCGCGCCGCGACCTCGACGATCTTCGTCCGCGTCACGTCCCGGCTAGAAACCGCCTCAATCATGTTTTCAACGATAACGCATACCCGGTATCGCGTGTGTATCATCGCTATCCAAGGCACGATTCCATCGATACCGCGAGGAAACCGCATGATCATCGTCACTGGAGCCACTGGCGCGCTCAACGGCGCGACCGTCGACCACCTGCTGGACCGCATGCCGGCGGAGGAGATTGTCGTCGCCGTGCGGGACCCGGCGAAGGCGCAGCGCTTCACCGACCGCGGCGTGGCCGTGCGGCGCGGCGACTACGCCGATCCGGACTCGTTGCCGGCCGCGTTCGAGGGTGCCGATCAGCTGCTGCTGGTGTCCTCCAGCGACCCGGGAGCCGGCGCGGTGAGTTTGCACCACACCGCAATCGATGCCGCCGTCGCCGTCGGGGTCGGGCGGATTTTGTACACCAGCCACCAGGGCGCCGCACCGGACACCCCGTTCGGCCCAGGGCGCGACCACGCCGCCACGGAGCGGCTACTAGCAGAGTCCGGAGTCCCGTGGACCTCGCTGCGCAACGGCTTCTACGCGCACAGCCTGGGCTGGCTGACCGGTCCGTGGCGCGAAACCGGAGTCATCACCGTGCCCGCCGACGGACCGGTGTCCTGGACCGCACGCGAAGACGCCGCCGAGGCCGCCGCCGTCATCCTGGCCTCGAACGGGGCCTACGACGGACCGACGACGCTCACCGCCCGCGCCGCACCCACCTTCGCTGACGTCGCCGCGACCGCGTCCGAGCTGACCGGCCGCACCATCAGGCTCGCAGTGCTCGGCCAAGACGAATGGCTCGCCGCGCAAGTCGCCGCAGGACAAAAGGAATTCATGGCGCGCTTCACCCTCGGCATGTATCAGGCCGCCCACGACGGATTCTTCGCCGGAACCGACCCGCTGCTGGCCACCCTGCTCGACCGCGAACCACGCACCGTGGCCGACGTGCTCGCCCAAACGGCCCACGTCGCGTAAACAAATGGCCGCAGCGGGGTCGCGGCGACATGGCACGGCGTCCGAGAGGACGAACACCAAGACCGGGGAGAATCCGGCCGAACGGGCCGCATCCGTGCTCGATACCGGTCGTCGCGACACACCCGACCAAGCTGCAGACGTTGTCCCGGTCATCGATCCTCATACGACGCAAAAAGTGTCGTAGCGCGCGGCCGCGGAGTTTGGGTCTGAGGCACCAGGTGCCGGAGTCGTTCGGGCGGTGGCCGGTACCAAGCCTGGTCATCAGGATGCCGCGTTGCTACTGTCGGTCTATCCATAACGATAGTCATAGTCGATAGTGAGGATCCGGTATGCGGACAGAGATCAGCGACGTGGGTGGCCCGATGGTGGGTCTGTGTGCCGGGCACCGCTGCGCCGCGCTGTGGCGACTGCCTGACCCGCAGGCTGACGATGAGACTGATCCGCTGGCGGTAGCGGGCCCGGCAGCGCTGCGGCGGGCCATCCGGGACACCCCCGGCGGCGTGTTGGCTCGGCTGCCCTGCGTCGGGGCGTGCGCCGAGGGTGCCGTGGTCGGGGTGGCGTCCCGGGCGGCGGGGTCGACGGCTACCGGGGAGGTGGCCTGGCTGGTCGGGGCCGATGCTCCGGCCCAGCAGTCCGCGCTGGTGAAGTGGCTCGCCGCCGACTGGACCCGGCAGCGCGCCAGCGCTCCGTCGGAGCTGGCTCCTGCGCTGTTCCACATGGTCACCGTCCACCGGGCGGCACAGTCGTGAGCACGCCGGAACGTCCGCCGATGCCGTGCAGGGCCCACTGCACGCACCGGCAGTAGCACAGGTGCGGGAGGCGATGCGCTTGTTCGACGACGGTGCCAAGGCGTTCGTGGAAGCCAGCGACGCAGTCTGGAACGTCGTCGGCCAGGCCAGCGCTGCGGCCGCCAGCCCACCGCTGGACGGTGTTGTGCTCGATGCCTGCGCCGGGGCTGGCGCGTCGGCGCTCCCGCTGGCCCGCGCGGTCGGTCCGCACGGCCACGTCGATGCGGTCGACCTGTCACCGCGGCTGACCGCCTACGGCACCCGGGCGGCCCACGACGCCGGGCTGGGCAATGTCGCCTTCCACAGCGCGGACATCCTCGACTGGGCAGCCCAACACGTCGATAGCTACGACCGCATCGTGTGCACCCGGGGTCTGATGTTCCTGCCCGACCCGGCCACCGCGATGACGGCATTCGCCGATGCGCTGCGCCCGGGCGGGAGGATCACGGTCACGACGTGGGCGGCCGGGGCGATGCAGCCGCTCACCGGCTGCCTCTGGCAAGCTCGCCTCGACCTCGGTGTCCCCGCACCCCCGCCGGCCCCGTTCGCCGCGAACGTGACCGCGACCGAGGACCCCGGCCGGCTGCTGGAGCAAGCCACCGCGGCCGGGTTCGCTCAGCCCCACGTCGATGTGCACCGGCAGAGTCTGACCGTCAACGGCGAGGTCGGATGGGCATTGGTCACCGGCACCGTCCTTCGAGGACTGATCACCGACCTCACGCAGACCCAGCTCGGTCAGGTGCGCGGCCGCCTTGCCCAAAACCTGGCCGATTCCGGAATCGGGTCGAGGGCACCACGCTGACTCTGCGGGCGCAGCGAGCCAACGCCGACCGGGACACCCACCCGCGTGCGCCGCGACGAGCGTCGCGCCCTCGGAAGCGGCCGGTTTAGCGGCGACAGCGATCGCAGCGACCGTAGAACTCGATGCGTTGCTCGACGACCTGGAAGCCGACGTCCGCCGCGACGGCCTGCCAGCGGCTGGCGGCGTCGAGGTGTTGCTGCTGAACGCGTCCGCAGACCCGGCAGATCAGGTGCTCGTGCGGCTCGGCCGGGCAGACGAGGTAGGCGCTTTGGTCGCCGATGCGGAACTCGTGCACCGCGGCGGCCTCGGTCAGGCTGTGCAGTCCGCGGTAGATGGTGGTCAGGCCCGTGTTGTGGCCGCCGGACCGCAGCTCGCCGTAGAGGTCGTAGGCGGTCGCGGGGCGCTCACGTCCGGTCAACATCGCCAGCAGCGCCTGCGCGTTGCGGGTCAGCCGCCCGGGCAGCCGCGGGCCGGGCGGCAGGGCGGGCGTGACGGTCACCCGATTGAGACTAAACACCACTAACGCAATTGACAACGGCTATCGTTACGGCTTAGCTGTCTGGGACCGACCCGTCTCGGATCGACCTTTCACCTAACCTGGGGAGTTGTTGCATGTCTCGTCGTTTGATGGTGTTGCCCGTTGCGGCCGTGGCCGCGGTTGCTGTTGCGGTGTCGGGCTGCAGCACCTCCGCCGGCGGGTCGTCCGGTGGTAGCCCTTCGGGGGGCACGGTGCCGGTGGCGGCGAGCATCAACGCGTGGGGCAGCATCCTGTCCCAGCTGGGCGGCAGCCACGTGCACACGACGTCGATCATCACCAACCCGGACACCGACCCGCATGCCTACGAGCCGACCCCGGCCGACGGACGGGTCATCGCCTCGGCGAAGGTGTTCGTGGAGAACGGCATCGGCTACGACAGTTGGGCGGACAAGGCGGTGGCCGCCAGCCCGGACTCGGGTCGCACTGTGCTCGACGTCGGGCAGCTGACCGGGACCCCGGACGGTGGCAACCCGCACCGCTGGTATTCCCCGGCCGATGTGGACAAGGTCGCCGACACCATCACCGCCGACCTGAAGAAGGCCGACCCGGGTGACGCCGCCTACTTCGACACGCAACGCAGGACGTTCGAGGACACCGGGCTGGGCACGTACCACCAGCTGATCAACACCATCAAGACCAAGTACGCCGGTACCCCGGTCGGGGCCAGTGAGAGCATCGTCGCGCCACTGTCCGACGCGCTCGGTCTGGACCTGATCACCCCGGCCAGCTTCCTGAAGGACATCAGCGAGGGCACCGACCCCTCGGCGGCGGACAAGGCCACCATCGACGCCCAGATCAGCGGCAAGAAGATGAAGGTGTATATGTTCAACAGCCAGAACTCCACCCCGGACGTGGCCGCGCAGGTCGCGGCGGCCAAGGCGGCCGGTATCCCGGTGTCGGCGGTGACCGAGACCCTGTCCCCGGCCGGGGCGAGTTTCCAGGACTGGCAGTCCGCGCAGCTGCAGGCCCTGCAAGCGGCGTTGGCGCAGGCGACCGGCAAATGAGCCGGCCGGACGCGAGCACCGTGGTGGAGTCCGACGGCACCCAGGCCAGCAGGGTTCCTGGCCCGGCGTGCTCGGCTGCCGCGCACCGCCCGACCGGCCCGACCGGCCCGGCGGGGACCGTGGTGTCGTTGGAGCGGGCGGCGGTGGCCGTGGGTGGTCGCACGATCTGGTCGGAGGTGTCGCTGAGCGTCACCGGCGGGCAGTTCGTGGCGGTGCTCGGACCGAACGGGGTCGGGAAGTCGACGCTGCTCAAGGCGGTGCTGGGGCTGGTGCCGCTGACCGCGGGCCGGGTGCAGGTCCTCGGGCAACGACCAGGCCGGCGCAACGCCCGCATCGGGTACCTGCCCCAGCGCCGCGCCTTCGATCCCTCGACCCGCATCCGTGGGGTGGACATCGTCCGCCTCGGGTTGGACGGGGACCGGTGGGGCTTCCCGCTGCCGGGCTGGCTCGGTGGGGCGAGGAGCCGGGCAGCACGGGCCAGGGTCGGCGAGGTCATCGATCTGGTCGGTGCCGCCGGCTACGCCGCCCGCCCGATCGGGCAGTGCTCCGGCGGGGAGCAGCAGCGGCTGCTGATCGCCCAGGCCCTGATCCGCCGCCCGGAACTGCTGGTCCTCGACGAACCCCTCGACAGCCTGGACGTCACCAACCAAGCCTCGGTCAGCGCCCTGATCCAGCAGGTCTGCCGCAGCCAACAGGTCGCGGTGCTGCTGGTCGCGCACGACGTCAATCCGATCCTGCCCTACCTGGACCAGGTCATCTACCTGGCCCACGGCGGCGCGGTGATGGGACCGCCCGAGCAGGTCATCACCGCCGATACCCTCACCATGCTCTACGACACCCCGATCGACGTGCTGACCGACCGCACCGGCCGCCTGGTCGTCGTCGGGCAGCCCGACGCCCCGCCCGAGCACCGGGTCGCATCCGCGGGGCGGGCGCGGTGACCGGCGGATTGTCCTGGAACCTGGTCGAGGACGTCCGGGCGCTGCTGGCGTTCCATTTCATGCTCAACGCGTTGCGTGCCGGCACCATCGTCGCCGTCGTGGCCGGTGCGGTCGGCTACTTCATGGTCCTGCGCCGGCAAGCCTTCGCCGGGCACACCCTGGCCGTGATCGGGTTCCCCGGTGCCGCGGGCGCGACCTGGCTGGGGATCAGCCCGGTATTCGGGTACTTCGGGATGTGCATCACCGGGGCGCTGATCATCGGCGCGCTGCCCGGCGGTGGCCGCGCCGACGCCGGCCTCGGCGGCTACGGCGAGGAATCCGCGGTGATCGGCACCGTGCAGGCCTTCGCGCTGGCCTGCGGGTTCCTGTTCGTCAGCCTGTATCACGGCTTCCTGTCCGGGCTGAACAACCTGCTGTTCGGCACCATCATCGGCGTCACCGACGACCAGGTCCTCACCCTGCTGGTGGCCGGCGTCCTGGTCCTGGGCGTGTTGGGCGTGCTGGCCCGGCCGCTGCTGTTCGCCTCCCTCGATCCCGCCGTCGCCGCCGCCCGCGGCGTCCCCGTCCGCCTCGTCGCCGCCGGGTTCCTGGTGCTGTTGGGGGTCGCGGCCGCCGGCACCAGCCAGGTCACCGGCAGCCTGCTGGTGTTCGCGCTGCTCGTCGCCCCCGCCGCCACCGCAGCCCGGCTCACCGCCCGCCCCGCCCTCGGGATCACCCTGTCGGTGCTGATCGCGTTGACCGTGACCTGGGTTGGGGAAGGCATCGCGTTCTTCTCCCCCTACCCGATCGGGTTCTGGGTCACCACCCTGGCCTTCGCGGCGTTCCTGCTCGCCACCGCCTACCGGGCCCTGACCGACCGGCCCCGCCACCGCCACGCCCACGACCAGGCGCCGTTCGCCGTGCTCGGCAGCCCGGCATGACCGCGCGACCGCGGCTGCTGGCCAGCGACCCGATCACCGGGATCGGGCACATGCTGTCCCACCCGTTCATCCAGCACGCCCTGCTCGCGGGCACCGCCATCGCGGTGTTGTCGGGGCTGGTCGGCTACTTCGTGGTGCTGCGCGGGCAGGTCTTCGCCGGCGACGCGCTGTCCCACGTCGCCTACGCCGGGGCCCTGGCCGCCCTGGCCGCCGGACTCGACCTGCGGTTCGGGCTGTTCGCCGCCACCATCGGCGTCGGCCTCGCCCTCGGACTGCTCGGCGGACGCGGCCCCTCCGACGACGTCGTGATCGGTACCACCTTCGCCTGGATCCTCGGACTCGGCGTGTTCTTCCTCGCCTACTACACCACCCACGGCAGCACCAGCAACGGGGCTGCCAACGTCACCGTGCTGTTCGGCTCCATCTTCGGCATCAACGCCCACGCCGCCGCCACCGCCGCGGGGATCGCGGCCGGGCTGATCGTCGTGCTGCTGGTCGTCGCCCGGCCACTGCTGTTCGCCAGCCTCGATCCCGCCGTCGCCGCCGCCCGCGGCGTCCCGGTGCGCTGGTTGGGGCCGCTGTTCCTCGGCGTCGTCGGAGCCACGGCGGCCGAGGCCAGCCAGGCCGTCGGGGCGTTGCTGCTGTTCGGGCTGCTCGCCGCCCCCGCCGCCGCCGCGCAACGACTCACCGACCGGCCCTGGCACGGTCTGGCCTTAGCCGCGGTACTCGCGGTCGCGGCGATGTGGGCCGGGCTCGCCCTGGCCTACGCCGTACCGGCATTGCCGGCCAGCTTCGCGATCATGGCCGTCGCCGCCGCCGAGTTCGCCGGCGCGGCACTGGCCTCGATCGGGCTGCGGCGCCGCTCTGGACGCGAACCGGACCATCCCGAGGATCGGCCGGCCGGACAAGAGCTGTCGGATCGGGAGGTTGCCGGGGCAACCACGGCCCCCGGCACCGGCGATCAGGTCTGATCTGCGAGACCCGGGCTAACCACCGGCGGCCGCGCCGCACGTCCGGGCGGCTTGGGCGAATGCTGTGGGCACAGCCCGAACACCTCCAGGGTGTGACTGACGTCGGTGTAGCCGGCGGCGGCGGCGGCCTGTTCGGCCCATACCTCCACCTCCGGACCGCTCACCTCCACGCTGCGCCCGCACACCCGGCACACCACGTGATGATGATGCCCGGTCGTCGCCTCGCCGGTGGAGCTGTCGGCGGGGCCGCACAACCGGTACTGGGCCTCCCCCTCCGCCGAGCGCACCACATCAGCCCGCCGGTGCTCGGCCAGCAGGTTCAGGTACCGGTAGACCGTGGTCAACCCGATCCGCTCGCCCTGTTCGCGGAGCTGCGCGAACAGCTCCTGCGCGGTCCGAAACCCATCCGCACCGCGCAGCGCAGCCTCGATCACCCCGGCCTGCCGGGTGTTGCGCACCCGGCCGGGCGAGGCCGACGTTCCCGACGAGGACACAGCTGCCAGATCAGTGCTCGTCGACGTGCCCGTCGTGCACCGCGTGCCGGTGCCCGTCGTGCACGTAGTCCACATGCCCGGCATGCGGCACCGCCACGTGCCCGCAGCCCTCGCCGTGGGAGTGCTCGTGACCCTCGTGCTCGGTGTGGTCGGCCGGCTCGCACTCATCGACGTGCCCGTCATGGACGCGGTGCAGATGTCCGTCGTGGACATAGTCTACGTGCTCGGCGTGTGGCACCGCCACGTGCCCGCAGCCCTCGCCGTGGGAGTGCTCGTGCCCGGCGTGCTCGGTGTGGGTGGACGCAGTCATGATCAAACCTTCCGTTGGGAGTTCAGTGGGTCCGTGAGATTCAGTGAGACGGGGACAGTTCTTCTTCGGAGCTGTGGCGGACCGCGTCCGCCACGATGTGGCCGACATGCTCATCGGCCAACGCGTACACCCGTTCCCGCCCGTGCGCCGTGACCGTGATCAACCGGGCCGCCCGCAGCACCCGAAGATGCTGCGACACCAACGGCTGAGACAGACCCAGCACCTCGGTCAACGCATGCACCGGGGCCGACCCCTCGCCCAGACGCGTAATGATCGCCAACCGAACCGGCGCCGACAACACGCGCAACAACTCACCCGCCGCCACGAACTCGCTCTCGGACACCACCCGACAGTACGTATGCGCATATCTGCATGCAACTATGTGAAGGGCGGACGGCCGACCGACCGCAGTCGCACCTCGAGATCACCGCCCACCTCCTCGAGAAGATAGACACCACGGCGACACCATCGACTGGCGGAACCGGGCCACGCCGGGACAACCATCGGACTCGGAACCCTGCCGAGGGAGCACCCGCGGCCAGCCCGAATGAGCGCCACCGCGGCCCGGCGCGAGCCCAGGAGAGGAGAGTGCACCTGTGTTGATGACAGCCGCCCTCACCGACGAGTTGAGCAGGCTCCCCCTCACCACGCCTTGTTGTCGGCGCGCGGAAACCATCACCTTGCTCCGCTTCGCCGGGGCCGTACGCCAGGAACCGGGGCGGTGCAGCATCGAGGTGGACCTGGCCACCCCCCTGGTGGCCCGCCGCCTCGGGATGGCGATCCGGGTCCTGTATGGCTACCCCACCCAACTGCAGGTCCTTCCTACGTCCGGGTACCCCGCCGCCACCCACCACCGGCTACAGGTGACCTCCCCCGCCGACGCCGCCGCCCTGGCCCGGCGCACCGGACTGGCAGACCCGCGGGGCCGGCTCGTCCGCGGTTTGCCCGCCCCGATCGTCGCCGCCGGGGTGTGCGACGCCGCCGCGATCTGGCGGGGGGCGTTCCTGGTGGCCGGCTCGTTGACCGAACCCCACCGGTTCCCCGCCCTCGACATCACCTGTCCCAGCCTGGAGGCCGCGATGGCCCTGGTCGGAGCCGCCCGCCGCCTGGGCATCACCGCCCGCACCAAACACATCCGTGACGTCGACCGGGTCACCGTCCGCGACCCCGACGCCATCACCGCACTGCTCACCCAGATCGGTGCCCCCGACACCGCGGCCACCTGGGCGCGCCACCGCACCCACCACCGCGAGCACACCCCCGGCACCCGGCTGCCCGGCTTCGACGACGCCAACCACACCCGCGCCACCCTCGCCGCGGCGGACGCCGCCGCCCGGGTGCAGCGCGCCCTGGTCATCCTCGGTGACCAGGTGCCCGACAATTTGACGGCTGCGGCCGCTTTGCGGATCACCCACCGTGAGGTGTCCCTCGAAGCACTCGGCCAGATGATGAACCCACCCATGACCAAAGACGCCGTCGCCGGACGGATCCGGCGACTCCTCGCCCTCGCCGATGCCACAGCGCAGCGGACCGGGATACCCGACACCACCACCGCCCTCACCCCGAACATGCTCGATCAACCCTGACCGCCCGGGCGTCCCGGCCACGATCCGGTAGAACCGACCCGATCCGCGGGGTCACCGGACTCCGGCGGTCACCGCTCGGGTGTGTCTATCGTGCGGCGTGTGACCCAAGTGCTGCTCGTCGTCATCGGGCTGCTCCTCATCGGACTGCCGCTGTTGGCCCTGGTCGCGGACCGGGTCCTGCCACCGCCGCGGCGACGCCCACCCCCCGCACCCGATACCCGTCAGAAACTCATCCGCAGATTCCACCTCACCTGGCAGGACGCCCTCGAAGTCGAAGCCGCCGTCCGCGAGGGCCGCACCACCCGGCCCGACCTGCAACCGGCGGCCCGCGGCTTCGCCGAACACACCCTCACCCCGCCCACGTTCCGCGGCCGACCCCTCACCTCCTACCCGCTGGCAGCGCGATGGGCATGGCTGGTGTTCGCGATCGCCGCCATCGCCTTCCTCGGCTACGCAACAGCACTCGGTCAGAGCTCACCATCACCTACCTGATCATCTACGGGCCAGTCGCTGCCCTCAGCATCGCCGCCCTCAGCATCACCGCCCGCCGCCGCCGGCGCGCCGGCGCTGCAGCCCTCACCACCAACACCCCCGCCCCACACCCGACCACGACCATCCGAACGACCGCGCCACCCCTCATCTGCCTGACCGCGAACCCTCGTCGAGTACCCGACGACGGTTTAGGAGACCGCTCATACTGAGTGCATGCTGGGCAGCCGCGAAAACTGGGCATGGACACCACCACCACCACCAGGCTGGCCCACCCCACCGGAGAGCTGGACCCCGCCGCCGGGCTGGACCCCGCCGCCGGGCTGGACACCTCCGACCAACTGGCCTGCGGCACCGAACTCACATCGATTCTGGCAACGGACACCCTTGGGCCGCCGGAGAATGTTCACGATGACGGCAATCTGGGTCGTGGTCGCTGCCGCCGGATTGAGCGGCTCCGTCACCCTGCCGCCCACGCGGGCCCCCGCGCGTTCGACCCGCCACCAGGCGACATCGGACAACTACCGTTGATCAACAACACCAGCCACGACCTGCACTTCTTCGAATGCGACCCCGCGACCTCCTCAAGTGGGTTCAACCCGCACCCACTGCCCCCGCGGCGACGGCACACGTCCAATACGAACAGTGCACAGGCGCCTCGCTCGGGCTCACCGACACCACCGGGACACTGGTGGGCTGCCTAAAACTGCCCCAAGGAGAGCCCGCCCCCATCGACCACCTGAGCGCAGCCGAGGCCAAACCGTGCACGCCTAGCACCCCTGAATCAGTGCAACCGAGGATCTACACCCCGCATTAGTCCACATACCGCATGGCGTCGCAAAACCAAGGTTCTGCAACGACCCAACCGCGACAAGCTCGAACACCAGCCGACCAGCTCAGGTCGTCGCAGAAGACGGCCCGAAACACGACGCGTCGTACCGGGTAATTGCGCCGGGTTCTGCTGCGTTGCGTCGACGAACGCATCACCGCTCATTCCTTGGGTCCGCCGCTCCCTTGGCCGCGGCCACTGCTCCACCGGTCAGGCTCGTCGTCGTGGGCGAGGACGATGCTGTCCGCGAGCTTGTCCGCGATGGTCTGACGGCGTCGATCGACGAGGGGGAGCAGCCACCCGAGGTAGCACAACAGGCTGTCCAGGAAGTGGGCGAGGAGCCGGCCGAACGCGCGTCCAGCTCCGAGAGGGCGGCCGCTGTGCTCGTCGACAAGCTTCGTGCCGGCGAGGGACTTGCCGAGGCTTTGCCCCGTACGGCCCTGCCGGATCGCGCTGTTCCACACCTGATAGCCGACGCAGACAGCGATGACCGACAGCATGATCAACGCCCCCGACCCACCCCGCAGCACCCGCGGACTGCCTTGGGTGAACGGCACGTAGACCACGAGGAACACCACGATGGGAACGCCGTAGTCAATGAGTCCTGAGGCCATCCGGTGCGGCCACGACACGTACCGCTCCCGCGCCAGCAACACTGGCTGCGCCGTGACCGGGGGCGCCCACACCCTCTGTGGGGCCGGCGAACCCGGCGTAAGCGGCGGTCCCCCCACCCCGGCCGGTTGAGGTGCGGTGAAGTAGTTCCTGGCCGCAGACCGGAACATCAGCACGACCATGCCCGCCTCGAGCACCACCTCGACAATGCCGGAGATTCGAGCGATCCCCGAGACACCGGTACCAGGAATGACCGCGGTGAGACCGACACCGAACACGCTCATCCCGAACAACACGCTCAGCGTCACCCGCGCCCAGTTCGCACCCCCTCGCATCCGCGTCAGGAGGAACACCCGCACGACGAGAAACACCACGGCGAAGACCACTCCGCCCACGTAAAAGATGGTCACGACGGTGGGCGAGGCGAAAGGGTCGACCCCCCGGCGGGTGCCACTGTTGCGCTGCAAGGTCTGCTGCAGCATGTCGACGGGGTTCGCCATGGACGTGGCCACGCTGCCCACCAGCCCGACCACGATCGCGGCCACCCCCAGCCAGAATGCCCACCGCACGTCCCGCGGCGGCGGGCGTCCCGGCAACGACCGGCGCGGCGCCGGCGACGGTCCGTGTCCGGTCCCCGGACTCGGAGGGCCCTCCGGCTGCGCGCTCGTACTCACCTGATCTCCGCCTGCTCGCCCCGTCGTCTCGCTGCCGTCCTCGGCCCGGACCGTGTCACCGGGTGCGGGTAGGGGCGGTGCTGACGCCGACCGCGACGATGGTGATGATGAACGCGAAGTAGAGGACGAAGATCGTCACCCCGATACCGAGGGCGATCTTGCCGAGCCGCTTCGCCTTATCCGACGCCGCCTGGGCGCCGTAAAAATCGTCCATCACCCAGAGCCGGGTGACGTTCAACGCCGCCGTCCACGCCGAGAACGCCACCGGGAAGAACAGCACCGACGCCGCGACAGCCCACCCCGCGTTGGTCGGTGGCACCGCCGGCCGGTACCCGAGCGGGGTGGCCGTCGCCGGGTAGCTGGGTCCACCAGGGGAAAACTCGGCCTGTCCAGAGTTGTCGGCTTCCGGGCCGGTGTCGGTACCGTCGCGGCGGCGCAACACCAGCAGGTCGGTGACGACCTGGGTGCCCGCGGTGCGTTGATGCGCCCCGGTGGGCAGGCGGACCGCCCCGAGCAGCTGCGCCTGCTCGGCGATCTCGCGCCGGGCGGCGGGGTTCTGGGCGTCCATGGTGTAACGGCTGGTCAGCACCATCACCGTGCCGCCGGGCTTGGTCAGGGCGAGTGACTTCAAAATAAAGTGGTTGTGCATGGAGTGGTGGCCCTGGTTGTGCACCGGGTCGGTGAGGGTCACGTTGGCGAACGGCACGTTGCCGATGACCGCATCGAAATGGGCCTCCGGCAGGCGGGTATCGGCGAAGGACTCCGCCCGGATGGTGGTCTCGGGGTAGAGGTAGCCGGCGATCGCCGCGGTTGTTGGGTCCAGCTCCACCCCGGTCAAGGTCGCGGTGGCGGGGGCCAGGCCGAGGAAGGTGCCCGACCCGCTGCCCGGCTCCAGCACGGCACCACCGTCGAAGCCCAGCCCCTGCAGCCCTGACCACATGGCGGCCACGATGGCCGGGTCGGTGTAGTGGGCGTTGATGGTGGTGCGGGAGGCGGCGTTGAATTCCCGCTCGCTGAGCAGTTCCCGCAGCTGCCCCCGCGCCGCGGTGAACTCGGTAATGGACTCATCGAACACCCCGGGTACCGCACCCCAGGAGGACCACCGGGACAGGCGTTCCTGCTCGGTGTGGGTCGCGGGCCGCTGCTCCGTTTGCAACGTCCGCAGGGTGTGGATGGCCGCAATGTTGGCGGTGATCCGGGCGTGCGCCCCGCTGGGGACGCTGGGCTGGGTGGGATCGGGATGCCAGGTCAGCCCCGGTGGGGTGTCGGGGTGTTCTCCGCTTCGTCGTTCATCTCCCACACCGCCTGCTGCCAGTCGTTGAGCAGACCGACCATCGCCGTCGTCTTCGCGCTCTCCTCGTCGGGCTCGGTCTCCTGCTCGGTCTCCGGGGGAATCGAATGGACCTCCTGCGCCATCACCAACTCCGCGGCCCGCAGCCGGGCCATGTTCATCCGGCCCACCTTCGCCAGGAACCCCTCGCCGGGGCTGTCCGGGCCCGCCAGCGCCCGCTCCGCGGTCTGTACCTGGTCCTCGATCCGCTGGCCGAGGTCGCTGAAAAAGTGTTCCGGGTTCGGGATCTGCTGATACCTGCCCGGCAGAAAGTCCCGGTAGTAGCTGCGTGCTCGGCTCGCGTATTCCAGATCGCTCATCGTCGTGCTCCTTCTGTTGATCGTCTCCTGCGCTGCCCCAGAGGAAGTCGAAAGACAGCTGGTTGTCGTCGTCGGTGCGCTGTGTGCGTCGATCTCGCCGTGCCATTGGTGGTTCCTCTCGTCGGGGTCCACCTCTCTACGTGCGAAAAGCCCCGCGTTTAGCCACTTCGGCGCGAAAAAGTTTTCAGTAGCCCATGTGTGACCCCTGCCCGTCGCCGCGGTGCCGGTCGGTGTAGCCGGTGCCGTAGCCGAACCCGTGTTCGTCGGTGATGCCGTCGTGCACCACCGCGCCCTCCTCTTCCTGGTAGTCCTCTTCGTAGTCCTGCTCGTCCACCTCATCCTCGAGATCGGTGTCCGCGTCCCGGTGCTGGGTGAGCTCGGACAGGCGGTGATCGAGGTCTGCGAGGCGGCGCTGCACGTCGCTGTCGGCCTCGGGGGTGTCCTGTGCGTTGGTCATGGTCGTGGCCTTCCATTCTCGGTTGACTGCGTGGTAGGCGAGCGCTTGTTCGCTGCCCGGTGGCGGTGGTGCACCCAGCGGGGCGGCGGGATCGGTGCTGGTGATGTGGTAGTCCGACCGGTAGGTGTCCACCATCGACGTGGTGAAAGCCCACTGGCGGGCGTGGCCCGGGTCCTCGGGTCGTGGCCCCAGTCCCCTCCGCCATCCCAATGTCTGCGACGCTTCGGGGTCGGCCGCGGTGTCCTGGGGTTGTGCTGCCTGTACGGGCTGTGCCCGGTCGGGCTGGCTGAGCTGCACACGGTGAACGAGTTCGGCGCTGGCCGATCGCTGATCCGGCCGAACACCCTGGGTGGTGGTGTGTGCGGTGGGCTGCTCCTGCACGCCGGGGGCGGTGTTGAGTGCGGGTTGGGTGAGGGTGTGCTCGCGGGCGGCGTGGGTTTCCGCCCGTAGCAGTGCACTCTCGAGGACGCGGACCTGGTCCCGATGGGTGGCGAGGGCTCTCAGGTCGAGGTCGGTGGCCGCGATACGGGCGAACTCGACGTCGCGGGGTGTGGTGATGCCGGTGGGCCCGGCCTGCTCGACCAGTGTGTGGTGTGCGGTGTCGTAGTCGGCTCGGCGTGCGGTTGCCTCGCTACGGGCGGCCTTCACCCGATCGGCGGCGAGTGCGTGCAGGGGTTCCAGCTCGCTGACACGCCCGTCGTCGCCGGCAGTGCGCGCGGCACCCAGCTCGCCCGCCAACTGGGCGGCGGTGTGCTCGGCAACTTCCACGGTGTGGTCGGCGTCGATCCATTCCTGGTGGGCGTCGGCGTCGGTCACGGCAGCGGGCATCAGGTCATCGGCGCGTTGGCGCATTGCGGCGATCATGGGCATGGTGGCCTGCAGGTGCGGTGAGGTGCCGTCGAAAAGCTGCTGGCGGGCGTGGCGCAGCTGCTCGCGGGCGGCGGCCAGGTCGGTGGTGATGGCCTCAACCTGCTCGGCGGGGGTCAGCTCGGTGTAGGGCAATTCGGTCAGCAGTGCCCCATCCCAGTCGCCGCCGGCCTCGGTGGGGTGCCCGGCTGCCGCGGGATCCCCGGCGGGTTCGGTGGCGGTCACCGCGGCGAGGTAGTCGTCGTCGGTGCCGAGCTCGACGGGTTCCCCGGCCAGCGTGGTGTCCGGATTTTCTTCCGCAGATGAGGGGGCAGCCCGCTCAGCGAGGGCCGCGGCCGCCTCTTCGTCCTCGGGGTCGACCGGTGCGTCGTTGAGTAGGGACGCCGCGGCCTCGTCGTTCGCCGCGGCGGTGGTGGGGTCGTGGCGGGCGTCGGTGAGGAGGGCTTGCACCCGGGACACCAGGGCAGGGGCCACCTCCGCGGGGCGCAGCACGGTGCCCTCGTCCAGGGTGGCCAACAGCAGCTCGTGCGCGGTGCCCAGCACCTGGGCGGGTTCCCACCCGGCGTGGGTGGCGTGGGTGACGGCGGTGACCAGTCCCGGCCACGCCGGGTCGGCCAGGACCCGCTGCGCCACGGTGTCCCCGAGCACCTCACTCAGTGCCGGGGTCCAGTCCGGGCGCAGTGTGTGCGGGGCGCCGGTCGCGGCAGCGTCCAGCACGGAGGGGGCCAGGTGCTGGGACAGCCGCCACCACAGGGCGGCGGCGGGTAGCTCGTCGGGAAGGGGCCGGTCACCGGTGGCGTCGACGGCGAGACGGCCGATGTCGATTCCGGCGCGGTCCGCGGCGGTGAGGTGCTCGGCCAGGACCGGCCAGTAGGGGTCGCTCACGAGCCGCTGGTCGATGCTGTTCGCCAACGGCGCCCACCGTTGGGCGGCGGCGTGGGGGTCGCCGAGCACCCTTTGTACCTGCGCGTCCAGCGTCTTCTGGTGGCGGCGCACCGCGACCCGCAGGGCGTCGGGCCCGGTGGGTCGCCGATCCGCCTCCGCCACCCCGGTAGCAGCCCGCCACACCGCGAGCCCGGCCAGCAGGTCAGGCTTCTCCCCGACCAGCGGGCGCGCCCACAGCGGCGCCGAGGTGGGGGTGAACTCGCGGGCCTGCGCCGCCACCGCGGCTGCGGTGTCGGTGACCGCATGCTCCCGCGCGGACAGGTAGGGACCCCACTGCGGGTGCTCGGCGAGTGCGGCAGGCAGCCCGGGTAGCCACGGCAGCGGACCGGTCTTGCCGGAGTGCCGCCCGGTGGTGTCCACTCGCCAGTCCAGTACCGCGGCGACATCATCGGCGGTGGCCAATTCCCGGACCTGCGCCGCGGCGCGCAGCGCTGTTTCGGGGTCGCGGCCGGTCAGGCTGATGATCGCCAGGTGCGCCCGCAGCGTCGGATACGCCGGGGCCGCAGCCAGCCCGGGCTTGAGGTCCTCGGCGGCGGTGTCGATCGCGGCGAGGACCTCGGGGCCGACCACTGTTTCCGCGGCCACGGCGAGGGCGTCTTCGTAACTCCCGGCGGCGTGCTCCAGCTGGGTCACCGGGTCGGCGAGTTCGCGGGCGGTGGTGTGCGCTGAGCGTTGCGCTCCGTCGGAGCCGACGATGCGGGTCAGCACATCGACCGCCGTCGGGGGGCGCAGCCCGTCGGGGGTGATGACACTGTGCGGGTCACCCCCACCGGTGGTTTGCACGTACAGCTGGTTGCTCCCCCGACCGCGGGTCATGGCGACGTACAGCAACTGCCGGGACTCCGCGCCGGTGGCCACGGTGTGCGCGGTGTCCGCGGTCAACCCTTGCCCGGCGTGCACGGTGCGGGCGTAGCCCAATTCGACCTGTTCGGCGACGTAGTTCGCGGGCAGGGTGATGACCCGGTTCGTGCCGACATGCTGGGCACGCACGGAGCCGTCCGCACCGACGTCACGGACCCTCCACCGGTCCCCGTTGCGGACCCAGTCGTTGCGGGTGAGGACCAGGCGGCGGTCGTTGCGCCGGGTGGTGATCATGTCCCCGGCACTGGCGCTCGACCCGGTCCGCAAGGTGACTTCCCGCCCGGGCGGGGTGTCGGCGGCGGCGATACGGTCGGCGCGGGCCCTCTCGTTCAGCGCGGTGACCGCCTGCGTGGTGGGGGCCAGCATCACCGCGTCGAGTCCAGCGGCACGGTCGGCAGCCCACCCGGCGTAGGCCTGGTCCAGGACAGTGGCGGGGTCACCGACGTGGACCCGGTTGTTGTCGATGTAGTAGCCGATCCCGGCGGGGTCCCCAGCCCGGATGGCCAGCGACGCCGCCCCCTCGGCCGGGTCGTGAAACCGCATCACCTCTGACAGAGTCACCGCGCCGACGGTCTCGGCGATGTCCCGGACGACCCCGCCCGCGCTGACCGAGGCCAGTTGCTGGTCGTCGCCGACGAGGCGGACACTGCCCCCACACCCCAGCACATAGGCCACGGCGACGTCGAGGTTCGGGGTCCCCGACATCGCCGCCTCGTCCACGATCACTAACGCGTCCGGGCCGATGTCGGCCACCCACTGCGGCACCCGAACCGGGGTGTCGGCCCGGTCCGGGTCGCCGAGTTCACCGAGGACGTGGGTGAGTTTGTCCACCGTGTCGGTCGGCGCGTGCAGGTCTTCGGCCAGCACTGCGGCGGCGGCGGCGGTAGGGGCCAGTCCGACGACGTGGCCGCCGTCCTCGGTCCACGCCCGCGCCAGCGCGCTCATGGCGGTGGTCTTCCCCGTCCCGGCCGGGGCCAGCGCCACCTGCAGGCGGGCACCGGAGGTGGCGAGTTCGCGGACCAGGGCGACCTGACCAGGGTTGAGATCGACACCGTTCGCGGCCGTTTCCAGCAGGGCCATGTCCACCGCACCGCTGCTCGTGACCTTCCCGTCGGTGCGCTGAGCGGCCGCGAGGAGGCGGGCTTCGGCGTCCATCACCGCCTGTGACGTGTACAGCTGGGTGCGGGCCGTGGTGTAGACCGAGGCGCCATCGGCCCGGCGCAGGGCGGCCGGTTCCGCGACCCCGCCCCATGCCGGGGCGGACAGCGGCACCGACACGTCCGCGCCCAGGGCTGCGGTCACGATCGCATCCACGGTGGCATCCAGCTCGCCCAGCTTTACTCCGGTGGCGCGCGCGGCGCGTTCGGCCTCGGCCCGGATGTGGTCGGGCTGCCACGTCGCCCGGGCATCCGAGACGGTGCCGATGACCGCCTCCGCGGTCTGGTTGATCCACTCTTCGTCGACTCGGGCGCTCATCTGTGGTTTCGCGGCGGGGACCGCGGTGTGGATCATCGCCGTGAGCTGGGGTTCAACGCCGAGAACGTCCACGGCTTCGGTGCGCCACTGCTGGCGCTGCTCGGCGTGGGAGCGGGGTTCGTGTTTGGCGTCGCGGGTTTCCAGGGTGGCCTGCTGCGCCAACGCCAACGCTTCGACCGCCGAGGGTGCCCGCCCCTGCGCGGTCTGGAACGCTGCGGCCAGCTCCGCCCGGCGGGTGTCGATGCTCGCCCGCCGCGCCGACCACACCCCCGACAGCGCTTCATCGACCCCGACAACTTCCCGCACCACCCGCTTGCTCGGGTCGGTGCCGGAGCGTTGCGCGAAGGACACCCCGAGTCGGTCCACCAGGTGGGCTTCCAGGCGGGTGTTGTACCGCTCCGATGCCGCGACCGCCGCCTTATGGATCATCCGACCATCCAGGGCCAGCCACCGCAGGATGCCGTCGCTGTCGCGGGTCTGCACCTTGTTGCTGATCGCGACGTGGGTGTGCAGGTCCGGGTCCCCGGCCCGGGAATCACGGTGGGTGAACACCGCCCCGATCAACCCTTCGGTGTCGACCTGCCGCACCCCGTTCGTCCCCAACCGGGTGTAGGCGGCGTTGGCTTCCAGCCAGCCAAGGACGTCCGCGACCGCCGCCTGGTGCGCCGCCTCGATCTGCTGGCCCACCTCCCGCGGCGCGACCGCCCACAGCGTGGACACACTCTTCACCGGGCTGAAGGTGAGGTCGTATCCGGCGACCGCGGTCGTGGCCTGACGGGAGCCGCGGGCAATGAACCCGGACAACTCCCGCTCATCAACCGGTGCCCGCCCGTACTCCTTGCCGAACAGTTCGATCCCGACCTCGGTGCGGACCCGAGCCCGCACCTCGTCTGCGATCGTGGCGTTGCCCTTGCGTCCGGCAGCCACGTTGTGGGCCACAAACCGCTGCGCCACCACCGTCCGGAACTCCGTAGCCCCCTCAAAGACTTTGAACGGCACCCCGAGCCGTGTCGCCGCCAACGCGGTGGCCGGGCGTTTGCCCTCGGCGATCAACTCCTGGGTGATGGCATCCGCGTCCGGGTGCCGCCCCTCCCCGAACAAGGCCTTCATCTGCGCCTCGGACACCCCACTCCCGGCCGCCACACTGCCCAACCCGTCGAGGCCGGACCCCATCCACTGACCGGGCGATTCCCCCTTCTCGGTGTAGTACTGCCCGAGACTGGAGGACCCACGTTCGGTGGAATCGACCGCCGCCACCTGCCGGGTCAGGTACGTGTACCCGTCCCCCGCCGTCAGCCTGTGCAGCGACATCACCAGCACAGAGTAGCACCCCCAAACGTGTACCTCACACAAAACATATCTGAATGCAAGAGGTGTGTTACCTTTAATCTGTCGTTTTGGGTGTTTCACCTGCCTGGGCGGTTGATGTGACCCTCACGCTCCGGAAGGCAGGTGCAGGAGCATCAGTGAGAGGGTGCCGTGGCTCGTGCACTGCGGTAGCGTTCGAGGCGTGGGTGAGCGCGCGTATGTGGATGTGCCGTTCGCGGAGAAGGATGAGGCGAAGCGGCTGGGTGCCCGCTGGGATGTGGCCGAGCGGCGGTGGTACGCCCCGCCGGGACGGGAGGCCGGGTTGAGCCGATGGGCACCCGCTGCCCCCTTACCTGCGGTGTTACCCGGAGAAGACCGAACGTTTGGCTCCGGATTGTTCGTGGACCTGATACCGGCCTCGTGTTGGTTCACCAACGTGCGCTCCTGTGTGAGTGCACGGGACTGGGACCGGCTACGCACCCTCGTCTACGGGCGGGCCGGGAACCGATGCGAGGCGTGCGGAGCCGGTGTGAACCGCGAGCACCAGGTGTGGTTGGAAGCGCACGAGCGGTGGGACTACCACCACACCACCCGCACGCAGCTCCTGACGCGTCTGGTGTGCCTGTGCACCCGGTGTCATCAGGCCACCCACTTCGGCTA
>JAABUM010001864.1_pt1 | contig 30033 bp, 33 predicted proteins | sample 5559161 | NCBI WGS metagenome assembly JAABUM01 (sample SAMN10711868, study PRJNA513369) | rock metagenome | isolation source: Antarctica rocks | place: Antarctica: Victoria Land, Siegfried Peak nord
ACAACACCCTCAAACAGTGGCGAGCCCTGGCCACCCGGTATGACAAGCTCGCCCTCGTCTTCCGCGGCGGCGCTGTCCTACGCACCATCATCATCTGGCTCACCACTTAGGAGACACGCCCTAGTGGCTGGTGATGCGTCTCTTTGACCGACGAGGCGCGCGGCATGACCGGTGAGGAGCAGGCGTCAGGCGCCGTTCTTCGCGATGCAGCGTCCGTGATGAACGGGTGTGTCATGAACTAGGCGGCGTTCGAAGACTCCAGGATGCGTTGGGCTCACCGCTGCAAGTTAGTGCCATTGGTGTCGGTGTGCATTCGAGGGGGCGCCTGACGGCGGGGGTATGGTGCATACCTTTCAGCTGAGGCTGCAGGACCGGAGCGGGATTCCTGCCGCGCCGGTTGATATCGGCCCGGTTCGGGGACCGTGAGATCTTGCAGGTTGGCCCACCACGGCACGCGGAGCGTCGCGCTGCCAGTGAGGTATCGGGCCGGTAGACGTACGCCGACGGTTCGCTTACGTGCCATGGGCCACCAAATCCCGGTGATTCGTCCAACTGGTACTCGCCGTGGACAACGTCGACGCGCGACGACTGGATCTCGACATCGTGCACGTACACCCCCTGAGCGGGCGGGGTGACCACCCCTGGCGGCAGGGTCGACGCTTGACGTGCTAAAGGACATCTCACGTTTTTCTCGCCCTGGGCGTCTCCTTTACGTGACGGTCACAGAGAGCCGGCACGACACGCCGTCCTCACACGGCCGGCAGCACCGCCCGTTGATGCGGCACAAGCAGCGTCAACGGCCAGGAAGGAGAAGTCCGATGAACACCCGGACCGAACCATCCCGCGACCTGGCGCGGGACCTGATCCCCCGCACTCGTCTGCACTCGTTGCACGACCAGCTCGCGGTGGCCGCCGAGGCTCGAGGACTGCTCGACGTCGCGTACCGCACCATCGACACCCCCGTCGGGCAGCTCCTGCTGGCCGCCACGGAGAAGGGTCTCGTCCGCGTCGCCTACGCAGCCGAAGGCCACGATGCCGTGCTGCAGGCGCTGTCTGACCGGATCAGCCCCCGCGTCCTGCACGCCCCGGCGCGACTCGACCAGGTCGCGCACGAGATCGACGAGTACTTCGCCGGCGGGCGGACGACCTTCGACCTGCTGCTCGACTGGCAACTGTCGACCGGGTTTCGCAACACGGCGCTGCGCCGCCTGGCATCGGACGTGCCCTACGGCCACACGGCCAGCTACCGCGTGCTGGCGGCCCTGGCGGGCAGCCCGGCAGCGGTCCGTGCGGTCGGCACCGCGTGCGCGACCAACCCGCTGCCAGTGGTCGTTCCGTGCCATCGGGTAGTGCGCTCGGACGGCTCGATCGGGGGATACCTCGGCGGTCCGGCCGCGAAGAGCACGCTGCTGGCCATGGAGGCGGCGGCGTGACCGACGCCGCGCCCGATCCGGCGCCGAGAGGCGCGAAGTATGTGCTGCTCGGCGTCGACGGCGGGCCGTATCAGAGCGCCACACCTGGCCAGCTCGGCGGCCATCGGCGCGGCAAGCGCTACGGCCGCCTCGACTGTCCCACCGCGCTACGCGCGGTAGCAGGCGGCGGCTACGTCAAGCACCGGGTGTTCTTCGCAGATGAAGCGACCGCCGTCGCTGCCGGGTACCGGCCGTGCGCGGTCTGCCTGCCCGACGCCTACCGGAAGTGGAAGAACGCATGATCACGAACGCCACCCGCCAGCCGGGCGCCCCGTCTACCGCCTCACCGCGAATCTCAGACCGGGTACTCGCACGCCATCCTGACTCCACCCTGGCTCCGACGCCGCACACGGCCGAGGAGATCAGGGCGCTCATCGCCATGCTGCGTTCCGCCGGAGCCTCGACGATCACGATTGGTCACGGCCGGCACGCCGCCTCCCGGGACACGGCGGCAGCGGTGGCCGATGCTTGGAGCCGCGCCGAAGGAACGGTGTTAGGCAGCGTGGACTGGCCCGAACGGGCCGCCTCCTGGCTCAAGCCGGCGCGCCAAATGGTCCACGCCCATCCCGACGCCTGGGTGATCGTCGACAACCCGGCGGGAGGCGCGCAGCTGGCCGTGCGCCTGGCTGAGCTTGAGGATTGGTCGCCGGCACGGACCTTCGGTACCGCGTCGATGAACAGCGCCAACGCGGTCGCCCTAACCCCCTTCGGTGTCCTCACCGGCATGCGCGGCGTTACCCGCGAGGGCACGAGCTGGCGCATCGGGAACGGCGTGCTGCTGCGCGACCAGCCGACGGAGCCACGATGACGCTGTTTCCGCCATCAGCCCAGGAGCGGCGCCGACGCGCGCGGGTGGCTGAGCCGGACCGCGCCGTCGGGGTGTTGACGGCGCAGAACACCTCTTGCGCAACAGCGGGCAGTGAAGGGCGGGTCTGTCGGTCGCAAGCGTTCACCTCGTGACCGAGCCATCGACCGGCCGCACCCCGTCCATTCCGGCGCTCTTTGGACAACGGTCTGCTGTTCACATTTAGCGGCAGCGCGGTCGGCACGGTGGCGCGTGGCGTTGCGACTGGACGGCCCGTCGGTAACGGACCGTCGCGTTATGGTGACCGCACTTATCAGTGTCCTGCCTGGCACCGCCGACCAGACGGTTCCGCCCGCCACCGTGCTCGTGCCGGTAACCGGGTAGGGCGGTGGGCGTCGCCGGCGGATGACCGGGTTGCAGGTCACCGAGGTAAACGTCTCCGTCGACGACATCCACCTCCCCAGCGACGACCAGCAGGCCTCGCCGGAGTCGGCCCGCGTCCAGTGACCCCACCCGCGTCGCTCGCCGTTCGGGCCGCCGATCCCGACCGGATCGCGGCCGCGCTGCAGGCGTGCCCGAGCGTGGTGCGCCTCTCCGACGGTCGTGCGGGCGCCCACGGCGACGGCTACGGCGGGCCGAGGCGGTGCAACCGGTCACCAGCGCCGAGTGGGGCTTCGGTGGCGACTCCGGCGGGTTCGAGGTAGAGCACGAACCCGGTCGCGCCGAGCTGCCCGCCGAAGCTCGTCAGCGGCCACCAACGCAGCCTGGGCACCCGGGCGCGGCTGCCGTGCTCGACAGCGTGCCGCTGCTGCTGCTGTCGCTGCTGCTGTACGGCAGCGGCACGACCACCAACCTCATCGCCCGGCACGCCGGTGCGGCTCGCTGTTCCGGAGCGCCGCGGGCGCGCCGTGAGCACGGTGCTGGTTGCCACGACCCTCGGCGCGGTCGCCGGACCAAACCTCGTCCGCCCCATGGGCGACGTCGCCCAGGCGCTCGGAATCCGCGAGTTGGCAGGCACATTCGTGCTCGCCCCCGCCGCCTACGCGCTGGCAGCCGTCGTCGTCGCGACGCAGCTGCGGCCCGCTCCGCTGCTCACTGCCCGGGCGATCGCGGCACCAACCGCCCAAGCCGCTGCTGACCAGGGCGAGGCACCACTCGCTCCGGTCGCGACGGACACAGCGCTGCTACGGCTGGGTGGCACGGCGATGGTCCCGACCCAGCCCTGATGGTGTCGCCGGTTAGCGCCCCACGACCCGGCATTTTCTCGGGCGGGTCTTAGGGGCAGGGCGGATCCTGCTTGTGCGCACCAGACCGGTTCGGGTCACCCCGTCCGGTGAGCTGGTGCTGCGGCTCGCCCGCCAGGTCGAGGTGTTGGCGGCGGACACAGCCGCCCGGCTCGGCACCTATGAGGCCGAGGTGCGGCTTCGCGTTCTGCCGATTGCGGTCAACGCCGACTCGCTCGCCACATGGGTTCTTCCGGCGCTTGCTCCGCTGGCTGACTCGGCCTGCTTCGACCTGCGCCGCGAGGACCAGGAGCACACCAGTGCGCTGCTACGCGACGGCACGGTCATGGCCGCCATCACCGCCGACGCCGAGCCGATAGCGGGATGCAGCTCGACGCGGCTGGGCAGCATGCGCTACCGGCCGATGGCCGCCCCGGGCTTCGCGCAGCGCTGGTTTGCCGGCGGGGCCACCGGGGCGGCGCTGGCCCAGGCGCCGATGGTTGTCTTCGACCGCAACGACAGCCTGCAGCACCGCTACCTGCGCCGCCGCGGGCGTGGACGCACCGACCCTCCAGCGCACCACGTGCCGGGCTCGGCTGACTTCGTCAGCGCTGTCACGCTCGGGCTGGGCTGGGGCATGCTGCCGGACCTGCAGACCGCAGCCGCAGAACGCGACGGGCAGCTGGTCGACATCGACCGGCGTGGGGCCATCGACGTGACGCTGCACTGGCAGCAGTGGCGGTTGCGCTCACCCTCCCTAGAGCACGTCGCCAGCGCCGTCCTTGCTGCCGCCCAAACCGGGCTGCACCAGCACTAGAGCGGGTGCTGGTGTGCGCGCGGGTCAACGGCGCGCCAGTCGATCCCGGCGCGTCGGGCGGCACCGAGTGCATCTGCCAGCGGTGCACTGTAAGGCTGACCGTGCCCGGGCAGGAGGAGGCCGGCCCGAACGCCGCGCAGCACTTCCAGGCTCCGCAGTGCCTGTCGGGGGTCGTCGTTGAGCGTGCCCGGCATGATCCCGATCCCGCGGCGGCCGGTGACGACGTCGAGGGTCACGAGCGCGTCGCCGCTGAGCAACAGGTCGCGGGCTGGAAGGTGCAGGCAGCTGCTGCCGGGGCTGTGCCCGGGGATGTGCAGCACTGCGGGGGAGCCGGGGACGTCGAGCACGTCCCCGTCCTGGAAGAGGCTGGCGTGCAGCAGCGGTCGGACTCGCAAGACGCCCGCCCTGGCCCAACCTGCCACCAACGCGGCAACACGCGGACGCCACAGGTTGCGCCGGATGCGTCGGGGCGGCTTGTGCAAGCCCTTGCCCTTGGCGAGCGCCTCGTCGGCGCCGTGGACGTGCACCGGGGCTCCGGCTCTGTCCGAGGTCTCGCGGACGATGCCCATGTGGTCGGCGTGCCCGTGCGTGAGGACAACTGCTTCGACGGCCTGCAGAGTCTGCCCGCGACTGCTCAGCCACCGCAGGAAGTCCGGCAGGTGGTTCGGCATGCCGCCGTCGACGACTGTCAGGCGGCCGCCGTCTTCCAGGACGCACCAGTTGACGTGCCCGTCGCTGAACAGGTAGGTACGGTCTGCGACTTCGACACCTGATTGCACCAACAATTGATCGCCTTCCTAGTCTCCGGGGCGTGGACGGCCTCCCTCCCCGGGTCTTCGGGTCGATCGTCCGGGTGCGGTACCTCTGCTGCGACCTTGGTCCCTCCTCCAAGCTTGGGGGCAGTGTCCGACGGTGCGCGAACCGCAGGGCGTAGTCGACGGCGTCGTCTCCGGGTCAGCGACGAGCAAATGCCGATCGCCGGGCCGTCACCGCGCTTGGGCCGGCGGGCCGGCTTTCCCGACGCGTCGGTGAACACGTTTTCGCAGCCAGCTGCGGTCAGCGTGTCGGACTGTTGCCCGGCGCGAAGGTGGATATCGCTTCGGCCAACTCTGCCGGAGCCTCCAAGGGCATCAGGTGTCCCGCGCTGGCAATCACTGCGAATTCCGCGTCCGCGAGATAGGGGACCAGGTTGTGCCGCAGCACGTCCGCGGGCTCGACGTGGTCGTTTTCCCCAGCGATGACGAGTGCCGGGACAGCCACCATCTGTGTGCGCTCTGAGATGTCCTCTGCGATGCCATGCAGCGGCCACTCGCCACGGGCAGCGTCGGCGCTGGAACGGGAGTCCGCCGCGATCTGTGCCTTCAGCTCGTCGGAGAGCGGGGTCGCGGTGAGGACATGGTCGCGCGCTTGCGCCGTGGATTCGTCGCTGTCGTAAGCGTGGGAGAGTCCTTCCTGGTACTCGGGTGTGATCATCTCTGCCGGCTTGGCCGGCCCGGATCCGACCAGAACGATTCCGCGTAGCCCAGCGGGACGGGTTGCGGCGACGAGTTGCGCGACCTTGCCACCCATCGAGTGACCGACCAGCACGTAGTCGCTGACGCCCGCGTCGGCGAGCACGGCGAGCACGTCGTCGCCGAGCTGGCGCAGCGTGTACGGGCCAGGGAGCGCGCTGGAACGGCCCCAACCGCGAAAATCGGTGGTGAGGACGTCGCGGTCTGCTAGCCGGTCGGTGACGAGACTCCAGGTGCGAGCAGCACCGCCCCAGTAGTGGAGAAACACCAGGGTTGGCCCCGTCCCGGTGCGGTGGTCGTAAACGGGCAGGTTTGGCTTGGTGGTCGCGGGCAAGGCAACTCCTTCGCGACTGCGCTTCTGGGACTTTCCTTCGTTGTTCCATTGCACCGGGTCGCGGGCCCCGGCGCATCGGCCTCGGTGGACAGCCGATAGGCAAGACTGGACATGTGACTGCGATCCGGCAGATGACCTACCAACCCGTCGATGAGAAGTCGACGGCTGTCGAGGTGATCACGTTTGACCGCCTTCGAGCCCTTAACGACGGCGGTACCCAACGTGCTGACTATCACGTCCTCGCCGTTGTCGAGGCCGGGCACGGATCAGTTTCGGTCGACTTCGCGAGCTATCCGCTTGCCGAACGATCCGCCATCTGGATCGCCCCCGGTGCCGTGCACCGGTGGGATGAGATAGCCGACGTGACCGGGCATCTGGTGCTGTTGATCCCGACCGCTCCGGTTACGCCCACAGCCCGCGAGCTCGTCGCAGCGCCGCATCTCGTCGCCGGATGGACAATCCCGGACCGTGAGTGGGAGTTTGTGGCCGCCGCGATGGAGCACCTGCGGCTTGAGGTGTCCGCAGGCCTGACCGGACTGACGACGGAGCTGTCCCAGATCTTGGTGTCCGCACTCATCCTCCGGCTGAGACCACCCCAGGTCGGGACGCCGGCTGGGCCAGCGACATTCCGCCTTTTCCGCTCGTGCGTCGAGGCCCATTTCCGAGTCCACCACGACGCTGACTACTACGCACGGGCCATGGGCTACGCACCCCGCACGCTGTCCAGAGCCGTTCAGCAGGCCACAGGTCAGACTGCCAAGGCCTACGTCAGCGGCCGGATCCTGCTCGAGGCCAAGCGGCTACTCGCACACGATCGAATAACTGCCGCCAGGTGCGCCTCTGAACTCGGCTTCCTTGACGCTTCCACGTTCTCGGTGTTCTTCCGCAACGCCACCGGGCAACGCCCTGGCGCTTGGCAGCGAAACTCCCACCCCCTGGTCAGTCCGCCGCGCAGCCAGACTCCCGGGCGATCCTCCCCCAATCGCGCTAGCTGACTGCCGCACTGTCGATAAGCGTCTCGACGGCCGACCGCACCGCGGACATGAGCTCGCGGCGACGAGGGTCCTCGGCCGGAGCAGCAGCCTGGTAGAGCGCGTAGAGCTGTAAACCGACTCGGTCGGGGTCGGTTACGGGAGTTCACGCGCGAGCCCGGTCAGCAGTGCGAGAACAAATCGGCGGTACGAGTCAACAGCCTGCTGCACGCTTGCACCCCCCGGTGGCTCGGCTATCGCGCGGGTGAAGGCGCACCCACGGTAGGCGGGCCAAACCCGCCGACCAACTACTTGACCACTGCCGCCCAATAAAGAACTTCGTTCACGCGACATCAGGTGCTGGCTCAGCAGGCTGTGCTCATGGAACCCGCCGCAGGTGCTCGATCAGCGTCCGGTTGACCTCGGCCGGCCGCTCGGCGTTGACCAGGTGCGCGGCCTGCGGGATGACGACGAACCGCGCGCTGGGGATCCCGTCGGCGACCTGCCGGACCATGTCAACTGGGGTGGCCGGGTCCTCAGCGCCGGCTAGCACCAGCGTGGGCGCGCTGATCCGGTGCAGTTCGGCACGGACGTCGAAGACACCAATCGCTTCGCAGCAGCCGGCGTAGCCCTCGCGGGAGGTGTTCCGCAGCATTGCCAGCAGGCGCTCGGCCTCCTGCGGGGCCCGTTCGGCGAAGGCCGGCATCCACCAGGTGCCGGTGCGGGAGGCGACCATGGCCTGCGTGCCCTCAGCCCGCACCGTCGCTGCCCGCGCCGTCCACGACGGCGGGTCGGCGAAGCGCGCGGCGGACGCGCACACCGTCAAGCTCAGCAGCCGTTCACCAGCGTCGAGAGCCAGCTGTTGGCCGATTGCGCCGCCGATCGACACCCCGGCGTAGTGGAAGCGCTGCACGGCCAGGCCATCGAGCAGCGCCAGCACGTCTGCGGCTATCCCGGGCATGGTGTAGGGGGTGGCCGGGGCGGCCGAGCGACCATGCCCGGGCAGGTCGAAGCGCACGATCCGCCAGTGCTCGGACAGGTCCACCACCTGCGCGTCGAATAGGCCGAGGTCGGTGCCCAGCGACGGGCCGAGCACCAGCACCGGCGCGTCTGGGGGCCCCTCGACCGCTACGTGCAGCGCGTTCACGCCGTCACCGCGGGGCGGGTCGCGCCGGCGGACTGCAGCGTGAAGCGTCCGGTGTCCCATCCGTCGGCCAGCGGCGCAAAGTAGTCGAACACAACTTGCTTGCGGCGGTAGCGCCAGGTGCCGGCGGCGCGCACGAGCTCGTCGTGGTAGCGGCCGCCGGCGACGTGTGGGGTTCCGTCGAGCACGCACGGCTGCCACAGGAATGAGCGCACCTGGGCGGAGTCGCCGTCGAGGTCGATCTCGAGGTTGCTGACGTGGTGCCAGAACGCCGTGAGCCCGGTCGTCGCCAGGCCGGCAAAGAAGGCGAGCAGCTCGTCGTGCCCGCGCGCCGCGCCTAGCCCGACGAACTCGCCGTCCTCGACGAACAGCTCGGCGAGCGCCGGCCAGTCGCCGTCGTCCAGCGCCCGGCAGTACTGGGCGTCCAGCGCCCGCACTGCCTCCAGGTCTTCGAGTCGCCGCAGGCGGTGCTCCAGGTCGCTCACGGCTGCCCCGCCAGGCCGGCGTCGGCGTGACCGAGGAACTCCACAACGGCAAGGGCTCCACGGTCGCCGGGTCCGGCGCGCAGGCTCTGCATCACCAGCTGGCCGCCGGCGGTGACCTTCAGCAGCGCCAGGCGGCCGTTCACTCGTCCCGCGTAGTGCCCTGCCGCAGGCAGCGCGGTGCCGGCGGGCACCGTCACGTCTCCGGTGGCACCGAGCGTGCCGTCGACTCGGTGTGGGCGGCCCAGCGCTTGCCCGGCGGCGGCGACGTCGCCGCGTCTCAGGCAGGTGCGGATGTGGCTGGAGGAGTACGGTGCGTCGTCCGCGTGCAGCAGGCCGACCGCGTGCGTGTCGTAGCCGTAGCGCTGCCCGAGGCCGTGCAAGGTGGCGACGTCCCCGGCGCCGGCGCGGCCGAAGGTGAAGTTGGCGCCGACGACCACGGCGCAGGCGTGCAGCGTCTGCACCAGAATGTGCTCGACGAAGTCCTCGGCGCTGACCTGCGCGAGGGCTTCGGTGAACGGAAGCACGCACACCGCGTCGACCCCGAGTTGAGCGGCGAGGTCCGCCCGCCGCTCGAGGGTGCTCAGTGCTGCCGTGTCTCGCGGCAGGCCCAGGACCTGGGCTGGGTGCGGGTCGAAGGTGACCAGCACGACGGGCATCTGCCGGGCTCGCCCCAGTCGCCGGGCTCGGCCGATGAGCCGGGCGTGCCCGCGGTGCACGCCGTCGAAGACTCCGACGGTGACGACGCAGGCTGGCCAGTCGGCCGGCACGTCCTGGAGCCCGCGCCAGAACGCCGAGGCGCGGACCGGAGCGGTGGCGGTCCTCACGTGCTGTCCTGGTCCGGCTGCCCCTGGTCCGGCTGCCCCTGCTCGGGTTGCCCCTGCTGTGACTGGGCGGCGAGGTCGGATGGGTGCTGTGCGAGCGCCGTCACGTCGATGCTCATGTACGGGTAGAGCGGCAGCGAGGACAGCAGCTGGTGCAGCTCGTTGTTGCTGGCGACGTCGAAGATGCTGATGTTGGCGTAGCGACCGACGATCCGCCACAGGTGTGGCCAGGCGCCGGCGCGCTGCAGCTCCAGCGCGCGGGCCTTCTCGTCGGCGAGCAGGCGCGTGCGTTCTGCCGGGTCGAGGTCGTGGGGGATCGCGACGTCCATGCGTACGTGGAACAGCATGCTCAGCCCCTGGTGAAGGCGCGCACGGCGTCGGGGTTGAGCTCGACGCCGAGGCCAGGGCCGTCGGGCAGGAGCAGCTCCCCGTCGAGGTAGCGCAGCGGCGTAGTGAGCAGTTCTTCGCTCATGAGCAGCGGGCCGAACAGCTCACTGCCGAAGGTGACCTCCGGGCAGGCGCATGCCAGTTGCAGTGAGGCGGCGGTGCCGAGTCCGGTCTCGATCGAGGTCCCGGCGTAGCAGGGAATGCCGGCGGCGGCCGCGACGGCGGCGATGGCCCGGGTTGCCCGCAGGCCGCCGGACTTGGTGGTCTTGAGCGCGAACACGTCGGCGGCGCGGGTGCGGGCCAGCCGCAGTGCGTCGCCAGGGGTGCGCAGGCTCTCGTCGGCCATCACCGGGACCGGCAGGGCGGCGTTGATCTCGGCCAGCCACTCGACCTCGGGTCCGGGGACGGGCTGCTCGATGAGCTCGACCCCCGTCTCGGCCAGACGGGGAAGCCACCGCAAGGAGGTCTGCAGGTCCCATCGGGCATTGAGGTCGACCCGGACACCGGCGGCGCCACGCAGCTTCTCGGTGACCTCCACGACCCGGGCGACGTCGTCGATGGGCTCTTGGGCGCCCATCTTGAGCTTGAAGGTGTGGTGCAGTCCGGCGTCGAGCTTGGCCTGTGCCTCGTCGACGACCTCGGCGGCGGACTCGGTGCCCAGCGCCCAGGTGACCGGGATCGAGGTCCGGGCCAGACCGCCGAGCAGGGTGTGCACCGGGACGTCGAGGCAGCGGGCCCAGGCGTCGTGCAGGGCGACCTCGACGGCGGCTTTGGCGTAGAGGTTGTTGGCGACGACGTCGTCCATGGCCCGCTGGAGGGCGGCGATGTCGTCGACCCTGCAGCCGATCAGCAGTGGCGTCAGGTACCGCTCGACGATGAGCTGCATGGTCTCTACTGACTCCCCGCCCCACCAGGGGCCGCCGGGGACGACGCCCTCGCCGGTCCCGCTGGTACCGCCGCGGGTGGTGACAGTTACCAGCAGGACCGGCTGCGCGGCCATGCCGGTGCGGGCGAAGCGGTGCGGGCGGACCAGCGGGACGTCGAGGATGCGGGTCTGGACGCGTTCGATGACGAGGTCGTGCACGGGGCTCCTCAGCGCAGGGGGGCGGCACCCGGCTCTCCACGAAGGAGTGCCGGGTGCCGCGGTAGTCGGGTCAGTCGCGCTCGAGCACGAAGTCGTAGCTGACCTCCCGCGTGCCGTCGCCCCGGTCGGCCGGGTCCAGGACGAGTTCGGGCTTGGTCGCCTCCGCGACGTCGCTGTCAAGCCAATGGTCGCCGGCGAAGTACAACTGGGTGGTGACGGTGCGGTGCCCGGGGGCGCTCACCAGCAGGTGCAGGTGAGCCGGGCGCCAGGGGTGCCAGCCGGCGGCGGCGATCAGCGCGCCGGTCGGTCCGTCAGTGGGCACCTGGTAGGGCGCGGGCTGGATGGTGGAGATCTCGAACCGGCCTTCGGCGTCGGCGACGACGACGCCGCGCAGGTTGCCCGCGGGGATGTGGGGGGCGAACCCGGAGTAGTAGCCCTTCTCGTCGGTCTGCCAGATGTCGAGCTCGGCGCCGGCGACGGGGGCACCGTCGAGGTCGGTGATCTGGCCGCGGAATACCAGGGGGGTGCCCTTTTCGTCCGGCCGGGCCGGCAGGGTGGCGGGGCTGTCCAGCCGGACCTGCTCGGGCAGGTAGTAGGGGCCCAGGATGCTGCCCTTGGTGCCTTGCTGGCGCGTGGCGGCGACGCCTTCGACGGCGTGCTCGACGAACACGTCCAGGAACAGCGGCCACTCGCCGTGCTCGCCCACGTCCATCAGCCACTTCTTGGTGGCCTGGAACTCCGGGTAGGTGACCTCCTGGTCGCGGATGATCTGGTGGAGGGCGTCCAGCAGGGCTCGAGCCAGGGCGTCGACCCGCTCGGTCGAGGCCTGCGCTCCGGCGGCGGAGTACTGGCTGGTGCTGCGGAAGGACGCGCTGGCCGAGGCGCCGGAGTCCGCGGCGGTGGGAGAGATTGTGGTGGGTGCGGTGGCGGGTGCGCTCTGGTCGACCGAGGACTGCTCGGCCGCGTCGACTGTCGTCATGTGTCGCTCCTGTTCGGTGTTGTGAGGGCGTGGTGGTGCTTGGGGGCGTGGGTGGTGAAGTCGGCGCAGGCGGCCACAGCGCCGGGCTGTGGCCGCCTGGACCGTCAGCGCTTGAAGTAGGACACGTCGTCGTTGCCGATGAGGTCGGGCACGGTCCAGCCGTCCAGGTCGTACTCGGACAGGCAGGCCTCCGCCAGGCCCTGCATGGCGCCGGTGGTGCCTTGGGCCTCTGCGGCGAACAGCAGCTCGACCTTGACGTTCTCGTGGTTGCCGGAGTAGTTGCGCTCGTAGAGCTCGTGGCGGCCGCCGAACTCGCTGCCCACGGCGTCCCACAGGGCCTTCATGACCTTGACCCGGTCCACGGCGTCGTAGCCGTTGGAGCCGCGCAGGTACTTGTCCAGGTAGCGGCGGACCTCGGGGGTCTTGAAGTCCACCGAGTGGGAGTTGAGGTAGATCAGCCCGCTGGCGACGTCAGACTCGATGATCTCCTTGATCCGCGGGTAGGCCTGGATCATCAGCATCCGGTAGGTCAGCCCGTAGTCCAGCTTGGGCAGCAGGGCGCCGTTGGTCCAGCCGTCGGGGTTGCGGGCCATGGCGTCGGCGAGCGCGTAGAACGTGTTGCGCCAGCCGATGACCTCACCGACCCGGGTCTGCACCCCGCGGAAGTCCTTGCTGCCGGTGATCTCCAGGGCCTTGAGCAGCAGCCCCGCGATGAAGTCGATCTTGGTGGCGAGGCGGATGCACCCGTGGAAGGTGAAGCGGGGGATGAACCCCGACACGGGGAAAAATCCGTTGATCTTCTCGACGTCGCCGTAGAGGAACACGTTCTCCCACGGGACGAGCACCTTGTCGAAGACGAAGACGGTGTCGTTCTCGTCCATGCGGGAGGACAGCGGGTAGTCGAAGGGGCTGCCCATGACGGCGGCCTGCTGGGTGTAGGAGGCGCGGCAGATCAGCTTCACGCCCGGCGCGTCCATGGGCACCGTGCAGATGACCGCGAACTCCTTCTTCTTGATCGGGAGCCCGTAGTGCGCGATGAAGTTGTAGTTGGTGATCGCCGAGCCGGTGGCGACGACCTTGGCGCCGGACACGATCAGGCCGGCGTCGGTCTCCTTCTCCACCTTCATGAACACGTCGCCCACCTCGTCGGGGGACAGGTTGCGGTCCACCGGGGGGTTGATGATGGCGTGGTTCCAGTACAGGACCTTCTCCTGCGACTCCTTGTACCAGCGCTTGGCGTTGTCCTCGAAGGGTGCGTAGAACTCGCTGTTGGCACCCAGAGTGCCAAGGAAGCTGGCCTTGTAGTCGGGACTGCGGCCCATCCAGCCGTAGGTCATCCGGGCCCAGCCCTGGATGGCGTCGCGGTCGGCCAGCAGGTCCTCCACCGAGTGCGGGCTGCGGAAGAAGGGGTGCGTGACGCCGCCGCTGCCGGTGTCGGTCGGAACCACCAGCTTGGAGTTCTTGGACGGGTCGTGCAGGGCGTCGTAGAGCCGGGCCGTCATCCGCACCGGGTTGCGGAACGCCGGGTGGGTCGTGACGTCCTTGACACGCTCACCGTAGATCCACACCTCCCGGTCGTCGCGGATGCTCTCGATGTACTCGTCGCCCGTCATCGGCCGGGTCGCTGTGGGCTGGTCGAGGTCGACCGGCCCTGGGTTGATCGGGGAGACGACTTCGCGGTCTTCCTGCAGCGTCACGAGTGTGAGCCTCTCTGGTAGTGGAGCCGGGATGTGCGATGGCGGTGCGATCCGGTGCGGTCGCGCCGGACCGGGTGACTAGGACGCGGTGCGGTGCTCGTGCGGGCGCAGCGGCGTGAAGACGGTCGAGGCGTCGAACCAGCCGCTCTCCGGGGAGTCGATGGAGGCGCTCCAGTGCACCCCCGTGCGGGGGGCGCCGATCTCGCGGAACTTGCCGCAGAAGAACAGCAGCGGCTCGGTGTCGCTGACCTCGATGTCGGCGACCTCGCCGATGACGATCTGGTGGTCGCCGCCGTCATAGGTGCGCCAGGGCCGGCACGAGATCGTGGCGGCGTTGCCAATCAGCACCGGGGCGGTCGCGCCGTCTGCCCAGTCGGGAGCGGGATCGCTGGGGCGGCCGGCGAAGTGCCAGGCAGTGTCCAGCTGCGCAGCGGACAGGACGTTCACCGCGAACGGCGAGCCCTCTAGGTAGGCGCAGGCCTTCGACTTGCGGGTCAGCGTGACTTGGCACAGAGCCGGTTCCAGGGACACGGCGGTGAACGCGTTGACCGTCGCGCCGTGCGGAAGACCGTCCTGCTTCGCGCAGGTCACGACCGTGACGCCGGTGGCGAACCGCCCGAAGGCATCCCGCACAAGCCTGGACTGGAGTTCCATCACCCCTCCGTGCCCGCTATGCGTACACGTTGTACGACGCCGCGTGCAGGTGCAACGTGTCGCGGATCACCTCGTTTGTCAAGGCCCGGCCAAGATGCGAGACACTGGGAATGTGGAGGCGGCTGTGAACGGCGAGAAGGGCCGTGGCTCGGCCGCGCCCGAGCTCGGCGACCGTGATCACGTGCAGTCGCTGGAGCGGGGGTTGGCGCTTCTGCTGACGTTCGACGCCGAGCACCCGACCCCCACCCTCGCCCAGCTCGCCCAGCTCACCGGCTTCTCCCGGCCCGCCGTCCGTCGCTTCCTCATCACGCTGGAGCGGCTGGGATACGTCCGCGGGCACGCCGGCAGCTGGTCGCTGACCCCGCGGGTCCTGCTCATCGGCCAGCACTACACCGAGTCGCACGCACTAATCGAAGTCGCACAGCCCCACCTGCTACGCCTGGTCGAGCAGACCGGGGAGTCGGCGTCGCTCGCGGTGCTCGATGACGCCGAGGTCGTCTACGTCGGGCGGGTCCCCGTCCGACGGATCATGAGTATCAACGTCCAGGTCGGCACCCGCGTCCCGGCTCTTGCCACATCGATGGGACGTGTGCTGCTGGCCTGGGCCCCCCCGGGCGTCATCGACGACGTCTTCACCCGCCGCCCGCCGCGTCCGATCACGCCGCAGACCACCAGCGACCCGACCGCGCTACGCGACGTCCTGCACCAGGTCCGGACCCAGGGCTGGTCCGTCGTGAGCGAAGAACTCGAGCTCGGCCTGCTATCGGCCGCTGCGCCCGTGCGCGACCGCAGCGGCAACGTCGTCGCAGCCCTGGCCTCCTCCACCTCCACAGGCAGGTCCAGCCCCGACCAGCTCGCAGCCACCACCGTCCCGCTGCTGGTCGAGGTCGCCGGCCGCATCAGCGCCGATCTTGGCTTCCACCACCCCCCGCGGCACCAGCGTCGCACTCCGCTGCACGAAGGGTTCTACTGAGCCCAGTGCCCGTCAGCCCGAGACGTCGGCCGTGGGCCAGGTCGTTCGCCAGTCCGCCTGGGCGAGGATCACCTTCGCGTCATCCATCGGCGGGTAGATCCACGAGGAGTTGATGTTGCGTTTCAGGGCCTTCGCGTCCTCGCGGGTCATCTGTACCGCCCGGTCCCAACCGGCGGTCAGCACCGCACCGTAGGAGCCGAGGTCCAGGCAGGTCACGTAGGGGTCGGGCGCGAAGGGAACCTGAGGCAGGCAGAGCACGTCGGCCGCCACGTTTTGGCCGACGAACTTGCCCTGGGGCACGGCGTGCTGACAGCTCTGTGTGACCAGGTGACCTGGTTCGGCGACGGCAGCGGCGGTGTCGCCGGCGGCGTACACGTCCGGAACCCCGACGACACGCAGGTACTCGTCGACGCTCAGGCGGCCGAGCTTGTCGCGCTGGCCGGGGATCTGCTCGGTCAGGGGGCTGGCGAGCATCCCGGCGGTCCAGACGACGGTGTGGGCCAGGATGTCGGTGCCGTCAGACAGCGTCACGCCGGTAGCGGACACTGCCCTGACGCTGGTGCCCAGGCGCTGCTCGACGCGCAGGTCAGCGAGCGCCTTGTCGATCTCCGGGCGCGGGCCGTCGCCGAGCTCGGGTCCGACGACGCCCTCGCGCTCGACCAGCAGCACGCGCACGTTCTCGGGCGTCCCGGAGATCCGGCGCAGCCGGTCGGTGATGTCGCACGCGAGCTCGATGCCGGTGTATCCCCCTCCGATGACGACGGCGGTGTAGCGGCCCTCGCTGTCAGGCCGATCGGGAAGGCGGTGCAGGTGGCTGTGCAGCCGCGCCGCAGAGGGCAACTGGTCGACGTCGAAGAGGTGTTCCGCGCCGGGCAAGGGAGGCCGGACGGCACGGCTCCCGGCCGTGAGGACCAGCCGGTCGTAGCCGAGCTCCAGCGGCGCGCCGTCGCGCTCGACGGCGGTGACCCGCTTGGCGGCGGTGTCGATACCTGTGACGGTAGCGGCGACCCGCCGGACGCCGATCGGACCCAGGACGCGGTCGAGGGCAACCCGGTAGCTCTGCGGGTCGTCCTCGTACAGCCGCGGGCGGATCACCATGTCATCCGATGCGTCCACGAGTGTGACGTCCACGTCCGGTTCGCTCAGCCCCGACGAGTGCGCCAGCCGCTTGGCTCCGGCCGCAGCCCACACCCCCGCGAAGCCGCCACCGATGATCAGAATGCTCGACATCCGGGCTCACCTTTCGCAAAGTGACCCGCCGGAGATGTCCGGACGGGGTAACTCAATCCCGCGCGTACTTGCCGCGGACGACCACGCCGAGGTTCGGGGCGTGCTCGTCGGCCTCGGCCATGACGTCGGCGATCGACTGCTCGGACAATGCGCGCCGCCAGGCGATGTCGGCCCGTCCCATCGCGGTACTCACCGCGCACGGGTGCTCGAAGAAAGACTCTGGACAGCCGCTCCCGACGCCCTTGCGGCGGATCTCCGTGCAGCGGAACGCCTCTTCCCGGCCCTCGACCGCCGCGACGACGTCCATAAGCGAGATGTCCGCGGGTTGCCGTGCGAGCCGAAAGCCGCCGGACGCTCCTGGCTCGGAGTGGAGGATGCCCTCGCGGACCAGCGCCTGGAGCTGCTTGTAGAGGTACGCCGGCGGCAGGTCGTGCCCTGCTGCGAGGCGGGCGCCAGACACCGGTCGATCGTCGTCGACCCAAGCCAGGAGCAGCAGGACGTGTATCGCCCACTCGACTCCATTGCCCATCCGCATGTCGGGACTGTAAAAACCTGGACACCCGGTGTCAAGGATCTGGGGAGGTCTCGTGACCGCGGAGGTGGACGAGGATGCGGCCGGTTCCGGGACGCGGTGCACGCGTCGACGATCGACTCGGGTCGCGGCGCGTACTGCTTCGCCATCGCGCAGCCGCGCTCGGCCTCGCCTGAATCACCTCCGGCTTCATTCGGCGCTCCGAGCGACGTCACCACGCGAGCTGGACGGGCCGGCCCACGCGAGTACAGCTGCGGCGCATATGGACCGAGCAGCCGTCCCCGGTGTCGACGGCAGCTGAAGAGCGACCCCGGTGCGGCAGTTGATTTTTGACCCCTTGTCCGTGAAGCCTGGCTCGAGTCGAGCTGGGAGGACGAAGGGATGCTGGACGTGGAGGACTGGGCTGAGATCCACCGGCTGCACCGGGCGGAGGGGATGCCGATCGATCAAGGTGATCGCCAGGGTGCGGGGTGTTTCGCGCAATAGGGTGCCGGCTGCGCTGGCCAGTGCCGGGTCACCTAGGTATGAGCGGCGAGCCGCCGGTTCGATCGTGGATGAGGTCGGACGGTGAAGGCGCCATCGGGCGCTACCGACGCGGCGAGTCCGAGTTGACGGAGACTGCCAAGCGTTTCGGGGGACGCTGGCAACCAAGGTCTATGTCTGCGCCCCGCGTGACCCGGAGGCCAAGAGGCTGCGAAGGCCGTATCCGCGCTGCTCGTGCGAGCCGCCGGTCATCACATCACGACGCGCGCTGAACCTGGGCGCCGTTTCGGCCAGCGCCGCCGCTGAGGTGTCCGACCGGGCAAGACCGACAACCTCGTGCCCTGCTTGGAAGAGCTCGAGGACGACGGCGGAGCCGATGTGACCGGACGCGCCGGTGACGAACACACGCATGAGAAGTACCAGTCCAGGACTGGTGCCGCTATGACGGCGGAGTCGGGTGACGAGCGCTGGTGCCGACCACGCGTCGCTCCGATACGGCTGGCGACGACCTGCGGGTTCGCACAGGCCCGCGCTTGGTGCGGTAGCTTGCGCCACGCCGGGGTCTAGAGCTGGGAGCTGCCTCCGTCCACGGCGAGCTCGGCGCCGTTGGTGTAGGTGGCCTCGAATGCAAGGAACGCGGCAGCTTTCGCGACCTCGACGGGTTCCCCGAAACGCAGCATGGGGTTGCCCGCGGTCATCTGGGCCTTCGCCTGATCCGCGGCTTGCTTCGGCATCGACCGTTCCAGCAGCCCGGTGTCGATCGCGCCGGGACTGACCGCGTTGACGCGGATCTGCCGCGGGAGCAGCTCGCGTGCCAGGGTGCGGGCCATGGAGCGCAAGGCTGCCTTGCTCGATGCGTACGCGCTGATCATCGGGATGCCCAGCACGTTCGCGATGGAGGTCGTCAAGACCACGCCGCTGCCGGGATCGAGCAGCGGGGCGAGTTTCTGCACGGTGAAGTACGGGCCCTTCGCGTTCACCGCGAGTAGCTCGTCGTACACCTGCTCGGTCGTCGCCTCGAAAGGGGTGAACCGCGTGGTGCCCGCGTTCACGAACAGGGCGTCGAACGTGCCGAATTCGGACTTCACACGGGCCGCCAGCGCGCCAATGTCAGACATCGACGTCGCGTCGCTCCGGACGGCGATTGCGCTGCTCCCGAGCTTTTCGCGGGCGGACTTCAGAGCGGCCTCGGTGCGCGCGGTGATCAGAACGTGCGCTCCCTCATCGATCAGCAGCTGCGCCGTCGCGAGGCCGAGGCCGCTGCTGGCTCCCGTAACGACGACGCGCTTCTTGTCGTACCTGCCCATGTGGACGTCCTCTTCTTCGGTGGGGGCCTTGGCGGACCGAGGTGCGACGGCTGTTCGTGGGGCACCGAACAATGGTTCCGCCGGGAGGTGGGCGGACTTCTGTGCAACCGTTCCAAAAGTCTTGGCAGACGTTAGGACATCGTGGACGTGCGGTCAAGAAGTCGTACCGTTGCCCGCATGGCGCGCACCGGAAGGCCCCGTGCGTTCGACGCGGACGAGACGCTCGCCCGGGCGCAGGACCTGTTCTGGTCGCGCGGGTACGCTGCGACCTCCGTGCAGGACCTGGTCGACGGGCTGTCTGTTCAGCGGGGCAGCCTCTACGCGGCGTTCGGCGACAAGCGCAGCCTGTACCTCAAAGCGGTGTCGCTCTACGCCCGCGAGAACAGAAAGCAACTCGAAGCGGCTCTCGCCGGCGGTCCGGTCCTACCGGCGCTGCGCCGGATGCTGACCGAGCCAGCGACGCTGACCGGAAATGACCCCTTCGCCGAAGGGCGTCGCGGCTGCTTCGTCGGCAACACCACCGCCGAGCTCGTGCCAGCCGACGATGAAGCGCGCGCCCTGGTGGCCGCCGCCTACGACCGGTTCGTCGAGGGCGTGGCCGCAGCCCTCCGACGCGGCCAAGCCGACGGGGAGGTCACGACCACGGCGACGCCGGAGGCGCAGGCGCAGATGGTGCTGTTTCTGTTCCAGGGCTCGGCCTTGGTGTCACGCGCCGACCCCAACCGCGCTCGCCGCAACGCCGGGATCGACGCGGCGCTTGACGCCCTACGACGGCGCTAACCAAGTCTTAGGCGTCACTGGTGGCCAGGCGCGCCAGTGGCGGCCTGCCGTCGTGGTCAGCGGGCAGCACCAGCAGCAGGAGCGGCCGGTACGGGTCACCGAGCTCAGTGACCTGGTGCCGCTGTAGGAGCAGCTCGCCGTCGAGCAGGTCTGACCGGCAGGTCGGACTCCTCAGACAGCCGCGGGGCTGGGCACCTGCTGGTGCCCGGCCCTGTGGTGTACTGCATGGTTCCCTCTGGTCGTGGTGCTGGTGCCTCAGTCCTGCTGCAGCCGGTCACCGAGGCCCGCGGCCGCGAACGCCTCGTTGAGCTGCGTGCGGGTCTCCGTAAAGTGCGCCCAGCTGTCGGTGTGGGCGCCGATGACGTGGCTGGCGCTGAGTACCTGCGCGACCTCGGCCGCAAGCGCACCATTGACGGTGACCAGCGCGCCGTCGAAGAACGGGGTGCGGGCGGCGCCGGCGAAGATGACGTCGACCGTGCCGACCCGCTCGGCGATGCTCTTCGCGATGTCGACAGAGGCGTTGTCGCCGCTGACGTACACGGTCGGCTGGCCCTCGGCCTGCAGGAGGAACCCGACGACCTCGCCGGTGATCGGCTCGCAGCCCTCGGGGCCGTGCTGCGCGGGGAGCGAGGTGATGGTGACGGTCGTGCCGCCGGCGCCCTGCAACTGGGTGGCCTGCCACGGCGCGAGGCCCTGGACCTTGTCACCGAGCTCGCTCGCGAGGCGCTCGGCGCCGCTGGGCGTGGTCAGGACGATCGGCACGTCCTGAAGATAAGCGCGGCCGCTGTTGTCGAGGTTGTCGGGGTGCTGGTCGTGCGAAAGCAGGACGACGTCGACCTGGCCGATGGCCTCCGCACTGGTCGCGGACGGGGCGGTCTTGGTGAGGACCAGGCCGGGGCCGAGCTCGTAGTCGCCCGGGGCGTCGAAGGTCGGGTCAGTGAGCAGCCGAAGGCCGACGTACTCGATGAGCGCGGTTGGGCCGCCGAAGACGGTGACAGGGACGGACGTGGTCATAAGGAGTACCTCTCACGGCTGCAGTACGAAGTTGACGTGAGAGGAATCGTACACGCTTCTCACGGGTGCGTTGTCCTAGTAGCGTGAGAAGCATGGAGGCGACAGCTGCTGCGCGCGGCGACGAAATCGAGGTGCCGCCCGCCCCGGGCGCCGACCGCTTCGTGGCACTGGACTTCGCCAACAGCGCCGTCGCCCTCACAGGCGGACACGTGCTCGATCTGCTCGGCACACCGGGCAGGGCCAAAGCCTGGCTCACAGCGCACCAACTAGCCCCAGTCGACGCGGGGATGCTCGACCAGTGCGCGGCGCAGCTGCGCGGGATGCGGGAGCACATCCGCACGCTCATCGCGGCACGCGTCGCCGAGCTGCCGCCGCCAGAGTCGGCGATCCGTGCCGTGAACGACGCGATGACGCGCGTCCCGACCGCCTCACTGCTCCGGTGGGACGCCGCTCACGGCCTGCACCGGCAGCCGTCGCACCCGACGACGCAAGTGCTCGATCACGCGCTGGCGGTTCTCTGCGCGGACGCCGCCGAGCTGCTGACAAGCGCTGAGGGCGACCTGCTCGCGGCGTGCGGCGCCACGCCCTGCCAGCGCTATCTGCTCCGAACGCACGGACGACGCCAGTGGTGCTCGGTCCGCTGCGGGGACCGCGTCCGGGCCGCCCGCGCGTACGCCCGCCGGACAGGCGCCACGGCGCCCCCTGCCCGGACCACCGACGTCGGCAAGCCCGGGTGAGCAGCCCGCAGAGGACAGCGGACCCCGACCCGGAGTCACCGCCCCACATCGACCGCCTGCAGCGACGGACGCTGAGGGTCCTGGTCGCCGCGCAAGTGTTGGCCGGCGCGCGGGCTGGCCGCCGGCGTCACCGTCGGCGCGCTGCTCGCCGAGGACATGCTCGGCACCACCAGCCTGGCGGGGCTGCGGTCCGCGCTGTTCACCGGCGGATCCGCCGCGGCAGCGTCAGCGGGGCCGGTGTCGTCCTGGCGGCCGTGCTCGACAGCGTGCTGCTGCTGCTGTCGCTGCTGCTGTACGGCAGCGGCACGACCACCAACCTCATCGCCCGGCACGCCGGTGCGGCTCGCTGTTCCGGAGCGCCGCGGGCGCGCCGTGAGCACGGTGCTGGTTGCCACGACCCTCGGCGCGGTCGCCGGACCAAACCTCGTCCGCCCCATGGGCGACGTCGCCCAGGCGCTCGGAATCCGCGAGTTGGCAGGCACATTCGTGCTCGCCCCCGCCGCCTACGCGCTGGCAGCCGTCGTCGTCGCGACGCAGCTGCGGCCCGCTCCGCTGCTCACTGCCCGGGCGATCGCGGCACCAACCGCCCAAGCCGCTGCTGACCAGGGCGAGGCACCACTCGCTCCGGTCGCGACGGACACAGCGCTGTTGCAGCTGGGTGCTCGAGCTCGCCCGCGGCCCTGGCCTGCAGGCACGGGTCGCCGACCAGGCGCAGCTCCTGCTGGGACTGAGCCCGACCCGCTACTTCCAGCTGCTGGGCCGGTTGCTGGACCGGCCTGAAGCCGCCGACGCTGAAGCCGAGCTGGTCGCCGGGCTGCGGGCGGTGCAGGACCAACGCCGCCGACTGCGCCGGACCCGAGAGCTATTACTGAGCGTGGCTGACCAGGACTGAGGTCTGCTGCGGACCCGCGTTCGTGTGCTGATTGCGGGCTGATTTAGGCCAATGTGGTGTGCCGCCTTCTCGTACCCCGGTGAGCTTGCGCCGGCTGTCTCGTGTGACGGTGGTGAGGCAGACGGGACGGTCGGCGGGGTCGATGAGCACCCGCCACCTGTCGGGTGCCGGCTGATAAACGGCTTCGCGGGCTCCAAGAGCTACCGCGCTGGTCACGGCGTGCTCAAGATCGCCGACGGGACGTCAGGTGCATCTACTGGAGCTGGCCCGGTTCCGGCCAGGTCGGTGCCGGGTGGTCCTCGGCCCGGGATCTCTGACCAGCATGGCGCCAGACGGCGGTGCACCCCGCGGGTGATGCGCGCGATGCCGCCCTAAGATCAACGCCTTGGCGTGTAGGCAACCTGCGCTCAGGTGGCGGCCGCTTCGCGGCGATGCGTTGGCCTCTCTTTTCCGTCGTCGCGCTCGTCGTCCTGCACTTGACCGCGTTGCACAGGTCGCTTCTGAAGTTGACCAGCCTGCCCAGCCAGTAGAGAGTTGGGTTTCAGTTTCAGATGAAGGGCTTGCGTCAATGACGGCAGAACCGACCGACCTCGGCGCGTTGGTCACCGGCGCGACGAGTGGCATTGGCCGGGCCACCGCTGCCGAACTCGCGTCAATCGGTGTGCACGTCATCCTGTCCGGGCGCGACTCGCCCCGCGGCGAGGCCGCGGTCGCAGCGATTCGCGCTGACGGCGGTAAAGCCGATTTCCTTCGCGCTGACCTGTACGACGCGGCCAGCGCCCGCGGACTGGCCGCCGACGCCGTTGAGCTCGCAGGCCACATCGACATCCTGGTCAACAACGCTGGCGTGATGGGACCCAATCCCACTGACCCACATCAGGCTGAGGCTGTGTTCGACAAGTTCTACGCCGTGAACGTGAAGGTGCCGTACTTCCTCGTCGACGAGCTCGCTCCGGCGATGGCCGGACGGGGGCACGGCGCAATCGTCAACGTGACCTCGATGGCCGCGCAGCTCGGGATGGTGCCCCTTGCCCTTTATGGCTCGACCAAGGCCGCGCTGGTGCTGCTGACCAAGTCTTGGGCCGCCCAATACGGAGGCTCCGGCGTCCGGGTCAACGCGGTCAGTCCTGGGCCCACGTCCACCGAGGGGACCGCCCGTCTGAGCGAGCGGCACCACCAACTCGCAGCCGCGGCCCCCGCCGGTCGACCCGCCCAGCCCGCGGAGATCGCCGCAGCCATTGCCTACCTGGTCAGCGAGCGGGCTAGCTTCATCCAGGGCGTGATCCTGCCCGTCGACGGCGGCCGGCTCGCCGCCTGAGTGCAGCCCCCGGCCTGCTGGATGCAGTTCATGGCCTGTCCGTGCCTTGCGGCCACGTTGGTGACGGGGCGCGTGGTTCGGCGCCGGCAACGAAGCGGCGTTAGCATGCGCAAGCCGCAGCAGACGTTCTACGGCGGCAACGCGACAGGATCTCCGTGATGACCGCTCCACGAGGCCATTGGGCAGCCATGGCGAGGGCTCCGCGAGGTACCCGCGTGTCGCGGCTCAGGTCGACGCGCCCAGCCTGGCCGATATCGATCGCCGCAGGCTGCATATGGCTAGGCGCCATCGACGTTATCGATGACAACCATCGCAACAAGGGGCTTCTCGAAGGTGACCTGCGTCTCTACGGTTCGTAGCGTGGCATGGAGCGTGGGGGAACGTCCGGGGACTGAAGCAGAGTTCTGTCGGCGCTGTGATGGCTCCCTCGGTCACGAGCCCGACCGTGATCCGCGAGGGAGATTGCGTTCTCGCTGCTGCGGCACTGGTCCGTGATTCCGAGGGAGTAGTCGCACTGCTGCGAGATCGCATTGCGGCACCACCGAAGTCTGGCGGGTGTAGCCCAAGCAATTGGCATAGAACGAACAGAGCAGCGCGTCAAGGCGGTTTTCAAACTTCACTGAACCAAGGGGTGCTTCTATGGCCGAGCAGTCACGATCACGCGATTGGACGGGCTTTGATCCGTTCGACGAGACGGTGCGCAACGACCCTTACCCGCACTACGCGATGCTGCGCAAGCAGGCGCCGTGTGTGCGACTTGAGCGGTACGGCGTGTGGTTGGTGACGCGGTACGAGGATTCAGTAGCAGTCCTTCAAGACTGGGAGACGTTCTCATCGGCCACCGGCGCCGCGCTGGAACCGGCGGCAACGCCCGAGGAGGGAGGCGTGATTCTCTCGACGGACCCGCCAGAACACACTCGTATTCGTCGTGCTGTGGCGCGGGACTTCACACCGAAGGCAATTCGCTCTCTGGAGCCGCGCCTTCGTGAGCTGGTTGGCCAGGCCCTGGACGTGGCTCTCGTTGAGGACCGAATCGATTGGGTCACGCTGGTAGCGCAGCCCGTGCCGACCACGCTCATGGCGGAGTTGATGGGCTATCCTGACCGGTACCGCGAGCAGTACTGCAGGTGGGCCTCTATTGTCTTCAATTCAATGGGCTGCCCTGCGGACGGCAGCAGTGACTTCGGACCGGTGGCAGAAGTGGGCGCGCAGCTCTACGGGTTCGTGTCAGAACTTGCGGCGAATCATGAGTATGTTCCGGGCGGCTGGGCTGACCGCATAGTCCAAGCCGGCGAGCGGGGAGAACTGAGTGAATCAGAGGTTCCGTCTTTGCTCGGCGGGATCCTCGTGGCCGCCATGGACACAACCGTGAACATGCTCGGCAACCTCGCTCATTCCCTCGCGGAGCATCCAGATCAGTGGGCGCGACTGGTCAAGGACCCAAGTCTCGCCGGGTCCGCCGTCGAGGAGTCGTTGCGCTACGAGTCGCCCGTTCAGCCGGGGTTCTTCCGGGTAACGACCACCGAGACCGAGGTCGCCGGGGTCAGGCTCCCACAAGGGGCTCGCGTGATGGTGGGGTTCGGCAGTGCGAACCGTGACCCTCGGCAATTCCCCGATCCCGACCGATTCCTGATCGACCGCACCCCGAACGACCATCTCGCCTTGGGGCGCGGCACCCACTTCTGCCTTGGAGCGCCAGTTGCACGCCTGATGGGAAGAGTCGTATTCGAGGAGCTCGCCTTGCGCGCGAAGGAACTTGCGGTCGCTGGCGAGCCGGTGCGAAAGAACAATCGGATGCTGCGCGGCTTCGATGCGCTTCCGCTGAGTATCGCGGCTTGACCCGTACGCCTGCGTGAACCGCCTCAGCCGTGCCACGTGACCCCTTGGATAGCCGCAGGCGCGGGTATCCGCATCTCCGGTTCGGCGGGCGGCGCGAGGACCGGCAGCAGCAGCGTGAGGCTTATCCGGCGCCAAGGAACCGCTGTCTTGCTTGGCGGGCGTTGTCGTGAAAAGCCTCGTTGGCGATGTCGGGGAAGTTGGTCGACTGGTCGAGCACGGGTCCGGTGAGCGTGTCCTTGGCGCTGCCGTAGAACGTCCCGTGCGCATAGGCCGGTTCTTGGATCGCGTCAGCCAGCCGTGCGGCACCTACGTCAACCGTGTGGTGATCTTTCTTGCGATCGCGCCCATCAAGATCCGGTCGTACACGAAGCGCATGACCGGGTTCTTGTCGCTTGCGGTACCGGTGCCGCGTGTCCCCCCGGGACTCATGGTCACGAACCGCAACTTCGGGTGCAGGCGCGCCATAGACCCCATCCACAGCGCGCCGATGTACTTCACCTGGCCATAGGCTGCGGCGCCGCTGAACCTGTTGTCGTCGTAGTAGCTCCCGTCCATCACGCTCGCGAACTCATCGGCGGAGCTGCTTGCGAACGCCGGGCGTGGGATCCGCAGCCTGGGAACTCCACGCGCCGCCTCGCTTCCAACAAGAACGGCGACGTTGGCCAGCTTGTGCTGCTCGATGAGACCGTCGAGCAGGGCAGCATGTCCGAGGACGTTCACCGCGAAAATCTGGGTGACGCCGTCGCCAGTGCGAGCAGCGGGGTTCTTGCCTCCGGACCCGCCGGCGTTCATCACTACCGCGTCGACAGGTTCCGACACAAAAGCGACCGCGCTTTGAACCGAGCGCACGTCAGCGACGTCGATAATCAACAGCTCGAAGACGTCCCGTCCCGTCTCGGCCGCCAATCCTTCGAGCGCCGCCCTGCCGCGGTCGCGATCACGGCAGCCCAGGTACACGCGCGTGATCTCCTCACGGGCGCCGAGCTGGCCTGCAAGCTCTCTCCCGATGCCCGCGTTGGCCCCGGTGATGAGAACCGAGCTGACCTCATTGTTGCCCATGGTGCCTTCTCCTCGCTGGTCTCGCGTTACGGACTGTCAGACAGCAGACAGGGGTTGGCGGTGACGCGCTGCGGCTTCGTACGGCACTCGGTCGAAGATGCATCGGACGCGAGTGATCGTGCCGTCCTTTACGGTGAAGTGCCCGACGGGCGGTGCGCTCGGCACCGGCACTGTCGCGTTGTCGTAGAGCAGCATCGCCGTCTGGTCATCACCGAAGGAGGCGATCAGTTCCGCACGCTCGAGGAGCTGGAAGAACGACACCAAGAACCCCCGGTAGGCCCGTGCGCCTTCGATCGGTCCGGCCGGGGCTTCGCAGACGATGGCGTCGGCGATGAAGCTCATGGTCCGCTCGAGGTCCTTGCTCGCCCATGCCTTGTAGTACGCAAGGGCGACCTGCAGAGCCTTGCCCGGTGCTCGGTCATCGGTCCTCCGTCAGTTGTGTCGGCAGGGTGAACTGCTGTCTACCTTCGCAGTGATTGCGGTCATCCAAGGTCCTCATTGACGTTGACGGGTTCCGCGAGGCACCTGTCCTTGATCCCAGGAGGAGACCGTGCAAGAAGCGATGCTGCAGCCCTCCGCCCGCCTCCTCGCCCTGCTCTCCCTGCTGCAGCTTCGCGAGTGGACCGGCCAGGAGCTTGCGGGCCGGTTCGAGGTCGAACCGCGCACAATTCGCCGCGACATCGACAAGCTCCGCGCGCTTGGCTACCCGGTGCACGCCGCCCGCGGCGTGGCGGGCGGCTACCGCCTCGGCGCCGGCGCCCGGCTTCCGCCGCTCTTGCTCGACGATGCCGAGGCAGTAGCCGTCGCGGTAGGGCTGCGCAGTGCCGCCGCGGGCTCCATCGCGGGTGTTGAGGAGCCCTCGGTTCGCGCACTGGGCAAGCTCGAACAAGTCCTACCCGAGCGATTGCGGCGCAAGGTCAGGGCACTCGGGGCCGCCACCTCGTTCGTCTCGATGGGCGCTCCTGCGATAGATGGCGAGGTTCTCGCGGTACTGGCAGGCGCTTGCCGCGAGGCCTTACGTGCGCGCTTCTCCTACGTCGCGGGGGACGGGCGCGCGTCACAGCGGCTCACCGAACCCTGCGCCCTCGTCCACAGCGGGTTCGACTGGTACCTGGTCGCCTTCGATCTGGATCGAGACGACTGGCGCACTTTCCTTGTCGACCGCATCCGCGGCCGGGTTCGGCCCGGTGAGCGCGGTGGGAGACGTCAGGTACCTGGCGGCGATCCTGCCGCCTACGTCCAGGCAAGGGCGGGCAGAAGTGGTGAGCTCGCCGCAGCCCCGGCCCGCATCCGCCTCCACGTGTCTGCTGCGCGTATCCAAGGCCGGATCCCCAGCCGCTACGCGACCGCTGACCCCGAGGGCGACGACAGCTGCGTGGTCACAACTCGCGGTCCATGGTCACTAGGCTTCCTGATCTGGATGGCGCTGCTCGACCAAACCATGGAAGTCCTCGGTCCACCCGAGTTCACCGAGGCCGCGCGCGCTCTCATTGTGCGGCTCAGTGCGGCAATCCCCGAGACACCGAGCGACAACGGCTGACCGTAATCCCGGCGGTAGAGCGTGTCCGAGCAACTGCGTAGCGGGATGACCGAAGGGACCGTCGTGCCTGCACTTACAACCGACCCAGGCCGTCGAGCGAGAATTCTGCTAACCGACCCAGGGAGGCGGCGGCGAGACAGTAGACTCGCCCACCGCGTCGCGGGTGCGGTCCGACAGCTCGAAGAGGCCGAACTCGTCAAGTGCGGAACTGGTGGGCATGGCTCCCGGCTTACCCCGCGAGGACATCGGCAAGAACCCCCGGACAAATCATTCACACCGACAGTCGCACCCTGCACCAGCCCAAACCTGCAGTCAGATCGCGACGACAGGTTGGACGAGACGAAACCCTCGTCAACGGGTGGCTGCTGCAACTACAGGGTGGGCGCGGCCGCAGGCTCAAAGCTCTGTCGGCTCGCCTCGGTGCCGGTGGATGAGCGTTCCGGGATGCGGTAGATGGCTCCCAGTCGTTCCAGCGAAGCCGGGGTCCAGGGTTCGCCAGCCTGCGCGACCACCCACTCCAGGAACGCCCACAGGTCACGGTCAACCACGGCGGCGTCGAGGGGGGCAAAGCGCTCCGGGAGTGCTGCGACCTCGACACCGCCGGGGACGGGCTCCCCTGACCGTGCTGTCAGGACCACCTCGTACAAGCTGCCTGAGGAGCCCGTGAACCAGCCGGGTCGGGCCGGCAGCTCGCGGCCGGTCACCGCGAAGTGGTCGACGAAGACCTGTCGGAAGGCGGGGACGCTGTCCAGCCGGAACTCGGTGAGGACGACCTGCCGACGCCGGGCGCCGCGGTCAGGCGGCACCGCCGTCCACACGATGCTCATACGGCCGGTCCGGCCCGCTCGGTCAGGAAGCCGGCGACCAGCTCGCCGATCTCGTGGCCGGAGTCCTCCTGCAAAAAGTGCCTCCCGGAAACTAGCACCGGGCCGCGGGCGTGCGGCAGCAGCCGCACGAACCGCTCCCCGAACGACCCCGGGAACACGTCGTCCTCGCGGCCCCAGATCACCAGCGCCGGCATGCTCAACAGGGGCAGCTGTGTCTCGAGCCAGGCGAAGAACGGCGCGGTCGGCCAGTCCGTCGCGATCGGGATCAGGCGCGGAAACAGCACGGTCGCCAGCCGCGCCGCCGGGTCGGCGAGGGCGCTGGCGTAAGCAGACCCGGCACGCTCGCGGAATCCGGCTCGGTCCACGACCGACAGGTAGACGCCGCGATCGGCGAGGCTGTTGTGCCGGCCGAGCAGGTGCGGGCCGACGACGGGCGCGTGCAGCATCCGCCACGGCACGACGCTGGAGTGGAACAGCGACGGCTCGGGCCACGCCCAGGTGCTCATCAGCACCAATGCGCTGACCTTGTCCGGGTGGGCCGCGGCGAACGCGAGCCCGATCGGTCCGCCCCAGTCGTGCAACACGAGCGCGACGCTGTCCACGCCCAGCGCCTCAAGCAGTCCCGCCAGGTCCGCGACGCGCACCTCCAGCAGGTCGTCGTACGGGCTGCCCACCGGTTGCGACCCGCCAAAGCCACGCAGGTCCGGCACGATCACCCGATGCCCCGCGGCGATCAGCGGCCCCACCGTGTCACGCCACAGGTAGGACCACGTCGGGTTGCCGTGCAGCAGCAGTACGGCGCTTCCCTCGCCCTCGTCGAGCACGTGTAAACGGGTGTCATTGACGATCACGTCGTGCCCGCGGCGGCGGAACTCCCCTACCTGCGGGTCCTCGAGATCTGGCACCGGCTGAACGTAGCAGAGCCCTCCGGTGCCCACCTCGAGCACGCCGCCCCGGTCCTGCGGCCTGGTCGCCTGGTCGCCTGGTCGTTGAACTAGGGCGTGTCTCCTAAGTGGTGAGCCAGATGATGATGGTGCGTAGGACAGCGCCGCCGCGGAAGACGAGGGCGAGCTTGTCATACCGGGTGGCCAGGGCTCGCCACTGTTTGAGGGTGTTGT
>JAABUM010001865.1_pt1 | contig 30029 bp, 30 predicted proteins | sample 5559161 | NCBI WGS metagenome assembly JAABUM01 (sample SAMN10711868, study PRJNA513369) | rock metagenome | isolation source: Antarctica rocks | place: Antarctica: Victoria Land, Siegfried Peak nord
TACGTCCTTCATCGGCTCCAATTGCCAAGGCATCCACCGTGTGCCCTTTCTAACTTGATCACACTAAATCTTTCTCAAGATACTCCATCTTTCGATGGGCTACTCTCTCAAAGTGTTCTTTGCCTTATTCGCAAGATCCTCCTTCTGCCAAAGCAGAAAGAACTCTCGAACGAAGTTGTTTTTGTTTTCTCACACTCTATGCAGTTTTCAAGGTGCTCAGCGCGAAGATCTTTTTAGACGTCTTAGACGTTTGTTTTGACCTTAGCTGAAGCGAGGGATTGTCGCACAATCACTCGATTCAACCTGTTGTTTTCGCTCGCTTGTTCAATCGGCGAAGAGAAATCTTACCCAGCCTCTCGGCTCTTGTCAAGGCGTTTCCTTTGGAACTTTTTAAATGTCTTCCGAGCGGCACTTGTGGATTTCGTCTTTCGTTGTTGGGCTTTAGCTAAACGCAGGGGGCTTGAATCAGGTTGCAACTTTTTTCAAAGTTTTTCTGAAGTCGTTTTCCAAGCGGCCTGTTTCAGACGTGGATGGTTTGGTTCAGGTTGCAGCTTTTTTCCGATTTTTCGTTCAAGGTGCCTGCCCTCAATTGGGGCAACGGGAAATTATACGGGTTTCCCAGCGAAGGTCAACCCTAAAATGGAGAAAAACTTTTTAATTTTTTAGGTCACAAGTAAACGTTGCAAACCCAAGATGAAGAAGAGAAAATCAACGCCAACAACGCGCATGGCTTGAATGTGCGTTGCAACTACCCCTATGAAGGCCCATCTTCTTCCAATTGCCCTGCTGCTTTGTGCGGCACCTCTCGCGGCTCAGCCCGATGCTCCTGCCAAACCTATCAAACCGAAAGCCGCCACAACCATGCGCGTCGCTGACACCGCTTACATCCGCGTTTTGCACGCCATGCCCGGTGGCCCCGCAGTTGATGTGTATTCCGGCTCCATGAAGATCGCATCCAATTTGTCTTTCAAGTCCATCAGCGACTACATGGGCGTGAAAAGCGGCAAGAATGCCATCAAAATCACGCCTGCTGGCAAGACGGAACCGGCCATTGTGTCTGAAGACAAATCCCTGACCAAGGGCAAATACTTCACGCTCGCTATCACCGGCAAACAGAAGGCAGCGCTATTGTTCATCAACGATTCGACTGGCAAAGGGATGACTGACAAAGCGCGCATTCGCATTGTGCATCTCGCGCCGGGCGCTCCCGATGTTCTCGTGACCGTTCCTTCGACGCGAGGCACCAAAGGCTATACGAACCTCGTTCCCAAGCCGCTCGGCTATCAAAAGAGCGCTTCCAAAACCGTCAAGCCAATGACGGCCACGATTCAAATTCGCACCCAAGACGGTAAGCTCGTTAAAGAAGTCAATGACGTTCAACTGCAAGCGGGCAAACGCTATGATGCCTTCGCAGTCGGCGAAGTCGGAAGTTCGTTCGACGTGCTTGTTAAACCGGCGGCCACAAAATAAAAACGTTCCCCAAATAGAAAAGCCGCTTCGATTGAAATTGAAGCGGCTTTTCTTGTCGTGTTACACATCGAACTTGTAACGGCACACCTGACGTTCGCCGCGCTCATATAGATCAGTGTCGGGCGGCAAATTTCTGATTTCTTCCAAAACGCCGCCCGCCAGTTCGCAAGTGCGGCGCGAGGCGATGTTGTCTGGACGGCACATGATCCACAACGGGTTCAGCCCGTGCACCTTGGCTAAAGGCAGCAACAATCGAATCGAACGAACGGCGAGACGCTGTCCGCGAAACGGCTCGTCCACGTTGTAACCGACGTGCCCGCCATAAAGAACCAGATGAGGCGAATTGGCGAGCCGAAGGCTAATTTTCCCCATCGCTTCGCCACTTGAAGCGTGGCGCATCGAGAATTCAAGCCAGGGCACCCAGCCCTTCTCTTCATCCGCCGCGTGTTGACCAACGCAAACCAGTTCCAAATCGCCGTCGCGCAATTCGCCCGGTTCGAGGAAGTTGAGGTTCATCGTTTTGTTCGCCGTAAAAGTGCCTTCAAAAACCACTTCGTGGATTGTTCGGTCATGAACTCAACCACTCCAAATACTCGCGTCCATCTTGTTCAACCGCAGCTTTTTCTTCCTCTTGGGTCGCGTCGAATGGCAAAAAGAAGGCGTGGAACATCTCCGCGATACCTGTATCCCGATAATCCAAACAATTCATCTCCATGATAGAATGCAGAACTTCTAACTTGCCTGCGCCGTTGCGGTAATCAACCCAACGGAGCATTTGTAACTTTTTGCGGGGATGAAACTCTTCCAATAGGCTGAAATCCTCGTCAGGAAAAATCTGTTCCCATTTACGGCGCGCGTTCTCATCAGTTAAAAATGGATGTTTGCGCCCTTCCCAGTAGGATTGCTGACTCACTTCTTCATCCGCTCCAAGTGCATCTTCAAAAACTGCCCCGTGAACGACTTCCGGTTCTTCATCACTTCTTCCGGCGTGCCCTGCGCGATGATTCTGCCGCCGCCTGAGCCGCCTTCTGGCCCTAAATCAATCAGATAATCGGCGCACGCAATCAAATCCAAGTTGTGCTCGATGACCAGAATCGTGTTGCCTTGGTCAGTAAGTCTCTGAAGCACTTCGATGAGCACCTTCACGTCGGCCATGTGAAGGCCGACCGAGGGTTCATCGAGAATGTAGAGCGTGTGGCCCGTCGAACGGCGCGACAGTTCGGTCGCCAATTTCACGCGCTGGGCTTCGCCTCCGCTCAGCGTTGTCGCAGGTTGGCCCATGCGGATGTAGCCCAAACCGACATCGCAAATCGTGCTCATCTTGCGTTGCAAAGCGGGAATTGCTTCAAATGTTTCCAAGGCTTCCGAAACCGTCATGTCCAAGATGTCGGCGATGGAATGGCCTTTATATTTGACTTCGAGCGTTTCGCGGTTGTAGCGTTTGCCGCCGCACACTTCGCACGGAACATACACGTCGGGCAGGAAGTGCATCTCGATCTTGATGATGCCGTCGCCCTCGCAATTGTCGCAGCGCCCGCCTTTGACGTTGAAACTGAATCGTCCTGGCCCATAGCCGCGTAGCTTCGCCTCGCGGGTTTGAGTGAACAGTTCGCGCAGCGGCGTGAACGCGCCGGTATAAGTCGCCGGATTGGAGCGCGGCGTTCGACCAATCGGGCTTTGGTCGATGTTGATGATTTTGTCGATCTGATCCAGACCCGTAATCTCGTCGTGCTTGCCCCAAATCACCGATTGCTTCGACAGTTCATACGCCATACGCGGATACAAAATGTCTTCGACGAGCGTGGATTTGCCCGAACCCGAAACGCCCGTCACGCACACCAAGCAACCAAGCGGAATTTTGACATCGATGTTTTTGAGGTTGTGCTCGCGCGCGTTTTTGACTTCAATAAAGCCCGTCGGCTCGCGGCGAACTTCTCGAATCGGCATCGTTTCTTTGCCGCTCAAAAAGCGGCCCGTCGCACTCGCTTCGCAGGCCATGATTTGTTCGAGCGTGCCCTGCGCCACGATGCGCCCGCCGTGTTCGCCAGCGCCCGGCCCGATGTCCACGACGTGATCCGACGCGCGCATAGTGTCTTCGTCGTGCTCGACGACGATCACCGTGTTGCCCAGCCGCTTCAAGCGAAGCAGGGTTTGAATCAGCTTTTCGTTGTCGCGCTGATGAAGTCCGATGCTCGGTTCGTCCAACACATACAACACGCCAACTAAACCGGAACCGATTTGCGTCGCCAGGCGAATGCGTTGCGCCTCGCCTCCGCTTAACGTTGAAGCGCCGCGATCTAAAGTCAAGTAATCGAGGCCGACATCAACGAGAAATTGCAATCGTTCCTGAATTTCTTTGACGATGGGCCGCGCAATCGTCGCTTCGCGTGACGAGAGTTGCGGCTTTAAACCCAAATCAATGAACGGTTGGCCGGTTGGAACACGCTGTTCGCTCGCCGGTTGCGCATGACCGTTCAGCGCGGCGGCGTCTTCGGTTAGTTGAGTCAAAGCGACAGGCAATCCGTTTTCGAGCGGATCGACGGGTGCAACAGGTTTGTCGCTGAGGTCGCGCAGAGCGCGAAACCAATCGGCGACTTCGCCCACGCCCATGTGAGCGACCTGGCCGATGTTTTTACCCGAAACCGTCGTCATCAGTGGCCAGGGCTTGAGCCGCGCACCCTTGCAAATCGGACAAGAGCGGGCGCTCATGTATTTTTGCAACTCTTCTTTGAGTTGATCGCCCAGCTCGGTGTATTCGCGTTTCAAGCTCGCCAACACGCCTTCCCATTCGACTTTATAAGTGCGGCGGCGCCCATACATATTCACATAAGAAACCGATACCTCTTTTCCTTTCGAGCCGTTCAACACGATGTCTTTAGCTTCTTTGGATAGGTCGCGCCAGGGAACATCCAACTTGAAACCGTAATCCTTAGCAAGAGAGCGCATCATCTCTTTCTTGTAATTAGAAGAAGAACGTTTCCATGCGGCGATTGCGCCATCATCAATGGAAACTCGTTCATCGGGAACAACGAGTTGCGGGTCGAACTCTTGATGCGAACCCAGACCCGAACATTCGGGACAGGCGCCATAAGGACTGTTGAAAGAGAACGTGCGCGGCTCCAATTCTTCAAACGAAATGCCGTCGAACGGGCAGGCGAAGGCTTCACTGAAAGTTAGAATCGGTTCGGCAGGCACATCTTTTCCGTCGCGCGTGACGACTTCGACCATCACGACGCCTTCGCTCATCTTCAGCGCGGTTTGCACCGATTCCGCGATGCGGCTGCGCTCAGCTTCTTTAACAACCGCGCGGTCAACCACGACTTCGATGTCCTGTTTTTCGTAGCGTTCGAGTTTCAAGTCGTCGGTTTCATCAAGCGAATAAACCACGCCGTTGACGCGCACACGGGCGAACCCTTTTTTGCGCGCGTCCTCGAAAATCTTCTTGTATTCGCCTTTTCGCCCGCGAACCAACGGCGCCAAAATGTGCAATCGAACGCCTTCGCCCAACCCCAGAATCTTGTCCACGATCTGGTCAACCGATTGCTTCGACACCACGCGCCCGCACTCCGGGCAATGCGGCGTTCCGGCGCGGGCGAACAGCAGCCTCATGTAGTCATAAATTTCGGTCACAGTTGCAACGGTCGAACGCGGGTTGCGCGATGCGGTTTTCTGGTCGATGGAAATCGCGGGACTCAAACCTTCAACGAAATCCACGTCGGGCTTGTCCATTTGGCCCAAAAATTGGCGCGCATAAGCCGACAGCGATTCGACGTAACGGCGCTGCCCTTCGGCATAAATCGTATCGAATGCGAGCGACGATTTGCCACTTCCGCTCAGTCCGGTTATGGTGATGAGTTGATGACGCGGCAACACAACGTCTATGTCTTTAAGGTTGTGTTGGCGTGCGCCTTTGACGATGATGTATTTGTCGGGCGAGGGGTTTTCCGGCGCGTAAGCACCAGCGTCAGGGGCACAAGTCGGTTGAGGCTGAACTTTAGGAGTTTTGGGCGCGGGAGTCTTGCGCGGAGTTTTGGCCTTGAGTTCGGCTGGGGTTGGGGTGGTCGCGTCGGCTTTTTTGGTCGGCATAACAAACGTCTGGTTTCAACGAGGCGAAAAAAAACGCCCTCAAACGGAAGATTGAGGGCGCATCGGGTGCCAATTTTTAGTTGCGCTGTGTTGGGAACTCAATTGATACACCTTCCAACTTTATCCTCATTTCTGCCTCTCAAGTGTAGATGTAAGAAATGGTTTCATTCCGCTTTGGCCCGCGCACCTGCCATTCCAACAAAATCTCATCACCAACAATTCGCATTGTCGCCGAGTAACAATCATCGCGGCATGGATGAGGAACATCTTCGCGCCACAAACCATTTTTATCGGGCGCCAGTTGAAACAACCAGACCGGCTTATCAATGCCAAATCGCAAATGTTCTAACGCAATGGAGTTTTCGCCAAGAGACCAACGATAAACGTTGGAAAAACGTAGTTCGCGCCCGCCGTTTTGAGTCCAACTGCCTGATTCATGAAAGACCAGAACTGCCTCGGCGGGCGAGGACACTTCGACTTGCCCGCTTCCCTGCCCGCTCCAACCGATGCCGGTTCGAGAAACCGACTCGAACCGAAGTGAGCGGATGGCACCCAAGCGCGCCCACGTCTCGACGACGAAGTTCATGCCCTTAACCTTTGCGCGTTCGTCCCAGAATAGCAAACGCGGCGGCGCCCACAGCGGCGCCAATCGCAGCGTTGCGCGGCAATGGATCGGGCGGCGCGGGCGGCAAAAACGTGACGCCCGATTCGTCGGTCTGAGCGGGCGTTCCGACATAACGACCGTGCACGGGCGGCGTGAACCCGTGATAAAAATCGCGCAGAAATCCCGGCACCTCGCCGCCGCTCATCGGCAAACCGTGTCCGGCTCCCACCGTGACGGGTTCGAGGTCAGCCAACACGCCGAGCGAGTGCTTCATCTGTTCCCAGTCGGGCACGAACGGCGAGCCGCCGCGCGCAAATTGCGTCGGTTTGAGCGTCATCATGCCCAACAGCGAGTCCATGTCCGCCGTGCAAAACGCATCGCCCGCCAAGAGCGTGCGGTCGTCTTCGTGCCACAACGACACGTGACCTGGCGAATGTCCCGGCGTTTCGATGATGCGCCAGCCTTTCAAAAAATCGAGTTTTCCATTGGCAGGCAAGAGTTCCAAAACGTCGGAGAAGTCAACGGTGTGGGACGGAAAGGCGCGCGACATCATCGCCAGAGAGCCGCCAACTGTTGGATCGGGAGGAGGATAGGAACTTTCGCCCGTCAAAAACGGCTTTTCCAAGCGCCCAACGAACACCTTGATGTTCCACTGCTGCGCCAGTTGGCCCGCGCATCCGGCATGATCGAAGTGGCCGTGTGTCAAAACAATGGCAGCGGGTGGTCGCCCCATTTGCTTTTCCGCGCCTTTAACAATCGAAAGCGCGGGACGGACGCCCGTGTCGAGCAAAACCCAATCGCCCTCGCCATTTTCGATACAGTAGGCGTTGACGAAGTTGAAGATGTTGACCCGATGAACGCGCGGCGCGATGAGCTGAAGTGCCATGGGAATTCACAAGTAAAAGTTGAAGTTGGAAGCGCTTTTAAAAACTTCCAGCTCGCAATTTTCAACTTATTTGGTCGCCTCCAACCACGCAACGATTTGATCGAGATGATAAGCGTCGTGGCCCAGCATCATCGCTGTGCCGTCTTCCACGGAAAACTCGCCGACGCGAGGGCGCGAGCCAACGCGTTTCCACTCGTCATCGGCCAACCCTTCGAGCCACACGCTTAGCTCCTGGCGCGACACGAGCAGGTTTTCGATTTGGCGCTTCGGGTCGCGCGCATCGTAGTGCGCAGCAGCTTCGTCCACGTCCCAATTCTCGAATTCGGGTTGATTCTCGCGGATGATGCGCTCAAATCTATCTCGCGTCACCGAATCGTAGTCGAGCAAGTGCGCCACGACTTCACGCAAAGAAAAGCGTTCGGGATCGGGTTTAGCATCCCAGCGCGGGGAACCTTCGGGCAAATCACGAAGCAGAAATTGAACAAGGCGCGCGTTCGATTCGACGGCGCGCCACAAATAAGAGCGGACAAAAGAAGTCATCGCGCGCTTTGCCCGCAATTTCCGGGCGCAACTTCGTCGCTATCCAATCACAAGCTCATCTCCGAATTCTCTTTGGCTTGCCCACGGAAAGCCGAATTTGGAAAAAACGAATTCGAACATTCGCGCTCGGTCGTATCGGATGCTAAGTCGCCCTTCCCCCCGAAACTTATCATTAGCGGCAAGGCGCTCGCACTTGACGAGCCACCAGATCGTCTCAGGGCGCGCAGTTCGTCATTTTTAACTCCCTTCGTTATGCCCCGTTTTCTATCGAGCTCGCGCTATTTCATCCTCATCGCCGTGTTGGGTTCGTTCGGTTGCGCGTGCTTGTTACTCGGCTACGGCGCCTCTGAAGTGTTCGCTCTTGTCAAAGGCACTTTATCGGGCGAATTGAAAAACAAAATTCTGTTACTCGATTCAATCGAAGCCATAGACACGTTTTTACTGGCGACTTTATGTTACGTCGTATCGCTGGGGTTGTATGAGCTGTTCATTGACGACTCGATTCCTTTGCCCCAATGGTTGCACATCACCTCCCGCGATGATCGGCGTTTTGTTTCTGGGCCAAATCGTAACCTGGGACGGAGCGCGCGATTTGGGAAGTTACGGTTTTTCGATTGCCGTTGTCATCGCGGCGCTCACGTTTTACACGCGAAAAAAGTAGATTTGAACCTCTTCATCTCAAATGTGCAGGACGCGTCCACAACGCTAACATGAATCAGAACGCATCCAAAAACCGCAGTTTCTTCAGGTCATCCATCGTTTAGATCCCGAACAACCGCCGCGCGTTGTCGGTCGTGATGCGCCCGATTTCCTCGCGGCTCAGCCCGCGCAGTTCACCGATTTTGCCCGCCACAAACGGCACGAACGACGGCTCGTTTCCCTTGCCGCGATGCGGGGCGGGCGTCAAATAGGGCGCATCAGTTTCGATGAGCATCCGTTCGAGCGGGCATTTGCGCGCGGCTTCGTGAACTAAAGGCGCATTTTTAAAAGTGACGATGCCCGTGAAACCGAGATAAAAATCAAGGTCGAGAACCCGCTTGGCGATGTTCCAGTCGGAGCTAAAGCAGTGGAATGTGCCGCCTTTCAACTGGTCTTGCCACGATTCGAGAATGGACAAGGTGTCTTCATCGGCCTCGCGGTTGTGGATCACGACGGGCAACTGGAACTGCGCCGCAAATTCGAGTTGCGCTTCGAACACTTGCGCTTGACGGGCGCGCGTGGCGCCGGGATACGCGTGCGAATCATCATAAACATAATCGAGGCCGCATTCGCCAATGGCTACTACAAAACGGTTGCGCACAAGGGTCGTCAGGCGTGTTGGAGAATCAGCATTCCACGTCAGCGCCGAAGCCGGATGAACGCCCGCCGTGCCAAAAATACGTTGTCTATCAGTGAGTTGCGCAATTTCCAAAGCGTCGTCCAAGTCAACAGCCACGCTTAAAATGCGCGTCACGCTCGCCTCCTGGCAACGCTCAAGAACGGCTTGCAACTCAGAACCGAGGCGATCATCAGTCAGATGACAATGAGAATCGAAAAACATGACAGGGATTAACAGTGGTAGGCGAGAGGAGGTAACTTCTTTCAACCTCTAACCTTCGATTTTTACCTCGCGCCCTTCGCGCGCTGATTGGTAAAGCGCATCCAAAATGCGCATCATCGTGGCGCCTTGGCCCGCATCGGGATCGGGCGTTTCGCCGCTTTGGACGCATCCCAGAAAGTGTTCCATTTCGCGTTTCCAGGCGCTTCCGGCACGCTCTTGCAAAGTTTCGATTTCGCCGTCTTCGTCCACGATTTTGGGTTCGTCTTCCCAGAGCAGCGCGCCGCGCGTGCCGTGCAAGTGGCAAAACCGCTCGTCGCGCGCCGCGTTGATAGCCCATGACGCCTCGAAATGCAGCGAAAAACCGTTGTCGAAGCGCACAAAACCCGCCGCCAAATCTTCCACGTCGAATACGCCATCTTCGATGCCCGCGCCGCCCGCACCCAAGTGCGTTTTTTGCGGCCCGAACTTCGCGTAAGACACGCCCGACGCACTCAAAGGAACGGGACAACCGGCCAGCCACCACGCCAAATCAAGCGTGTGAACGCCGGTATCAATCAGCGGCCCGCCGCCAGCGAGCGCGTTTTGGGTGAACCAGCCGCCCCATTTGGGAATGCCGCTTCGTCGCCGCGCCAGAACGCGCGCGTAGTAGATTTCGCCCGCCTCGTTTGCGCGCCGTTTGAGTTCGAGCACATCGTCGCGGAAGCGGAGCACGTGGGAAACCATGCAAATTTGCCCGGTTTCACGCGCGCAATCGGCGATGGACTGGGCATCTGTGGCGTTGGTAGCGAGCGGTTTTTCGCACAACACGCTTTTTCCTGCGCGCATCGCTTGGATGGCCATTGAAGCGTGAAGCGAGTTGGGCGTGCAAATCGAAATCGCGTCTATGTTCTCGCCCAGCACAAGGGAAAAATCGGTTTCGATTTTCGCTTCGATGCCGTGTTTGTCGGCGAGCGCGCGCGCTTTGGGCGCGTCAAGGTCGCAAATCACGGCGACTTGTGCACCCGCCGCGAGATAGCCCTCGACATGAGCGCGACCAATTCCGGCGCCCACAACGGCAACGCGAACGGGGCTAAAGGGCGATTGCATGAACGCCCCAGTTTGCGAAGTTGCGGCTCGACACGCCTCACCCTTTGGTTTCGATGGGCAGATCCAGAGTTCGCGTGGAGCCGGTATCTCTTCCAACGGGCCTTCGAGCGTTAGAGACAACCCCGCACGGTGCCAGCACCTTCGTGAACGTCATCGCCCAGTATTGAAGCGGCTTTTCTGAGTAGGCACCCGTTAAGGTCGCAGGCGCCGCCTGTTGCCCACGAACAAAACCTTTAACTTGGAAGTCGAAAGACTCGAAAATCCTTGCGCTCGATGGCGCGGTGTTTTTCCGTGCGCGCGAGGATTGAAACAGGTCGCGGGCGTTGGGTTATAATCTTCCCCTGTTTTCCCGTTTCGGCGGGAACGCTCCTTTGCTTTTCCATCTTTCGAGATGAGTTGGGCTGATTTTAGGTTTTGAAACCCAAAACATCCAAGAGGAGGTGAAAATATTGGCAAATAATTCCACAGCAACGGCGATGCTCGAAGACGGTGCAACCACCGAGAATGGCGCTCCAGAGCGCACAGAAGCGACCTCGCAAACCCAGCGTCCTGCAGGCCTTCGCGTCGCAGCGAGCGACCTGCTACCCGAACTCCAGGCGGGCGGGGGTGAAGCGGCTCCGACTCAACAAGTTGAGGGCGGGCGCGCTTACGAGATCACCTACATCGTGCAAACCAACGTAGCGAACGCCGTCGAGGAAACTCAGGCGCGCGTGAAGGCTTTAGTTGAAGAAGCGGGCGGCGCAATCGACAACGCGCGCGTGTCCGAAGCACGGCGCTTGGCGTATCCCATCGACAAAAAAGCGGAAGGCATCTATGTCGTTCTCAGCGCGCGCTTTCGCAAAGAGCTAACCGAAGAGTTAGATCGCTACTTCAAGCTGGACGAGCGCGTTTTGCGTCACGTTCTGCTACGCGACGAGTCGTAAAAAACTCGTGCCAAACCCCTTGTCAAAAGGAAAAACGGGCCGTATCCTATGGCCCGTGTGCCTTGTCCGTCCCGAATCACTGACGCCAGTGAAATTCCAATCGGGGCGTCAGGAGAAAATGAAATGGCTTCGCTTAACAAAGTGATTTTGGTGGGTCGTTTGACCCGCGACCCGGAAGTTCGCAACACAACGAGTGGCCTCAAGGTGGCCGAGTTCAGCATCGCGGTCGACAGGCCGTATGGCAAAAACGAGAACGGCGAGAAAAAGACCGACTTTTTCCGTTGCAAAGCGTGGCGCCAGCGCGCCGATTTCGTCGAGCAATACGTCGCTAAAGGCCGTTTGGTGATGGTCGAAGGCCGCATCGAGCTCAACGAATACACCGACCGCGAAGGGCAAAAGCGTTTCTCGACCGACATTTCGGTGGACAACGTGGAAGCCCTTGACTCGAACCGCGATCGTCCCGGCGATGCGGCTCCCGCTTCATCTAACGAAGGCGCAGGACGAAACGGCGGTGGCAATTCGCGTGGCGATGGCGATGGTGGCAACGGCTACTTCGCCGACGACGAACCCGCGCCTGCCCGCGCTCCTCAGCGTCCGGCGGCAGCGGCTCAACCCGCTCCCGCACGACCGGCGGCGCGTCCGGCTCCCGCTGAAGCTGCTCCAGCAACGGCGCGCAAACCGGCTCCCGCGGCGACCTACGACGACGATTTCGACGACAGCGACCCGTTCGCCGACGAATAAATCCAAGTCCAACACAACCCAAAAAGCGCATCAACTCTCGCTGATGCGCTTTTAACTTGAAAACTTAAACGTTCGGGAGAATTTCTTGAACGCGCGAAATATTCGCTGTGTTATTCCGAAGAGGAACGACGAGGAATTTGTTAGCAGCATCTGTTTAATTGTGAACAGGAAGCGTAGACAGGTTATTCGTTGCTGCTCCTCGGAATGACGCAGTGGAATAGTTATAGAAAATAAATTTTAAAAGGAGGATCGAGAAATGGCACAAAAAACACGCAATCGCAAACCGCTTCGCCCGCTCAAGGGCAAGCGTCCCACGTTCACGGATGAGTTCGTGATGGGCCTCAATTACAAGAGCGCCTCGCAACTCAAGCGGTTCATCACGGACCGGGGCAAGATTTTGTCGCGTCGCAATTCCGGCCTGACTGCCAAACAGCAACGCCACGTCGCCGAGCAAGTGAAACTGGCGCGCTACATGGCCTTGTTGCATTACACCGCCGATCATCTGCGCCAGTCGCAGGGCGGCTGAGCAAAGTTTTGCTTCGCTCATCAAATAAAAAGCCTGTTGTTCCTCTTCGAAACAACAGGCTTTTTGTTCTTTTTGTCGCGGTGCCTCCAAAGATGAGGTAGGGCAAACTCTTCACTGTCTGGTGTGCTCTACACGCGAGATGGCTTTTCGTCCGCGAGAAAGGCAGAACTCGAAGACTTCGCTCTGCCCTGTCTTGCGTGGCACAACACCGCTTTCAACTTACCCTTTCGCTCCGCTCCTCTTCTGCGCTTCTTTGTTTCACTGCCACGCGATGTATTTGGGAATTGATCTGGGCGGCACGACTTGCTCGCTGGGCTTGCTGGGTGACAACGGTTTGGGCGCGACCGCAGAAATCGCAACGCGCCAACACGATGCGCCCGACGTCTTGCTGGGGCGCATCGCTGAGGCCGCCAAAAGTCTCATTCAAGACAACGGCGCAACGGTTGAAGCTGTTGGCCTGGGCGTTCCCGGCCCGATCAAGCATGCCGAAGGGGTGTGCGTCATCGCTCACAACCTGAACGGCTGGATTAATCTGCCGGTTGGCCCGATGCTGGGCGACAAAATCGGCTTGCCAGTTCACGTTCTCAACGATGCCAACGCCGCCGCTTTTGGCGAAGCGCGTTTTGGCGCCGGGCGCGGCGCGGATGACGTGCTCGTTGTCACTCTGGGAACAGGCATCGGTTCGGGCTTGATTCTCGACGGACAGTTGCGCTTGGGCGCTAGCGAACGCGGCGCGGAAATCGGCCACATGACGGTCGACATCAACGACAAGCGCGGCACCGCCGGAAACGTTGGCACGCTCGAAAGCGTGTGTGGCCGCGACGCCATCGTGTGGCGCGCGCTTCGCGCCCTGACGTGGGGCCGTGATTCCATCATCTACGAATTGTGCCCAGAGCTGAGCGAACTGACGCCGCGCCATATCGCCCTCGCCGCCGAGCGGGGCGATGAGTTGGCCCATCGTGTCTGGCTCGAAACGGCGAGTTATCTGGCGGTTGGCGTTGTTAATGTCGTGCTAACAGCGGACGTGTCGCGCGTTGTGATCGCGGGCGGCGTCGCAGCGGCGGGCGATGTGTTGCTTTTGCCGCTTCGCCGCGCGGTGATGGCGCGCACTTCCAAGCTGCATTTCGACGTGTCACAAATCGTGCTTTCCACGCTTGGCAACCGCGCCGGATTGATCGGCGCCGCGCAGTGGGCGCGCGAGCGAAGCGGTTGAAACTCCAGCCGCGCCTGTGTTTCTAAAACGTGATGCGCCGATTTGTTCTGCTCGTCCTGGTCATGGCAGCCGTTTCCATTGCTGGAACGGCCTTTGTTTTCTCAAGGCCAAAAACCTTGCCTGTCGCACCAACTCCGACGACACCTCGCTTGGGGCAAGTCGTTCACTCGGCATCACAGGGAGCATTCCCGGTTCAGGTGCGAGTCGAACTACCCCGCGCGACTTTTCGCGGCGATGAGCAGGTGGATGTCGAAGTCACGCTCGTCAACCAGGGCACCGAGACCGAGGATCTGGGCGGAAGCGCGTTTGAATTGTCCGCGTTTCGCCTCGATTTGAAACGCGCGGACGGAAGTCCCGTCGCGCGCACGGCGTTCGGAAATCAAACACTTACGCCACCGACGGCGGTGCTCAAAAACGCTTCGACGTTCGTGCCGCCTGGCGGGGAGCGGCGCATTACTTTTCCGTTGAGGCGGATGTTCGACCTGAGCGCGGGCGGTTCTTTTTCGCTGCGCGTGTCGCGCGTCTTCGAGAAATACGTCCGAACCACAACGAATCAATTCCGTGACGCCTCAACCACCGTCGCCGCGCGACCCGTCGCGTTTTCTGTGGCTCCGGCTTCTCCCCTGACCGGGGCACCTCCGATTCCAACTGGCCAAACGCTGCTTCTTTCGTTGAACGGCCACACCCGCCAGGGGCAAAGCAGCGGCGAAGTGGCCGCTTTTCTTGTGCGCACCGACGGCTCGCTTGCGCCTCGCCTGAACCCGGTCACTCTGGTGCCTTCGGACAGTTCTTCCCTCGTCGTGGCGCGCCGGACGAACACGGCTTACATCGCGCGCGAAGGCGCGTTGCAAGTGTTTCAAGTGCGAGAAGGCGGCTGGAAACCGCTCGGCCCTTCACTTCACTTGAAGCCTCACGTTTTTGGGTTGGCGTTGAACAAAGACCAGAGCCGGTTGCTCGCTTTTAGTGGCTGGGGCGTGCAACAGTTTCTGGTTGGCCAAGACGGGACGATCCACGAAACGAGCGCGGCGGGTTCGATTCCTGCGGAGGACTACGCCTGGAGTCCAAACGGTCGCTGGCTATATGCGAGCAACAACAAAGTGTTCGCGTTCGGGACGCGACCCGGCCAGGGGTTCGCGCCATTGGGAACCGAAACGCCGGTGGGCGAGAGGCCGCGAGAACTGTTCGTGTCGCCCGACAACCGTTTCTTGCTGTGTGGCACGAGCGTGTCTGCTCCAGGGCCGGACTCGTTCAAAGATGCGCTCGCTCTGGTTCAACTGCGCGGCGATGGAACACTTGAGCCGGAGCCGAAGTTGTGGCGTAGCGAGGTTGCGTTCGGAACCCACGCGCTTGGTTTCGATCCTACGGGGCGGTTCGCCCTCGCGCTGTGTGGCGGCGAACTGCTGGTGTTTCGCGTGGAAAACGGCGAGTTGAAGTTGGCTTCGCGTTGCAACGCCTCGTTCGGCAGCAGTCATTCCGAACATCCTTCGCTCGTGTTCGCCAGCGATGGGCGCACGTTCTTCCTCAACAGCGACTCTTTGGTCGCTTTTCGCCTGGGAAGCGAAGGGCAAGTGGAAATTTTGGGGCGTCCGATGACCGGAGGATTCGACACGCGCGCTCTTGTCCTGACGGAGGGGCCGGTGCCGGTTCAATCGTTCCAAGCGATAGGCGGCAGGGGTCGCGTCTGGCTGGAAGAGCCGGTCATCGCTCCCGAAGAACCGGTGTGGCTCGACCTCGAACTCGGAGAAGGGGCAAAGTTACCGGAACTCAAGTTGGCGCGTCTGGGCAACGAGTGGGATGTGGCCCACCCACAACAGGTCGCGCCACAAGCGGTGGCGCGCCTGGAAGCCGGGCACTCACTTTCTTCGCACGCGCCGGGTCGCCGCGTGCGGCTGGACTTGTCGCGCGCGTTCGATCTCTCGTGCAACGGCATTTACTCGCTTCACATCGGAGCATCAACTGGTTCACACGAATTGCGCTTTGAGATCGGTGACTTCTCTCCGGTCATCGCGTCTTATGCGTCCCCGGCCCAGCGCAACTCGTGGCGCCTTGGGTTACTAAATCCACAAACAAGCGACGCGCGTGGCAAACCCGTCTTCTATCGAACCTTTTCAACAGCACGCCGGACGCCGGGCCGTTCAGACTGAGGCCGACGTCAGTCCACCTCTCAGTTCGTTTCCAAAGCGCCATGTTCTCACGTTGGATTTTCCTCGCACTGCCTTTGTTGGTCGCTCCGCCTTGAAATCAACCACAGTGCGCGTCTGGGTTTCGATCAAGCCTTTGATCTCTTTCGGCTTGGCGGCCAGTTGCGCGTTCGCGTGTCGGCCCTAGGCATGGCCCCAGTAGAACTTGAATTGCCCCGCTAAACTCGGCCCCTTGATGACAACCAAACGTTCATTCGCCCTGCTCGCGCTTGGCGCCACGCTTTCTTTGCCTGCGCTTGCGGCTCCCACCTATCGCCACGCGCCCCAGGTTAGCCCCGCGCTCAACCGCTTTTCTGTTCCGATGCCGCCCGCGTCGCTGCAAGTTTCGGCTCGCCCGCGCGTTGTGCTGCAAACCAGCAAAGGCCCGATCACCCTCGAACTCAACAAGAGCGCCGCGCCGCTTCAGGTGCGTTCGTTCGTGTATCTGGTCAAGCGCGGCTTTTACAACGGCACGCGTTTTCACCGCTTCGCCGACTTGACCGGGCAAGGCGGCAACATCATCCAGGGCGGCGATCCTGCCACCAAATCGGTTTCAACGAAGCAGTTCCAGGGCATGGGCGGGCCAGGCTATGAAGTGCCGCTGGAAATTTCGGGCCTCAAGCACGACAAGTTGACCATCGCCGCCGCACGTTCGAGCGACCCGAACTCGGCGGGCAGCCAGTTCTACATCTGCCAGGCGCCGGTTCACTTCCTCGATGGCCAATACACGGTCTTTGGAAAAGTTGTCGCCGGACAAAGCGCGGCTTTGGCGCTTCGTCAAGGCGATGCCATCAAATCGGCGCGCGTGATTAAGTAGTTTTTGAACACGGATAACACAGAGGAACATGAGGTTCACGGAGAATTTTTGGAAGAGGGTCGAAATGTTCCTCTGTTTCCTCTGTGTTTGATCCAAACCTTCCAACCCCAAGGAAGTCGCCCGCTAAACTCAATTCAACTTGAATCCTGCCCGTCTCGCGCCGCAATTATTGCGCGAGCGGGCTTTTTGTCGTTTCCCATGCACTTGCTCGATTTGCTCGAATCCCACGCGCCGCTTCAGAAAATCACGGTCAAAGCGCAAGCGAAAAACTTGAAAAACGCCGTCCGTATCGAAAATGCGCCGCCTTCTTCGTGGGCGCCGTTGGTTGCGCTGCTTTCGCGCAAAACCGAAAAGTGCGTTGTGCTCGTGTGTCCAACGAGCGAATCGGGCGAAAACGTGCTGCTCGACCTCACGACTTTGCGTGGCGAAGACGAGGCGCCGCTGTATTTTCCGGCGCCCGACCGCGCGCTCCTCGATGAAGACGACGACCGTAGCGCCACGCAAGACCGCCTGGCCGTTCTCGATGCGCTCCACCGCGAAAAAGGGGTTTTGGTCGTTACATCGGCGACGGCTCTGGCGAATCCGACCTTGCCGGTGAAAGAATTGGTGCAGGGCTACGACGAACTCAAAACCGGTCAAAAGTTGCAGCGCGACGACTTCGTGTTCCATCTCGCCGAAGCAGGCTATGAGCGCGTCGATGAAGTCGAGGCGCCAGGCCAATTCGCGGTTCGCGGCGGCATCGTGGACTTTTATCCGCCCGCCGGAGGAGTTCCGGTTCGACTGGAACTTTGGGGCGATGAAGTCGATTCTCTGCGCTCGTTCGACCTCGAATCGCAGCGTTCGACGGGAAAACTGCCCTCGATTCGCCTGACGCCGCCGCGCGAGTTGTATTTGTCGGCAATCAAAGGGAAAGAAATCGCCGCGCAAGTAAAAGAGGCGTTGCAAGAACGTTTGCACCAACTGCGCGCCTTTCCCGAGGACGCGCGGAGTTTGAAGGAGAAAACCGAGCGCGAAATCGATCATCTCGAAGTGGGCGCCTATTTTCGCGGACTCGAACGCTATCGCGGGCTGCTTTACCCGCAACACCCGACGCTTTTTGACCATCTGCCCGCCGATACCTTAGTTGTGTTCGCCGATCCTGACCGCTCGGCTTCGCAAATCGCGCGTTTGCTCGAAGAAAACGCCGCTTTTCATTCCGATGATGTGTTGCCGCTGCCGCCGTCACTGTGTTCATGGGATGAACTCGTCAAGCGTGGCGCGAAGTGGACGCGCATCGAACTGCGCGCGTCGGGCGATGAAAGCGCCGATGTCGATTTGGACGCGCACACGCCGCCCGCTTTTGCCGGGAACTTGCCGCAGTTGGGGCAGTATCTGCGCGACACGCAGTTCAAGGGCGATATTTTGGTGTGCGCGACTTCGCACGCGCGGCGTGTGCGTGAGATTTTGGCCGATCAGAAAATCGGCAAAGTCGCCTTGATCGACGAACTCCCGAAAGCCGAAGGCGGGCAGGTCTTGGTGTTGCCGCACCGCTTGACGGGCGGGTTTCGTTGGGGAACGACGAGCGTGTTGTGCGATGTCGAGATGTTCGGCTGGCAAACCTTCCAGCCGCGAGTTTCAACTCGCAACAAGAAAAAGAAAGCGGGGGGCAAATTTTCCGGCGAATCATCGCCCCTGGGAAGGCTGGGTGATTTGAATGTGGGCGATTATGTGGTTCACATCAATCACGGCATCGCGCGCTATGGCGGCGTCGTGCAGCGCGAACTGGGCGGCGCTGTCAACGAATATCTGGCGCTCGAATACGACGGCCAAGACCGCTTGTTTGTGCCAGTTGGCCAGTTGGATCGCATTCAAAAATACCTCGGCTCGGATGCGTCGGTTCCCAGCTTAACGCCGCTTAGGGGCGGCGCGTGGGAAAAGGCCAAGGCCAAGGCAAAAGAAGAAGCCATCAAAGCTGCGCAAGAACTCGCAGTGCTTTATGCGACGCGCGAAAAAGCGCAGAAAAAGCCCTTCGCGCCCGACTCGATGTGGCAACGCGAAATGGAATCGTCCTTTCCCTTTGAAGAAACCGCCTCACAATTGCAGGCCATCAAAGACGCGAAAAGCGATATGGAAAAATCGCGCCCGATGGACAGATTGATATGCGGCGATGTCGGCTTTGGCAAAACCGAAGTCGCCATTCGCGCGGCTTTCAAAGCCGCTCAGGACGGGCGCCAAGTCGCGGTTTTAGTTCCGACAACCGTGTTAGCGCAACAGCATTTCCAAACCTTTTCCGAGCGCATGAGCGCCTATCCAGTGAGATTGGAAGTCGTGTCGCGCTTTAAAACCGCGACCGAAATCAAGCGCGTTTTGGAAGCCCTCAAAAACGGCGCGGTCGATATTGTCGTCGGCACGCACCGCTTGATTCAGCCTGATGTCGAGTTTCACGACCTCGGTTTGGTGGTCGTCGATGAAGAACAACGCTTTGGCGTGCTGCAAAAAGAACGGCTCAAAGAACTGCGCGCCGAAGTTGATATTTTGAGCATGAGCGCCACACCGATTCCGCGCACGCTTCAGTTAGCTTTGGGCGGCTTAAGAGAAATTTCGCTCATCACCGACCCGCCACAAGGCCGTTTGCCGGTGCGCACTTATGTGATGCAACTCAAAGACGCGACTCTCAAAGCGGCCATCGAGCGCGAACTGGAGCGCGAAGGTCAGGTGTATTACGTCCACAACCGCATCGAAAGCATTGGCATAGTGGCCGAGCGCATCCAGAAGTTGGTTCCGAACGCGCGTATCGGAGTAGGTCATGGACAGATGGGCGATGAAGAGTTGGAACAAGTTTTCCTGGATTTCATCAACCACCGCACCGATGTGTTGTTAGCAACGACGATCATCGAAAACGGGATTGACTTAGCCAACGCCAACACCATCATCTGCGACAACGCCGAGCGATTGGGTTTGAGTCAGATGTATCAATTGCGAGGACGAGTCGGACGCAGCCCGCGCCAAGCCTATGCTTACTTTTTCCACGGCTCGCGCGGGAAATTGCCGCGCGATGCGGAAGACCGTTTTGCGGCGTTGCAAGAAAACACCGATCTGGGCGCCGGATTTCGCATTGCGATGCGCGACCTCGAAATTCGCGGCGCGGGCGACGTGCTCGGACTCAAGCAAAGCGGCACCATTGCGGCGGTCGGCATGGACTTGTATTCGCAGTATTTGAGCGAAGCCGTCGCCCGTTCGCGCGGCGAGCGCGTGCGTCACGCGCGAGTCGAGGAACTGCCCGAAGCCGATTTGCCTGTGCCCGCTTTGCTGCCCGATTCCTACGTCAAAGACGACGCCGAACGGTTGCGCTTGTATCGCCAGATGGCGAGCGCACGCTCTTTGGACGATGTGACCGCCATTCAAGAGGAACTGCGCGACCGCTTCGGAGCGCTCCCGTCCGCCGCGTTCAACTTGCTGCGCACGCTCAAAATCCGCATCGGTTTGCTGCGCGCTCGCCTGCGCGCGATCACCAAATCGCCCGACGAAGTGCTGCTTCGTCTTCAACCGGGCGACTCGTTCGCGCCGGAAGATTTAAAAGCCGTCGAGCGCGCCGTCAAAGAAAAAGACGCGCGTTCGGAACAGCACATTTCGCTGCGCAAGCTGGAAGGGTTGGCAGTCAAAACGCGCACTCTGGGCGCGCCGCAGATGTTGCGTTTGGTCGAAATTCTGGTCGAGGCGTTGGCGGATGAGCGGGAGAAGCGATTGGGGAGGTGAAAAGCGATGATGCGAATTTCATTCGACCTCGACGACACGCTTATTTGCTACTCACCCGATGTGCCGCCTGAACCCAGTTCCATTCCGCTTTGGTGGCGTTGGCGCGAACACGAGCCGCTTTGCTTAGGCGCTGTTTCTCTTTTGCGCGAGTTGGGCGAAAAGCACGAACTGTGGATTTATACGGCCTCGAACCGTGAGCCAAAACAAGTCAAACGCTGGCTCGGTTTTTACGGAATTAAAATCGGTTCGGTCGTTAACGCCGATTTTCACGCGCGTGTTGTGCGCTCGCGCGAGTAGTCGAAGTTGCCCTCACATTTTGGCATCGCGCTTCATGTAGATGACGAAGATTTTGCCGACTTGGGAGCGCGCTTTGGCTTCAAGTGGCTTGTCGTTTCGCCCGCTGATTTGGACTGGGCCGACAAGGTGCGCGGCGCGGTGGCGCGTCTGGAAGCCTTAAAATCTCCTTGATGCCCTCACCACTTCACGCCCTTTCACCCCTCGATGGCCGTTACTCAGTCCAAACCGAGCCGCTCGCGCCCTACTTTTCCGAAGCCGCCCTCATCAAATTTCGCGTTCACGTTGAAGTCGAGTGGCTGCTGATGCTCGCCGATTCGCCACAAATCGACCGCGTGCGCGCTTTTTCGCCCGACGAAATTCGCTTGTTGCGCTCGATTGTCGCCGAGTTTTCTGATGGTGATGCCGAGCGCATCAAGCAAATCGAGCGCGTGACCAATCACGATGTGAAAGCCGTCGAATACTTTTTGAAAGAGAAGCTCAAAGGCACAACTCTAAATACTGAGTTAGAGTGGATTCATTTCGCTTGCACGTCTGAGGACATCAACAACTTATCGCACGCGCTGATGCTCAAAGGCGGCATCGAAGATGTTTGGTTTGAACGCGCACTATCGGTTGTCAACCGCGTTGCTGATCTGGCTTTAGAATGGGCCGATGTTCCAATGCTCGCGCGAACTCATGGACAAACGGCATCCCCTACAACAGTTGGCAAAGAGTTGATGGTGTTCGTCGCGCGTTGGAACCGGCAACTCAAACAAGTGCGCGAACAAGAGTATTTAGGAAAAATCAATGGCGCTGTGGGCAACTTCAACGCGCACGTCGCGGCATTCCCCAGTGCCAATTGGACACAACTCGCCGAGCAATTCGTGGAATCGTTGGGACTGGATTATAATCCGTTGACAACGCAAATCGAGCCTCACGACTACATCGCCGAATTGTTCGATACTCTAGCTCGCTTCAACACAATCGCGCTTGATTTCTCGCGCGATGTGTGGAGTTATATCTCGCTGGGCTATTTCAAACAGCGTGTGATCGCGGGCGAAGTGGGCAGTTCAACGATGCCGCACAAAGTCAACCCGATTGATTTTGAAAACGCTGAAGCGAACCTGGGTTTGTCCAATGCGATGCTACGCCATCTCGCCGAAAAGTTACCTGTTTCCCGTTTGCAACGCGATCTCAGTGATTCGAGCGCGCTTCGCAACTTAGGTGTTGGCATCGGCCATTCGCTCTTAGCTTTAGTAGCTCTGACGCGTGGGCTTAACAAGTTGGAACTCAACGAACAAAAGCTCGCCAACGATCTGGACAATGCGTGGGAAACCTTGGCGGAACCGGTTCAAACCGTGATGCGCAAACTCGGCCACGAGAATCCGTATGAAAAGCTCAAAGAACTGACTCGTGGTGCGCAGATGAACGCCGACACGATGCGCAGCTTCATCGAGTCGCTCGGTTTGCCAGCCGAAGAACAGGCGCGATTGTTGGAACTAACGCCCGCAAAATATATCGGCCTGGCTCCGCAACTTGCGCGCGATGTTTTGAAGTAGTCACGAAGAAGCACAAAGGAAACAAGGGGTTGGTAGCACAAGTAGAATAAAACAAGCGAACGACATCGCTTAAATCTTCTATTCGTGCTACCAACCCCTTGTTTCCTTTGTGCTTCTTCGTGACTGAAAATCTACTCCGTTTCGACTTTAACAGTCAGTTCACGCGTATCGTAGTAGCCGCGGAAGAATTGGATCATACCTTCGGTATTGTAAACTAACAGTGTCGATCCGTGATAGTGCACTTTGTCGCCTGCGGGATTGGTGCCTTCAGTTGTCCAGAACAAGCCCGCGCTTTCATCGGAAACCGTGATGTGATGGAATTTGGAATAGACATCGCCCAGGGTTTCCTTGTATTGCGTCCAGAACTGAAGCACTTCGTCCTGACCCTGCGCTTCTTTCCCTTTGTTGTCGAGCGCGGAGTTGGTCAGTGTCGCGTCTTGGGCATACAAACCGGCGAGTTGACTCGCATCGTCGACGGAGCCTTTTTCGAGTTGGTGCAAGGAGTCGATGAACTCTTTCGCTTTGGCCTCTATTTGCGTTTGTTCCATAATCGCGCCCACTTTTTGCGATTTGAATGCCGCCCAGTGTCCTGTTAAGATGAAGGCATGAACCGCGTTCTTCTTCTGGCTTTGCCGCTTCTGCTGGGTTCGGTAGTTCTGGCGCAACCCGATCCCCAGGCTCCGGGTATGGCTGTTAATCCGCCAGAAGCTCAGCCACACTTCAACGTTTCTACACCCGAAGGCGCGGTGCGCAACTTTGTCAACGATCTCAAGTCGGGTTTGGAGCCGAGTCTTGCGTTTGATGTCGTGGGCGCGCGTCCCGGCTTTTATGGGCCGGATGACTGGCCAGGTATCTTTGAAGGCTTAGAGTGTGTTAGGAACTCATTTGAGCGTGAAATCTCGATTGGAAGAGGTCGTCAGACCCGCTTTAGCGCGAAGTAGCGGGTCTGACGACCTCTTCCAATCAAAAAGCGCTGAGAAAAAGCCATTGAACGCCATTCAAGTCACTAACACCCTCTAGGGCAACTCCGCGGATTGCGTGCTCTCAAGGTAGATGCAGTCGCGGGCACGCCGGATGGCGATGAAGTCACCGTTTCGGTAACAGCCCATCTGGAAAACAAAGGGATTGGACAACAGGGCAAGCCCGAAACTTTCCCGCTAAAACTGCACCGAGGCGCCAGTGAAGCCGATAAATCTGCTTGGCCGCCCAACGCCAACAATTGGCGCATTGTTCCTCCGCCTGTCGAGGAAGTGCTCGCCAAACCCCTCTATGAGGTGCAACCGCTTCAACTCGCAGCAGCATTGGCGACGCGCGACCCGCGTTTGCTTCCCGCCATTCGACAATATCAGGGATTGAATCAACTCAAGCAACTCGGTCTGGGCGCGATGCAATTCACCCAAGATTACGACGAAATTTATGCTTTCGATGACGTCGGGCATGAACGGGCTTTGCGTCCGTATTTGAAAAACGATTCGCTTTTTACCATCGCCGGAACCAGCAACGAAAAGTGGCATTTCAACGACAACCTGGCAACGCTTTCGCTGGTGAGGCACAACGAAGTCGCGCGCACCGTGTTGTTTTACGATGGCGAGGCGCCCGCGAGCGACAAGTTGAACTTTCGTTTCGATGGCAAAACGCTGATTGGTTTCGCCGATGGCCATTGCAAAGCGCTGTCGAAAGACGAACTCAAAGATTTGGTTTGGAAGCCCTGAAACGAAAACCCCGGCTTCAAGAGAAGTCGGGGTTTGTGGTTTTAATTTTCGTCGCCGCCATCGCGCGGGCCGGGTTTGGGCTTGGGACGGGGCGGATCTTTTTTGTCAGCCGCGACATCATGCGGCGGGATGGAGCGGGCCATCGCGTAGACGGAGTGCGTGAGCAAAAGTCCAACGATAAATAGGGCGAGCGGGAAACGGTGCAGGGACATAGAACTGGAAACCTCGAAGTCTTTGTCCCGACGCCCTTCTAAAAAGGAAGTTCAAGACAAATTGGCGCGCACTTTGAACAGTTTGCCGGGATGTCTCGAACCACTTCCAATGTTTTGGGCGAGCCGCTGTCCGAATGTGGCCGCGACCCGCTGACCGGATTTTTGCGCGACGGCTGTTGCAACACCGGCGAAGGTGACGTCGGTTTGCACCTCGTCTGCGCCGTGATGACCGACGAGTTCCTCCAGTTTTCTCGCGCCCAGGGCAACGATTTGACGACGCCCGCGCCGCAATATGGTTTTGCCGGACTGCGCGCGGGCGACCGCTGGTGTTTGTGCGTGTCGCGCTGGAAAGAAGCCTTCGACGCAGGCGTGGTTCCGCGCGTTGACTTGAACGCCACGCACATTTCGGCGCTGGAATGGGTGAACCTCGACCAGTTGAAGGAACACGCGCTGTGAATGACTCAACCTCAACTACTCGAAGGGTTGCGCACTAAAATCGCGCGAATCGGTTGGTCGAACCACGATTTTCTGGTTGGCGGCGCGGGCTACTTCAGCTTTTTGATCCACGAAGACGAGTTGCAAAGGCTTGACTTCGGGCGCGTCTATCCGCGTCTGGAAGACTCCTAAACGCTGTCTGACGTGCCCATGCGTTCATATCGAACGCCGCTTTTTCGCTCGATCTCTTCGAGCAGATGCGCGAAGTCAGCCACCATTCCCAGACGAATCGTGCTCGTGCCGCCTTTGATTTCGAGCCAGTAACCGTTGAAAACGACGCGCCGGATTTCGTTCCACTTCAGAATGCGCACGCCGAAAATCGAACGGTGGCGCATTGTCTCGCCGTCGGTTTCAAGCCAAGAACGGAAAAAACCAAGCGCGCCCAACACCACCACGACACAACACGCACCCCCAACCAAGGCGAACGCGATTTGGTCACCTAATGTCGGCGTTTTCAAAGCGCCGTTGACGACGCGGCCATACACGAAGAAGTAGGGAAACGGAAGCGTCAGGGCGCCGCAAAAGCAGAGCAACGCCCGATTGATGCGCGTGCTTTGACCTAAACCTAAAATCCGCCGGAATTGGATGAACACGAACCGCAACCGCCGCCAGCAGCGGGAGCCGGGGCTGTGTCGCCTTCTTTGGGCGTGAAACTGGAGCCGCAACCGCAGGAAGACGCCGCGTTGGGGTTGTCGATTTTGAAGCCGCCGCCCATCAAGGACTCGATAAAGTCGATTTGGGCGCCGTCCAGATACATCGCTGAGCGTGGGTCAACGATGACGCGCACACCGTTTTGCTCGAACTGCTCGTCGCCTTCCATTGGCTCTTCTTCGAGCGTCATGCCGTATTGAAAGCCGGAGCAACCGCCGCCCGCGACGAACACGCGCAGCATGGCGTCGGGCTTGTTCTGGCGCTCCAAAAGACCGTGCACTTCTTGAGCGGCGCGGTCGGAAATGTGAATCATCGAAGTGGTGGTTTCCATAATGGTGGCCGGGAACAGCTTTTCTCTGGCGGCCCTTGCTGAACGAAACAGCAGAAAACCAAACGCGGCACCCCCGTTTTCGTTCCCCATGCGAACTCAAAGCACTACCAGTAGAACCCGTTTTGCTTTTGCATCAAGAGCAACATCAGCAACACCTCGCTCGCATTCGCGGCGCCTTTTGGCCCGCTCTGGGTTTGCGAGAACGCAAAACCCCCGTTTCGATCCAACACAAAGGTGCCCGGTTCGCCGTGTGGTTGCGGCCCAGCCTCTGTTTCGTCCGATTCGTAGATGCCATACGTTCGTGAAACCGAAAAATCGACATCGCTCAGAAGGGGAAACGGAAGTTGCAGCGTGGATTTGAGCGACGCGAGTTCATCGGGCGAATCGACGCTGATAGCGATTAAACCGGCGCCCAGCCATTCGATGCGCTCATAAATGTCGCTCCATCCCAGCAAGTCGCGCCGCGCCGTCGCGCAAAAGGCGCCACGAAAAAAGAGCAGAACGAGCGGTTTTTCGGCGCGTAGTTCTTCGAGCGAACAAAGGCGCGTTTCGCTGTCTGGAAGCGAAAAAGCGGGGGCGAGGGTGCCGTTGCGAAACATGATGAAGGTGGTCTACAGCGGGCGAGATGTTCGCGGAGGCGAACAGTTGCCGACTTGTCGGCGCGTAGCCCCCTATTTCAAGGGGTTTTGATTTCAAAAGATTGCACCAGATTAAAACCGGTGCAATGCGCGCCTGCGGCGCAACGGTTCGTCTCCGCGAACACCCCAAGCATTTGGGCGTAGACGGATACACAAGATGTGACAGTTCGCTTTCTTCGCTTTCACCCTGCGTCGTCGATTCGCCCGCCGACCAGCATCGCCCGCTCGTTCGGATTGAGCGCGCGTAGCTCTTCGACCACGCGCGGCAACTCGCGCAAAACCGCGTCTATTTCCGCTTCGGTCGTGCTGCGTCCCAGCGAAAAACGCGTTCCAGCGCGCGCCAGTCCGGTTTCCAAACCAATCGCCAGCAAAACCGGCGAGGGGTCAAGCGAACCCGCCGCGCAAGCCGAACCGGTCGAGGCGCACACGCCGAGCTTCGCGTCGAGTTCGAGAATGAGGCCCTCGCCCTCGATGCCCTCGAACGAAAAGTTGACGATGCCCGGCACACGCTTCGTGCGGTGTCCGTTCAAGTGAACGCCTTCGACAACACGCGCGGCGCCAACAATTAAACGGTCTCGAAGTGCGGCAACATGGAGTTCTTCGCCGCGCGCCATCGCGTCGCGCGCGATTTGGCAGGCGGCGCCCATGCCGACCAGGCCCGCCACGTTTTCCGTTCCAGCGCGCCGACCTTTCTGCTGGTGCCCACCCTCAACCAAGGTTTCCAAGCGCACGCCGCGCCGCACGAAGAGCGCGCCCGCGCCTTTTGGCCCGTAAAATTTGTGCGCACTGAGCGTCAGCAAATCGCAGCCGAGCGCCTTCACATCAACGGGAATGTGACCTACCGTTTGACACGCATCGACATGAAGCCACGCGCCCTTTGCACGGCAGATTTTCGCGGCTTCTTCCACGGGTTGAATCGTGCCGAGTTCGTTGTTGGCGTGCATCAGCGACACCAAAATCGTGTCAGGCCGAAGTGCTGCTTCGAGCGCGTCCAACTTCAGGATTCCCTGTGAATCAACGGGCAAAAACTCGACTTCAAAACCATCTTTTGCCAGCGATTGCAACGGGTGCAAAACCGCATCGTGTTCGATGTTCGAGGCGAGAATGTGGCGCCCTTTCCCTTTCAACTGCGCCGCAACACCTTTAAGAGCGTGATTATTTCCCTCGGTCGCGCCGGAGTTCAGCACGATTTCCCCGGCACGAGCGCCGATGAGTTCCGCGACTTGTTCGCGCGCCCATTCGATGGCTGATTTCGCTTCGCGTCCGAGATGATGCAGGCTGGACGGGTTGCCGAAATTGCCGTTCAGATAGGGCATCATCGCATCGAGCGCGGCGGGATGAAGCGGCGTGGTGGCGGCGTGGTCGAGGTAGATCATGGTTTGAGTTTGGGCAAGCGGTATCTCTCACTTCCAGAGGGCGCTTTTCGGGTCGCGCGTCCAAGTTCGTCCGCCGATTTGTAATTTCCAGCGCCCGCCGTGACGGGACAAAAGCGCCGAGTCGCCGTCCCACCCCGGCTCACCGAACTGCGCGTGCTCGTCCACCGTTTCGGTCGCGCCGCTTTTCCACCGGATACGCAACCGCGCGGAACTTCCGCAGTCGCCTTGCATTCCGTGACGCCCTTGGCCAAAAGTTGCGCTCCGTGAGAGAGAAGAATTTGCTTTTGAAACGGCGTGCCTGTGCTGCCAATCCCTTGAACAGCGAGGAAAAATCCACGCGCTTCAACCGCTACTTTTAAAGCGATAAGCAGAGCGATAATAGGCAGAATCCGCCGGACGAACAGGCGCTTCACGGCTCGATGTCCCACGGTTTTTCCCACCACTTCAGTTCGCGTTGTTTCGCCAGAAGTGGCAAATCATGTTTTTGTAGTTCCAGCAATTGGCGCATCTTTTCTTTGATGGGCAAACGCGCATTATCTTCGTGCCAGCGCTTCTTCGCAGCGTATTGGGGAGCAACGGGAACCGGTTCGTCCTTCTTCCACTTTTGCCAAAGGTCAGGGTCTTCGAGAGTCTTTTCCATTTGTAACGACTCCAGCACTTCGGGCGAAAAATATGATGGTGCGTAGCCCCAGCGCGAGTGGCGGTCTGCGAGATAAAACGCGGCCAGATGTTCAGCGCACATGACGCGGACAGAAGCAGCGTCATAAGAGAGCGTGTGTGCTGAGCGAGCCGCTTCGAACTGCAAAAGTTCGCGCTGTCCCGCGAACAAGACCGGGATGCCGTGAACCACCACCATAGCTTCGCGCAACTGAAGATGGTGACGACACAACCAACGCTTGAAAACTTGGAATGGGCGCCCGCCTGAAATGCAAATGCTCAAGCGAAAACAGCACGTCGCTTCGCCGTAGAACAACCCGGCGACCGTGCCGCCAAGCGCGTAGCTTTCAACTACATCTTCAACTTCCAACGAGTGAACTACCCGTAAAACGTCGCTCAAAGTCGCCATTTAAACCTCCGATTCTTCCATTGCGAGCGTCGCAACGCGTCTGGCAACGCCGCCCGCGATTTCGCGGTAAACACCGGCAACGGGTGAATTGGGATGCGACACCAAAACCGGGATGCCCGAATCGCCGCCCTGCGTGATGCCCATTTCGCGCGGAACTTGACCGAGCAGTGGCACGCCAAAAACGCCTGCGATGCGCTGCCCGCCGCCTTCGCCGAACAGATAATGGCGCTCGCCGGTTGGCGCTTCAAACCAACTCATGTTTTCAACCACGCCCAGAATCGGGACTTTGATGTTCAGCGTTTGCCCCATTTTCTCGAACATCTTTCCGGCGCGAATGACATCTTCGCCAGCCACGGCTTCAGGAGTTGTGACGATGACTGCGCCCGACAAAGGCGCGTTTTGGATGAGCGTGAGTTGCACGTCGCCCGTGCCAGGCGGAAGGTCAATGACGAGATAGTCGAGGTCGCCCCATACGACGGATTGCAAAAAGGTCGACAGCATTTTGCCGACCATCGGGCCACGCCAGATGATTGGAGAATCGCGTTCGGTGAGGAAGCCGACGCTCATCAATTTCAGGCCGAAGCGGTCGAGCGGATAGATTTTCTGTTTGCCGTCTTCTTCTTCGCCGTCGGGCGTTTCGCCGTCGGGCACGCCGAGCAAAATCGGAATGGACGGGCCATGAATGTCGGCGTCGAGAAGTCCAACTTTGGCGCCCATATCAACTAAAGCGAGCGCCAGATTAACTGCCGTCGTTGATTTGCCCACGCCGCCTTTTCCGGCGGCAACGGCGATTGTGTTTTTGACGCCGGGGATACCGCCGCGAATGTCTACTAACTGGCGCGTGCGCGCAGTCATATTGACCGCCACGTTTTCCACGCCTTCGATTTGCCGAACTAAATCAATTGCCTGCTCGTGCATCTGTTCTTTAACAGGACACGCGGGCGTTGTTAATTCAATATCGAAAGCGACATTGCCGCCACAGGCGCGCAGGTTCTTGATAAAGCCCAGTTCAACTATTGATTTTCCTAAGTCGGGATCGTTAATCATGTTGAGGGCGCGCATAATGGCCTCTTTATCAACGGTGCCATCAAACTCTAATTCGTCGTTCATAATTTTTCTTTTAAAGCGTGTCTCAGAAGAAGTGCATCGTAGGGACATGGCTTGCCATGTCCGTTGTGCGACATCGTGCCTGGGCGGACAGGGCAAGTCATGCCCCTACGGATGTTGCAACCTCTGTGTTTAGAGGGTGTTAGTGACTGAGGATGACCTTGACGAGTTTTGTGGCCATGAGACAGGCGAAGGCCAGGAAGTGGAGACCCTTGAGGGTTTCGGGCAGTCGTTCATAGTCTTTGACTAAGCGGCGGAA
>JAABUM010001866.1_pt1 | contig 30025 bp, 30 predicted proteins | sample 5559161 | NCBI WGS metagenome assembly JAABUM01 (sample SAMN10711868, study PRJNA513369) | rock metagenome | isolation source: Antarctica rocks | place: Antarctica: Victoria Land, Siegfried Peak nord
GGACCGACCACTGGAACAAAAACCCGAGACCGTTCATCTGGAAGGCCACCGCCGAAGACATCATCGTCAAAGTCCGCCGCGGGCGGACGACCCTCAACCAGATCAATTCACAGACGGACCACTAGTGAGGTGGCGACCCGCCGCAGCGTGGGGTGGGCTTGCTCGTGGAACGTGGGCTCGCCGAAGTCTTCCGGGAACTGGTCAGCGGGGAAGCGGTGTTGTTCCAGGGCTGCGACGCCGAACTGGCGCCCATCCCAGTAGTCGACCTGGCGAATTATCTCGCCGTTTCGGAAGTCGACCGGTGCCATTATCCGCACCTCCCGGCCGAACATTTCAGGGGAGTCAACGAACAGGACCATGGCGCTGTGGGCATCGCCGATGATGCGGGTGGGGTAGGACCGGGTCCCTTCCGCCCAATGGGTCATGAACCGTTCGAAGACCTGCTTTTGTGAGGACCAGTCGCGGTAGCTTTCACCGATCGTGGTGTCGGTGTAGGTCATTAGCTCCTGCGAGAAGTGGGTCATGGTGCGTTTCACGTCTCGATTGGATTTGTCGGCGAAGGTTGAGGTGATCATGGCCACCAGCTCCGCAGTTGCGTGACTGGCGTCAAAGTTGGCTGTGAACTGTGTGGTGTTCATCGTGTGCTCCTGTGCGGGTGGGGAGGTCTCGGGTTGTTGCCGGCTTGACTGGTCGCGGCAGGCGCAACGGCTGCAGTCGGCTCAGGCGTCGGAGCTGTGGCCGGTCGGGGTTCCGGCTTGGTTGGTGTTGTCGTCGACGGTGCAGTTGGCGATATGACTGGTGCTGGCCTGTTGCAGAAGGGCGTACAGCGTCTGGCGCTGCGCGGGCGCTAGGGCGCCCAGGACGTCCTCTTCGGCCTTGGTGAGGGCTGCCTCGGCCTCGGCGAGCCGCCGCCGTCCTGCGCCGGTGAGGATGACGAAATGCCGTCGACGGTCTTGGGGTGACCGCCGACGCTCTACTAGTGCGCCGTCTTCCAGCTCGTTGAGCAGGCCGACGAGGTTGCTGCGGTCCATTTGCAGCACGGACGTCAGCGCCTGTTGGGTGAGGTCCTCGTGATCACGTAGCACGCTCAGGGCCACCAGGTGCCGGGGGCGAAGTCCGACCCCGGCCAGTTCGACCTCCGAGCGGAGCCGCATGCGGCGCCCGAGCTGGTCCAACAGGACGGCGATGTGCGGTGCTTCATGCAAGGGGATGGTCGTCATGGTGAGTAGAGCATAGCCGACGACCCTTGTATTACCAACCGTTGACATGATAGAAACGTGTTATCCATAACCACCTATTAGGACGGATGGCTGACATGACCACCTCTCCCGCCTCACCCGAGACGATCACCCCTGCTGCCTTGGAAGACGGCTCTGCCGTAGCCGGGCTGGATGGCTTCGCTCATCGCTTCGTCGATGTCGGCGGCACCCGGCTGCACGCCGTTGTGGGCGGCAGTGGGCCGGCCGTTGTGCTGGTGCACGGATGGCCTTTTACCTGGGCGCTCTGGCGGCGGGTGATGCCTGGATTGGCGGCTACCGGCCGCACCGTCGTCGCCGTCGACCTGCGCGGCACCGGCGACTCGGCCAAGCCCGAGACCGGCTACGCCAAAGCAGATGTCGCCGACGACCTTCACCAGATGGTCGCCCACCTGGGTCTTGAGCAGACCGACCACATTGACCTGGTCGGTACAGACATCGGGGCCATGGTCGCCTACGCCTACGCCGTCTCCTACCCCGACCAGTGCGTCATCTGGTGCTCTCCGAGTCGCTCCTGCCCGGTTTCGGCCTCGAGGAGCTGATGAACCCCGCCACCGGTGGTTACTGGCATTTCGGGTTCCACATGCAGGTCGACCTCGCAGAGATGCTCACCGCCGGCAAGGAAGAGGCCTACCTAGGCCCAGGGTGGGCGATGAGCTCCCCCGGAGGCGGCCTCACCGCCGCCGACCGAGCTGAATTCCTGGCCAGCTACGCCGCACCGGGCGGGATGCGTGGAGGCTTCCAGCACTACGCCACCCTGCTCGACGACGGCCGGACCAACCGCGCCCGGCTACAGACGCATGATCAGTTGACCATGCCCGTGCTCGTGCTCAACGGCGACCAAGGCGCCCCGCAGGCCGGCCTGCTGGACGGCGCCCACCAAATCGCCTCCAACGTCAGCGCCGACATCGTCCCCAGCGCTGGCCACTCAATCGCCGCGGACAACCCTGACTGGGTCACCGCCCGGCTGACCCGCTTCTTCGCCACCACCCCAAGCATGGACGTCCCGCGAGTGACAGTTCTCTGATGAGAGCAGCGTAGTGAGCCTGCTCGTGTTTGGCGGGTGCCACCATGCGGGCCCTTGACTAGTCGGTCCAGAAGTCATTACGTTCGTCCGTACAGCAGACACGGTGTCCACCTAGCGGACACCGTGTGCCGAGCGACTCGGAGGGCGGCATGGAGAACCAGCGGGGACTGCACCACGTCGGAGTAACCGTCTCTCACCTTGACCGCTCACTTGCCTGGTACAGAAACATCTTCGGTCTGGCCCCCGACGTTGAAGAGACCGGGTCGGGACCGGATCTGTGCGCCACGGTCCAGGTCCCGAACGTCAACCTGCGGTACGCCTTCCTGAACGTCGGAAACACCCGCATCGAGCTCCTGCAGTACGTCAGTCCGCCGGGTAAGCCGTTCAGCAGCGCAAACAACGACGTCGGCGCCGTCCACATCTGCCTCGTGGTCGACGACGTGAACGAGTCCTACAAGCGGCTCTCCGCTCAGGGAGTCTCGTTCAACGCGCCTCCGCTGCACCATGAAGAGGGCGCGATGGCCGGCCACACCATCGTGTACCTGCGGGACCCTGACGGAATCCAACTCGAGCTGATGCAGGAGCCGAGCTGACATGGACCTGGGGCTGACCGGCAGACGGCCATCGTGACCGGCGCGAGCAAAGGTATCGGGCTCGCTGTCGCCCGCGCCCTCGTCGGGAGGGAGCGAACGTAATTGCGGCCTCGCGCAAGCCGGCGCAGGACGAACCGGAGAATGAGGATCTTCGGCACGTCGCCGTTGATATGCGCAACCCGGGTTGCGGCCAGGGCTCCGTCAAATCGTCGATTGGTACTGGTTTGACGGATGTGACTGAAATGTCATAGACCCTCGGTATTAGGGAGGAAACGTCGGAGCGGGCACGACCCTGCTGATGATCACGGCGTCTTAGGGCGCTCGCGTGATTTAAGTGGGTGTGTTTGGGCGTGTCGCGGGGTGCATGCTGTAGTTCCAGTCGCCGTGGAACTCGTGGCGGTGTAGCTGACTGGCTTCGAGTTCTCGGATCTGTCGGTCGCTGATCTTGATGCCCTTCTCATAGGTTCCGAGGTCAAGTTCGGCATCGATGATCAGTCCGGTCGTTGTCGTTGTGACCCTGATGGTTTCGATGACGACTTCGTGTGAGGTCAGCGGCCGGGCCGCCAGCTGCGGCTGATCGCGGAGAACAGCCGGTGCTCGATTTTGTTCCACTTGCACGTGCCGGGCGGCAGGTGGCAGACGGTGATGCAAAGGCCGGTCTCGGTGGCCAGGGCGGTAAGCTCGGTTTTCCGCAGCCGCAGCCGCGACCCGTTGGACCCACCGGAAGCGGTGATCAACAACCGGTTGGCGTCGGGATAGGTGCTGGCGCCCATGGTGTTCCACCACCGGCGGATCGATTCGACGGCGAATTGGCCGGTGTCGGCGTCGGTGCCGACATTGACCCAACCGGTGTTCGCGGCGATGTCGTACACCCCGTACGGCGCGACCTTACCCAGCTTCTTCTTGTCTACGAAGTCATGGACGTTGGTGTCGGTGGGCCGGCCTTGCGGTTCCCATTCCCGGGCCACTGGCGGTGAAGTTCCCGATCAGCTCTTTCTTTTTGGTGTCGACGCTGATCACCGGATCACCGGCAGCGGTGAACGCGGTGGCCTGATCGTTGAGGTACTTGAACTGCACGTCCCGGTCGACGTGCTGGGAGCCTTCGATGGTTTCCGTGTTCGCCTGCAAGCTGTAACCGTTGGCCTTCAACAGCTTCGCCACCGTTGTCGCCGATGCCTGATGACCGCCGGCGGCCAGTTCGCCGGCCAGTTTCGCCGTCGATTTCGTCGTCCACCGCGGGCGCCGACATCGGATCGCCGCGGGTCACCGGGTCCACCAGTGCGTCCAGCGCCTCCCACAATGTGGGGTCGGTGACCGCCGCCGCAGGTCGCCCCCCACCCGGGCGCCGGACCCGCCCGGGAATCGGGTCCGGATAGTCCAGTTCCCGCACTCCCTGGGCGACTGTGTCCGGATGCGCCTTCACCGCCCCGGCGACCACCTTGATCCCGCCCCGACCCAGCACCTTCGCCTCCGCGCCGAGCAGCAACCGCCAGGCCCGCTCATCCAAATGTGCTCTGATTAGCAACAACCGGGCGGAGAGCTAATCGACATCCACATCCGGCAGCGACATAGCACAATTCTACCCAACACAAACAGTCAAACCTACGTAGATGGGCAGCGAGTCCTCCATCGAGAACAGCATCCACTGGGTCCGCGACATGACCTTCGGCGAAGACGCCCACCGGCCCGCACCGGCAACGCACCGCCGTCCTCGCCGCCATCCGCAACCTGGTCACCACCGCACTCCGGCTCACCGGAGCAGGCAACATCGCCGCCGCCCGACGAGCAGCTGCCCTCAAACCCGCCATCTGCGGCTACACCGCCGACCCCCAAAACCGGACAAACCTTCGATGTGACGGAGCCCTGGCCACCATGCCGATGCTGGGCAGGTGGCGATTGCTCTACATGGCCAATACGGCAGCATCGGAAGGGGGGCGTCGGCCCTTGGGACGAACTGCGCGACGGTCGACCACGGACAACAGTCGGTCCGAAGGTGACGCGGCGGCGAAGACTCGCAGGGCACACTTCGGCGGCCAATGGAGGGCTGGCGCGCGGCAACCGCGCTGGTCAAGCCTTGCTTGTGGGCTAGCATCGCAGACCGGCGAGCAGCAGCTTCGACAACCGCCGTGGGTTGTAGCGGGTGTCGTGGCCGCTGGCGGCGCAGATCGCGCCGATGCCGCGCATGAACTCGTAAGCACTGGGGTCGGCGCCGTCGGTCCCCTCCACCGATTGGGCCAGCAGCCGGGCGCACACCGGTTCGAGCCGCTCGAGGAAGTAGGAGTGGAGCGGGTCGTAGCACGGGTCCCGGGATTGCAGCACGGACGCGAGACCCTGTTTGGTGATGAGGAAGTCGACGAACAGGTCCACCCACTGCTCGAGGGCGTCATCGCGCTGTTCAAGGAGAACGGGCCCGGCTTGGACCAGCGCCTCGACCTGGTGCTGGTAGACGGCGATGATCAGGTCGGCCCGGGTCGGGAAGTGGCGGTAGATCGTCGCGGTGGACACACCCGCCCTGCCGGCGATGCTCCGGACCGGGGCCTGGACCCCCGACTCGACGAACACGGCGGCCGCGGCCTCGAGCAGCGCCGAAGCGTTGCGTTGCGCGTCGGCGCGTTTGGGCCGGGCCGGAACCCCGAACTGCACTTCTGGTGGTTTCAAGGAGCCTCCTGCCCGGCCGAGCGATGTCGAGTGCCGAAACGTGACCATGTTACGCTAAGCATGAAGCGTGACGCGGTCACGTTTATGGGTGGCTGATCTGACGACGAACAGGAGAACCTGCGTGGACGTGTCTGTGGACGAAGTGAAGGCGCAAGAAGTGGATGGGGCAGGTGCCGCACGGGCGACTGTGGCGGGTGAGGCGCAGCCCCACGGCGTACCGGTGTCTTACATCGCTCAGGGGCCTCCCCCGATCCTGCAACTGCCGCCCCCCGTCCCTGTGGTGTCGGTGCACCCGGTTGTACTGGCGGCGCCGGGGAGCGGTGAGGATCTGCGGGTCCGGGTGTCCGCCCCCACCCGGGGCCGCGACCTGCCGATCATCGTGTTCTCCCACGGCTCCGGCTCGTCTGCTCTCGGGTACGGTCCGCTCGCCGACTTCTGGGCCGCGCACGGCTTCGTGGTCATCCAGCCCACCCACCTGGACTCCAGGACGGTCAGCGTCCCGCCGCAGGATCCGCGGACCCCGTTGATCTGGCGGTACCGGGTGGCCGATGACGTGCGGGTCCTTGACAACCTCGACACGCTCGAGGCGGCAGTGCCCGGGCTCCAAGGCCGCACCGACCGGAGCAGGATCGCCGCTGCTGGGCACTCCTTCGGCGGCCACACCGTCGGCAACCTGCTGGGCCTGCGGGTCCCCACCGATGACGTGCCACGTGGCGAGGACCACACCGATCCACGCGTCAAGGCCGGAGTGCTGCTCGCGACCGCCGGCGAAGGCGGCGACAACCTCACCGCGTTCGCGAAGAACTTCGACTACTTCAACCCGACGTTCGCGCACCTGACAACGCCGACGCTGGTGGTCGCCGGCGACCGAGACGACCTCCCATTCACAGTTCGCGGCCCCGCATGGTGCATGCAGCCCTACCATCTCAGCCCAGGCGCCGGGAGTCTACTGACCCTGTTCGGCGCCGAGCACTCCCTGGGCGGCATCGCCGGTTACGACGCCAAGGAGACCACCGACGAAAACCCGGCTCGGGTGGCGCTGGTGCAGCAGGTGACATGGGCGTACCTGCGGCACACGCTCGGCGTGGAACAGGACAGCTGGCGAACCGTCCAGCAGGCCCTGGCCAAACCCCACCCGCTCGGGAAACTGGAGCACAAACAATGACTTCCCACTTATCGGCGGCGACCAGGCAGGTCTATCTTCCACGGTGAGTGTCATTATCTGAACACGTTGGATAGCATCGTGGGTTACTGCGATAGTGTCGGTACCAGTCGCTTTATCGCATGCAGGCATTGATTGAGGGCATGGTCATGCGTGGGTTGGCCGGTCACCGCGCCATTTAGCCAGATGAAACTACGCCGTTTAGCGTGCGGGCCGACGGTGATCGGCTGTGCTGTTCCGGCTGTTTTCGACGCGTTGTTTGAGGGCGTGGTTGAAAGCTTCGTATCCGCCGGCGGGGTTCTTATTTTTGTCCAGACTGCCTTTCATGATAGTGACCAGTGCGCCGGTGTAGTTCTCGCCGTGGGTCAGGCGGGTGCTGCCGTCGGGGTTGGGGGTGAGGATGAAGAAGTGTTCACCACTGAGGATCCGTGTCGAACCCATTTTTCCGATCCACCGCAGCTCCTTGTTCGGTGTGGCGGCTGCGACTGTGGGTCTGAAGGTCATGCCGCGTCCGCCGCCGGGCGACATGTGCACGACAAGTTTGGTGCCCACTTTCGGGTTCCTTCGATGGTGAAGGGAGTTCCATTCGCGGTAGGCGTTGAAATTGATCAGGACGTCCCATACCGCTTGGCTGGTCGCGTCGATATCAATCGTGGTGTTGATCACGATGCTCACTGTGGTTTCCTTCGTGTCGGCCGTTTCGGTGATTGGGCGCCCAGTGGAGGGCGCACCGGTACTTGTGGGGGTGAAATGCGGTACTTGTGGGAGGTCACGCGGAGCTGACGCCGCGGAGGCCTAGGTCGGCGAATCCGATCATCCACTCGAAGGTGAGGTCGATGTCTGCGTCCCATTGGAATGCGTCGGAGATGAGCAGGGATGCGAACCCGTGCAGCAGGCAGCGCAGCGTGCGGGCGGCGTGGTCGGCGTCGGCGGCGGGGATGCCGTACCCGCTGATCACCGCGGTGATGGACCTGAGGAGTCGGGTGGCGGCGTGCAGGAACGGGTCGTCCTGGCCCCGAAATGGTTCGCCTACGGTGGCGGCGTAGCGTCCGGGGTGTTCGGTGGCGTAGCGGCGCACTACGGTCAGCAACGCCGCCAAGGCGTCGCGGCCGGCTCTGCCCTGCAGCGCGTCGCGCAGTTCGTCGCCCAGCTCCACCATCGCCAGCGTCGCGATTCGGTGCTGCAGGTCATCGAGACCGAGCACGTGCTTGTACAACGAGGGCGCCCGCATATCTAGTTTTTCGGCGACCACACCCATCGTCAGTGTCGCAAAGCCGATCTCGTCGGCCAGAGCCGCCGCGCTTTGGACGATCTGTTCGCTGGACAGTCCGGTCCTAGGCACGGGTGTGGGCGCCGAGAAAAGTCAGGACGGCCGCGGCCACCTCGCGCGGGAACTGCGCGTGCGGGTAGTGCCCGGCTCCTTCTATCATCACGACCGAGCCGATGCCGGTGGGCAGCGCGGCCACGATCGCCTCGGCCTCGGCGCCCGGGTCGGGCCAATCCGGATCCAGGGTGCCCATGACCACCAGGGTCGGGCAGCGCACCGAGGCGAGCTGCGTCTGGGCTTCCTTCGAATCCGACGTGAGCATCTTGCGCAGGGCGGGCATCCGGCCGGGTTCGTGCAGTACTGCCTTGAGTGCGGCAAGTTCGGTGTCCCAGTCGGCGGGCTTCGGGCCGGGGTAGGCGAGGTTGAGGTACGCGGCCCACCGGCCGACTCTCCCCATCAGCGTGCCCATGATGCGCACCGCGCCCTTGCGGTAGGCCCGGTTGGTCACCAGCGCCCCGACGTAGGTTTTCGGCACGCGGGTGTACGGGCCGATTTCGACCGCGGCCGACACCAGGTCGGGCTCGCGGGTTGCGGCGATCGTGACGGAGCCGCCGGCGAACGAATGGCCGACCAGTATGGCCGGTCCGCCGAGCTCACGCACCAGTGCCAGCAGGTCACCGGCCAGGGCCGCGCGGCTGAACTCCGGCCATTCAGCGCTGGATTCCCCCTGCCCACGGGGGTCCATCGAGGCCACGCGGTAACCGGCCGCGACCAACTACGGGGCCAGGAATCGGTACGCCTGCCGCCGGTCGCCCATGCCCGGGGCCAGGACGATCAGTGGCCCCGTTCCGGTGACGTCGTAGGCGAGGCGTCCATCTTTTAGATCCAGAAACTGTGTCATGCTGACTCCTTGACTAGGAATAATAGGCCATTGCCTACGAACCGTAGCTTCTCACGCTGGAGGTGTCAACGCCGACCTCAGATGCAGACGTCGTCGCAAACCCCGGATCTTCGGCAAGTTGCGCGGTCTATGCCGTAACTCCCCCTTCAGCTGAGCCGGGCGCGCCGCAAATTGGGTTCCTCTCGCGCCGACATTGCCATCGGTTGAACCGGTCGTGGGTGGGTTGCCATCCGATGTCACCAGGATGGATGTCATGCGCTTGCTTCTGGAGAGCAAGCCGGCACTTGGGCGATCCTGGCTAGCGTCGCTGTCCTGCTTCTGTGGCTCCTGCTCCGGGCACGGCTGGGCGTCGGCACCCTCGCCAACGCCGTGCTGGTAGGACTCTGCATCGACGCCACACTCTGGCCGGTGCCGACGACGCACGGTCTGGTCCTTCAGGCGCTGCTGCTGACCGGTGTCCTGGCCAACGCCTTGCCGCCGGCCTTCACATCTGCGCGGGACCCTGGACCTGAGCCCCCGCGGCGGCGGGGAGGATGGTCCGCCGCCCAGTGACGGTCGGGGTGGGGATGTTGTTGTTCCTGGCGTAGTAACCGCGACGGGCGGACATCCGATCCGCGTGGTGCGAACGGCCATCGAACTGACCGTCCTGGTTGCCGCCGGTTGCTCGGCAGATCGCCGAGTCCCACGCACTGTCGTTCGGTCGGGCCGTGAAACGTTCTGTACGCCGCGGCGATCGGTCCGCTCACTCACATCACCATCCCGCTATTGCGGCCGACCGCCTCCCCGCCTACGCCTGAACGGTGACCCTCGGCGGGAGTCTTCGGCGGAGGTGACCCTGCGGATCACCGGCGCGGTCAGCGATCACTCGGCAAAGGGCGCCGCTACGCCGGTCTCAACTCGTTGCGGTGTCGTCTCATTATTTTTTGCATTACCTGCAGTTGCAACCCGAAGAGCGGTGGGGATCAAGATGGACCAGCATTGACACCAGTGGGCCGCGGCAAGCCGCGCAGCCGCGCTGATGGTCACCCGTACCGCATGTTGACCCGTCAGTGATTGATCGGTGCGCCTCTTCGGGGCCGACGACCGGGCGTTTCCGGTGTCCTGCTTCCGGTTGCTAGGCGAGCTCACACGGCCGCTCGTGGACGAGATGGCATGGGCTCGCGAGTTCGAGGTCAGCCGGTGGATTTGTTGATGCTTACGCTGGGGCCTTTCGGTCCGCAGGGGCGTCTGACTATGGGCGCTCGTTGACGTTTCTATCCGGCTGCATCTTTTCGTGATGACCTCAACCTCTTCGTGGTTCGCCCGGCTGCAGCGGTAGGAACCAGTTCGAAACTGCAGGTTCGGTTTGGTTCTGCGCACCTAACCGAACAATAGCGTCTGCAGTCGCCGCCCCCCGCACTCCCAGCAAGGTGATTGTTCCGTCGTACTTCGTGGTGAGGCAGCGACTGACGTGGGCGGCATGCGCTGCGGTGACGTTCTTGGCCATACTCGCCGCCAGCGCCGACCATTCCGGCGATAAGGCGAGCGCCAGTAGCGACTGCTCATTGTCCATCACTACCTCGACCGCCGCTTGGTACTGCTTGTCAAGCTCGGTGAACATAGCGACACCGGGATGGTCGAGCGTGAGCGCTACCTCTTCGAACAGGTGGCGACGGGCCTTCACTACCCCCGGCATCGCTGCTATCGCAGGTGCATAAGTGTCCATAACGAACGTGCGGAACTGGTCAGTTGGAACGCCGGAGCGACGTCGGAGGAAAATGAGGTGTCGAACGAATTGATCGTAGCCGTCTGGATCGGGTGGTATTTCGTTCTTCAAAGTAGCGGTGTTCAGACCATCGCTCCGATACGCGATCTGTTGCTCGAGCGGCGACGGGTACTGGACGTCGGCCCGGTGTCGGCGGCGAGGTCAGCCAATGCGAGTGCATTCGCGCGCCGCAGCACGCGCAGGCGGGGGCCGACTTCGGACAGCGCTTCTATGTTGGTGTGTCCCATCGGGCAATGATGCCGATCGGCAACATTTCTTGCCCGCCAGGCGCGGCCACGTCGATCATCGAGGACGGAGGTGACCCTCATGGTCAGACACGAGCTAACTACCCGCAGGTCGCGTTGGCGCGCAGTGGTTGTCGGCGCAGCCGCTGCGCTGCTGCTGACGTCGGCGTGCACCTCAGCTACGCCGACGGACATCAGCAAAGCGGGCTCTGCCCGGCCAACCGCGGTGGCAACGCCGAGCGCTACCGCAGGGACTGGGGCGAGTCCGGCGCCACAACAGAGTGGACCGCCGACGCCAGGGTCGGCTTCGTTTGACTCCGCCACCCGCCACGACGCCGCGTTCAACCGGCAGTTCCGCCACGAGTTCGCGACGGTCGACGGCGTGCGCATGCACTACGTCACCGGCGGGACCGGTGCGCCCCTCGTCCTGCTGCATGGCTGGCCGCAGTCCTGGTACGAGTGGCGCGGGATCATGCCGGAGCTGGCGAAAAAGTACACGGTGTATGCGGTGGACCTGCCTGGACTGGGCGACAGCCAGGGATCACCGACCAGCTACGACAAGGCCACGCTGGCCAGGTACGTCCACGGCCTGATCGCCGGCAAGCTCGGGCTAAACCATATCCGGCTGGTAGCCCACGACCTCGGCGCCGGGGTCGGGTTCCAGTACGCCGTGCAATACCCACACGACGTGGTCAAGTACGCGCACCTGGATTATCCCCTGCCCGGTCCTGCGCTGAGCGCCGCTCGGTACCGGACGTTCAGCTGGCACCTGGCCTTCAACGCCCAGCAGAATATCCCTGAGAGGCTCGTGGACGAACCCGACGACGTCCGGGAGTACCTCGCGCTGTTCTACCCGCAGGTCGCCTACGGCGGTGTCGCCTTCGGCGGCCCTGGCGCTAAGTCCCCGTTCACCGACGAGCAGGTGGACGAGTTCGCCCGCACCTACCAACGACCACAGGTCCTGCACGGCGGTTTCCAGCTCTACCGGACCCTCGACCAGGACGAACGCGACAACACCGCCGCCGCCCCGATCAGCGTGCCTACCCTGCTGATGACCGCTCAGGGCACCCTTCAAGCCACCAAAAGGACGCTCGAGCCTCGGGTAAGCCACCTGGTGCGGGCAGTTGAGGTGCCCCGGTCCGGGCACTGGCTGCCGGAGGAGAACCCCGCCTTCGTCACCCGCGAGCTGTTGGCATTCCTCTCCGGCTGAGCAGCCCCAACCAGCTGAGCCGAAAATCGTGCTGATCACCTGTGGCGACCACGATTTCGTGTCAGGTACAGCGTCTGCTTACGACTTGTTCGGTGGTGGGGATGAGCACCGTCGACGGGGTGTCGGGCCCGGAGTGCAGGGTGACGGTGTTGGTGAAGACTTCGGCGGGACGGTCGGTGTTGTCCTCGTGCGCCGCGCCGTGGCCGCGGACGGTCAGCCGCAGCCGGTAATCCTCTGGTAGGTGAAGGCTGGTCGGGCACAGCTCGACCTGCACTTTGACTACCTCGTCGGTCGTCAGCGGCTGGGGTCGGTCGTAGGGGTGGAATGGTTGGCCGTTGTCGTTGCGTGCCGGGTCCACCGCGCGGAGGGAGGCGCGTTGCCATCCGATGCTGAGGGGGGTGAGTCCGCCCCGGTGGTCGCGGAGGTTGATTGGGTTCCCGGCGGGATCGAGTGCGTCGAGGGTGAGGAACAGGTCGGCGTCGGTGGTCGATGACGAGATGTACAGCGTCGCGGAGACGGGGCCGAGCACCGTGCTGGCCCGGCTGGGGGGTTCGGTCACCAGCGTCAAACCGTCTCCGGTCGACTCGTACGACGCGGTCGTGTCGGTGGTGGGCTGGTCGGTGGTGAGCGCGCCGGTCGCAAGGTCGAGGTAGTGAGGCGTCCACCTGGTGCCGGGCAGCGGCCACTGGTCGGCGTCTCGGCGCACCGTGCTGCCGTCGACCTGTCGTACGGCGAGCTGTACGCGTGGCTGGGTGTGCCAGTCGCCCGCCCCGTCTTTGAGGTGGTGGTCGAGGAAGCGTCGTTGCAGTTCCACGGCGTCCGGGTCATCGAACTGCCCGCCGGCGTGGATCTCCAGCCAGGCGTTTTCGCCCGCCACCTGGCGGAATCCGCGGATGGTTCCACGCAGATGCAGATCGTGATCTGACCAATCAGCGGCCGCAAGGACCGGCACGGTGATGTCTTCCAGCTGTGGTGTGCGTTCGCGGTGGTAGCTGTCCAGGAGCGGATGGTCGCGGATGTCCCGCGCGATGTCGGTTCGGTTCGCCGCCAATGTGTCGGCGTCGAGGAGTTCTGCACCGCTGACGGGGCGGCCGCTATGCGGGTTGGTACCGGCGTCGGCTCCGTGCTGGACCGGCAGCGCCAGCTGCGGGTACCAGAACCTTTCCCAAAACTGGTACAGGATGCCGCCGTGCCGGGTGGCGTCGCGGTACCAGTCGCTCAGGCCGTGCCAGACGCAGATCGCAGCGAGGTGCTCGGGGCGGCGGGCGGCGACCAGCCACTGGGTCATCGCGTAGTAGCTTTTCCCGCACAACCCGACCTTGCCGGTGGACCAGTCCTGGGTGCCGGCCCACTCGATGCAAGCTACGTAGTCGTCGATCTCGCGCGTCGACATGGGGTCGAGATATCCCGGCGAGCTCCCGGAACCGCGGGAGTCCACACGCACGCATACGTAGCCGGCGGGCACCCACACACTCGGGTCGACGACCTCCCACACGCGGTAGTCCCCGGCCGCGACGTCCTCGGTCGCGTCCGGGTCGAAGGTGTCGGCCAGATCGGCGCCCTGCACGTTGTCGGGCAGGGCGTCGGACAGGGCGAACAGGCGATGGCGGAATCGTTCGACGGCCAGACCCTTGCCGTACACGCCGTGAGTCAGGACCACGGGGTATCGGCCCGGTTCGGCGGGTCGGAACACGTCGGCACGCAACACTGTGCCGTCGCTCATCTCGATAGGCGTGTCCCAGTCGACGGTCATGGCCGGTGCGGTCGTTGCTACAGTCATCGTTTTCCAATCCCTTTTCGGTTTCGATGGTTATCTCGGTCTTTTCCTCAGTTCGTCACCAGCGGTGCAGCGTTGCTGCCTCACGAACGGAGCGGTTTCTTCTTTCGGCGCGGGCCAGCACGGCCGCGGGAAACGTGAGCAGTACGGCGCCGGCGAGAAGCCACCAGCTGGCGTAGCCGAAGGCATCGACGGCATGCTCGTGGCCCGCACCCGTGAGGTGGCTGTTGTAGAGCACCGCCACCACCGCGGTGCCGATCGAGGCGCCGGTGCGTTGCAGGAGGTTCAGCAGCGGTGCCGCATCGGGCAGCTGGTCCGGGTCGACAGCGGCCAACCCAGCCGTCATGGCGGGAATGGTGCTGAGCGCAACTCCGAAGCCCCGGACGAAAAGCACGACGGTGAGCCAGAGGAAGTCTGTGTGCTCGCCGATCAGGGCCAGCGGCACCGTCGCGAGTGCGGTGATCACACCGCCCGCGAGCAACAGGCCACCGGCGCCGTTGCGGTCGGTCAGGCGTCCGGCGAGAGGAAAGCCGAGGGCGGTGCCGATGATCTGGGGACCGATCAACAGGCCGGCTGTGACGAGGCTTTCCCCGCGAGCTTGGACGAAGTACAGCGGCAGGACGACTTGTGCTCCGAAGTTGACCGCCCCGCCGAAGAACATCACTGCTGCCGCCGCGGCGAACACCCGGTCGGCGAACAGACGCAGCCGCAGCAGCGGCTCAGCGCTGCGCAGACTCCGCAGCGTGAACGCAGAAAGCAGCACGATCCCGGCAACGACGTACGCGTCGGCGGAAACCGAACCGGAGCCGATTGCCTGCCCGATGGCGGAGACTCCGTAGGTCAGCAGCGGAATTCCCGCCACCACCAGAACCAGACCAGCGAGGTCAAGGTGCCCCGCGGCTGCTATCTGCACGCGCGGCAGCCACCGAACGCCGGCCAGTAACGCCACGAAACACAGCGGGACGTTGATCCAGAACAACCACGACCAGCTCAGGTGCTCGTCGATCAGGCCGCCCACCGTCGTGCCCAGGGTAGGAGCGACTACGATCGCGATCCCGATAGTGCCCGTGATCCGTCCGAGCCGTCCTTTGCCGGCGACGATCCCGAGGATCGTCTGGCCCGCCGGTACCAACAAGCCGCCGACCAGCCCTTGCAGCACCCGGCCGGCGATCAGCATCGGCAAATTGACCGACAGCGCGCACGCGACCGAGAAGCCGGCGAACAGGGCGAGGCTGCCCAACCACAACCGGGTCGGACCCAGCCGCCGGCCCGCCCAGGCGCTGAACGGGACCCCGGCCGCGAGCGCGAGGAGATAAGCGGTGGACACCCACTGCGTCGCTGATCGGGATGCGTGGAGGTCGCCGCCGATCGACGGAACCGCCGTGGTGGCGATCGTCGAGGACAGCATCGAGGTGAACGCACCCAACACGACAATCGAGGCCAGGCCCCACATCGCCCACGTCACTGGGTCGTTGCCGGTTGCATCGACCGTTTTTGAGCGTTGCCTTGTCGAAGGCATGTCCGTACCTCCATCGCATCGCTTAACACTGATAAGGCCTCCCGCCACCGTGCCTTATCGGTGCTAAAGTGTCAACTGTGGGGAAACGAGGGACAGCCGCAGGAAGCCCGACGACGCCTCTGGACCGTTCCAAGATCGTTCACGTCGCCCTGGACCTACTCGACGAGGTCGGGCTCGACGGACTGTCGACCCGCCTGCTCGCCGCCCGCCTCGGAGTGAAGTCGCCCGCGCTGTACTGGCACTTCAAGAACAAACGAGACCTGGTCGACGCCATGGCAGAGGCGATGATGGACGCAGCCGTGTGGCCAGCGCCGCCTCCGCTGACCGCCGACGTTAAGGACTGGATGGCGAAGCGGGCCCACACGTTCCGTAAAGCTCTGCTGTCCCGCCGCGACGGCGCCCGCGTTCACGCCGGCACCCAGCCCAACAGCCGACAGCTTGCAGCGATCCAGACCCAGATGTTGGCCCTAGTCACATCGGGCATCGCACCGACTCAAGCGGCACGGGCCGCGCTGGCGTTGTCGCGATACACGGTGGGATGGGTCCTTGAGGAGCAGGCCAGTCAAGCGCGTGCAGAGCCGAACCAACGCAGAATCGACTTACGGCCCTTCCCGATTCTTCAAGCGGCCAGCGATGTCTTTGACGGTAGCGAGCCAACCAAGAACTTCGACTACGGTGTGCGAGCAATACTCGCCGGACCGGCCCCTGGGTTAAGCCCGGGCTAAAGCCCGAACTGATCACCGCGGTGCGGGTTCCCGTCGCCGATGAGGAGGCGGCCCGCGATCTGGTCCGGGCCCGGGAGGACGGCCGGTTGGATTTGATGCGGTGGTTCCTGATCGGCGTGGACCTTCCCGTGAAGGTCACCGCAGCCATCACCGCCCGAGCGCAGCAACGATTCACCGCTGCCGGGCTCGACGTCGCGGCGCCGGTCGCGACGATCGATCCCTGGCCGGTGGCGCTGCAACCCACGGGCTGGCAGCCAGCTGCCGACCGCATCGTCATCCGCCCCGAACCCCACACCAGCGACGGGCAACCTCCCGTCACCGGACCCAGCGTGAGTCAAGAACCGCCGTCACCTCGGACACGGCCCAGGGTGCTGGTCACCACCGGCACGATCGCCGACGACGCAGCCACCGTGGCCGCCGTCGTCGACGCGTTGGTCTCCCTCGACGTCGACGTCATCCTGACGGGACGCAACGGCCAGCCGTGGCCACTGGACTTCACCCCCACCCGAGTGCAACAAGTCGGATTCACGCCGTTGGCCCGACTGCTCGACGGGGTCGACGCCGCGGTGGTGGCCGGGGGCGCAGGCACCATGGTCGGGGCCCTGGCCAGAGGAGTGCCGCTGGTGGTCCTCCCGCTGGTCTTCGACCAACAAGTGAACGCGGAGCGAGCTGCCGCTGTAGGAGCCGCCGTCATCGCCCAGAACCCCGCACAGGTGCCGACCGCAGTGCGACAGGTGCTCACCGACCCCTCCGTCACCGAAGCGGCACGCGTCCTGGCCGGGCAGATCGCCACCATGGATCCCCCCGAAAAGGCTTGGCGGCGCCTGGTGCAGCTGAGCCGCATCTGAGCTTCGCCCCACTCACCCGGCCGCCTCAGGGCGCAGGATGATCAGTGGCCGTTCCGGCGACGTCGTAGGCAAGGCGTCCGCCTTTCAGAATCTAGAAACCATGAACAGCAGCTCAGAGATCGACCCGATGTCAACACACCTTCGCTGTCGTGTCGGTGGACCGGATGCATGGGAGTGCGGCATGAGTGTGCCGCTGCGACGAAGTGCAGGGGCAGGAGTCACTCCGGCGTGAGTGGGGTGTGCAGCCGTCTCCTGATCAGTTCGGCGGAGCCATGCCCGCAGAATGGCGGCCATATTGGGTGGATAGGATGCTATCCAGTAGATGTACGAGTCGCGAACGTCATCAATCTGCCGGAATATCGCTTGTCGTCGACGTGACTGCCTGGGCAAGGTTATCGACGTTGATCGGGGGATTTGACAGCAATTCGAACTGGACGGCGCATCTACCAGAAGGTCGGTTCGATGTCGGCTGCCATGAAAAACTGCCCATAGGTGGCCACGAACCTGCCCACCCTGATCGTCTTGGTTGTGCCACGCCCCCTGCCCGGCCGAATCCGCCGGTTGGGGGCCCTCCTGTTGTCCACTTGGCGGTGCTGACGCGCCCGGACGAACCCCAGGAGGGACCGACTATGAAGTCGGTCGAGGAATCGAATCTTAGAAGCGTTCGATCTGACACGCTCACTGCGCGGCGCCGCCGCCCTGGCGGGGTGCTCCCATCACACGGTGGCCCGGTTGGTCGCCGAACGGGACGCCGCGGCGCCCGACCTGCCCGGGTGGCCCGGTCGTTGGTGATCGCCGAGATCCTGCCCAAGATCGAGCAGTGGGTGGAGGATTCCCACGGCAACATCCGCGCCGATGTTGTCTACGACAAGTTGGTGGCGATGGGTTTCACCGGATCACCGCGGACGTCCCGCCGGGCGGTGTCGGAGGCGAAGGCGAACCGTCTGGCCGGCCGGCGGCGGGTGCACCGGCCGTCGGTCACCGAGCCGGGGTTGTGGTTGCAGTACGACTTCGGTGACGGCCCGGTGGTCGACGGAGTGAAGACGGTGCTGTTCTGCGCGTGGCTGGCGTGGTCCCGTTTCCGCATCGTCATCGCGTTGCGGGACCGAACCATCCCGACGGTGTTCGCCGCGTTGGACACCATGTTCGCCGCTGGTTGGCGGCGCACCGACGTATGTGCTGACCGACAACGAGAAGTCTGTCACCATCGAGCATGTCGCCCGCATCCCGGTCCGCAACCAGCAGATCGTGGCGTTCGGTCGGCACTATGGTGTCACCGTCCACACCTGTCAGCCGCGGGAACCGGCGTCCAAGGGTGGGGTGGAGAACGCGGTGAAACTGGCCAAGGCCGACATCGTCCCCACCGACACCAACCTCGCCGAGCAGTACGAGTCGTTCACGGCGTTGCAGGATGCGTGCACCGCGTTCATGGCCAAGGTTAACCACCGGGTCCATTCCACCACCAAAGGGGTCCCCGCCGACATGCTTACCATCGAGGCCCGGCAGCTGCACCCGGTCCCAGAGATGGCGCACACGATCACCTTCGGCGAAACGCGGCAGGTCGCGGTCAACACCCCGATGGTCGCCTACCAGGGCGGGTCGTATTCGGTGCGCACCCGTTGTTGGGTGAAACGGTGTGGGTCCGAACCCACGGCGTCGGCGTCGGCGCCGGCGAACGGGTCATGTTCGTGCAGGTCGGGCCGGCAGGTCCGGTCGAGGTGGCCCGGCACCGCCGCGCCGAGCCGGGCAGCCCCGGTCCCGTATGGTCCGGCCGCCCGCCAATGGGGGGTTTTCAACCGGGGACGGGGTGGCTACTTGAGAGGGCGCTAGGTGAGGACCATCCGCGGCGCTTGCACATCTTGAGGTTCGGGTTCCGGTGTGCCCGGCTCAGTGCGGCTGGCTCGCGGACGGCAGGCGGCTCCTGGGGGTGGCGGGCTTCGCGGCGGTGAGGTGGGCGCGTTCGCCATGGACGCCGACGAGGATGAGCAGTTCGGCGGGGTGATCGGCGGCGCTCCACAGCCAGTGGGGTATTCGGGCGTCGAACTCCGCGGCCTCACCCGGGCCCAAGGTGAGGTCCTGGTCGCCAAGCACGAACCGCACGTGACCGTCGAGCACGTAGAACCACTCGTAACCTTCGTGGGTTTGTAAGGTTTGGCGGCTGGCCCGGCCGGCCGCGGGGTAGATCACTTTGAACGCTTGGATCCCGCCGGGGCGTCGGGTGAGCGGCACGTAGGTGAGGCCGTGTCGACGGACGGGCTTGAGGTGGACCCGGGGGTCGCCGGTGGCGGGGGCGTCGACGAGGTCGTCGAGTGGGACGCCGTGCACGCGGGCCAGGGGCAGCAGTTGCTCCAGGGTGGGACGCATGCGTCCGGTCTCCAGACGAGACAGCGTGCTCGCGCTCAGGCCGGTCTTCCCGGCGAGGTCGGCCAGGGACATCCGCCGTGACCGGCGCAGCTGCCGCAGCCGGGCACCGACTCCGGCCAACACATCGCGGTCACCGCCGCGCTCGTTGGCACCTTTCCTGCCGACAGCGTCGGTCATGCCGGGTGGTCGCGCCGGCGCAGCGCGATGATGTTGTCGGTCACCGTGGCCCGCTGCCCGTCGGGGCCGATCGCCTCCCGGTGGACGGCCTCAAGCCGGACAACGGCCCAACCGTCGGTTGACAAGCCGGGCTCGTCACGGGTCTGGGCCGGGGAGGGGAAGTCGGTGTCGGGGTCGGCCCAGGACCAGGCCGGGACGGAGGCGTGGTCGACGATCAGCAGCAGTCCGCCCGGGCGGACCTTCTCGGCAGCCCGGCGCAGGACGTCTCGGCGGGGCAGGGCGACGGGACTGTGCAGGTACTGCGCCGAGACCAGATCGAAGGTTCCCTCGGGGTAGGACGCGGCGAGGTCGTGCCGGACGGCGCGGACCCGGCCGGACAGTCCGGTCTGCTGGGCCCGCTGGGCCAGTCGGTCGACCGCGGTAGCGGAGACGTCGACGGCGGTGACCTGCCAGCCGCGTTCGGCCAACCAGATGGCGTCACCGCCGTCGCCGCAGCCTAGGTCCAGGACCGACGCCGCAGGCAACGCCGAGACGACGTCGACCAGGACCGGGTTCGGGCCACCCCGGCCGGCGGGCCGGCCCCGGTAGTGGGACTCCCAGAAACCTTCCGCTGTGCTCTGTTGTGTTTCGCGGAACCGGGCGACGGCGAGCTCGGTGTCCTCGGCGAGCAGGTCGACATGGACAGCCGCACCCGCGGCGGCGCCCGCGGCGGCCGCAGTGATCACCTGGGCCATCGGGTCGGTGAGGTTCCCTGCCGCCCACACCCCCGGCGCCGTGGTCGCGCCGGCCGCGCCGGCCGCGAGGTAGGTGCCCATGACCGTGCCGCCGGCGACCAGATCGATCAGGTCCAGCCCAAGATCCTCCAGCAGGTCGGCGCGGGCGCGCAGGACAGGACTGACACTGACGGCCTGTCGGGCCACGACCCTGCCGTCGACGAGCCGCACACCGGTGAGCTGGCCGTCCCTGCGTTCAACGGCGTCGACCCGTGTCTCTTCCACATCGATTCCCAAGGCCGCCAACCGTTCCCGTTCGTCGTCGCTCGGCGCCGGCGCGTCGTGCCAGAACACCACGACGTCGTCGGACAGGGCACGGAACAGGCCGGCCTGGTGCACCGCAGCTGGGCCGGTGGCGATCACCCCGATCGCCTGGTCGCGGACCTCCCAGCCGTGGCAGAACGGACAGTGGATCACATCGCGGCCCCAGCCCTGCGCCAAACCCGGAAGGTTCGGCAGGTCGTCGACCAGACCGGTGGTCAACAACAGGCGCCGCGCCCGCACCACCCGCTCACCACCCGAGGCAGCCGAGGCAGCGAGGGTGACGGCGAACCGGGCCGCACCAGGCCCCGGGTCATCGAGCACCCGTGCCGCCAGCGCCGAACCGTCGTGGACGGCGACGCCGTACGCCAGCACCTCTCCGCGGCCGGTCTCCCGCAGGCTCCCCGGCGCGCCGCCCTCGGCGTAGAGGTAGTTGTGGATTCCGGCGGCCGGGGCGTTGCGAGGCTCCCCCGCATCGATGAGCAGCACCGACCGGCGCGAGCGGGCGGCGATCTTCGCGGCGCTGAGCCCGGCCGCTCCGCCGCCCACCACGACCAGGTCGTAATCCCAGTCGTGGTCCGGGTCATCGCGCGTCGTGGCTGCTGGCGGGTTGGCCATGGTGTCCCTCTCTCATCTAAAAGCCCGCGCTCGACGGCGCGCTGATCCAGTCAACCCTGCTGTGCGCCGGACCAGAAACTCCACAGTTGTTGCAGGATCTGCACAAACACGTGCGCGTGCGGCGGGCGCCCGGCAGCGTGGAGCCGTGACCACAAAGACCCGCCGCCCGGCCCCACGCCGCCGCAAGGACCAACCGCCCCCCAGTATCGGACCGAGCGAGAAGGAGGTGTTACTCGGCTTCCTCGAATACCTGCGCGCCTGCATTACGAGCAAGGTCCGGGACGCACCGGAGCCGGACGTCCGGACCCCGGGAGTTGACTCCGGCACCAACCTGCTTGGCCTGATCAATCACCTCGCCCACGTTGAGCGGTGGGTCTTTCTAGGCGAGGACGCCGCCCGCTGGCCAGCCACCTTCCACGCCGCCGCCGACCACAGCGTCGCCCAGGTCATAGCCGACTACCGCGAAGCGGTCAAACAAGCCAACGAGGTCATCGCTGCCGAAGCCAACCTCGCTGGGACCGCCTGGCGCCCGAAGGCCCGATCGACATCACCATCGCTGCGGTGGGCGCTGACGCACATGATTGAAGAGACCGGGCGCCACGCCGGCCACGCCGACATCCTCCGCGAACTCATCGACGGCCGCACCGGCCGCTGACAAAGCAAGCGCTAGGCTAACGTCCGATAGTCGACTGCTCAAAGGTGCGCGATTCAGCTTCCGTAGATGCGAGGCCGGCGGTAATCACGGAACTTGCTTGCCCAAGATGCTCGATGATGGTGGGAACGGTCCTCGCTGATGCGGCTTCGTATGCCCACCAGGCTCAGTCCAGCAATCATTTGGCCGGTTCCGTCAGCGATCAGGACGGAGATCCCCATTCCTTCAACGTCCACTTGGCCGCGAGTGACAACATGACCGTCGTGGCGCACTTGAGCGAGACGCTGTAAGAAATCGTCGGCTTTGATGATCGTGGATTCTGAGATCCGAGCGAGCGGCTCGATCCGGATGAGTTCGCGAATGGAGTCTTCCGGAAGCCACGCGACGCCCTCCCACCGTCGGCTGGCTCATCGAGTCGTCGGACACCTCCGTCGTCTTCTTCACCTGGGCCGCCCTCGCGATCCTCGGCGCCGCACTGCGGCCCCACTGGCCGCGGCGTCATCGATACTGACCAGTAGGGGCCCTCGTAGGTCGACCTACCCCGCCGCCTGACCAATCGACGGGTGGGGTCCCGGCACCACCACCGGCGTCACCGCACGGGAATCCTCCTGCAGCGGAGCTACTCGCCGACCCCGAAGCCGTCCTTCCTGTTGTTGATCACGGTCTGGACAAACGCCCGCTTGGCATCGGTGTGCGCCTCCCGGTCCTCGCCGCATCGAGCAGCCAGGTCCCTCTTTAGCTTCGCGTAACGTTCGGCGAGAGCAGAGTCCGAGCGAAGAGCGTTGCGGTGTCACTCGCCGGCGGTAAGTGGCAGGTTTTCGCCTCGGAATAGGTGTCGTAGTTGTTCTTCCAAATCGTTTTGCGTAGGTATCTTTTGGCGTAGGTAACTGCAGTGGCCGGGGCTTGCCGCAGGTCAGTGTCCCCACGGCGGTCGAACCGCATCGAACAGGTGATCGGGATCTACGCCATTGAATTCGCACGGGGTGCACCAGTTAATTAAACTGTTATCTCGTAGTGACCGTTTGGTTGTTGTTGTTGGTACGGGTAACTTGGTGGTGTTCGACAGGTGCGAATGGTTGCTCGATCGGTTTTTTGGGGCGTCGGTGCGAGCTGATGTCTACTAACTGACCCTGGACGATGTTGCGGATGGTTTCGGCGGCCAGTTTCGGACGTCGGTGGGGGTCGGTGAGTCCGTTCGCTTCCTGCAGCGTGTCGGTCAGTTGGGTGTAGCAGAAGCCGGCGAGTACCGGGCTTGATTGCAGTGCCTGGAATTGTTCGGTGAGTAGTAGTTCGAGCTCCGCGGCGTTTTGTGCGGTCAGGTATCCCCAGGCAGCTTTCGGGTCGGCGGGGGCGTAGCTGACTCCTCCGAATTCTGACACGATGATCGGCTGTCCGCGATCGGGCGTTTCCAGCAGCCGCATGCGCCGGCCGAGAGGTCCGATACCTGCCATTGTGGCGTCGACGATGCTGCGGTCGGCGTACGAGGCGAGCATTTCCGCGCCGCTGATGCTGTAGTCGTGGATCGTCCAGATGTCGGAGTCCGCATGTTCCCAGCCGTCGTTGCTCACTACGGGACGAGACGGATCCAAGGCTTTAACAAGGTGGTACAGCGCGCGGGCGTGGTCGAGTTGGTCGCTGTGATGGGCGATGTGTTGCACACCCCAGCTTTCGTTCAAAAGTACCCACGTCACGATGCAGGGATGGGAGACGTCGCGCCGAATGATGTCGATCCATTCCCGGGTCATCCGCTCGACCGCGGTGACGGAAAATTCGAAGGCGCTGGGGCTCTCGGCCCAGACGAGGATGCCGAGCCGGTCCGCCCAGTACAGAAAGCGAGGATCCTCCACCTTTTCATGGACTCGAACGGTGTTGAAACCCAGATCCTTGGCCAGTTGAACCTCGGTGCGCAGCGCCAGCCCGTCAGGGGCAGCCAGGTGCGTGTCAGGCCAGTAACCTTGCTCCAGTACCGCCCTGATGTAGTAGGGACGGTCGTTGAGCAGAAAGTGACCGCCGGACAGGTTTGCGCTGCGCAACCCGAAGTAGGACCGAACCTCATCTGCGGTGCCGTCCTGGGTGCACACTTGCACAGTGGCGTCGATCAGTCGCGGATGTTCGGGGGACCAGAGCAACTTTTCGTAGGCTTGGCCGTTGATCTGAGCCGCCAAGGTGATGGCAGTGCTGCTGCGCGGTTCCCTTTGCTGGAACTGGATCTCCGCCAGCGTTGCATCCTGGTATGAGAGCGAAACCTTCACGGTGACTGGTGCGGCCGGCCGGCCGGCCAGCTCGAGACGCATCTGCACCGACCCGGTGGTCAAGTCGGGCAGCCACGCCAGGTCCTCGATCCGGATGGTGGGCACAGTTTCGATCCAGACGGGCTGCCATATGCCGGTGGTCCGGTGGTACCAGATGCCGTGCGGCTCGTTTTGCCAGTCCTGTTTGCCGCGAGGCTGAGCGACGTCATGCGGGTCATCTTCGGCCCGTACCACCAAGGCGGCCCCCTCGGTGGAATCGAGCTGGTCGGTGATGTCGAAGGTGAAGGGTGTACTGCCCCCTTCGTGGCGACCCAGGTAGTGACCGCCCAGCCAGACGTCGGCGCGGTAGTCGACGGCCCCGAAATGCAGCAGGAACCGGCTGTCACCGGCGTCCCGGTTTTGCTCTGGCAACAAGTCGCGTATGAGTGGGCGGCGGTACCAGACCACCGGATGAAATCCGGTGTCTCCGATGCCGGACGAGGACGATTCCGGTGGATATGGCACCTTGATGGTTTTGTCGAATGCTCCCGAGGGGCCGTACCACCGGGCAGTGAGGCCTTCGTCGCCATCGTCGTACGCGAACTCCCAGATTCCGCTCAGGTCTGTCCAACTTCGCCGAACCAGTTGCGGGCGCGGATAGCCCTGCTCGAGCAACGTGGCAGCCCAGTTGGAGTCGTCGGTCCGCAGATCAGGGGGGGTCATGCCGTCACGATGCCCGATCAGTAACGGAAATGCAACGTAGCAAAGAAAACTCTTGACAGAACATCCTGTCGACGGCACACTCCTATCGTATCGATTGCTGCGTAGCAAAGGAGTGTCAATGTCGACAGCTGAACTGGCTGGCATGCCGATTCACACCACCGCACCGCCGGCTCCGGCTCCCAGGATGCGGCGCAACCGTCGCCGAGCCACCGTCAGCGGTCTGCTGTTCCTGGCACCGTTTCTGCTCGTATACGGGATGTTCCTGCTGTATCCGGTGGTTCAGGCGTTGTACATGAGCGGATTCAATTGGGATCTGCTGAGCCCGCTGCACAAGTTCATCGGAACCGCGAACTACAGCCGCATGCTGTGGGGCACCGGCATGTCATGGACGCTGGATAACGAGTGGGCGGTGCGGCTGGTCATCCTCGGCGGCGGCGCAGCGTGGGCGTACCACTCGTGGAAACGAAAGGGCTCACCGAAGGCCGCGGTCGCGATCGCCGCCCTCGCGTTGGTCTTTTTCGTTCTGCTCGGGTTCGCCCCGTCGCAGGACGGATCGTGGAACGACGCTGACTTCTGGGTCTCGCTTCGCAACACGCTCATGTTCACCCTGTTCACCACTCCCATCCTGATCGCGCTGGGATTGGGACTGGCGCTGCTGCTGCACAACCAGCGCAAGGCACGAGGCGTGTATCGGGCGGTGTTCTTCCTTCCCTTCGTGCTGCCGATCTCGGCGGTGACGCTGATCTGGAGCTACCTGCTCAACCCCGACCGAGGACTGATCGCCGGGTTCCTTGGCTGGTTCGGCATCCACGGCATCCCTTTCCTGTCCGACCCGCACCTGGCCATGCCGTCGATCATTGCCACCACGGTGTGGTGGAGCGTCGGGTTCAACCTGGTGCTGTTCCTGGCCGGGCTTCAGGACATCGAACCCAACCTGTACGAAGCGGCCGGCCTGGACGGGGCAAGTCCGTGGCAACGCTTCCGGCACATCACCTGGCCGGGGCTGCGGCATGTGACGGTGCTGGTCACCATCACCCAACTGATCGCGTCTTTCCAGATTTTCGGGCAGGTGTTCATCATGACCAAGGGCGGGCCGGGAACGTCCACCGAGGTGGCGATTCAACACATCTACGAAACCGGATTCAAAAACTATCAGCTCGGCTACGCCGCCACCTTGTCCGTCTTCCTGTTCGTCGTCATGGCAGCGGTTTCGGCGATCCAGTTCCGACTCACCACCAAGGACGCCTGATGAGCACCCCCGCACACCTGACAACCGCCGATCCCGCTTCACGGGCAAACCTGCAGCGCTCGCCCGGCCCGGCCAAGAATGCGCCCTCGGGCAAGGCGCGCCGCGGCTCTGTCCGTTATCACGTCCTGATGATCGCGGCAGCATTCACCTGGTTCATCCCGATCCTGTGGATGCTTTCCATGGCGTTGACTCCGAACGATGTGCTGCAGCAGGGCTCGACCGGGCTGTTCCCCACCCACTTCACGGTGGCGAACTTCACCGGCGTCTTCCACAACGGGGATCTGGGTCGTTGGTTCGTCAACAGCTTCGTGGTCACCGTGCTCACGACGATCATCACCGTGCTGTTCTCGGCTATGGCCGGCTACGCCTTCGCCAAGATCGACTTCCCCGGACGTAAGGCACTTTTCATTGCCACCTTGGCCGGTCTGATGGTGCCCAAGGAAGCGATGTTCATCCCGCTGTTCTTGATGATCTCCGGAGCACATCTGCAGAACAGCTACCCGGCGTTGATCCTGCCGCGCTTGGCAGCGCCCCTCGGCGTGTTCATCATGACACAATTCTTCTCCAAGGTGCCCGCCGAGGTGGAAGAGGCAGCCCGGGTGGACGGCGCCGGACCGTGGCGCATCTTCTACACCATCATGCTGCCGTTGGCCCGTCCTGCAATGGCGTCCCTGGCAATTTTCACCTTCGTGCTGACGTGGAACGACTACCTGTGGCCGTTGGTGGCCTCGACCAAGGTCGCCTGGTTCACCGTGACCACCGGTCTGGCGTCGCTGCAGTCGAACTTCGCGGCAACCACCAACCTGGGCGACCTGATGGCTCGAGGATTGGTCGGCAGCCTGCCGCTGATTGTGGTGTTCCTGATCTTCCAACGTCAGCTGATCCGCGGAATCACCCTCGGCAGCGGCGAAAAGTAGGCGCCTTCGCTCAACACATCTGCCTGTTCCTTCATGCGTTCCCGCCATACCCCAACCCCAAGGAGAGATCCGTGCGTTCCCAACAACGAAAGCTCGGCCGCATTGTCGCCTGTGTCGGCGTAGCCGCCACCCTGGTTTTAAGCGGTTGCGCCGGCGCGAGCAGCAGCAGCGCCCCAGCAGCCGGCGGCAGCGGTGATTCCGGTGCCAGCTCTGTCGCCGACTCCGTCGCCAAAGTCACCGACGACCAGCTCAAGGGAACCACCCTTCAGCTGGCCCGGTTCTTCGGCGACTGCACCGCCGACGTCGGCAGCAGCACCGACCTCAAAAAGGCCGTCGGAGAATGCCCCACGATCCAGACGCTGACCAACAAGTTCAACGCCGAGAACAAGTGGGGCATCAAGGTCACCCGCCTCGGAGGGGCGGCGTGGGACTCCTACTACGACGCGCTGAACGCCGCCTTCGCCGGCGGAACGCCGCCAGATGTGGCGATCATGCACGGGTCCAGTCTGGTCGACTACGCCAAGCGCAACCTGCTGCTTCCCTTGGACAAGCTGCTGCCGGTCACCAAGACGGACATCACCGACGCCGTCCCTTCCGCTCAGGCTGCCATCAAGTACAACGACGTCACCTACGCGGTTCCGTTCGACGTCCACGCCGCGCTGGCGCACGTGAACGTCGACCTGTTCAAAAAGGCCGGCCTGGTCAACGCCGACGGCACCCCCAAGCTGCCGAAGTCAGCCGCCGAAATGCTCGCCGACGCCAAGATCATGAAGCAGAAGACCGGCAAGAACTACCTCGCGGTGCCCCGCTCGGGTGACAACCTCGGATCGCACCTTGTCAACAGCCTGATCATGCAGCAGGGCAGCTCGGTGCTCAGCTCCGACCTGACCAAGGGCAACCTGGACACCCCGGAGGCGAAAACCGCCGTCGAGTTCGAAAACTCCATGGTCAACGGCGGCTTCATGGACGGAAAGCAGACCTACGACGCCGCCGGCGCAGCTTTCCTCAAGGGCAATGTCGCCATGCTGTTCAACGGCACCTGGGTGGTCGACCAGTACAACAAGGACGCCAAGTTCAAGTACGAGGCCACCAACTTCCCGACCCTGTACAAGACCCCCGCGGTGTGGGCTGACAACCACACCTGGACCATCCCGGTGCAGCCCAAGGCCGACCCGGTCAAATACCGTGCGGCGCTGGAGTTCATCAACTTCCTCTACACCAACGACGCAGCATGGGCCCTTGGCACCGGCCACATCTCCGCCCGCACCTCGGTGCTCAAAAGCGCGGAATACGCCGCGGCGCCTCAGCGGAAGAACTACGCCCAAACCGGTCTGACGATTGCGCATCCGGTGCCGCACATCGCCAACTGGCCCGCCATCCAAAAGATCCTGACGCAGTCCGTCGAGGCCAACTGGTTCCAGAACGTGCCGGTCGACAAGGCCCTCAAGGACGGCAGCAACAACATCACCACCGCCTTGAAGCAGTAGCCAACAACTCCCAAGACAGGGCGTGGCCAAACGGAAGTTCGCTTCCACCGGCCACGCCCTGTCGTGCAGTAGGAGATGATGGACGCACAACAATCATCACCGCACCGCTGTTGGACGCAACATTCAAAGGGCACAAGCGAAGTTTCACCGGCACCGCAGGCGCGCGAAGGAGGACGGCACCGATGAGCGCCAACATGCGGGACGTCGCCAAACTCGCCGACGTCTCCCAACGGACGGTCTCCAACGTCGTTAACGGTTACATCCACGTCCGACCCGAAACCCGCGAACGAGTCCAAAGGGCCATCACAGCCCTCCGGTACCGACCGAACGTCTCCGCGCAGAAGCTGCGCCAGGGCCGCACCGGAATGCTCGCCCTGGCCGTCCCAGAAATCGCAGTGCCGTACTTCGCCGAACTCGCCAACCACGTGCAACGCCGCGCCGCCGAACGTGGAGTCACCCTCCTGATCGATCAAACCGGGGGAGTGCGGGAACGGGAACTGCTGGTATTGGACGGATACCGGTCCAACATCATCGACGGCCTCATCCTGAGCCCCCTGGCAGTCACACCCACGGACCTGACCGACCGCGGTCTGGACTTCCCCACCGTGTTGCTCGGCGAAAGCGTGAACACCGGCGGCTTCATCCACATCTCCATCGACAACGTGGCCGCAGCCCGAGACGCCACCGAGCACCTGCTCAAGCTGGGTCGTCGCCGGATCGCCGCGATCGGATCGATGCCAGAACAAGACATCGTAGGTCCGGCGGCGCGGCGACTCCGCGGATACAGCGATGCGATCTCCGCCGCCGGCCTGCCCCTGGACCCCGAGCTGATCCTTCCCGCCGCCACCTGGACCAGAGCCAACGGTTACCGCATCGCCGCCGACATCATCACCAAAGGCACTGCAGTAGATGCGATGTTCTGCTTCAACGACCTCCTCGCCGTGGGCGTCATGAAAGCACTCGAGCAGCACGGCGTCCCAGTGCCCCAAGACGTCGCCGTCATCGGATGGGACGACCTCGAAGAGTGCTCCTACGCCACACCGACGTTGACCAGCGTCTCCCCCGACAAAATCGGAATCGCACGCCTTGCCGTCGATCACCTCCTCGACCGCATCGCGGGCCGACCACTTGAAGACACCGAGATTCCCGCCGGCTTCTCGATCACTGCCCGTGAAAGCACCGCCCGCGCTGGCTGAAAAGGTTGCCCGCTGACCGTAGGAGATCGACGGCGTCAACTGCGCCACCACGCCGTGTTCACCGATTCACCACTGCCGACCTGGCCGCAGAAGCCGATCGCCGTCACGCGATCATCCAACAGGTTCATCGGCCACCTCAAAAGAGAACCGACGGCGCACCTGCCGCCGACAAATTCATGGCGAACTCCGGCTGGCTCGTCTTGGCGGCGGTGGCGTTCAACCTGACCGAGCGGTCGGCCAACTCGCCGGCGGCCGACACCGCAAAGCAGTGACCGCCACCGTCCGCTCGCAGCTGACCAACGTGCCACTAATCGGCAACTAGGCCGCGCCGAGCTTTGGACGACGGGCAGGCGATCATGCGGAATTCTGACGACGTTCCTCCTGGACCCGGTGCGGCACCCGGAGCAGCCGGACCGAGGTGACCAGCCCCAACCCGCCGACCACG
>JAABUM010001867.1_pt1 | contig 30024 bp, 38 predicted proteins | sample 5559161 | NCBI WGS metagenome assembly JAABUM01 (sample SAMN10711868, study PRJNA513369) | rock metagenome | isolation source: Antarctica rocks | place: Antarctica: Victoria Land, Siegfried Peak nord
CTTGGCAGGTGAACTCGTAGGGTGTGAGGCCGCGCAGCGCCTTGAGGCGACGGGCATGGTTATAAGCATCCAGGAAGAGCTGGACGTGCCCGCGCAGGTCGTCATGGCTGGCGTAGTGGTAGCGGTGGCTCTGCTAGCGAATTGCGGCCCAGAGTGCTGACGGATTTTGGCCCACCTGCCGTCCCTCAACCTACGGTCGCCCTGGTTCTGCCGGGGGGCTTGGAGTGGATTGGAAGGCCAGAGTGGAATTGTTCGAGCAGCTCCGTCAGGAGCACGAGTTCGGTGTGGGCACGGTCGCCGGGGTGGCGGCCAAGTTCGGCGTGCACCGTCGGATGGTACGCCAGGCGATCGCGGGGGCGATCCCGCCGCCGCGTCGCTATCCGGTGCGCGCCAGGCCAAAGCTGGATGCGGTTGCCTGCTTCATCGACCGGGTGCTGGATGACGACCGCCGTGCCCCGCGCAAGCAGCGGCACACGGCGCGGCGGCTGTATCGCCGGATCCTGACCGAGTTCCCCGACACCGCCGTCGCGGAGTCGACGGTGCGCAACTTTGTCAGGGCCCGCAGGCGTGCGCTGGGGCTGGCGGCGCGCGAGACATTCGTGCCGCAGAGCTACGCCCTGGGCCAGGAGGCCCAGGTGGACTGGTACGAGGCCTGGGCCGACCTCGGTGGCGAGCGGACCAGGATCCAGGTGTTCGTGATGCGCTCGATGGGCAGCGGGGCGGCGTTCCACCACGCCTACCTGCATGCGACGCAGCAGGCGTTCCTGGACGCGCACGAGCGGGCGTTCGACTACTTCGGCGGCGTGTTCCGGCTGCTGCGCTACGACAACCTGGCGAGCGCGGTGCGCAAGATCCTGCGCGGCTATCGCCGGGAGGAGACGGTCCGGTTCGTGGCGTTCCGCTCGCACTGGCGGTTTGCCGCGGAGTTCTGCACGCCCGGCGAGGGTCACGAGAAAGGCGGCGTCGAGGGCGAGGGCGGCTACTTCCGGCGCAACCACCTCGTCCCGGTGCCCGAGGCCGCCGACCTGGAAGCGCTGAACACCCTGATGCTGGCGTGGTGCCGCGCCGACGAGGCGCGCGTGCTGGACGGCCGCACTGAGCCGGTGGGCGTGGCCCTGGTGGCCGAGCGCGGGCACCTGCTGCCCTGCGCCGCGGAGCAGTTCGACCTGGCCGACGTGACGTTTCCGCTCGTGGACAAGCAGGGCTGCGTCGTGGTCGGAACCAACGCCTACTCGGTGCCGCTGCAGGCGGGCACGCGGGCCGAGGCCCGTGTCCACCCCTCGCATGTCGAGGTCTGGCACGCGGGCGGCCGAGTGGCGCGCCATGAACGCTGCCACGGTCGACGCCAGCAGGTGCTGGACCTCGACCACTACCTCGACGTGCTGAGCCACAAGCCGGGCGCGCTTGCCGGGTCCAGGCCGCTGGAGCAGTGGCGCCAGGCCGGGCGCTGGCCTGCCTGCTACGACGAGCTCTGGGACCGGCTGCGGGCCCGGCACGGCAGGCAGAACGGCACCCGGGCCATGGTGGCGGTCGTGGCGCTCGGGCGGGAGTTCGGCCATGAGCGGCTGCAGGCGGCGATCGCCTCGGCGGTGTCGCTGGGCGCGTGCGACGTGGCGGCGGTGCGCTACCTGCTGAGCGAGGCGGGACTGCACAAGGCCAGGCCCGATCCCGTCGATGTCGGGGCCCTGGCCCGCTACGACCGGCCGATGCCGACGGTGGCCGAGTATGACGTGCTGCTCCTGTCCGCCCCGTGTGCGGGAACCGCGTGATGAGCGACCTGCAGGACCAGGCGGTCCGCCAGCACTGCAAGGCGCTGCGCATGCCGACGATCGGCGGCCAGTTCGCACGCCTGGCCGAGGCCGCCACCCGGGAAGGCCAGTCCCATGTCGGCTACCTCGAGGCGCTGCTGGCGGCCGAGATGGAGGAGCGGGACAGCCGGGCGATCGCGCGGCTGCTGCACGAGGCGCGCCTGCCGCGGATGAAGACGCTCGATGCGTTCGAGTTCGACCGGTCCGGCGTGTCGGCGGCCCAGCTGCGCACGCTGGCCGAGGGCGAGTACGTGGCCAGGGCCGAGCCGGTCCTGCTGGTGGGCGAGGCTGGCACCGGCAAGACCCATCTCGCGACCGGGCTGTGCGTCGCCGCCTGCCGCCAGCGCCGCCGCGTCCGGTTCACCACGGCGACCGGGCTGATCAACGAGCTGGCGGAGGCGGCCCATGCCAATCAGCTCAGCCGCGCGCTCGGCCGGTGGGAACGGCTCGACCTGATCTGCATCGACGAGCTGGGCTACGTGCCGCTGGCCGAGACGGCGTGCGAGCTGATGTTCCAGGTGATCGCCGACCGGGCGGAGAAGGCGGCGGTGATCGTGACCACCAACCTGCCGTTCTCGGAATGGTCGCAGGTCATCCCAAACCCGCGGCTGTGCAAGGCGCTGATCGACCGGCTCACGGACCGTGCGCACATCGTCACCACCGGCACGGACTCCTACCGGTTCCGCCGCACCACGGCCCAGCGCAAGGCGGGCAAGGCATGACGGAGAGGACACAGCAGCGACGCTCACAGGCTGGCCAGGCCTAGACCTGGACCTGGACAGCCTACCGCCTACCGGCAGGTGGGCCAGAATTCGCCAGCACAGCTGGGCCAAAATTCATTGTCAAAGCCACGGAGTTCGTGGCCACGGCGGTCAAGGAGTGGATCACCACGCTCGGTGCCAAACCGGCCTACATCGAGCCGGGCAGCCCGTGGGAGAACGGCTATGTGGAGAGCTTCAACGGCAAGTTCCGCGACGAGCTGCTGGCGTGCGAGGCGTTCAACACGCTGGCCGAGGCCAAGGTCCTGATCGAACAATGGCGTGTGCACTACAACACCGTGCGGCCACACAGCTCGCTGGGCTACCGACCGCCAGCACCCGAGGTCGTCCTGTCGAGGACGCCAATGCCCGCAGGCCCATCAGGTCCGGCGGGATCAGCCCCGGCCCTTGGCATCATGCTGAACTAAGATTTCACCCGGATCACTCGATGGGGGCTGGTCAGCGGTGGTCAGGCGCTCGATCCACATCCCACCGATCTCCGACTGGTTTTTTTCTGCACCCCGCCAAAGGGTGCAATGGTCCGCCACTTTTTCTGTGGGTCCTTTTGTGGGTCCGATTGAGGGACGAATCGGGGGTCGAAAGAGGGTCTGATTGAGGGGTCAATTGAGGGACAAACAGGGGTCGGCGTGTGGCGGGCGGTGCGCCCTGGTGGCGCGACGCGGCTGCCGCCTTTCCCCCGCCGCCGAGCGCCGGTTCGCCTGCCGAATTTTTGCATAACATGAATTATGCGGCGGAGATGGAAGTTGTCGGGAAGTCCTGGTAAAGTCCCCAGCAGGGCCGTGTGCCAAGAGGCAGCATAGGGCGCGCGAGGACTTGGCGCCAGAGGCCGTCCGAGGGCAGGAGGGAGAAGGAATTACTTGGCGCCAGAGGCTCCATTCCCTGCTTGAAGCAACTGCAAATCCACATACGCACCCGGACCCGCAGGGCGGCTCGACCTCGCCTCCGCAGTAGTCCAGACACGGATCAGAATTGACATGCGTCACGTGACGCATTACATCAGCCTCATGATCGCGTCGTTCAAGAGCAAGGCTTTGTCAGCGTTCTGGGAAAAGGGGAAGTCAGCAAAGCTGGACGCCCGGATGCTCCGCAAGATCGCTGACCGGCTCATCTCCCTCGACGAAGCGACCAAGCCGGATGACATGGATGTCGATGGGTATGACTTTCACGGTCTCAAAGGAGATCGCGCGGGAACCTACACGGTTCACGTCAACGGGCCGTGGTGCATTACATTCCAGTGGGAGGCCGCAGATGCCGTCAGAGTTGACCTTGAGCAATACCATTGAGGGCGACAGCGTGCCGGAAGGCATTCCGGTCAAGCGCCGCATCCCGGCTTTCGAGCCACCGCACCCGGGCGAGTTGCTCGGCGAGGAGGTGATCCCTGCAACCGGGCTGACCGTCACCGCATTTGCCGAACGCCTCGGCATCTCGCGCCAGACGCTGCACGGCATCATCAGCAAGCGGTATGGCGTGACCGCCACCATGGCGCTGCGTCTGACCGCACTTGTCGGCGGATCGCCGAAGATGTGGCTTGGCAAGCAGCAGGCTTATGACCTGTGGCACGCACAGCAGGACACGGCGGGCGATGTCGCCAAGATCGAGCGTGTGCGTGTGATGGCCGACAGAGAACACGTGGCGTCCGCCCTGACCTAGCCAGGGCATCTCGCTCGTACAGGCCGTCCGGCATGATCGCTCCTACCGAGTTCCGGGCCGCGGGGGACCGTCCCGCAAGGCCGCCAAGACGTGCCAGGCGCCCGGCCGGGCCGTCCACGTTCGAGAAAGCTCGCTAGGCCGTCGGCCGCCAGGATCAGCGCTTCCACCAGCCGCGCCGCCGCGGCCGGGGTGCGCTCGGCCAGGTAGCGGAAGATCCGGCGCCGGTCGTCGCGGGCCGCCGCCCGCCAAGCCACCCTCATGCCGCCGGCAGAGCCTCCAGGCGCTGCCGCAGCTTCTCCAGGTCGCGCAGCATCTCCGCCCGCACCTCCTCGTGCGGGATGTCAGGCCGCGGATCGGCCAGAACCTCCGCCACCGCAGCGACCAGCGCCCGGCGTTCGGTGTTCGGCCTCGTCCAGGGCCTCGGCGGACAAGGGAGCATGGGCTTCGCTCATCGGTTAGCCAGATCGGCAATCCGCTGCCGTGCCCGGCCCGCATCCCGAAGCAACTGCTCGCGCACGACCTGATGAGGAATGCCCGGCCGCGGATCGGCGCGGGCCTCGGCAACCGCGGCCTCAAGGGCGAGGCGCTCGGCCTCGTCGCTCTCGATAGGCACGCTGGCCTGCCCGCTCATGTGCCAGCCCCTCCCTGCATCAACCGCAGCATGGGCGGCGTGACCTCGGCAGCCTCGGCCTTGCGGATGTCCAGGCTGCCGTTCCAGGCAACGTGCGGGTTGACGAAGTAGACCGCCACCCCGCGTCCCTGCATCCCCTCCACCCTGCGACGCTCGCGGCGGATGACGCCCATGCGCTCCAGGGTGCCCATGACGGTGCTAACATTCTGAAGCGCGCAGCCAATCCGCTCGGCGAGCTGATCGCGGGTCAGCATCACCTCACCCGTGTCCTGTTGCAGGTTGAGCAGCACCAGGTCGAAGGCGTGACGGACATGGTTGGGGCGGTCATCGGGGGGAAGCGCCCGGATGGCGTCCCAGATGGCGGCCGTCTGTGCGCGGCTCAACATGGTGAAGCCTCCGGGCCAAAGCCCTTCCTCGGTGTCGGGGCGCGCGTGGCGGTGCAGCGCGTGGGTAGCCCGAGAGATCGCGATGCGAGCGTGCATCGGCAACTGGTCAAGAGTCTCGGGCGACAGAAGGGAAAGCTGCTCCGCGACGGCGGCTGAGGCCTCGCGCTCAGTTCGCTGCCGCTGCGTCGCCAAGCGCACAACCTGAGCCATTGGGCCTCCTGTGGGTAACCCGTTTTTACGTCTCGGATTCCGAGATCAATTAGTCTCGGATTCCGAGACTTAAAACAAGCACTTTCTCCCGGATTTTCGCCAGATTCGAGGAGCCCTAAGAAAGATTAAGAATCTCTTTCCCCTATAGGTCCCCTTTCATTCGGTGGAAAACCGCGGTTCCGAGCCCGAAAACTGACCCATGAAGCGAGCCGAGTAGGCGGAAGGAAAGGAAGCGGCTTGACGGGAGGGAGAGGGTAGCACCGCCTGAGACTCGGGCCGACTGCCGGTGTGGTTCGATCGCGAATCCCCCAGAGCTACTGCGTCCCCTGCTCCACGGATGGACGGGCTTGAGCAAAGTCGTGAACCGCCCAGCGCCATCTAGTGACGGCGGACCCAAGCAGCGCCCCAACGATCACCGTCAGCTTGACGGCCCTCAGGACGCGCTTCTGCGCCGCTTCGCTCATGCTTGGCTCCTCCCGGTCATTCCTTCTCCCTCCTGCCCTCTGCGAGCTTCTGTGGACGTTTGTGAGGGTGGTCCGGAGACACACTATGAGGTGTGTCTCCGGGGTGGGCGTGGTCCCCCGGTCACTGGTGCCGGTCGATTCACCTGGGACCGACCCCGCCAAAGGACCGACATGCACCTCCCCCATAAGAAACTACCCGAGAGCTGCGGGACCCAGCTTCAAGGCAACCTCAGAGCTTCCCCCTCTCCTCACCAGCCCTGGACGGACCGCATCTCGCAGTACCAAGTGCCGGCGGAGTTGCGCAGGGCCGTCTTCATGCAGCGCTGCAACGCACCGGTATCATTGCGCCACTCATAGGCGTGCAGCCCGAAGCCCCCGAAGAACAGGCCCACAGCCAGGCTCGCCACCAGCCCAACCGAGCCCCAGAAGTGTACCCGGTCATAGCGCCTCTGCCGGAGTATCAGTGCCCCGCCCAGTTTGGTCGACACCTGCTCCGTCAGGTCAGAGACCGTGCGGCTCACCAGCGTCTCTTGCTGGATCTGCATGTGCTGCGACGCAATCTGCGTCCTCTTGTTGTGCTCCTCCGCCACCCTCAGTGTGGCCTGAAGCGTGACGGCCTGGTTGCCCGAGACCTCCTTGGCGTCGCTCAGCACCGCGTCCAGGCGGGCGCGGTGCTCATCCGTCAAATCCGCCATGACGTTCATCGCAGTCGCCTGCGATTTGACCCACACCCATAACGGGTCACCGGCGACGATGCCTTCCTTCCTCGCCGCCTCGTACAATTCGAGAGAGGCGCTGCGAAGGGCGTCCGTAGCGACGGTCATGGCAGCCACTCCGCCACGCCGGTTTCGATGAAGTCCTGCTCGAGGCGCTTCAGCCAGGTCTTCACCATGAACTGCCGGGTAGGGGACATCGGCATCCCGCCTTTGCCCGGCTTGTTGGCGGCAGCGTCGTAGAAGCCCAGCCCCTCCTCGCGCATCGCAGCCAGGCACGGCAAGCGTGGTATGTAGATGATCTTCGTCCCGCCTGCCGCCATCTCCTTCAGCTCGGGCCGGCGGAAGAGGGCCGCGAAGGCTTCCGCTGCCGTCTGCCCGACACGCATCAGGCTCTCGTTCAGGAACAGGATCGACTGCGGCGAACGGAAATACCTCGCCTTGTGGATGGCGACGATGTGGTCGAAGTCGTCCTTCTCCGGGCCGCAGAAGTACATCGGCAGGAGCCTGATGCCGGCTTCCTCGCAGAACGTCGCCATGGGCAAGTCATGCCCGTTGTCGGCCAGCGCCTGGTTGCCGCCGCCGATGTCCAGGACCATCGACGTCCGTGTCATGGCCACCTGGTCGACCCGTTCGTTGATCCACTCCTTCACATGGGACAGGTCGTCGGACTTCGGCTGGCTCGCCGCTCCTGACGTGCCCGGCGGGTAGAGCGCGGACAGGGTGGGGTTGAGGCGGTCGCCATCGGCGACGAGAACCGCCCGGTTCGCTCTGCGGCCTCGCTGGATAAGCAGATCGCAGATCGTGCTGCCGCCCAGGCGGCCACGACCAAGCCGTGACGCAATGACCGGGTCACGTGTCTGGCTTGCCTGCGGCTCAGGTGTGGGTTGGTTGTCTTCAGGCTTCGGAGGGATCGCGTTCATCGTGGTCCTCAGTAAATGGGATCGCCGTTTGCATTCAGGCCGCTACGAAGGTTCGACTTCTCGATCGCAGCCTCGATGGAACCAGGCTCAGGTCGGCTGCTGTCCTGGGGTGCCTCCGCTGTCGGAGGCGACGCCGGCTGCTGCTGGAGCGGCACGGCGGGCAGGGCAGCCGGTCGGCTGCCCTGATGCTCACCCCCTGCCAGGGGTGGCGCATTCGATTGTTCGAAGGCTGCCGGAAGCCACCCGGCCGGCGCTTTGATGCGCTGGGCCTTCGCTGGGGGTCGGCTGCCAGTCCGCCACGCCATGTCCGCGGCAGACTTCTCGGCGGCTACGTCGCGGCAGACTGTTGCCCAGACACGCCGGACCGTTCGGTTGGTGAGCCGGGCGCCAAACCGGCCGGTGATGCCATGGACGCTGATGTCGCGCGCGACGGTGACCCAGGACGGCCTGTTGGCCTCCAGCTCGACCGACAGCGTGTCGTGGCGAGCTCGGAGCCAGCGGTAGAGGTCGGTGCAGTTCCCATGGGGGCGTGACCGCATTCCCCTGACGACCTGCGCGAGTGCTTCATCTGCCATGAAGGGAGCCTGGCGCGACCGGACGCGAATAGAGCGTCGCCTTATCGAGCCAGGGGCAAGAAACTGAAGCCGGCTGACGCTGGAGATCGGCCAGGAGGCGTCTACGGGCCAGTCGGAGGCCGGTCAGAAGCCACTCCGGAGCCGGTCACAAGCCACTCAGGAGCCAGTCGGAGGCCAGTGAATCAAGCCAGGTTGGGTGCATACACCATTGCATCTGTACGATGCGCTTAGTGGCCTCGCGGCCGGCGGTTGCTCATCCCCGTGTGGCGAGATACCGCTTGCCCTGGCCAACCGCTGGGCAGGCGCTCCCATGTCGTCGAGCACGCGTTGGTCGTTCGGCCGCGGCACACACCTCCCTGGAAGTGCCGCGGCCGAGCATCTTGGCCCAGCTTCCGGCCTGGACGAGGCGCTTGGCTCAGATTGGGTTGGCTTCACCAGCAGGGTCGGCAGCCGCCTGCGGGGTGTCGCGGGGTTCGCGCTGTCGGCGGTAGCCTGAACCCGGAGGAGGACGGGTTTGACCTGAACTGCGCCTTGCGGCACGGCGAGGTGGTCTACCTGCGTTCGGACTCGACCGACCCGGAGCTGGTGATCCCGCTGAAGGCGGTTGCCCGAGGGGTGGCGATGTATTTCGAGCCCGGCTGGATCGTACGGACCATCCGCACCATCCCCGTGCGCACCACCCAGGCGCACAACTTCGCCAGGGATGAGCGGTCTACAATGGGCAGCTCCTACCATGACATGGCATGGTAGGAGCCATGCCATGTCATGGTAGGATCAGACGCGAGAGCCATGACATGACATGGCTTTTGCCATTACAAGGCATGGCTAGGAGTGTCATGTCATGGCTAAGAACAGCACCGAAGGCAATAAGGCCAGAGCTGCCCGCTATCGGGCTGCGCTGGCTGCACGTGGCATCCATCCCGTGCAGCTCCTCGCGCCAGAGGCTTCGCACGCGCTGCTGAAGCAGGCTGTAGGGCTGATGACCCGCGAACAGGACCCGCTGGAGCCGCGGCAGGCGCTACGGCAAGCCAGTGGAGCCAACGACCCAGGGGAGGCAGAGCCCTTTGTGGATGCCGGGGCACAGGACCTAGCTGCCGAGATCGAGGCGGTCAGGGGGGAGCTGGTCGCGGCCCAGGAAGTGGAGCGGCTGACCGAGCGGAGGGCCTTGGCGGAGGCCGAGGCAGCGAGGGTGGAAGCGAGGCGAGCGGAGGTCGCTGAAGGCGAAGCGATCCTGGCAAGGGCACGGGAGGCGGCGGCGATCGTGCGGGCAGATGGGGCGGAGCGGAAGCAGGAGGTGGCCGAGGCTATGGCAGCGCAGGCGAGGGTGGAGGCTGACCGGTTCCAGAAGGTGCCAGGATTGAGAGGACGGGTTGTGAAATGGCTAGCTTGGTAGATCCAACCGGGGACACCTGAGCTGCTGGCTGCCCTCGACCCCACGAACGGGCGAGGTGGTGTCCGCCCACGGCTCGGCCAGAGAGCGCAGGCCGGTGCCTGCCTCCTTTTTGACGGACACTCCTGGCTCTGGCTGCCGGTCAACGTGCTGCGATTTCACATGGCCAATCTGCACAGCTTCGCTGTCACTAGGCCCATAACGAGGAGACAGGCGTGCAGCACCACCACATTGCCGCTAACGGCATCACCCTTCATGTGGTTGAGTTCGGCACCGGGCCGGCTGTGCTGTTCTGCCACGGCTTTCCGGACACGTGGCGCGGCTGGCGACGGCAGATGGAGGCGGTGGCCGCCGCGGGCTATCGCGCGGTGGCACTCGACATGCGCGGCTATGGCGAGAGTTCGGCACCTGGCGACGCGGCGCTCTACACCCCTTTCTACACGGTCGGCGACCTGATCGGAGTGCTCGATGCGCTCGGGGCCGCTACGGCCACGATCGTCGGCCACGATTTCGGGGCGACCGTCGCCTGGCACGCCGCGATGATGCGGCCGGATCGTTTCACGGCCGTGTTCTGCTTGAGCGTGCCGTTCGTGTCGCCGGGCGGCTCAAGCTTCCTCCAGCAGCTTCGTGAGGCTGGCCGGGACGACTTCTACATGTTCAGGCAGATGTGCCCGGAGGCCGAAGCGGAATGGGCGGATGCCGCAACGACGATCCCGGGCATGTACTACTGGACATCGGGATCGGCGCCGGCCGACCAGCGCTGGGACCCGTTCGACCCCGCCCTTGGCTTGACCCGCCCCGCCCCGGCCGTCCGTCCCGGATGGATGGACGGACCCGACCTGGCAGCGGCGATCACAGACTTTCAACGGACTGGCTTTCACGGGCCTCTCAACTACTACCGGGCAATCCAGCCTTTCTTCGACATGGCTGGCGCGTTCTCTGGCGCCGCGATCCGGCAACCTTCGTTTTTCCTAACCGGCAAGGCCGATGGATTGACCAAGCTGCGGCCCGTCACCGAGGAGGGTCTACGCCAATCCTTACCCGGTCTTCGGGGGCTCATCGCGTTGGAAGGAATCGGCCACTGGCCCCAGCTCGAAGCCACGGACGCGGTGAACGAGGCGCTTCAAAATTTCCTAGCGGAACTGCGTTCTCTTCGGTGACTTTGGCGGCCTGTACCACTTCGTCAAACGACCTTTTGATAGAATGTAACATCTCAAATTGACATCAATGCGATCATTGATTACAGTAGAGTTATGCATGTCAGTAGAAAACCTGCTCTAGCCTCGATCACCATTCGCAACCTCGATCCGGCCATCAAGGAGAGACTGCGGGTCCGGGCCGCGCAGCACGGCCAATCAATGGAGGCGGAAGCGCGCCGTATCCTGCAAGCCGCGCTAACGCCGCAGGAAGCCCCACCTGTGCGCCACCTCTACGACCGGGTTCGCGCCCGCTTTACACCGCTGGGCGGGGTTGATCTCGAACTGCCCCCGCGCGAGCCGGTGCGTGAGCCACCACGGTTCGATTGATGCTGATGCTCGATACCAACATGCTTTCCGAGATGATGCGTCCCGAACCTGAGCGCAAAATCGCGGACTGGATCGTGCGCCAGCCATCGGAGGAGCTGTTCACGGCTGCCGTTTGCCAGGCAGAAATCCTCTCCGGCCTTGCCGTCATGCCGAGCGGCCGTCGCCGCGCCGACCTGGAGGAGGCCGCACGCTCCATGTTCGCCGACGACTTCGACAGGCGCGTTCTGCCTTTCGATGCCGAGGCTGCGGTTGCGTATGCCGAGGCGTTCGCAGCGCGCCGGAAGTCTGGGCGGCCAAGCGGGACCATTGATCTCATGCTTGCCGCGATTGCGCGTGTGCGTGGGGCGAGCGTGGTCACCCGCAACGTGGCCGACTTCGAGGGTGTGGGTGTGGCGATCGTCAATCCTTGGGATGAGTGACCACTCCCACAATCCGTGTAGCCAACCTCCCCCGATCAGCACGTGATAATCCGGTTTATCACGTGCCCGAGTCGAAGGGAGGCTAGGTGCAAATTACACCTCATCTAGGTAGGTTTCAGTCCGCGACAGTGAAACGGGGAAATCCCAATAGCGGGAAAGAGCGTCGCGCATTCTATCGATTACGTAGTCTGCGCCAGTCATTTCCGGAGACTCAACCTCGCCAGAGAGTTGTCTATCATGCTTTTGTGTTAGAAGGTAATTGTAAAGCTTTTCAACTGCCAGGACTTGGTCATATTCCGAAACGTCATCTCTAGATATTTCGCGCTGAACAGTATTCGCTAACTCTTGCGCGACAGTAATTCGTACGACTGGAACTGTTGGTATGACACCATAGCAGTACTCAAGGCTCTCTGGTAAAACTCTGAGATGCATAAATCCTGCTGGGAGAATACGAACAGCGTCATCGAAGGTAACCGCAGTCAGGCTTTGATGGTCTGCCGAGATGAGACCACGTGTAAGAATGTGATTTGTGCAGGCAAGAACGTCACTGCGAACGTAGCCCAATTTTTGAAGTTCGTCCGCCACAAATGCCACGGTAAAGAAGCCTTCAAGCCCGATTTGCCCTCTCGTGCGCCGCATACGAGATAGGAAAAAAAGAGTTTCAATCATTATGAAATTGTCAGGCTTTTCCCAGGATGATTCAAAAAAGAATATATTAGATGTAAATCCGCTTTGATCACTAGCAAGTCTGTAGCCAGTCCGCATTAATATTTTGAGTATCAATACCTCTGTTATTGGGAACTCCTTAGCACCCCTTACCGTAGACGTAATTGCTGTGGTTGGTAGATGACCAGAGGTTATGATACTTGAGAAAATCTCCAACCCACGTCTAACATCAATGCCCGCCAATGATTCTACAAGACGCGCTATGTTCCTATTTTTACTAAACAATTCTATATATAACACATGAAGAAATTCCCCAAGAGAAGAGCTTGGTAATACAATCTTTGCTCCACTCTCTAGCGTGTACTCCTGTGACCCTTCAGACTCCCGGAGGAGATGCTCCACACCAAGATCAAGTCTGCGCTTTACAACATCGATGAAGCGGGGTGGTGTAACATGGAATGAAACACTTGATCTAAATGTATCAAGTGGAGGTCTGTCTTTGTAGCGTTCGTATGTTTCATCACGCATCTGAAGAATACAGAAGCCACGAGTGAGAGTTAAAAACCAGATCGTCAGCTCAAAGGCGCTGAGCTGCTCTGATAATTGAAGTTTATCTACGTTATCCATGACAACGACAAGAATTTCATTGCGGCCGCCTATAACATATTCAGATAATCCCCTTGCCGTAAGCTCAAGATCATCCTGCCATTTGCTGGAATCTTCTCCACGCAAACGAGCGGCTTGTTCCGGTGAGTCCTTGGCAACGTCCTCATAAATAGGACGTCGCTTTTGTAGCTCACGTGAGTAAATTCCCCGGTGGGCTTCAGCGGAGTTCAAATCGAGAGACGGATTTTCTATGGCCAAGCTCTCTGCGAACCGCCGACATAGCCACCTTTGAGCTTCCGGACTCGCCAGTGGCGGAGGGGCGCTAATAAAATCAATAAATGACCAGCGTGTTCTCATCCGTTGAGCAACCGGTTGTAAGAATTCTTTATACCTGCGTATAAATATAGACTTCCCAGTGCCGACTGCTCCTTGAACGATTTGTAGTTGACCAGCTGGAAACTTGTACCGACTGAACGCTCCTATCGCCATCGTCACAGACGGTTCCGACTTTCGCGTGGGTGTTAATTCTTGGATAATCGCCTGGTTACGCGTGGCTAAACGATCCTTCAATAACGATTCCAATACTCGATCGTACTCGGTAATCTCAGCTGTTGCAACGTAAGCCTTTTCTACTACTTCAGGAGTTTCGGACGGATCATTAGTTGAAAAATATCTACGCAGGATTGGCGACAACTCTGGTGCAAAAGTGCTGAGTGGTTTGCGGGCCGTGAGTAATACCGGGCCTCCCGCGAGTTGATATGGTTGTGTCGGTCGCGCAATGCGGGCCCTCTGCAAACAGTCGAGCGAATGTCGCCTTACAATATCTAGACTTAGAAAAGTCCTTACGATGGCAAGGGCGGCCGAACCCGGAACCAAATCCAAAACCCGCAGGTCATGTTCTGGGTTCGAATCCCAAAACCCGAGAAGCAATCTGCTCCCATTACAGGAAACAATGTACTTACAAGGGTTCAGCCCTGTCCTCAGCTGTTGGTTGATATGTCTCGCGTATAAACTTGCTTCTCGGTATCCAGTCTCAGCTTCAACCGAAGGGGCCTTAACCTCCACTACAGTCGTGATGAACCCGGAGTACCAAATCGTGTAGTCAGGAAAATATCCTGTGGTTTTACCAGCAATCTTGTCCAACACGGCCGGTGCTAAATAGGTCCGCGTGTAGACGCAGTCAGACGGAAAACCAAGGTACTGACTACCCAAAAGTAGGGGGCCCATGACCTTGGTTTCAACATCGGCCTCATTTTGAAGCCCTTGTGCCGAGGCATCGATTTGCAATTGCTAACTCCGCCATCCCCTTGCGGGCGCATGAGACTGCACATTAACCGAAAACTCGCGATTCGCGTGAATCCGCTCATTTGCAAATAGGCAGTTACCATGTCGTCAAAGCCAGTAAGCCCACCTTGACTATTGATGACAGGTTTTATCGAGACGGGCCCGCATCGACCTGCGCCCATGCCCGGCCATACACGTCGCCCATGATAACGTCCTTCATCATACACCAAGTGTTATGAATCGAAACGGACGTTTCGGATCATAACACCCGCGTGCTCCTCCTATCCAGCTAACCGAGACAAAGAATGATGCTTCCTTTCAAGTCGGGATCAGACTTCCTCATCGACGCGGTTCTGCTCGATGGCCTGGAGAGGGGTCAGACCGGCATCGAAGTACTTCCGCCACATCTCTGCATCGACATCAAAGGTCACGGTGCCCTCGATCTCAGCAATCCAAGCCTGAAATTTCATGCGCCCGATCCCGAATCATTGGCGCATGTAAGCTGGACAGGAGGGCGGCAAGGCACGGTAGCACATGCTCTCCCCTGGCGCCGCGCCTTCCGCTGCGCCAGCACCTCCCGCGCGTGCTGCCGCTCATCCTCCGTCGGCTCCCCGGCGTCCAATCCGTCCAATGCCACGCGGCGAGTCCCCGCTGCGATCGCTTCCAGGTACGTCCCACCCTGTGTCCAGTAGCTCAGTGCCCGTCCCAGTACCTGACGCGGCGGAACTGCCGAACCCATTTCGGCCGCGATCACCTTGTTGATGCCCTTGGCCAGTGGGACCGGACTGGTGAATAGATGCGGCCATCGGGTGCGCAGCTCAGCCAGCAGGGCATTCGTCTGCTGGGCGTGGCGAACCCTGGCCTGCCGCTGCAGCTCACGTTCCTGCCGCAGGTTCTCCGCCTTGCGTTGCGCCCGCTCCTCGGCATCGGCCGGGTCCGGTGCGGGCTGTGCAGTCGTGGGTGCAGCCAAGGATGCAGGGACCTCTTTGGGCGAGCCCAGCCGCAGCGTGCCTGCCTTCAGGCGGTGAGCGGGGATGCCGGTCATGCGTCTCTCCTCATCGCCCGCGTCCAGGAACGACCCTTTGTGTAACCTGGGGCATGGGGCAGTTCACTGTCCCTGCTGGCCGGTCCGGCTGCGAGGCAGCAGCCGGGACGGCTGAATACCAGGCGACGCTTTCATCTCCTCGTGCCCGGTCGGGATGGTACGCACGGTGATCGCCGCTTCGCAGAGCTCTGTCGGCTGGTTGCCGCATGCCTTGTAGAGTCGACGCATCTGGTCCCAGCTCTCCGGGCTGCTGCGCGCCAGCAGCGTCTCCCCAGCCACCCAGGGTCCGCCGCCGATCGGCAGGGACGCCAGCCAATCCCCTGCTCCCCAGGGCAACAGGGCGACCAGGAAGAACCACAGCAACACGCCACCTAGCACCCCGGCTCCGCCGGCACCCCACATCCACCACCGCTGCTCGCGCTGGTCGTGGATGCGCCCCACCAGGTCGCCCAGCGTCGCAGTCGCGTTGCGCATCTCGCTCACCACGCCGTTCACCGAACCGCTCAGGGTGTTGGTGGCACTTCGCGCCGCCGCATTCAGCTCCACCCCCAGGCTCGCCCCGGTCACCTGCAACGCCGGCTGCCGCTCCACCGTCTCCAGCCGGCCGGCGATCACCCCTAGCGCCTTCTCCATCCTGCCCAGCGTCAGCGTGTAGTCCGGCCCCGCCGCCGCAGGCTGCTGCCCGGCCTGCTGCGCCTGGCGATACACCAGCTCCATCCCACGCCGCAGCGCCGCCACTTCCCCGCGCAACGCTTCGAACGCCCGCTCCGCGCCGCCGTCGTCTCCGGAGTCCACAGGTCCCACGTCCATGCCCATCACCCCATGCTGGGGCCGGAGCGCTGCCGCGGCGCCGCCCGCGCCTGCGCTCGCTGCAGCTCCTGCTCCCGCCACACCGCCGCCGCCTGGCGCAGCTCCGCGTCCGGCAGCGTCTCGATCTCGCGCGACAACGCCGCCCGCGCCCGCTCCACCTGCTCGGCCGGGATCTGGTGGCGCTCCCACCAGTTCGCAGGCGAGCTCTGCGCCTCCCGCCACGCCGCCAGCCGCCCGTCCAGCAGCAACGCCCGCACCGGGTCCAGCTCCGCCCGCCGCGCCGCCTCCGCCTTCCGCTCCTCCTCGCGCCGTGCCGCTTCCCGCCGCTGCGCCTCCGCTTCCTCGACCACCCCGATCAGCGCCCTGCGCCCGGCCGGACCCGCCACCGCCCGCGTGCCCAGCTCCGAGGTGGCTTGCAGCGTTCTGGCCACCGCCCCGGCAAAGCCCGGCCGCGCTGCCTCGATCCCGCGCTGCGCCGCGGCCAGCGCTTCCCTCTGATGCGGCAGGATCGGCAGGTCCTGCCCCACCATCCTTGCCGCATCCTCCCACGCCGCCGCGAACCGCCCCACAGACTGCGACAGCATGCTCTCCACCTCAGCCGGCCTTGTGAGTGCCTGAGGCACGCTCGTCGCCGCGACCGGACCAGCGCCGAGCCTCAACCCGGAGAACAGGCCCGGCTTGCGGGCCGGCGCCTTGACCGGCGGCACGGGGCCAAGCCCCCGCCGCGCCGCATACGCCGCCACCAGGTCCTCGACCCCGCCCCGCTCGCCATAGTCCAGGGTTGTGTCCTTCGACCGCTCCCGCCCCAGAACGGCCGCCAGCGCCGCAGAGTCGGCAAACTCGTCGCGCCCGTAGTGCAGCGACACCCCAGACCGGTGCCGCGTCAGGCCCACATACGTCCCGTGCCGGTCCATGAACCGCGACGCCAGAACGTGCGCACGGTCCACCGTCACCCCCTGCGCCTTGTGAACCGTCGCCGCATACCCGTGGTCCACGTGCCCATAGTCGCGCAGATAGAAGGTCACGTCCTTCCCCTCCTGCCCGCCCTGCCCATCCACCTGCACCGTCAGCCGCTCGCCCCCGGCCTCCACCGCCAGCACCGTCCCCAGCGTGCCGTTCTTCACCACCACACCGCCCCGGCCTTTGGGGTCAGCCCCAAGCCCGCGCTCGTTGCGCCCGAACATCACCCGGTCCCCCACCGCCAGGGACCGCTCCCCCCGCTCCGTCTCCACCACCTGGTCCGGACCAAGCTCCCCGGCCGCCCGCAGCCGATCCCGCGCCAGCCCGTTCAACTCCGCCACGTCCGCCCGCGTCGAGGCCAGCATCACCCGAGTCGCCTGCGGAGACTGCCGGCGTTCCGAGTCCCACCCCGCCACCAGAGACACCATCGCCGCCGCACGGGTCTCCGACGCCACAACCATCCCAGCCTGCTCGTAGCGGCCCAGCGCCTTGCCCGTCTGGCCCGTCGCCAGCTCCTTCGTGGCCTCGCGCTGCCACGCCTCGCGCTGCCGCCGCACCTCGGTGATCTCCACCGAGCCCACACGCTCCGCGATCGCCCGGAACGCCGCGCCCGCCTCGATCGCCTGCAACTGCTCCGGGTCGCCCACCAGCACCACCTTGGCGCCCGCCTCCCTCGCGGTAGAGAGCACACGCTCCATCTGCCGCGACCCCACCATCCCCGCCTCGTCCACCACCAGCACGTCCCGCCGCGTCAGCAGGTCCCGACCGTCCTTCCACCCGAACTCCAGGCTCGCCAGCGTCCGCGACCCGATCCCGCTCCCCGCCTCCAGCCCCTCTGCCGCAATCCCAGACAGCGCGGCCCCCACCACCCGGTAGCCCTCCGCCTCCCACGCCTGCCGCGCCACCCCCAGCATCGTGCTCTTGCCCGTCCCCGCGTAGCCGACCACCACCGTCAGGTCCCGCGACCGCGTCACATGCCCAAACGCCGCCGCCTGCTCTTCGCCAAGCGCCGATCCCGCCACGGCCGCACGCCGACGATCCACCTTCACCGAGTGCGTCCGGCTCTCGGACAGCGCCAGCGCCACAGCCTCCAGACGCTGCTCCACCCCCAGCATCTCGCGCGTGCTGAACCGGTCCTGCCCCCGCCCGTCCACACCCACCCGCACCAGCTCGGGCGACGCTTCCACCTTCGCCATCGCCAGGCCGAACTGCTCGGCGTCCGCCGTGTGCCGGTCCACGAACCGCGCCAGGTCACGACGCGAGAACGTCGAGTGCTGCCGCGTGATCGCGTCCAGCACCACGCCGGGATCGGCCAGGATCGCCTCGCCATTATGCCGCGCGATCGCCAGGTGCTCCGCAGCACGCTCCGCGTCCTCTCCCCGCTCCGCACGACGCGCACCCGCAGGGCCGATCTTGTTCTGCGGTGCCAGCGCGATCCCCTGCTCGGCATAGGAGCGGTGGTCGATCCGCACCTCATGCCCGTGCTCGGCCAAGCGCTCGTTCGCAAGCTCCGCCCAACGCTGCCGCACGCCATCATACAGCACCGCGCTGTTCCACTCGCGGACCTTGGGACCGAACCCCTGCGGCGTGACCTGGCGCATGGTCAGCATGACGTGTGCGTGCGGCTTCAATTCGCCGTCCTCGCCCATATCCCAATGCACGTTCAGGTCCGCCACCATCCCCCGGTCCACGAACTGCTCGCGCACGAAGTCCCGCGCAAGCCGGATCGCTTCCGCCTGGGGGAGCTCTCGTGGAATGGCGAACTCCATCTCGCGCGCAAGCTGCGCGTCGCGGCGGCGCTCCGTCGCCTCTACCTCGTTCCACAACGTCGAGCGCGCGGCGTGCAGCTCATCCTCAGTCGTGCCCTGCTCCCAGCGGGTCGGCGCATCCGGGGGCAACATAATCTCGGAGTGCACCACGCCAAGCTTCTCGCTGAAGTTGTGCGTGCGGTTCAGCTTGTCGTCGAACAGTTCGTCTGCCGCACGGTAGGCCGCAGCCGCAACCACGCTGCGCCCCGATGAGCGGCCGATCACCTGGACGTGGGCGTGGTAGATCGCCATGCGTGGCGCGGGCTCCGGCGTTACAGGTTGAAGCCTAGCCGCTGGATAGGTACACTGTCACTGACCTGAGCGCACGTTGCACTTGCAACGTATCAGCGCGCACTCAAACGCTCTTCTTCGCTGCGCTTCGATAGCGCGAGTGACGCGCTTTGCCAGTGCCAGGGCCTGTTGCCGGGCACGATCGGCCGAGGCTAGGCTGCACCCACCAGTATGGAGAGCCGGGATGGCACGCAAGCCGAGGGACTACGATGCCGAGCTCCAGGCCCTCATGGACAAGGCAAAGAAGGTCAAGACGCAGAAGACAGCCCAGCTCGGCGAGCTGGTGCAGATCACCGGCGCCGATGTCCTACCCATGGAGGCCCTGGCCGGTGCGCTCATGGCCGTGGTGAAGCAAAGCAAGGATCAGCCCGGTTCCCTCGCGAGGTGGACCGAGACCGGCAAGGCCGTCTTTCAGTCAGGCGGCAAGCGCGGGAAGGCAAAAGCAGCCGGCGAGGCTACTCCAGGAACTCCAGGCGTCAACGGCACAGCTCCAGCGTCTGACCGTTCTCCGGAATAGGCTCGTGCTCGCCCGCAACCGCGATGACACACGCGACTGGGCTCAGGAGAGACGTGCACGAACCCGGCAGCTCATCGAGCTTGGCGGCCTCATGCAAAAGGCCGGCCTCGTCGAGCTGCTGGAAGACGATCGTGCGACCCTGCTCGGCGTTCTCCTGGATGCGGCGGAACAGCTCCAGGCAGGCGGGCCGAAGGGAAAGAACGCCACAGCCCTCAAGGCCGGATGGAGGCGTAAGGGAATGCGCGCGTTCGAGGCGGAGAAAGAAGTCTAGGCGCGCTTGCATCCTCCCCTTTGCTGTGACGTTGGCTTGGTAAATCGAGGAGGCCGGTATGAGCGACACGACTGTGATCAAGGTGGACAGCAGACACTCCCCCAAGGGACCTGATGGCCAGGTCTATCTCGCAACGGGCAAGAGCATCGCCATGCGCATGTGGCGCGATGTGGAGCCGGGCAACGATCAGGCTCCGGTGCGGCGGGAGTACGACTGCGCCGGCTACGCCATCAGTGGCCGGGCGGAGCTGCACACCGAGGGGCAGGTGATCCTGCTTAGCCCTGGCGACTCCTGGATTGTGCCGCGCGGTGCCGAGCACAGCTACAAGATCCTCGAAGCTTTCACTGCGGTCGAGGCGACGACGCCTCCTGCCCCTGTGCACGGGAGAGACGACGTCGCTTGAAAACACACGACCCGCATTCTTCGACTCCCTCTTTGGGGAGGGGGGGGAAGCAAGGGTTTGGGCTAAGCCACGCGCTCAGACTTCTACGTGAGGGCAACTTTGAACGGAGGACTATGATGCGAAGCACCGTCTTAGCAGCACTCCTTGGGCTCTCTGTAGTGACCCCTGCTGCAGCCCAGGGGGGACCGGACGTAAGGCAACTGCTTCAAGGGCTGACGACCGGCAATCAGGGGCAGGATCAAGCCTTGCAGGACGCTTTCGAGCGCGGCTACCAGCGCGGCCGTCAGGATGAGGCGCGTCAGCAGGTTTCAGGCCGAGGCAGAGGTAACACAGGGCGTTCTGGCCGCCCTGACACGGACGAGCGCAACAGTGGCGAGACTGGGGATAACCAGCAGAACTACCGCAACGACCGTGATCCTGATCAGCCCCAAGGACAGCAAAACAACACCTACAGCCGATAAGTCGGGGGTCAGGGAGCGCACGCTAAACTTCTTCTCGTGTCAGCCTCTTGCTTCCTTGGAGTCGTCCGGAATGGCTCCGATTGTCTTCCCTAGTCGGATTAGCACGGCGTCGAGAGGGTTTGACGGGTCCAGGGCTGCGGCTTTTTGATCTGCCTTAGAGCAGGAAGAATCTTGGTAGATGGTTCCAGTCGAGTTTTGCGACTTAGGCAAAATCACTGAGGTTTGCGGCTGCGGATCGCGAAAGCTGTAGGCGTTCGAGGTCCGCCGCGGCACCAGGACCACCACGAGACCGATGAGCCCGGGCGTGGCCACCCGCTGCCGCACCAGGCGGTTCTCCCAGGTCAGGACCTGCCCGGCCTCCAGTGCCGTGATCGCCCGCCCCACCGTCGAGCGGTCCACCTTGGCCTTCTCGGCGATTGCTTCGTAGCTCGGGAAGCAGCGGCCGGTCTGGGCGTTGTGGAATCCCCATAGCAGCGCCCGCAGCACGTCCAGGTAGGCCCGCGTCAGCGGTCCCCGGTGTTGTCTCGGGCGGCGGTGCAGCGCCGTGTAGCCCTGAGCGTAGGCCCAGATGCGGGCCTTCGCATTGCGGTCGAGCGGGATGGCCCGGCCTGGTCCAAATACCTTGTCCCGGCGTCTGCCGGTATGTGCTCTGCGCATGGCGTTCCTGTCGGTTGCTGGGCAACCGCCGGGTCAGAGCCGGACACCAGGCAAAGCTCAGGCGTCGCAAGATTTCGCTTGCAAAAACGCCGGAGATAAGGGAAATTCGGATTGTTCAGGTCCGATGTTTCCCGGCTCTGCCGGTAGTGCGGCCCGCCTCTAACCCGGCGGGTCTTACTATTTCTGGGTTAGTCGTTCTCCAATCGCAATGGCTTGACGGCCCGAAAATGGATCGCCATGCGCCAGCCTGAACGATGCGTCACCAAAACTCAACAAATCTTCATAAGTGCCTGGGAACCGTGCAAAGCGAGGGTCACAATCTAAAGGTGACCTGAGTATCCCAGCCGCCTATGCGGTTTAGATCGCGACCTGCCGACGGACATTGCCCCGTGATCAGGATGGTCCGCGGACTCGATCTTTTGGCGCCACCTCCGGCTTACCGTATTTCGCAAACAGGTCGTTCAGCGCCTCGGCCATGAGGTTCTGCACGGTCATTTTGCGCTCCACCGCCAACGCCCTCAGCTGCCAAGCCACGTCCTCGGGGAAGTGAGCTGCAATCTGTTTGGTACCCACTCGCGTCTTTGGCGGAATCGGCTGCGCGCGTACCTCGCGATCGATCAGGGACAGCTCCGATCCGATATCGGAGCGACGGGTACTGCCAGCCGCCGCCGCGACATCAGCGAGGTTCGGCCGCTTGTTCACCGCATCGCCTCCTTGTCTGTCGACATACCGACAATCCTACATATTGTGTTGTAGAGGTGTCGAATATCTGACGCTGCTCGCCCCTCGGGCTCATACTCGGTCACAGTGAGCCCCGCCTGCGTGGCATACTCGAATGCAACCCGCTGCCCGACCTGGGCAGGACAGACTGCCAGCCCCATCCCGATGATGGCTTCCACTGCCTGCTCGTGCCGGGTTCCCTGGGCTGGGACTGCGTTCAGGATCACCAAGGGAGGATGCTTGGCACGCCCCTGCACAAGCTCCGCCGTCGTGCGAAGGGTTTCGAGATCTAGGATAGACGGCTTGCAGGGGATCAGAACCAAGTCCGCGACTTTGGCGGCCTCGGCCGCGGCCTGTTCCACGCGCGCGGGCGTATCAACGATGGCGAGATCGATGCCTGCTTGGGCGGCTTTAGCGAGAGCTGCCGCAAGACGCGCAGGTTGGGCGTCCATGATGGTAGGGGCATCCACGGTTCGCCTGTCACCCCACCTGCACGCACTCGCCTGGGGGTCGAGGTCTATGACCAGGACGTTCTGCCCTGCTGCTTCAGCTGCAACCGCAAGCGACAGAGCCAGGGTTGTCTTACCCGTTCCGCCCTTCTGAGCGATCATGGCCAGGGTCTTCATTTCGACACCTTGGATTGTCGACACATAGACACGAAGACAGCTCTCCATGTCACTTAACAGACAATCCACCTCGCGTCAGCCTACAGCTTTTCCCAGCATTCGTCGGATCTGCGCGGCTGAGCCGGCGAAGCTCCCACGCACCTAGGCCTGCCATCCCTCCGGCAGTTCATCGCCAGGATCGGGAGCACGATCGGGCACGCGCGCGAGGATTGTGCGGAGGTCACCAGGCTTCGCACCCTCTCCACGCCGCTGGAAGAACTCGGCGGCTGTCTCGACCGCACCCACCTTCTGCGCCACGGCCGAGGCAATCCACTGGTTCAGGGATACGCCATCCTCGCGGGCGAGCCGGGCAGCAGCAGCCTTGATGGAGGCCGGAAGCTTGAGAGGGTAGGTTGCCTTGCTCATCGCCCGATCCTTTCCAGCAGCTCGCCCGGGCGCAGCAGCGTCAATCCGAAACGCGGCCCGGCCAAAGCGAAGTCAGCAAGGTTGTGCGTCACCAGGGCATCGGCCTGACCGTTCACCGCCGCATCCAGAACCATCTCATCGCCGGGGTCAGCGAGCTGGGGACGCCATGTGAACCTTACCTCTACCGGCTCCGTCAGTGCTGCAAGCGCAGTAAGGGCGGTGTCCACCTCCGCCAGCGACAGGCCTGATACCTCCCGCTGTTCTGGCCGCTTCAGCACATCCTCGTACTCGAGGAACAGCGCGCACGTGGCAAGTGGTACAAGGCGACCATCCTCCACGAGGTCAAACAACCGGCTGGACGCGCCGAGCCGGCTGCGAAAGGCTGAAACCACAACCGAGCTGTCCAACACCACACGCCTCACAGGGACATGATAGCACATCCCATGGGATGTGTCTCTTGCTGATGAGCGTCCTACGCTCTCACGCTCTCGGACCGCATTAGCACCCGCCTGACCTGACTTGCTGACCACCGTGCCTTGCCGGCCGGAGTGAGCACGCCGCGCGCCTGAAGCCCGGCCGCGATAGTTCGGAGGCTGCCCATGCCTTCGTCCTGCACCTGACGCAGCACGGCGAGCACATCGACCGTCCGCTCCGCCACCTGGCGGCTGCGTGCCTCTCGCGCTACCGCCGCCATGGCCGGCGTCGCCGGCTGCAGGCGGGGGTTACCCAGCTTCACCCCGCGCGCCTTAGCCACGGCCAGGGCGGCGCGCGTACGCTGGCTGATCAGCCCGGCCTCCAGCTCGGCGACCGCCGCCATCTGGGTGACCAGGAACTTGCCGACCGGTCCGGCCGGCACCGTGGGCAAGTCGCAGAACACCACGCCGGCCTCGCCGCTACCCTCCACCACGGAGAGCAGAAAACGAGCGTTGCGGGCCAGCCGGTCGAGCTTAGCGATCAGCAGCACGCAGTGGCGGGTGCGGCAGGCAGCCAGGGCCGAGGCAAGCTGCGGCCGATCGGCGCGCTTGCCGCTCTCCACCTCCTGGAACTCGGCCAGCAGCGTGCCGCCGGTCTGGGCGACGTGGGCGGCCACGGCTTGGCGCTGGGCCTCCAGGCCGAGGCCGGAACGCCCCTGGCCGTCTGTGGAAACGCGCAGGTAGCTGACGAAGCGGGGCGGCGCAGGAACCATCCCGCGACCCTGGGGGCGGGTGTATCAGTCTGTCAAACGACCTTTTGATAGAATGTAACATCTCAAATTGACATCAATGCGATCATTGATTACAGTAGAGTTATGCATGTCAGTAGAAAACCTGCTCTAGCCTCGATCACCATTCGCAACCTCGATCCGGCCATCAAGGAGAGACTGCGGGTCCGGGCCGCGCAGCACGGCCAATCAATGGAGGCGGAAGCGCGCCGTATCCTGCAAGCCGCGCTAACGCCGCAGGAAGCCCCACCTGTGCGCCACCTCTACGACCGGGTTCGCGCCCGCTTTACACCGCTGGGCGGGGTTGATCTCGAACTGCCCCCGCGCGAGCCGGTGCGTGAGCCACCACGGTTCGATTGATGCTGATGCTCGATACCAACATGCTTTCCGAGATGATGCGTCCCGAACCTGAGCGCAAAATCGCGGACTGGATCGTGCGCCAGCCATCGGAGGAGCTGTTCACGGCTGCCGTTTGCCAGGCAGAAATCCTCTCCGGCCTTGCCGTCATGCCGAGCGGCCGTCGCCGCGCCGACCTGGAGGAGGCCGCACGCTCCATGTTCGCCGACGACTTCGACAGGCGCGTTCTGCCTTTCGATGCCGAGGCTGCGGTTGCGTATGCCGAGGCGTTCGCAGCGCGCCGGAAGTCTGGGCGGCCAAGCGGGACCATTGATCTCATGCTTGCCGCGATTGCGCGTGTGCGTGGGGCGAGCGTGGTCACCCGCAACGTGGCCGACTTCGAGGGTGTGGGTGTGGCGATCGTCAATCCTTGGGATGAGTGACCACTCCCACAATCCGTGTAGCCAACCTCCCCCGATCAGCACGTGATAATCCGGTTTATCACGTGCTACCTGCGTGGTAGGGGTAAGTTGATGGAAACGTCCTCTCTCGACCCCGCCGCGATCCCCCGTCCCGGCCAGCTCACCAGCCTGGCCGACCTCGCCGCAATCCCCGAGGAAGAAGTCTGGCTCGCCTCCCAGAAGAGCGCCCGCACCCGCCGCGCCTACAAGCTCGACGTCGCCCATTTCATGAAAACGCTCGGCATCACTACATCCGACCAGTTGCGCCGGGTCGATCATCGCGCAGTGATCGCCTGGGAACGCATCATGCGGGAGAAACAGGGTGCCGCAGCGTCGACGGTGCGCCGCCGGTTATCGGCCCTATCTAGCTTGTTCAAACACCTGGTGCGGCACGGCGCCGCCCATCGTAATCCCGTGGTTGACGTGGCGCGGCCGAACATCAACCGCGAGGAAGGCAGCACCCTTGCCTTCTCGAAGGCCCAGGCGCGCAAGCTGCTCGACGCGCCGGCCGAAGATACGCTGGCCGGCCTCCGCGATCGGGCGATCCTTTCTGTAGGACTGCAGGTCGGATTACGCCGGGCGGAGATCGCTGCCCTCACCGTCGCCGACCTGCATCAGAACCGGGGCTATGACGCCCTGCGACTGATCCGGAAGGGTGGCCGGCGCGATGCTCTGGCGATCCATCCCCAGGCGGCGCAGCGTATTCGAACCTATCTCGACCAAGCCGGTCACGGCGCGGACCATCAAGGCTCATTGTTCCGGCCGCTGCGTGGCAATGCGAAGCCACATGATCCAGCCGGTCGGCTCGATCCCGACGCAATCGACCGCATGGTGCGGAAATATGCAGCGGGGATCGGACTTCCCCGCGGCTACTCGGCGCATTCAATGCGGGCGACTTTCATCACCACTGCACTCGAGAACGGGGCCCAGCTGGAGGATGTGCAGAAGGCGGCCGGCCACCGCGATCCCTCTACGACGAAGCTTTATGACCGCCGGAGATACAACCCCGAAAAAGCGGCCAGCTTTTTCGCTACATATTGACCATTAAATATGGCCACGTTCTTCAATGATTATTTCGATGTCACCGAAGAGGTGATGGCAGAGTTCGGGGCATTCAATGTGTCTCTCGTAAATGACCTGCCATTGTTCATCGACCCGTTTCTCTTGTTTCATTCTGAAAGCGATGAATACCAGCAACTTCACGCGGACATTATTAGATACGTTACCTTCCTTCGAGACCAATCGTTGCAAGCAGGGGTAAGCAACGACCTTTTACAGGCGTGGTATTGCTTTCCGGAAATTAAACAGAACTGGCTTGGGTTCTCGGTCAGCGGTAACAGCGGCAGCGGCCTTGGAATGAGGTTTGCGCGGGCACTGCATTCTAATCTTGGCCGGTTATTTGCTGATTTCGGCGAGGAAAAAATCACCAAAGGCAGTCACTTGGAGAAAGTCTGCTTAATTAGTAGCGGCGTCGGGCGGGATAATATCAGTGATTTCACAACCAATCTTATTATGGATTATCTGTGCCGCTTTACGGAGCGCTTCGCGAAGACTCATGTTGATCAAAAACTTCTCACCACGGTTTATATTCGCAAAGCGCGCTTCGACTACGCGACTGAAACCTGGCGACGAGCTTCGTATCAGCTTCCTTTCGCAAATGGCGATTTCGTCGTTCTAACGCCGAAAGACATAATCACAAGAGACGAAAACTGGATCAATCGGGGAGACCTTATTCGGGAGTTTGAGCAAATTCCTGTCGCCATACCGGACGCGCACCTCCGAGGCCAAGTGTTCAATTATTTTCAGAAGGTGCTGCCAAAACACCGCGACCGCGAGCCTTCGCAGAAGGAGCGAGCAGAGGCTATTGCAGAAACATTGCTGCAATTTCCCCAGCTCGTTGATTATTTTATTAGACTGAAGGAGAACCTTGGAGATAACGCTTCCAATATCAGTGAAGAGAAAGTCATTGCTACCGAGTTTATGTTCATTCGTCAGCTAAAAGAGTTACAGCAGACCCTGAATCAGACAACGCCGTTCTACAAAACAAAGGCGCTTACTTACGACGAGTCTCATGCTCGCCTAGCTTACCTGAAGGACGTAATTGAGAACAAAGGCGGGCATCGGCTATTTTACCATGACGGGGTTGCAATTGAGCGGGAAAAAGACCTGCAAATTCTCTATCGTCTAGTTTGGTTTGGAACCCCTTCAGACGTGGGCGCTGAGGTAAATGATGGGCGCGGGCCGGTCGATTTCAAAATCTCTCGTGGCGCTCACGATAAGACGCTTGTCGAGATGAAATTGGCAAAGAATAGCCACCTTGAGCGGAATTTGGAAAAACAGGTGCCGATCTATCAGGCGGCCAGTGATGCAGAGCACGGCATCAAAGCGATCATTTTCTTTTCTGAAGCCGAACAGGGGCGTGCTGAAGGTATTCTAGGTAAGTTAGGGCTGCTAGGGCACCGGGACATCGTGCTGATTGACGCACGGGACGACAACAAGCCATCTGGATCGAAGGCTTAAGCACAAGAGCAAAGCTACCGCATCAGCTGCGGCGGTGCGAAGGTCGACGTTTTACAGCTTCACGAAACCGCTCCTCCCAGCCGTCAACATGTGGGATGCGTTCGTAAGCAGCACTTGTCCCCTTAATCAGATCGATTCGAGATCGCTGCGATACGTCTTCCCAATTCTCGTAAAGAACATAAAGTGCGTTGCCATACCGGATATTTTCAAACACTACGACGTTGTTTGACAGCACCGCACCGATGTATCGATTAAACCCGCCCTTGCCTAGAATGAAGCGCTCAGGAGACAGGCGGCGAAATTCTTCTACACGCTCCTCGATCACTTGCCTGCTTTCGGCATCAGACTTCCCAAAAGCCGACTTGGCTCTAGCAAGAAAGTGCTCAAGGGAGCCAGGGGGAAAAATCTCCCAGTCTACCAGAGTTGTTGCTATATACTCTTCTCGCTTTCTACCGCTGCGATCTACATCGCAGGAGCCTGTATTTTCTTGCAAAACGTTCAAACAGAACAGCAGGTCTTCGTTGAAGTTCGAGTTATTGCGGTCTAACACGCAGTCGAGCGCAAACTTAAAAACGAAGCTGTTCTCTCTGCTTTGGAGCAGATCGATTTCAATGGAATAGTCTGTAGGGCTATACTCCTCTACCTGGTAGACCATCCGCTCTTGCCACAATGAGAAGGAGCCTTTTGACCAATCACCAAAGTTCGGTCGTTCTCCCAGATAGATCTTCTTTGAGATCATTGGAAGGTCGTTGCGTTTCACTTCCCAACCATTGCAGTTTTTAAAAGAGTAAGGCCCTACGTCTCCAGCAGGCAAAATCTTTGCAGGAAATGTTGGGTCGCCTCTGTCGCCTAGCTTGATTTGGAGATGGTGGAAAGCTCCTGCTTTCAGATCATGTGCCGAGACCCGCTTGGTGCAGACGAGTGCAATACCCGTTGCGCTTGGCAAGCGCTGCAACTTGGCGGTAACTTCGGTCGGGATGAGACGGATATTTCGTTGCCACGAAATTTTGCGGTAGTTAGCCACTAAAATACGATCGCATGCGGTGCGTTCCTGTAGGAGTTTGCAGAGCTGCCAGTGCTCAGTCTCACCATGACCAATCTATTTACAATTGTGTATGGTAATGTCCTTTATTATACGTAAAGCAATGTAAGTAGCAACGCTTCCAAGCGGCTTACTCACTCCTCGTCGGCGACGATCCAAATCCGCTTAAGCGGGAGATCGACTTTCAACTCGTCTGACACACGCTCATAGTTTTGCAGCAGATTGCGTATCACGTCGCCGGAGTCCCACAGACGCACCTCGAAGAAAAGACGTTGGGCCTCTCGCATCAGCGCCTTCGTCACACCACCCCAGGCGACGAGCATGCCCTGCTCTGCCGAGAACTGTTTCATAACGCCCTGCAACTGGCGGAGCACGGTGACATCGACGGCGGTATCCTGCGACTTCACTTGCACGACCAATCTCGGCGGATCGAAGCCGAGCGGCCCCTTGCCGGCTAGGATGTCCACCCCGCCATCGGCACCAGCAGGCGAAACGACCGTGCGATAGCCTTCCGTTTCGAGCAGGGCGGCAACGAGTGCCGACAGCTTGTGTCCTTTAAATGCCGTGGCGACCTTAAATCGAATGCCGTCTTCGGCGGCCTGCTCGAGGTTAATGGCTGCCTCGTCGTCGGACGTCGCCACGCCTTCCGCGGGAATGTCTTTCGCTTTGGCGGATGATGCAGCTGGGAGATGGCCTGATAATGCCGGATCAGCTTTCCCCGAAGTCACGGCACGGACCCGCTGCTCCGCTCCGTTGCGAGCAACTTGGAAGACAGTGAGAAACGCTCCAAAGGAATATTGCAAGTCTTGGGCGAACGATGAGCGTGGCACCTCCCTGACCCAATCGACTGGTCGGGTATGAAGCCAATCGCCGCCAAGATCGGAGTAGACATAAGAGCCCTTGATACGACCGAGCGCGAAACCCGAGCGCTGTTTCAAAGGCATGACGACTGGATCACCTTCGGCCATGATCCGGATAAAAGGCCAGATCTGGCTCTCCCAGTTTTGCAGCGTCTTGGGTTTCTCATTCGGGTAAACCGATTGCAGCAAGGACCGCAGCTGATCCCGTGTATCGATGCCGGAGAAATCGGGCAGGTCTTCCCAGCCAATGATTGCTAAGCCGCGATCAAGCGCCAGCGCTTCGCGCTCGCCATACTTTCCTGATCGAACTCCCCATAACGGCATGGCTTAGTTGTGGACACACTCTGCAAGCTGTTGCCAGCCAAAACGGAGGTTTCGGATCATAACAGCACATCCTCCGGCTGCAAGCAGCTACTTAGCACCCGCTTTCGATCGCTCACTCCCAAATCTAAGTTCTTCCGATGGCTCGGTGGACTGACCTGCCCCCCTAGAAGTGAGCCGCCGGTTATGTAGGACCGGAGGGCAAACGGAGGGTGGGATGGCGCGCAAGCATCACAAGCCGGAGGAGATCGTCGGCAAGCTCCGGCAGGTCGAGGTCCT
>JAABUM010001871.1_pt1 | contig 29979 bp, 5 predicted proteins | sample 5559161 | NCBI WGS metagenome assembly JAABUM01 (sample SAMN10711868, study PRJNA513369) | rock metagenome | isolation source: Antarctica rocks | place: Antarctica: Victoria Land, Siegfried Peak nord
AGCGACTTGACCAAGAGAGCTCAAACGCCGTCTCGCCGACGTCGTCTACCGCACCATGACCAACGACTCGGTTTCCTCTCTGTCGCCAGCCGCTTGACACAGAGAGGTGCCGTTAGTCCCTGTGTCTAGCGTCGAGGTAGTCCGGCGGGTTCGCTCCACCGTTTGTTGCCGTTGGTGGCCACTGTCCGTAGTGCGGCGTAGGTGTGGGCCGGGTCGAGCCAGTGATCACGAAGTGCGTGCGGCTCCAGCGATCCACCAGCGGTCGTCCGGTCGGTGGTTTGGAAGGTGACCCGAGGGTGGGTGCACCATTGTCACCGCCGGCTGTCCACGTGAGGTCCGGCGAACTCTTGCCGGCTGTGATCGCCAGCAGGACGCGGTGCGACAGCTCGCCGAAGGCATAAAATCCGCTCGGTCGCAATTCTTTGGACGTGATGAAAATCCTTCAACTCGTAATCCGCTAGAGGGCACAATATTGTTCGGTCCGCAAATCTGGCAGGGGGCATATAGTCCGTTCGGCTGCAACGTTACTGACAAGATATTCTAAGTTTGACATCGCCGTGGAGTTTGCTTATGGTCAGTCGCTCAGGTCCTTTCCGATCGATACCCGAAGGTGTTCATGACCACGCCTCCAACGTCGCCGAAGATCAGGCAGCGGTTGATTCTTGCCGTTCTTATGTTGTGTTCGCTGATGATTTGGCTGGACAATACCGTCCTGAGTACTACGCTGGAAACCCTTGCAGACCCGGTCCGTGGACTGGGGGCCAATCCTGGTCAGTTGCAATGGGCGACCGGTTCGTACACTCTGGCCTTCGCCACATTGATGTTCACTGCTGGCGCATTGAGCGATCGCTTCGGTCACCGGACTGTGTTTTCCGGTGGGTTGGTGGTCTTCGCCGGCTCCTCACTGTGGGCGGCGTACGCAAGCGATGCGAGCCAGCTGATCGCAGCTCGAGCTGCGATGGGCGTGGGTAGCGCGCTGATCACGCCCGCCATGTTGGCCATCCTTATGTGGACCTTCACTGGCCCCGCGCGGGCTGCCGCGATCGGCATCTTCTCGACGTCGGCCGGTGTCGGAATGGCTGCCGGTCCAGTGCTCGCGGGGTCCCTGCTCGATCATTTCTGGTGGGGCTCGGTCTTCCTCATCAATGTCCCGGTCGCGGTGTTGGCGTTGGTCGGGCTCGCCTCGCTGGTTCCGAATTTCCGCAGTCCCACTCCCCGGCCACTCGACCTCGCTGGAATGTTGCTGTCGATCAGTGGGCTCGTGGCGTTGGCCTACGGGCTGATCCGGGCAGGGCAGGTGGCTGCGTGGACTCGTACCGGTGTCTGGGCGCCGATCGTTGTCGGTCTACTTCTACTGGCCGTCTTCGTACTCGCCGAATTGCGTGTCAAGATGCCCAGCTTTGATCCGCGACTGCTCGCTGAACGCACATTCGGTGGCGGCAATGTGGCGCTCGGATTGCTGCTCTTTGCTGTGGCCGCCATCACCTTCTATAACGCGTTCTACCTGCAGGGCGCGCTCGGATTCTCGCCACTGAAGGCGGGATTGGCCAATATCCCAACCGCACTCGGGGCGCTCACGGGGGCGCCCCTTGCCACGCGCTTGGTTCGTCGCCTGTCGCTACGGCCTGTTACCGTGCCAGCGTTAACCGTGGCTGCGTTGACAATGGGCGGGTATGGATTCTTCGGACTGGAAACTCCACTCGTCTGGATCGAGATCCTGTTGTTGATACAGGGTCTCGCGATCGGCATGGTCATCGGCCCCGTTACGGCCGCATTGATCGGCAACCTGCCGTTGGAACAGGCCGGCGCAGGCTCGGCCCTAACGAACACCGTGCGACAAACCGGCAGTGTGATCGGAATCGCAGTAGGCGGGACGATCATGTCGATCGAGTACCGAAGCGCGATTGAACCTTCGCTGGCGGGTGTATCCGGGCCAGCGCAGGATCAGGCGCGAGTTTCCGCCGAACAGGCCCGCCACGTCGCCACCGCAATCCACCAGCCCAATCTTGCTCAGGCTGCTAATGATGCATTTATCCATGCCATGCATGTAGGCGCCGGCTGGATCGCGGTCATCGCACTCATCGGAGCAGCGGTGCTGCTGATTACCTTGCCTGCTGCCGGAAAGAACAAGGGTCCGATACCGGAGCCGGACTACGAAGAGGCCCGCAGCTCCGAGGCCCGGGCCTCCCAGGCGCCGCAACGTGTGCTGGAATCCGAACGGTAACGCCGACGGCCTGGTGGAGACGCGAATGGCACAACGGGTTCACGCTGATCGATATCCGAAGGTATTCATGACCACGACTCCCGAAGTTCAAGCAGCATTTGACTCTTGCTGTTCGCATGGGGTGCTCGCTGCTGATTTGGCTGGACAACGCCCTTCCCAGTACTACGCTGGGGACCCTTTCCGACGTGGTCGGACCTCTCGATCTGCGCACCTCATTCGTCGGGATCAAGATCATGTTATTGGTGCAGGGCCTTTCCGTCGGTATGGTGTGCTGGTCCCAGTGACCGGAGCACTGCTCCGCAGCCTGTCACCGGAACGGCCCGGTACCGGGTCGGCCAGCACCAACACGGCGCGGCGGGCCGCAGCGTGATCGGGATTGCGGTGGGCAGCATGATCGCATGTCGAGGCGCGATTCGACCCTCGCTGAGTGATGTCCCGGAGGCGCTACAAGATAGGACCCGGGCTTCCGAAGGACAGGCGCGGCAGGTCGCCGCCACGCTCGACCGGCCCACTCTTGTACCGGCTGCCGATCATGCGTTCATCCACTCCATGCCCGGCGGCGCGGTCTGGTTCATCCTCATCAGGTGCTTCGCACCCATCCACGTATTCGGGCGCTGACATTGACAGCCACTGACCCACCGGGGATCGGGCAAAAACTTCCAGGTGGCGTGATCGAAAGTCAAGCCACGTATCTGCTCGACCGTCATATGTTCGCGCTGTGGACCTGGTCCAGGGATCATTGTGCGGTGGGGGATGTCCCACCGCATGGTGATACCCAGAGCGTTGTCTTGGTTGTCCCGACATCGAAACCGGGCGGGTTCGAGGTGTCCGACGTCGACTGCGCGCTGATCGAGCCGGACAGGCTCGCCGGCGCGCTCCTCGACTCGCCCGGTCCGTCGGTGGATGCTTGGCGGGCGCGGATCGCGGGCGGCGACTCGGCTTTGCCGATAGCCGGGCATGCCGTTCCCGATGCCACTGGTGCCGCCGTGACATCAGCGGAGCATGCCGTGGACGTCTTTCGTCACACGACTGCTGTTGCAGGCGAACTGCGCGCTGCACTGACCGCCGAACTGCGGCCATATCAGGTCCGCGGTGTGAGCTGGCTGCGCGAGACTGTCGACGCACACGGCGGTGCGGTACTTGCCGACGAAATGGGGCTCGGTAAGACGGTGGAAGCAATCGGCTATCTCGTCGGGCGCGCCGATGAGGGGCCACAGCTCGTGGTGTGTCCCACGTCGCTGGTCGGAAACTGGGCACACGAGATCGCGCGGTTTGCTCCCAGTCTACGGACGATAACCTGGCGTGGCGAGCCGCTGGAGTCGATAGACAACAGGACGGTAGTGCTCACCGGTTATCCGACGTTACGCATACATAGCCCTGTCCTTCTGGACCATCATTGGGCCACTGCGTTTTTCGACGAGGCGCAGGTGCTGAAGAACCCCCGCACACAAGTATCAAAGGCCGCGCGAACCATCACGGCTGATGCGAGAATCGCGTTGACCGGAACGCCCGTCGAGAATCGCCTTGAGGATCTCTGGGCACTGCTCAATCTGGTCGCACCGCAGCTGTTCGGGCATAAGGCGCAGTTCCGCCGTCGCTTTATCCGGCCAATCGCGGACGGCTCCCTCGCAGCCGCTACCCGACTGCGCGGGGTGATCGAACCAGTTGTCTTGATGCGGAAGAAGTCTCAGGTTGCAGCATCACTCCCACCGAAGATCCACGCCAATCTGATCTGCGATCTCACCGTAGAACAGCAGCAACTGTACGACCGACTACTGGAGCAGGCGATCGACGACGGCTTCGGCAGCGGCGCACAGCGCCAAGCCCGGGTGCTGGCAACTCTGACCGCACTCAAGCAAGTCTGTAACCACCCGAGACTGGTCACCGGCGACTCCGACGAACTATCGGGAAGGTCGGGAAAGCTGGACCTGTGCACCGACATTGTGGCCAACAATCTCGAAACCGATTCGCCAACACTGATTTTCACCCAATACCGGAAGACCGGTGAGCTGCTCGTGCAGCACTTCGGCGAGCAGCTCGGCGTGTCTGCCCCGTTCTTCCACGGCGGCTTGAATCAGGAACAGCAGGCCGACATCGTCCGCCGCTTCCAGGCCGACCATGGTCCGAAAGTGCTGGTGCTCAGCCTGAAAGCTGGGGGGACCGGGCTAACTCTCACCCGCGCAGCCGACGTCATTCACTTCGACCGATGGTGGAATCCGGCCGTGGAGGCGCAGGCCTCTGATCGAGTCCATCGGATCGGTCAGACCCGCACCGTGACCGTCACCAGCCTGACGACTAATACCACCGTTGAGGAACATATCGCGGCCATGCACTCGCGCAAATCCGCACTATCGACTATCACCGATGTATCTGGGGTCGCCGAATTGGCCCGCTTGGATGACGACCGCCTCATTGCGACCCTGCGCCGGAAGCGAGCCAATTGATATGCCGGACGACGACTTTGGTTACACAGCGTGGGGGCGCGACTGGGTTCGGCTCGCCCAGCCGTTACGCCAGACCCGACCCGAGCCGGTGTTGCCGCGCGCCCGCAAGCTGGCGCGCGCTGGAGGGGTGCAGGTCACGATTGACGGCCGCACCGTGCGCGGCGTAGTCCAGCGTGGCCGCACCGCCTCGGTGGCCTGCATCGAGGTGGCGCCGATGCCCTGGGACACGATTGCCGGGATCACCGGCCAGTTGTCCGGCACTCGACCCGTCCTGACCGATGAGGTGCACCGCGCGATCACTGAGGCGGGCCACCGACCCACACCGATACTCGCTCGCGTCGACTGCTCCTGCTCGGATGACACTGGGCGTTGTATCCACGTACTGGCCGTCTATTACGAAATGGCCAGACATGTCGATGACGATCCTCGAATCGCGCTCGATGTTCAGGAGTTCTTCAACATCTCATCGGGTAGCACTGTCTCATCCAATAGCACGCCAGTACCCACCGCGGCATTACCGCAGCGGTGGATCGCGCTCAATGCCCTTGATCCGGCCGACTACTTCACGGTGTCGAAGTAGTCGTAGTCACACGACAAATGTCGACGGCTGCGGTACGGCTGCACCTAGGCCGGGCGGCCCGGCTTGTCCAGAACTGTCAGGTGTCCTCGTTCCCCGAATCGGACGGTTCGAGATCAATGGCCGCTGAGTGAATCGAGCCAGCGCCGAAGGTGTGCGGCGGTCTCTGCCGCCTGTTCCTCGATGATGGAGAAGTGATTCGCCTTGATGCGCTCGACCGGTCCATGGTGTTGCCAGTCGGGGACGGGGCCGCCGCCTCCGAAGCTGCTCAGCGTCACGGTGGCCCGCAGATTCAGCGTCGGCGCGACGATCGGCTTGGCCTCGCGCTGAGGGTATATCCGCACATAACCCCCCATGGCGACCAAGCCATGGTCGTCGACGGGGGTCAGTGCGTTGTCCCGGGACAGGATTTGCCCCAGCGCGTCAGTGAGCACGAAGCGGTTGAGTTCGAGGTCTTCCGGGGCGTAGGTGTCGAGCATCGCGACACCCGCGAGTTGACCGCCATCGTCTTCGAGCCGCCGGGCGACCGCATGGGCGAGCGCACCACCGGCCGAATAGCCGATGAGCGCCACCGGGCTGCGCTCGAGTTCCGATGCGACCGCCGCGGCGAGGCTCTCGATCGCCACCGCCCATGTCGCCGGCAGGTCGTCGCCTGCGCGCATGCCGGGCAGGCGCAACGCGCTGACCTGCCGCTCGCCGCCCAGTTCGCGGGCAAGGCGGGCAAACTGGTGTGGGCCCGATCCAGCCAGGAACGAGGGGATGCAGATCAGTGCCGGTGCCGCGGCGCCGCGCGCCAGGAGCTGCGCGGCCGGGCGCTGTGCGGCGGCCTCGTCGGCGGGGTACGTGGTCATCAGAGCCGAGCTCGCGATAAGCAGGGGCATCGCTCCTGCCAGCTGACCGCGGCGATGCGCCGCCGACACCAGGTTGGTGATCGTGCCGCGCACGCCGGCCGGTGCCTGCTCGACCACGCCGCTGTCGGCTTCCTCGATCCGCGATCGCACCAGTTTCGCCACATCTGCGGCGGTCGGGTGGTCGAAGATCAGCGTCGATGGCAACGTCAGCCCGGTCAGCTGTGCGAGCCGGTTCCGGAATTCGACGGCACCGAGCGAGTCGAAACCAAGCTCGGTGAACGGCGCGTCCGGGTCGATCGCGTCGCCGGACAGGTGGCCGAGGACCGCCGAGGCGACGTTGCGCACCTCTCGCATTATCACACCGTCGCGGTCGGCGTCGGGCAGTGCGGCCAGCTGCCGCGCCAGGCTGACACCGGCACTCGCGGCGACCGGGGAAACCCGGATCATGCCGCGCAGGACCGCGGGTAATGTGCCGCCGCGCGCCCGGGCGGTGAGCGCCGCCGTGTCCAGCAGTGCCGTCATCGGTGTTGCCCGATCGCTCGCGAGTGCGTTGTCGAACAGCGCCATCCCGGACTCCGGGTCGATCGGGATCAAGCCCAGCCTTGCCCGGATCTGGCGGGCGTACTGCTCGGCGCCGTCCCCGCCGAGTACCCCTGCCATGCCGACGGTCCACAGTCCCCAGGCCAACGAGTGCGCGGGCAGGCCCGCGCTGCGCCGCACGCGTGCCAGCGCGTCCAGCAGGCTGTTCGCAGCAGCGTAGTTGCCCTGTCCTTGTCCGCCGAGCAACGGCGCCGCGGACGAGAACAGCACGAACGCCGACAAATTCAGGTCACTGGTCAGCTCGTGCAGGTGCAGTGCCGCATCGACTTTCGGTAGCAGCACCCGTGTCGTCTGCGCGGTGGTGAGGGTGTCGAGCGTGCCGTCGTCCAGGACACCCGCAGCATGGATGACGGCGGTCAGCGGGGCGTCGGTGTCGATGTCGGCCAGCAGGGCCCGGACCGCGGTGCGTTCGGAGACGTCGCACGCCACGACCCGGACGTGGGCGCCAAGGTCGGTCAGCTCGGCGACCAGTTCGGCGGCGCCGTCGGCGGCGTCACCACGCCGCGATGCCAGCAGCAGCCGTCGTGCGCCGTGTGCTGCGACCAGATGCCGAGCGACGATCGCGCCGATGCCGCCTGTGCCGCCGGTGATGAGCACCGTGCCGTGGTCAAACGACGGTGGCACGCCCGGTTCGGTGGCGGGCAGCAGCTGCAATCGCGGTGCCAGGAGCCGACCCTCGCGGACGGCCACGTGCGGTTCGTCCCGGGCCACGGCGTCGGCGAGCGACTTGATCGGCAGAGCTTCGCTGTCATTGTCGATAAGCAGGAACCGGCCCGGGTGCTCGGACTGTGCGCTGCGCACTAGCCCCGCCACGGTGGCTCCCACCAGATCGGGTTTCTCACCGGGCAGTCCGGCCGCCGTGCGCGTCAGGATCGCGAGCCGGCCGGGGTGTTCGGCGCCTATCCAGCCCTGCAACAGTGCGAGCGTCGTCAGCACGCCGGCGTGTATGTCCGCCGCGCCAGCACCGGTTCCGCGGGGCGCCGGCCATACCACCGTGTCGGGAACATCCCGCAGCACAGCGAGCTCCGCGAGGTCGACACAGCAGGTCAGGGGCTCAGGGGCCTCGACGGTCGCCGGGTCGCCGAGCACAACGATGCGCCCGAGATCCGCTTTGGAGACGCCAGGGACGGCGACCCACTCAAGGTCGAACAACGGTGCCGCGCCACGCAGCCGGGTCAGCGCCTGCCGCTCGATCGGGCGAGTCCGCACCGACTCGATGCTCAGCACGAGGACACCGGTCGCGTCGACCGCGTCCACGCACCAGGTGTCCGGTGCAATGCGGGCGATGCGGGCGCGCAAAGCACCCACGCCGGACTGTGCCAGCTGGACACCGTCGAAGGCGAACGGCAGCGGCACCCTGCCGTCGGACGCGCCCTCGGCTAGCTGGCCGATAGTCGCGTGGAATACCGCGTCCAGCAGTGCCGGATGCAGTTGGAAGGCGGTGGCGCGCGGTGCGGTGTCGGTGTCGAGGGCTAGGTCGACGAACACTTCCTTCCCACGCGACCACGCGGCGCGAACACCCTGGAACGCCGGACCGTACCCGAAGCCGAGGTCGCCGAGCGCGCGGTACACCTGCTGCCCGTCGACCGGATCGCTCGCAACCGGAGGCCACACCTGGGGCCAGTCCGGCGCCGCGGTCGGCGCGGCGGGCGTGAGCCGGCCACGGGCATGCAGCACCCAGGCGTCGGCGGCGCGGGCGTGGATGGTCATGGTCCGGTGCCCTTCGGCGTCAGGTTCGTCCACGGCGAGCTGAATATCCGCGGCACCATCGGTCGTGAGCATCAGCGGCGCCGCCAGCACCAGTTCCGCCAGCCGCGGCACGCCGAGCCGGGCACCAGCGGCCAGAGCCAGTTCCACGAATCCGGTACCTGGCATCAAGACCGTGTCGAAGACTGCATGGTCGGCGAGCCATGGGTGCGTGCGCAGCGAGAGCCTGCCGGTGAACAGCCACTCGTCCTTGCCTGCGAGCTGCACCTGCGCGTGCAGCAGTGGGTGGTCGGCGTCGTCGGCACCGCCGCGGGGCGCAGCAGCCTCCGCAGGCCGCAGCCAGAATCGTTCGTGCTGGAAGGGATAGGTAGGCAACGTGATCCGTGCCTGCGGTCGAGCTCCGAAGAAGGCCGCCCACCGCACCGGCTGCCCGGCGCAGTGCGCGGTTGCCAGCGCGGCGACCAGCTGTTCGGGTTCGGCGACTGTGCGACGGGATCCTGCGACCACCGATACGCGCGCTGCGAGGTCTGTCGCCACAGTGGCGCGGGTCATGGTCGTCAGTACCGCGTCGGGACCCAGCTCGACGAACAGGCGCACACCCGAATCGAGCAGTGACTGCACCGCAGGGGCGAAGCGCACTGCCTCGCGCACCTGCCGTACCCAATACGCGGGCGTACCCACCGAATCGCCGGCGAATGCGCCGGAAACCGTGGAGCACAAGGGTATTCGTGGCTCGTGGTACGTCAGGCCCGCGGCGATCTCCGCGAACTCAGTCAGCATCGGATCCATCGAGGCGGAGTGGAACGCGTGGCTCACCCGCAGCCTGCTGGTCTTGACGCCGTCGGCCAGCAACCTCGACTCGAGCGCCGATACCGCCTCGGCGTTTCCGGAGAAGACCACCGCATCGGGAGCGTTCACCGCGGCCAGGGAGACCCCGGCGACTACCGGATCGGCATCACCCGCCGCCAGCAGCTCCACGGCCCGCCCCTCCGGCATCGCGGCGGCCAGCATGCTTCCACCTGTCGGCAGCGCCCCCATCATTCGACCCCGGGCCGCGACGAGTCTGCACGCATCCGGCAACGACCACACGCCGGCCACATACGCCGCGGCCAGCTCGCCGATCGAATGCCCGGCCACCACATCCGGCGTCACGCCCAACGACTCGACAAGGCGATACATCGCCACCTCGAACGCGAACAACGCGGGCTGGGTGTGCTCGGTGCGGTCCAGCGACGTCTCGGCTGTCGCGCCACTCGCAGCGGCCGGCGCGTCGAGCTCACTCGCTTGCTGCCCGGTGCTGGTGCGCTGCGCGCCGAACATCACATCCCGCAGCGAATGCCCCCGGTGTGCATCGAATTCGGCGCACACCTCGTCGAGCGCGGCCGCGAAAGCCGGAAACGCCCGGTACAGCCCAGCGCCCATCCCGATCCGCTGCGCGCCCTGACCGGTGAACAGGAACGCTGTCGTGCCTGTTCGACCAGCGCCCTTGACGATGCCCGGTCCTGGCTCGTCGGCTGCCAGGCCTGCCAAGGCCGTCAGCAGCGTCTCCCGGTCCGAGCCCACGGCGGCGGCGCACTGCTCGAACCGCGCGCGATGCAGCGCCAGCGTGACCGCGACGTCGGTCAGGTCGAGCTGCGGACTTTCGCGCAGCGCGTCGTTCAGACGGCGCGCTTGGGTCCGCAGCGCGGCAGGCGTCCGCGCGGACAGCAGCAACGGTAAGACCGCCGGGCGCGGCGGATCGACCGGTCGCGGCGGGACGGCGGGCGCCTCTTCGAGAATCACGTGCGCGTTGGTCCCGCTGATCCCGAACGACGACACTCCCGCCCGGCGCGGACGCTCGCCGACCGGCCATGGCTCGGCCGCGGTCAGGATCCGTACCGCGCCCGCCGACCACTCCACGTGCGACGACGGCGCATCAACATGCAAGGTCGGCGGCAACGTCTCGTGCCGCAGCGCCTGCACCATCTTGATCACACCGCCGACACCGGCAGCGGCCTGGGTGTGCCCGATGTTCGACTTCAACGACCCGATCCGCAGCGGCTCGGCGCGACCCTGACCGTAGGCGTTGATCAGCGCCTGCGCCTCGATCGGGTCACCCAACGTGGTGCCGGTGCCGTGCGCCTCCACCGCGTCCACCTCGGCCGCGGCCACCCCGGCGTTGACCAGTGCCTGCGCGATCACGCGCTCCTGGGACGGACCGTTCGGTGCGGTCAAGCCGTTGCTCGCGCCGTCCTGATTGATTGCGCTACCGCGGATCACGGCCAGCACCGGGCGTCCGTTCCGCTGCGCTTCGGACAACCGCTCGAGGGCGAGCACGCCGACGCCCTCGGCCCACGAGACACCGTCGGCGGCACTCGAAAACGCCTTGCAGCGCCCATCCGGTGACAGGCCGCGCTGCCGGGAGAACTCCAAGAACAGCAGCGGAGTCGACATGACCGTCACCCCGCCGACCAGGACCAGCGACGTCTCCCCGGCGCGCAATGCCTGTGCCGCCAGATGCAAGGCCACCAGCGACGACGAACACGCCGTGTCCACCGTCACCGCGGGTCCTTCGAGACCGAGGGCGTAGGACACCCGGCCGGAGACGACGCTGCCCGCCGATCCAGTCGCCAGATAGCCTTCCGCGGCACCGTCGGCAGCCTCGCGCGCCACGTGGCCGTAGTCCTGGTACATGACGCCCGCGTACACCGCGGTATCGCTGCCCCGCAGGGAGGTCGGGTCGATACCGGCATCTTCGAGCGCTTCCCAGGACGTCTCGAGCAGCAACCGCTGCTGCGGGTCCATCGCCGCTGCCTCACGGGGTCCGATTCCGAAGAAGGCGGCATCGAAATCCCCTGCGGCATCCAGGAACCCGCCTTCTCGGGTGTAGATCTTGCCCGGTTCGCCGGGGTCAATGTCGTACAGGTGGTCCAGGTCCCAGCCGCGGTCGCCCGGAATCGGGGTGATCGCGTCGACGCGCCCTGCGATCAGATCCCAGAGCTGGTCAGCATTCTCGACGCCGCCGGGATACCGGCAGCTCATGCCGACGATCGCGATCGGCTCGTCGGCTTTGGCTTTGGCCCTGGTCGAGGCGGGGTGCGGTCGCATCGGCGCCGAACTGTCGACCCGCGTACGCAGGAAGCCCGCAACAGCGGCGGTGGTCGGATAGTCGAACACCAGCGTGGACGGAAGCTGAACACCTGTGGCGGCGGTCACCTTGTTGCGGAACTCGACTCCGCCGAGCGAGTCCAAGCCCAGTTCCGTGAACGGTGTTTCGGGGTCAATGGCGTCGTCCGACTCGTGGCCGAGAACCGCGGCGGCGATCGCGCGGACCTCACTGCAGATCAGCGCCTCCCACCCATCGGCGGGGGCGTCGAGCAACCGCTGGCGCAACGGGCTGTCGGCGAGCTGGCCGCGCGCCGGTACCCGAATCAGGCCGCGCAGCACCGCGGGTAGCGTGCCGAGTCGGCCCAGCGCGGTGAGGGCGGGTGTATCGAGCAGCGCAGTCATCAGCATCGGTTCGCCGGTGGTCAACGCATCGTCGAACATCCGCATGCCAATGTCCGGCTCGATCGGGGACAAGCCGAGACGCGTGCGAATCTGACGCAGCAGATGGTCGGCACCCGGGTCGTCCAATGCCCCGGCCATGCCGCGCTTCCACAGCCCCCAGGCCAGCGAATGCGCAGGCAGACCCGCGCTGCGGCGCGCCTGGGCGAGCGCATCCATCGCCGCGTTCGCGGCCGCGTAGTTGCCCTGGCCCTGCCCACCGAGCAGCGGCCCGGCGGAGGAGAACAGCACGAACGCCGACAGGCCCATGTCGCGGGTGAGCTCGTGCAGATGCCAGGCGGCATCGACCTTCGGGGCGAGCACCCGATCCACCTGCTCGGCGGTCAAGGTTTCGATGGTGCCGTCGTCAACCACGCCTGCCGTGTGCACGACAGCGGTCACCGATTTGTGCACCGGTACAGATTCCAGCAGCGCCGCGACCGCGGCGCGATCGCTGACATCGCACGCGGCGACGCCTACCTCGGCGCCCAGCGCGGTCAGCTCGGTGACCAGCTCCGCGACGCCCGGCGCGTCGAAGCCGCGGCGCGAAGCGAGCAACAGCCTGCGTACCCCGTAGCTGGTGACCAGGTGGCGTGCGGTGACGGCGGCTAATCCCCCCGCGCCGCCGGTGATCAGGACCGTGCCAGCACCGAAGGGTCCACCGGTCGATTCGACGGTGGTCCTGCGTATCAGCCGCGGTGCCGCCGTGACGCCGTCGCGGATCGCGAGCTGTGGTTCGTCCATGGCGACTGCGGCGGCGATCCGCTGGCGCAGGTCCGCCAGGTCGTTGTCGGCGAGGTCGACGTTCACCATGCGCCCCGGATGTTCTGATTGCGCACTGCGTACCAGGCCGCGGACGGCCGCCGCCGCGAGGTCTGGCGTCTCACCGGGCAAACCTGCTCCATTGCGGGTCAGCACGATCAGTGTCGAGTCGGCGCAGCCCGGTTCGGCGAGCCAGTCGCGCAGCACCGCGAGGGCGTTGTGCACGGCCGTGCGGACAGTCGCGGGGACGTCGCCGCCGTCCGCCGACGCCGTTTCGGGCGACCAGAGTACAGCCGCGCCTGTGTGGTCCCCACCTGACGCGAACGCCGAGACGTCCGCGAACGTCTCGGCGCAACCCGAGACGGGACGACCCAGTGCGACCAGGTGCCGATCCGACACCGCAGGTGGCGTCACTGGCGTCCAGTCCAGGACGTAGAGCGGGCTGCGGGCACCGGCGAGAGCGCGCGCGTCCGCGGGGCGGGCAAGCACGGCGTCGACCGACAGCACCGCGGCACCGGTGGCGTCGCAGGCGTCGATGCGTAGCTTCTCCGGACCCAAACGGCTGATGCGGGCGCGGACCGCGGTGGCGCCGTGTTGGAACACACGGATGCCGCCGAAGGAGAACGGAAGCGGCAGCCTGCCGTCGGGCAGGTCGTCGGCGAGTCCGTCGAGAGCAGCGTGGAAGATCGCGTCCAGGAGCGCCGGGTGCACCCCGAACTCCGCGGTCCGGCCGGCTGTCGTCTCGTTCAGGCTCACCTCGGCGAACACCTCGTCACCACTGGTCCAGGCGGCGCGCACGTTCTGGAAACCCGGGCCGTAGCCGAATCCCAGGTCGGCGAGGCGGTCGTACAAGCGCGTTCGGTCGATCGGCGTGCCGTCGGCGGGCGGCCAGTCGGGGTCGATCCAGGCCGGCGTTGCGCCGTCGGCGGGGGCGAGGGTGCCGGTCGCGTGCAGCGTCCAGTCCGGCTCGCCCGGGCGGGACGGCGCGGTACCGGTGACGGCACGCGAGTGGATCGACAGGCGTCGACGGCTGGTGTGGTCGGGCTCGGTCACCGAGACCTGCACGTCCACGGCAGCGGCACCATCGAACAGCAGCGGCGTCGTCAGGACGAGTTCGTCCACGACGGGCAGTTCCAGGCGGCTACCCGCGGCCACCGCGAGATCCACGAACCCGGTGCCGGGCAGAAGCATCGCTCCGAAGGCCGTATGGTCGGCGACCCACGGCTGGTCGGTGGTGGAAAGCCTGCCGCTGAACAGCCATTCGTCACGACCGGCAAGCGGCGCGGCGACGCGCAGCATCGGATGATCGAGCGCGGCGAGACCAGCGCGGCCCAGGTCACCGAGCGCACCGTCTTCGGGCTGCACCCAGTAACTGCGACGCTGGAAAGCGTAGCCGGGCAACTCGAGATGGGTGACCGGTCCTCCGGGTGACAGCAGCGCCCAGTCGACGGTGACGCCCGAGCAATGGGCGGCAGCGAGCAACTGCAGGAACTGGTCGACCTCATCGACGCCGCGCCGTGACCCCGCCGTGACCAGCGAACGGGACGCCACCTCCTCGGTCAGTGTCTGGCGGGTCAGCGCCGCCAGCACCGCGTCCGGACCCACCTCGACGAACCGGCGCACACCGGCGTCGACGAGTGACTGCACCGCCGGGGCGAACCGCACGGCCTCGCGCACCTGCCGCACCCAATACCCCGGCGTCAGCAGTTCAGGACCGGCCGGCGCACCGGACACCGTGGAGCACACACCAATGCGTGGCGCGTGATAGGCCACCGATGCGGCGACCTGCTCGTACTCGGCAAGCATCGGCTCCATCAACGCCGAATGAAAGGCGTGACTGACCGTCAGCCGGGTCGTCTTCACCCCCTCGGCCACCAGCCGGTCCTCCAGTGCAACGATCGCCGCCGTCGTCCCCGAGAACACCGTCGCCGCAGGCGCGTTCACGGCCGCCAACGAGACCGTTCCAGCCGCGAGCAGTTGCAGCGCCCGCTCCTCCGACACCGCGGCGGCGAGCATCGCTCCCTCGGTCGGCAGCGCGCCCATGAACCGGCCACGGGCGGCAACGAGCCGACACGCGTCGGCCAGCGACCACACCTCGGCGACATAGGCGGCGGCCAGCTCGCCGATCGAATGTCCGACAACCACATCCGGGGTCACGCCGAACGACTCCAAGAGGCGATACAGCGCCACCTCGAACGCGAACAGCGCAGCCTGCGTGAATTCCGTTCGGTCAAGCGGGGCCATCCGCTCGAGGTCGCCGACGCTGTTCGCGGCACCACCGGCCTCGCCGAACATGACCTCGCGCAGTGACACCCCTAGCAGGGCATCGAATTCCGCGCACACCTCGTCAAGGGCGGCGGCGAACACCGGGAATGCGGCAGCCAACCCTGCGCCCATACCGACACGTTGCGCGCCCTGACCGGTGAACAGGAAGGCCGTCTCGCCGGTGGTGGCGACACCGGACACAACATGCGGGGAGGCCGAACCCGCGGCCAGGGCCGTGAGGCCAGCGAACAGACCGGCCCGGTCGGTGCCGAGCACCGCGCCACGCCGATTCAGCTGAGCGCGCGCAGCAATCAGGAAGTCAGCGACATCGGCGTCAGCTGCCTCGGGGTGGTCGGCGACCCAGGCCAGCAGTCGGCTCGCCTGTGCCCGGAGCGCGGGCTCCGACTTGGCCGAGAGCAACCACGGTGCCCGCGGCGGCGGTGAGCCCGAATCCGACTGTTGTACAACAGCATTCGGTTCAGTCACCGGATCGACCGCGCGGTCGCGCGGCGCCTCTTCGAGGATCACGTGCGCGTTGGTCCCGCTGATCCCGAAGGACGACACACCCGTCCGGCGCGGACGATCGAGCTCCGGCCACTGCTGAGCCTGCGTCAGCAGTTTCACCGTGCCCGCCGACCAGTCGACATCGGGGGTCGGCTCGGCCACGTGCAAAGTCGAGGGCAGGACCCCCTTACGCATCGCCATGACCATCTTGATCACGCCCGCGACACCCGCCGCGGCCTGCGTGTGACCGATATTCGACTTGACTGAACCCAACCATAACGGGTTGTCGTCCCCACGGGCCTGGCCGTAAGTAGCCACCAGCGCCTGCGCCTCGATCGGATCACCCAGCCGCGTACCCGTGCCGTGCGCCTCCACGACATCCACCTCGGAGGCCGACAGCCGCGCGTTGTCCAACGCAGCCCGAATGACCCGCTCCTGCGACGGCCCATTTGGCGCGGTCAGCTGGCTGCTCGCACCGTCCTGATTCACCGCGGAACCACGAATCACCGCCAGCACCCGATGCCCATTGCGCTGGGCGTCCGACAGCCGCTCCAACACCAGAACACCCACACCCTCGGCCCAGCCCGTGCCATCCGCCGACGAGGAGAACGCCTTACACCGCCCATCCGGGGACAACCCACGCTGCCGGGAGAACTCCACGAACGTCCCCGGTGTCGCCATCACCGTCACACCACCAGCAAGTGCCATCGAGCACTCGCCCGAACGCAGCGACTGCGCGGCAAGATGAAGCGCGACCAGCGAGGACGAACACGCGGTGTCGACCGTCACCGCCGGCCCCTCCAACCCGAAGGTGTAGGCCACCCGACCCGACGCGATGCTGCCCGCGCTTCCGGTCAGCAGGTAGCCCTCGAAGTCCTCGGGCGCATTGGGGATGCGGGAGCCGTAGTCGTCGTACATGACGCCCGTGTACACCCCGGTACGGGTGCCCCTCAGCGCGGTCGGGTCGACGCCCGCGTGCTCGAAGGCCTCCCACGCCGTCTCCAGCAGCAACCGCTGCTGGGGATCCATCGCCGCCGCCTCGCGAGGACTGATGCCGAAGAACTCGGCGTCAAACCGGTCGGCGTCATAAAGAAACCCACCTTCACGGGTGTACGAGGTCCCTAAATGGTTGGGGTCAGGGTGATAGAGCTTTTCCAGGTCCCAGCCACGGCGCTCAGGAAAGGTACCTACCACGTCGCGCTCGGCGCTCAACAGCTCCCAGAGGTCCTCGGGAGAGGCGACACCGCCCGGCAGCCGGCAGGCCATGCCCACGATCGCGATCGGCTCACAAGCGCGCTCCTCCAGGTCCTGAACACGCTGACGGCTCTCTCGCAAATCGACCGTCGCCCGCTTGAGGTAGTCGCGCAATTTTTGCTCGTTATTCATCTCTACCTGCCGAGTTCGTTGTCAAGTGCCGCGAAGAGGTCGTCGTCGGTTTCCAAATTGAGGGCCGCGACGGTGGGCTCTGCGTCCACCATCCGAAGCAGCCTGCGCAATCGCGCAGCGATCGTTGCAGCGGAGACGGCGCCCTCGGGCGTGTCCGGGGCGGCGATAACGGCCTCCAGAGCGTCCAGTGCCTCCTGGACAGGGTCCAGCGTTTCGCCGATCAGCTGGCCCCGAAGGTACTTCGCGAGGGCCTCTGTAGTCGGGTGATCGAAAACAAGCGTGCTGGACAACCTCAGCTCGGTGGCGACATTGAGCCTATTGCGGAGCTCGACCGCAGTGAGCGAGTCAAAGCCCAGATCCAACAGACCACGCTGGACGTCGATCGTTCGTGGTGCCGGGTGGGCCAGAACGATGCCGACCTGCTCCCTGACGAAGGAAAGCAGCAGCGCTTCCTGCTCTGCCTCGCCCAGCCCCCTGAGCCGTTGCGCCAGCGGGATCTCCGCAGGCGTGCTTGGCTGACCGGCTCGGCGCCCGGTGCGCACCAGACCTCGGAACAGCTCAGGTAGCGTCTCTCCGAGGGAGCGCAGTGCGGCAAGATCGAGCACCACCGGCGCGAGTACTGATCGGGAACCCAGGTCACCGTCGGCGTGTGACGCCTTGTTTCCGACCATGACCATGTCGAGCGCCGCGAGTGCCTGGTCATCCGGCATCGGCAGCACCCCGTTACGCATCAGCCTGGCCCGGTCAGCTTGCTCGAGTTGATCCGCCATTCCGTCCTGCCACATACCCCAGGCCAAGGACACCGCGGGCAGCCCGGCGCTGCGCCGGTACTCGGCCAGCGCATCCAGGAAGGTGTTGCCCGCGGCGTAATTGGCCTGGCCGGCGTTGCCCACCAGGCCGGCAACAGAGGAGAAGAGGACGAAGTCCGTCAGCTCAAGTTCAGTGGTCAGCTCGTGCAGGTTCCAGGCAGCTTCCACCTTCGGCCGCAAGACCCGGACGAGGCTCTCCGGGCTCATGGCCTCCACAGTGGAGTCCTCGACAACTCCGGCCGCGTGCACCACCGCGGTGAGCGGGTGTTCTTTCGGGATCGAGGCAAGCAGCTCCGCCAGCGCATCTCGGTCGGCCACGTCGCAGGCCGCGACCCGTACGTCGGCGCCGAGCGCCGTCAGTTCGGCCACCAGGTTCTCCGCTCCGCCACGCCGACTGGTGAGCAGCAGCCGGCGGGCGCCGCGGCCGATCACCAGGTGCCGGGCGACCAAGGCACCTAGCGCGCCTGTGCCACCGGTGATCAGCACCGTGTGCTCCGGGTCGAACGCCTCGTCGACGTCCGGGGTCCGGACCGGGTTCCGGAGCTTGGCGAGCCGGGTCACGTAGGCCTGTCCCTCGCGCAGTTCGAGCTGCGGTCGGGGGTCGGCCAGGGCCGCGGCGAGCAGCTCGCGGCCGGCCGTCGAGCCGTCCCTCAGCAGGTGCTGGAAACGTCCCGGGTGTTCGGATTCGGCGGTCCGCATCAGCCCGGAGAGTGCGCTGTGCGCCAGTTCGCCGCTGCTGACCACGGCGAGCCGTGCTCCGGCCGGCGCATCGGTGGCGAGCCACTGCCGCAGTACCGCCAGCACCTCCTGCGTGACCCGGCCGGCCTCTCGCGGAGTGGCCGGGGGTACCGGAAGGACGACCACGTCGGGTGCGGCGCGGCCGTTGGCCGTCGAGGCGGCCAGGTCGGCGAGGTCGGCGTGGTGTTCGGCGGCGAGTCCGAGGTCGGCCTCGCCGAGGACCACGATGGTCGCGTCGCCACCGGTGCGCAGTTCCACACCGACCCGCTCCACCGCGAACACGTGCTGGTCGGAGGGGCGGCTCAGCGCGGTCCCCGCTGGCAGGGCCCGCAGGGCGAGGGACGCGACGGTGGCGACCGGCGCGCCCGTCTCGTCAGCGATGCTGACCGCGACCCTTGCGTCCGGGCCGGCCGACAGCTTGACCCGCAGGGTGCCCGTCGGCGCCCCGGTCAGCTGGACGCCGCCGAAGGAGAAGGGCAGCCGCAGTTCGGCCGACTCCTCCAGGAGCAGTGCGTGCAGCGCGGCGTCGAACAGTGCCGGGTGAAGGGGGAATCCCTCAGGCTCGACGGACAGCCGCACCTCGGCGTAGAGGTCCTCGCCCGAACGCCATGCCGCGTGCAGGCCCTGGAAGGCGGGGCCGTAGCCGTATCCCCGGTCGGCGAGGCGGTCGTAGAGGCCCTCAACCGGCTGGATCTCGGCGCCAGCCGGCGGCCAGGACGCGAGGTCGGGTTCAGGGCCACCAGGAACGGCGGCCATCACGGTTCCGGCGGCGTGCCGGTTCCAGACGTCGCCTTCCTGATCCCCGCGCGAGTGGACGGCGATGGGCCTGCGGCCGTCTCCGTCGGGGCTGCCGACGGTGACCTGGAGCTGGAGCGCGCCCTCGTCGGGAAGGACCAGGGGTGCCTGGAGGGCGAGTTCCTCCAGCCGCGCGCAGCCGACGGCGGCGCCGGCGTGCAGCGAGAGCTCCACCAAAGCCGTGCCCGGGACCAGCAGGGTGCCGGCGACGGCATGATCGGCGAACCAGGGGTGGCTGCGGGCCGAGATCCGGCCGGTGAACAGGACACCGTCGGAGTCGGCGAGCGCAATCGCGGCCCCGAGCAGCGGATGCCGTGCGGGGTCGAGTCCGGCCGAGGTGACGTCCCCGCCGCCGGGCCCCTCCGTGAGCCAGTAGCGCTGGCGCTGGAAGGGGTAGGTCGGCAGGTCCGCGGCCGGTCGGGCGCTCTCGCCGAACAGTGCGCGCCAGTCCACCGGCACGCCCCGTACGTGGGCGTGGGCCAGGGCGGTGACGGCGGTGTGCGGCTCGTGGCGCCCGCCGCGCAGCACCGGAACCAGGAGCGATCCCGCGTCGAGGAAGTCCTGCCCCATCGCGCTGAGCACGCCGTCCGGGCCGAGCTCCAGGAAGGTCCGTACGCCTTCGGCCTCCAGGGTGCGTGCCGCGTCCAGGAAGCGCACGGGCCGGCGGACGTGCCGGGCCCAGTACTCGGGCGTGCTCAGTTCCTCGGCGCCGACCGGCTGCCCGGTCAGGGCGGAGACGATCGGGATGGTGGGCGCGGCGAACGTGAGCCCCTTCGCGACCGTCTGGAATTCGTCCAGCATCGCGTCCATGTGCGGGGAGTGGAAGGCATGGCTGACGCGCAGTCGCTTGATCTTGCGTCCCTTGGCCGAGAGTTCGGCTCCGATAACCTCGACGGCTTCGGCGTCGCCCGAGAGCACCACGGAGGTGGGGCCGTTGACGGCGGCGATGGCCAGCTGGTCCTCCCGTCCGGCGAGGAGCGCCAGCACCTCCTGCTCCTCAGCCTGCACGGCGAGCATCGCACCGCCGCCGGGCAGTGCCTGCATCAGCCGGCCGCGGGCCGCGACGAGCTGAGCCGCGTCCGGCAGCGAGAGGACGCCTGCGACGTGCGCGGCGGCCAGCTCACCGATGGAGTGGCCCGCGAGGAAGTCCGGCCGCACGCCCCAGCCTTCGAGGAGCCGGAAGAGCGCGACCTCGGTTGCGAACAGGGCGGCCTGCGTGAAGCCGGTCTGCTCCAGTGGCGCCGGGTCCGCACCGAAGAGGACGTCAATCAGCGGCGTTTTCAGCCACTGGTCGAACTCCTCGCACACGGCGTCCAGGGCCTCGGCGTAGGCGGGGTAGGCGGTGTACAGCTCCCGGCCCATGCCGAGTCGCTGGCTGCCCTGACCGGTGAAGAGGAAAGCCGTACGGCCGTCCACCGGGGTACCCCGCACGGTCAGGGCCGCGAGCTCGGCTACGGCTTCGGTGGCGGTGGCGGCCACCACCACGGCGCGGTACGGCAGTCCGGCCCGTCCGAAGGCCAGGGTCCGGCCCGTCGATGCCAGCTCCTGCTGCCCGGTGTCGGCGAGGGCCGCGCCCACCTGGTCGGCCTGCGCCAGCAGGGCCGCGTCGTTGTGCGCGGACAGCAGCAGCGGCACGACCGGCATCGGCTCGGACGGCGGGACCGTCCCCTCGGTCGGCGGCTGCTCCACGATGAGGTGGGCATTGGTACCGCTGATGCCGAAGGAGGACACGCCTGCCCGGCGCGGCCGCTCGGACTCGGGCCACGGCACCGCCTCGGTGAGCAATTCCACCTCGCCGGCGGACCAGTCCACATGCGGGCTGGGCTCGTCGATGTGGAGGCTCTTGGGAAGCACCCCGTGCTGCATCGCCATGACCATCTTGATGACGCCGGCCACACCGGCGGCGGCCTGGGAGTGTCCGATGTTGGACTTCAGCGAGCCCATCAGGAGGGGCGACGGGCGCTCCTGCCCGTAGGTGGCGAGTACGGCCTTGGCCTCGATCGGGTCGCCCAACGCGGTGCCGGTGCCATGGGCTTCCAGCGCGTCGACGTCCGCGGCGCTCAGGCCCGCATTGGTCAGGGCCTGGCGGATCACCCGCTCCTGGGAGGGGCCGTTGGGGGCGGTCAGGCCGTTGCTCGCACCATCCTGGTTGACGGCGGTTCCGCGGATCACGCCGAGAATCCGGCGGCCGTTGCGCTGGGCGTCGGAGAGCCGCTCCAGCAGGAGGATTCCGGCGCCTTCGGCCCAGGCCGCCCCGTCCGCCTGCGCGGCGAACGACTTGCACCGGCCATCCGGTGCCAGGCCGCGCTGCCGGCTGAACTCGACGAACAGGGTGGGCGCGGCCAGTACGGTCACACCGCCTGCCAGGGCCAGCCCGCATTCGCCGTTGCGCAGCGCCTGCGCGGCGAGGTGGATGGAGACGAGCGAGGAGGAGCAGGCGGTGTCGACGGTGATCGCCGGTCCCTGCAGGCCGAAGGTGTAGGCGACGCGGCCAGAGGCGACACTGACCGTGCTGCCGACCGACAGGTAGCCCTCCATTGCCTCGGGGGCGTCCTTCAGGCGTGCCGCGTAGTCGTTGGCCATGACACCGGCGAACACACCGGTCTGGCTGCCCTTGAGAGAGGTCGGGTCGATGCCCGCGCGCTCGAAAGCCTCCCAGCAGATCTCCAGCAGCAAGCGCTGCTGCGGGTCGATGGCGGTAGCCTCCCGGGCGCTCACCCCGAAGAACTCGGGGTCGAATTGCGCAGCTTCGTAGAGGAATCCGCCATAGCGGGTGTAGGAGGTGCCCAGGCGGTCCGGGTCCGGGTCGTACAGGCCGTCCAGGTCCCAGCCACGGTCGTTCGGGAACCGGCCGATGGCGTCCCGCTCGTCGGACAGCAGCGCCCACAGCTCCTCCGGGGAGCTGACCTCGCCCGGGTAGCGGCAGGCCATCGCGACGATCGCGATCGTCTCGTCGGAGGCACCCACGACCGGTTCGGCCACGGCCGCCGGGGCGGCCGAGCCGAGCAGTTCGGTCCGCAGGAACCCGGCCAGCTCGAGCGTGTTCGGGTAGTCGAACACCAGCGTCGCGGGCAGCTTCAGACCTGCGGCCGCGTTCAGCCGGTTGCGCAGTTCCACTGCCTTGAGCGAGTCGAAGCCAAGCTCATTGAAGGCCCGGTCCAGCGCGACCTGGTCGGCGTCGGTGTGCCCCAGTACGGAGGCCACCACACCGCGGACCAGTTCCAGCAGCGCGCGCTCCTGGTCCTGGAGCGCCAGCGGCGCGAGGCGTTTCTGAAGGGAGTTCCCGCCCGCCCGCTCGCCGACGGTCGCGCGCCGCGCCGGGCGCACCAGGCCGTGGAAGATCGCGGGCAGGGTGCCGTCCTCGCTCTGCACCCGCAGTCCGGAATAGTCCAGCAGCGCCGGAACGAGCACCGGCCGACGGGTCGCGAGGGCCGCGTCGAACAGCGCCAGCCCCTGCTCGCTGCCGATGGGGGCGATGCCGGCCCGGGACATCCGGGCGAGGTCGGCGTCGGTCAGGTGACCGGTCATCGCGCTGCCCTCGGCCCACAGGCCCCAGGCCAGCGACGTACCGGGCAGGCCCAGTGCCTGGCGGTGCTGCGCGAGGGCGTTCAGATAGGTGTTGGCCGCAGCGTAGTTGGCCTGTCCCGCGGCGCCGACCGTACCGGCCAGCGAGGAGAACAGGACAAACGCGTCCAGTTCGAGGTCGGCCGTCAGCTCGTGCAGGTGCCAGGCGGCATCGACCTTGGGGCGCAGTACCGTGTCGAGCTGCTCGGCCGTGAGAGCGTGCAGCGTGCCGTCGTCAAGGACGCCGGCGGTGTGCAGGACCGCGGTCAGCGGGTGCTCCGGGGGGATCGCGTCCAGCATCGCGGCGAGCGCCCTGCGATCCGCCGTGTCACAGCCGACCACTGACACGCCGGCTCCGCGGGCCGTGAGTTCGGCCTCCAGCTCCGCCATCCCCGCCGCGTCCCGGCCGCGGCGGCTCGCCAGCAGCAGGTGACGCACGCCGTGTTCGGCGACGAGGTGGCGGGCGAACAGCTGGCCCAGGGTGCCGGTGGCGCCCGTGATCAGCACGGTGCCCTCGGGGTTCAGGGCGGGCACGGTCTGGCCCGTCGTGGGCGACTTGACCAGCCGCGGTACGAGCAGTGCCCCGTCCCGCAGGCTCACCTGCGCCTCCGGTACGGCCAGCGCACGGCCGAGCTCGGCCTCGGAGAGGTCCCAGTCCGTCAGGTCTAGCAGGCCGAACCGGTCGGGGTTCTCGGACATCGCGGTACGCACCAGCCCCCAGACGGGGGCCGAGCCGAGTCCGGCCTCGGTGCGGGCGGTGGTCGCGTCACGGGTCACGAAGACCAGGCGCGAATCGGCGAACCGCTCCTCGGCGAGCCACTCCTGGGCCAGCCGCAGGGCGCGGTGCGCCGCGGCGCCGGGGCCGTCCTCGCCGGGAAAGGGGACCGCGACGAGCGGCGGGGTTCCGACAATGCCGGCGAGGTCTGAGTAGGTGCCCAGCGGGGCGGGCAGACCGTGGCCGCACTCGTCGAGGACAGCCCACCCGGCGGCCTGGCCGGCCTCCGGGGCGGTCGTCCACTCCACCTGGAGCAGCGGCTGGCGCAGGGTGCTCGAGCCAGCCAGCTGCGCGGGGTCAACGGCCCGCAGGCTGAGCGTCTTCACCGACGCGATCGGCGCACCGCTGGCGTCGGCGAGGGACAGGGCGACGCCCGAGCCTTGCGGGGTGATCCGCACGCGCAGCACGCAGGCGTTCACCGCGTGCAGCCGAACGCCGGTCCAGGCGAACGGCAGCATCAGGCGGCCGTCCTCCGTGAGCGCCAGCGGGTGCAGGGCTGCATCGAGGAGGGCCGGGTGGATCCCGAACTCCCCCGGTGGGACGTCCTTCGGGAGCGCGACCTCGGCGAACATCTCCTGGCCGGCGCGCCACAGCGCCCGCAGGCCCCGAAAGGTAGGTCCGTACTGAAAGCCCCGCTCGGCGAGCGTGTCGTACGCCGCCGTCAGGTCGACCGGCTCGGCGCCGGCTGGGGGCCAGGCGGTGGCGGCTGGTACGCCCGCACGTCCTTGCGCGTGACCCAGTACGCCGGTGGCGTGCAGGGTCCACGGGTGGATCGCGTCGCCCTCGGACTCGGGCTCGGGCTCCGGGCGGGAGTGGACCGACAGCGCGCGCCGGCCCTCCTCGTCCGGAGCGTCAACCACGACCTGGAGCTGTACTGCGCCACGGCCGGCCAGCACCAGCGGTGCCTGCAGGGTCAGTTCGTCGAGCTGGTCGAGGCCGGTGTGGTCACCCGCCCGGATGGCGAGGTCCACGAAGGCAGTACCCGGAAGCAGCACGGTGCCGGCCACGGCGTGCTCGGCCAGCCAGGGCTGCGTGTTCAGGTCGATCCTGCTGCTCAGGACCAGCTTGTCCTCGTCGGCTATCCAGAGCGCGGCGCCGATGAGCGGATGCCGCTCGGCGGTCATGCCGAGACCGGACGCGTCCCCGGCCGGCGCCGGGCCCTCCAGCCAGTAGCGCCGACGCTGGAAGGGGTAGGTGGGCAGGTCGAGGACCGCGCCGGGTCCGCCGACCACGGCAGTCCAGTCGAGCTGGGCGCCTGAGACGTGGGCCTGCGCCGCGGAAGCGAGGAAGTCCACGAGTCCACCCGCGTCACGGTGGAGCGAGGGCACGGTGACGGCGCTGTCATAGGACGTGTCCTCGATCGTCTCCTGGAGCGCGATGGTCAGCACCGGGTGGGCACTGGCCTCGATGAAGACGCGGTGGCCCTGGTCTAGCAGGGTCCGGGTGACCTCCTCCAGCTGGACGGTCTGGCGGAGGTTGCCGAACCAGTACGAGCCGTCGAGCTCCGTGCCGTCCAGCGGCTGCCCGGTGACGGTGGAGATGAAGGGCACCTTGACGGCGCGCGGGGTGAGCGAGGACAGGGCGTCGAGCAGCTCGTCCCGCAGGCTTTCCACGTGCGCGGAGTGGGAGGCGTAGTCGACCGGGATGCGCTTGACGCGCACATTGTTGTCCTTGCAGTAGGCGACCATCTCTTCAAGAGCGGTCACCTCTCCGGCGACCACCACCGAACGCGGGCCGTTGTGTGCGGCGAGGTCGATGGCGCCGTTCCAGCGGGTGATGAGTTCGCGGACCTCGTCGGCCGGCAGGGCCACCGAGACCATCCCGCCCGCACCCGCCAGCTTCGCGACCGCCCGGCTGCGCAACGCCACGACCTTCGCCGCGTCCTCCAGTGACAGCGCGCCCGACACCGCGGCCGCCGCGATCTCACCCTGCGAGTGACCGATCACCGCATCCGGCTCGATACCCACCGAACGCCACAACGCAGCCAGGGACACCATCACCGCCCACAGCGCCGGCTGCACCACCTCCACCCGATCGAAACCGGGCGCCCCCTCCACACCGCGCAGGACGTCCTGCAGCGACCAGTCCGTGAACAGCGCCAACGCCCGCTCACACTCCACCAGCCGGTCGGCGAACACCGGGGAGGAGTCGAGGAGTTCCAGAGCCATTCCCTGCCACTGCGAACCCTGACCCGGGAACACGAACACCGTCCTGCCGGAGCCCGTGACCGCACCCTGCACCAGGTTCGCCGCGGACCCACCCGAGGCCAGCGCCTCAAGACCCGCCAGCAGCTCGTCCCGGCCGGCGCCCGAAACCGTCGCCCGGAAGGGCAGGTGCGGGACCCGGGTCGCGAGCGCCGAAGCCAGCCGCGCCGGATCGACGATTTCCGAGGCCAGCAGCTCACGCACCTGGCCGGCACGCGCCGCCAGGGCCGCAGGGCTCTTCGCTGAGACCACCAGCGGAAGCCCCGCCACCGGCTCACCGGCCACGACCGGCTTCGGGCCCTGCTCCAGGACCACATGCGCGTTCGTACCGCTGATACCGAACGAGGACACCGCCGCGCGACGCGGACGCGCCACCTCCGGCCACGCCCGACGCTCGGTGACCAGCTCCACCGCACCCGTCGACCAGTCGACGTGCGGCGTCGGCTCGTCCACGTGCAGCGTCGCCGGAAGCTCCCCGTTACCCATCGCCATCAGCATCTTGATGATGCCCGCGACCCCCGCGGCAGCCTGGGTGTGACCGATGTTCGACTTGATCGATCCCAGCCACAGCGGCTCTTCGCGGTCCTGGCCGTAGGTGGCCAGCAGCGCATTGGCCTCGATCGGGTCACCGAGCCGGGTACCGGTGCCGTGCGCCTCGACCGCGTCCACCTCGTGCGCAGCGAGGCGGGCGTTGGCGAGGGCCTGGCGGATGACGCGTTCCTGCGAGGGCCCGTTGGGGGCGGTGAGGCCGTTGCTCGCACCGTCCTGGTTGACCGCGGAACCACGGATCACACCAAGGATGTCGTGCCCGAGCCGCTGAGCGTCCGACAGACGCTCCAGCACCAGCATGCCCGCGCCCTCGGCCCACCCCGTACCGTCCGCCGAAGCCGCGAACGACTTGCAGGTCCCGTCCGGCGACAAACCACGCTGGCGCGAGAACTCGACAAAGGTCGTTGGCGTGGACATCACGGTGACGCCGCCGGCGAGCGCCACCGAGCACTCGCCCTGGCGCAGCGCCTGAGCGGCCAGGTGCACCGCTACCAGCGACGAGGAACACGCCGTGTCCAGCGTCACCGCCGGTCCCTCGAGACCGAACGTGTAAGCCACCCGACCCGACAGGACGCTGCCGATCGTGCCCGTCAGCAAATGCCCCTCGAAGCCCTCCGGAGCACTCCCCAGCCGCGACCCGTAATCGTTGTACATCACACCCGCGTAGACACCGGTCGAGGAACCGCGCAGTGAGGCGGGGTCGATTCCCGCACGCTCCAGCGCCTCCCACGCGACCTCCAGCAACACCCGCTGCTGCGGGTCGGTCGCGATCGCCTCACGCGGACTCAGACCGAAGAACTCGGCATCGAACTCGGCGGCCTCGTAGAGGAATCCGCCTCTGCGCGTATAGGACTTACCGATCTTCTCGGGGTCCGGGTCGAAGAGGCGTTCCACGTCCCAGCCGCGGTCGGACGGGAACTCGTCGATCGCGTCCCGGCCCTCCGCCACCAGCCGCCACAGGTCTTCCGGCGAGGAGACCCCGCCCGGGTACCGGCAACCCATACCGACCACGGCGATCGGCTCGTCCAGTCCCGGGGCGTGGGCTACCACCGACGCGACGACGGCCGTTCCGCTCGCGTCGAGCCGGTCCAGCAGGAAGTCCGCCACCGCCTGGGGCGACGGGTGGTCGAACACCAGGGTGGTGGGCAGTGCCAGACCGGTCACCGAGTGGAGCAGGTTGCGCAATTCGACACCCGTGAGGGAGTCGAAGCCGGTGTCCTTGAAGGCCTTGGCCGGGTCGATGTCGGCGTTGGCCCCGTGCCCGAGAACCAGCCCCACGGTCTCCCGGACGGTCTGGAGTACGGCCTGCGCCCGCTCCTGGGCGGCCAGCGCGATCAGCCGCTGGACCCACGACGAGTCGGCGCCGCGGCCGGCGCCGACCGCCTGCCGGCGGCGGACGCGGACCAGCCCGGTGAACAGCTCAGGGAGCGCGTTCTGCTCGGCCCGGGCGCGCAGGGCGCCCAGGTCGAACTCGGCGGGAACCAGCAGCGGCTCCGCCGAGGCGAGCGCCGCGTCGAACAGATCGAGACCCAGTTCCGGGCTCAGCGGAACGATTCCGCTCCGCTTCCACCGCGCGACGTCGGCGTCGGCGAGGGCTCCGGCCATGCCGTCGGCGCTGGCCCACAGGCTCCACGCAAGGGAGGTGGCGGGCAGGTTCCGGGCGCGGCGGTGCTGCGCGAGGGCGTCCAGGAAGGTGTTCGCGGCCGCGTAGTTGGCCTGACCGGCGTTGCCCATCAGACCCGCGATGGAGGAGAACATGACGAACGAGGCGAGGCCCAGGGACTCGGTGAGGCGGTGCAGGTTCCAGGCCGCGTCCACCTTCGGACGCATCACCCGCTCCAGCTGACCGGCCGACAGCGACGCGAGCGTCGCATCGTCCAAGACACCCGCCGTATGCACCACGGCAGTCAGCGGACGCTCGACCGCGACCTCATCCAACAGGGCCGCCAGCGCGTCGAAGTCCGACACGTCACACGCCGCCACCCGAGCCCGCGCGCCCAACTCCGCCAGCTCCGCCACGAACTCGGCGGCACCCGGAGTCTCACCACCGCGACGACTCACCAACAGCAGGTGCCGCGCACCGTGATGCGTCACCAACCGACGCGCCACCAGCCGGCCCAACGTACCCAGAGCACCGGTCACCAGTACCGCGCCCTCCGGATCCAGACCCTCCCCCACACCCGCCACGACACCGGCGGCACGCGCCAGCCGCGGCACGAACAACTCGCCACCCCGCACCGCCACCTCAGGCTCACCCGAGGCCAACACTGCAGGCAGCAGCTCCAGACCACCCTCATCCAGGTGAGCCAGGACCAGCCTGTCTGGGTGCTCGGACTGGGCAGTACGGATCAGGCCCACGAGCGCGGCCGTGGCGAGCGCGCTGTCCGGCACGACAACGACCAGGCGGCTCTCGGCGAACTGCGGGGCGGTCAGCCACTCCTGCACCACTTCCAGACCGCGCGCCGCCGTCAGGTGGGTCTGCAGAAGTACATCAGCCGAGGTGTCGGCCGACAGTTCTTCACCGCTGATCACGATGAACTCCGGCGCTGGAAGGCCGGCGTCGACAGCGGCACGAAGCGCGCCGAGGTCAGCGTGCGGTCCTTGACCTACTCGGACCCACCGCTGCTCCGCGGCAGGCTCGACCGTAGGTAGCGCCTCCCACGCCAATCGGTACAGGGATTGCACGGCCGGGCCGGCTGGTGTGAGTTGATCGCGGCCAATCGGCAGCAGCGAGACTGCTCCGATTGTCGCTACCGGCGCGCCAGCCCCGTCCGCGACGGCGAGGCGCGCGGTGTCCTGGCCGGTATGGGTCCAGCGGACCCGTAGCACGGTGGCACCGACTGCGTGCACAGCGAAGCCCGAGAACGAGAACGGCAAGCGGATCGTGCTGTCGTCCTGCGCCGCTTCGAGTACCAGTACCAGTGGGTGCAGGGCTGCGTCCAGGAGTGCGGGGTGTACACCGAAACGACCAGCTTCGTCGTGTAGTTGGTCGGGCAGCACAACCTCGGCGAAGAGATCGTCCCCGGCGCGCCAGGCCGCGCGGAGACCAGAGAAGGCCGGCCCGTACCCGTAACCCAGATCGCCGAGGCGGTCATAGACACCCTCCAGCGGGATGGCGATGCCATCGGCGGGCGGCCACTGGTCCAGGGAGACCCCTGGCGAGGCCGCGATGGGCGTGAGCAGACCGGCCGCGTGCGCGGTCCACTGCTCTTCGCCGGTCCTCGAGTACACCGTGAACCGACGGTCGCCGCGGGTATCGCCCCGATCAACGCTCAGCCGGATCGAGACAGCGGCGGTTCCGGTCAGAGTGAGGGGTGTTTGGAGAGTGAGCTCCTCGACGGTGGCGTATCCGAGTTGCTCAGCAGCATGACCCGCCAACTCGAGGAACACCGTGCCCGGAACCAGGATCGTCCCGCCAATCGCGTGATCGGCCAGCCACGGATGCGTCGACAACGACACCGACCCGGAGAACTGCACACCATCACCATCCGGCTCCGCGATCACCGCAGCGAGTAGCGGATGATCCACAGCCGTCAGACCCAGACTCCCGGCATCACCAGACGGCGGAGCGTTCAGCCAGAAGGGCTGTCGTTGGAAGGCGTACGTGGGCAGCTCGACCAGACCCGAACCGGGCAGGAACCGCTCCCAGTCCACTCCCACACCATGGGCGTGCGCAGCGCCTAACGCGGCCAGGAGGCAA
>JAABUM010001874.1_pt1 | contig 29911 bp, 51 predicted proteins | sample 5559161 | NCBI WGS metagenome assembly JAABUM01 (sample SAMN10711868, study PRJNA513369) | rock metagenome | isolation source: Antarctica rocks | place: Antarctica: Victoria Land, Siegfried Peak nord
CGCGGATTTCGCGCAGTGCTTGAAACCCGCGCGAAATTGCTTCGCGCAGCGGCCGCCGAATTATTTTTGCGCGAATCATGCCCGTGACTACGGTAGACGAAATTGGTGCAGCACCCTGGACCGCACCCTTGCACGCCCACCACCTCCGAAACTGTAGCCTCCTTCTGTGCGCACTTGTGCCGCATCAGACACCACAAGAGGCGCGTGTAACCTTCATGAAGTCAACAATGCAGCACCCACTGGTGGCCGCACGATCTGCTCTCCACAAGAAGCCCCTGTCATACCTGCATGCGTGCAGAAGCAGCGCCATGTGTGTATCGAACACAAGAATGGTGATCATCAGCTGTATAACCACTCGATAACCCACCACTCGATGTGCAAGATGTGCAGTCGCTCATGACACGCAGCGTGCTCCTGACACGAGGTGACGTTGAGCAGTTCCGGACTGGTTCTGGAGCTGCAGCGGAGACACAGAATGGGTGACGTTCCAATCGACAACAGGGGCTCCACTGCCTGTTCATCATATCGACTCAATTTGCGCAGCTGTGATCGAGCAGCAGCCCATTCGCATCTCGGAGTCGGCAGACTGTATTGCAGACTGGACAGCTCTGCGCTGCAAGGAGACCTGTCGACAGTTGCTGAATGCAGATTGATGTCAGACTACGATGCCCATGTTCAGATGCTGCAGTATACGTGGCGCACCTCGTTGAGGCGGCACTCGAGCTGGGCAGTGGCGTCTTGCATGCTACTTGGCACGCCCTGCATGCTGCGGCCAGCTGCTGCGACCGAGGCGGCATTCTCCACAGCAGCGGAGCGTTCTGAGCGACGGTGCTGAGCGCATGGCAGAGTCCACACGAGCCGCTAGCCGTCCCAGACTCCTCATCTTGCCTGTCAGGCAGACATTCAGCTTGGTATGGAGGGACTATATGCTTCGAGGAGGACAGCTCTGGCTGGTGCAGCTTGCTTGAGAGCGATGCCATTCCTGGCCAGTAGGTGCCGGGATATGCAGCAAGGCCTGTTTTGAATGCATTCAAGCGTGGCATGAATCGACATAGCCTTTCACGTGAATCGCCAAATGTGATTGCGCAGACCGCTATGCACGGGACGCCCAGGCACCACAAAATTTGACAGACCGGTTGCGTCGTGATCGTGCCGATCCAAACCTCACGACGTCCATACCACGACAAGATGATGGCTATGTCAAACCCTCAAAGAGTGTTCGATTTCGTGTCCAGAATCGTGTCCAAATGCAATCTGCACCCTCACCTGCTTGGGGCTGGATCGCGGCGCTCGTCGAAGCGTCCAGCTGTTCTATCAGCTTTGGATCACTGCTGCAAGCGATTCAGTGCTCCGCTGCATATCATTCGACCGACTTGTACGCAGGAGCCAGTCTGGGATGAAGCCCCAAATGAAGATCTTGCACAGCAGTCCCGTTCTTGCATCGTGTTCGGTCTTTGTTCTGTCTGCAGCACTGCATACACACTGTATCAAGCCGCAGCTGTCCGTATGTGGATCCGTCTTGCTGCGGTCCTGCGGCGTAGAGCTTAGATCAAATTCGAATCTCTTCTAACCGCGTTTGGCTGGTGTTTACAGCGGCTGCGGCAGGGTCTATCAAGCACGAACGTGAATGAAGCGCCCACACATCAGCCAGGAGCTGCTGACACTATGTAGGGGCCTGCGCAAGACTGAACTGCACGCGCATCTCAACGGTTCGCTGCGGGACAGCACTCTGAGGTATGAGGGCACTGCATCACAGTTGTCTCGTCAGCGACATGAGGAGGACCTGCACGGCAATGAGACAGGCCTAGCACTTCGGAATGACTGCCTGTCCCGCACTTGGTGAGCCGCCACATCCATGTGTCGCAGTGAGCTGGCGCAGGCAAGGGGCGCTGACGAGTCGCAGCTGCGGCTCATATCCAAAGGTCTACCTTCTGGCTCTACTTTTGACTGCATGCCGCCACCAGTACCAGGCGCATGGCAGCTGCACCTATGTACACACCTGACACACAGCAGTATTTGCACATGGGCCGACAATTGCCGACGCCGCGAGCCGCTGCTGTCGGATCTACAAGAGACAGCCTGTTCTCTTTCGTGTGCCCAGGCGACAAGACATTAGCCGAGTGCTTCAACATCTTTGCGCTTATACACCAGATCACCACGGACCACGATGTTATCACACGCATTGCGCGCGAGGTGAGCATGACGCCCTGCCCCACGGCTCACAATAGCTGACATATGCGAACCATTGCATCAGGGCCAACAACTGCCCGTCCAAATGAGTGCTGAGTTGGGCAGTCTCGAGCTGCAGGTGGTTGAGGACTTTGCAGCGGAAAATGTTGTGTACCTTGAGCTGCGCACGACGCCAAAGGTGAGACAAAACTGTTTCGCTCTGCAATTGGAACCGCCAATCTCACCTGCTGCTCTGATCAAACCAGTCATCTGCAGCGCAACTGAATTGCTTCACGGCTGCTGTGCTTCACAAAATTCGGCAAGCAGCGCTGTAAAGCCCTCGCCACACTGACAATTCTGACAGTCCAGGATCATGTTTCGTCTTCCTTGCTTCCATTTTTCATGCCATCGCAACAGTTGCAGCCGGAGCTTAGCATAACAGAGCTTCATCTGGCGTCACGGCAGGCGCGGCCGGAGCATGGCATGACAAAGCGCTCGTATGTGGAGGCGGTGCTGGCGGGAACATCCGCAGCGGCGGCTGCGAGAGATACCGACTGCCGGCTGCTCCTCAGCATCGACCGGCGGGAGACGACGGAAGCCGCGTTGGAGACTGTGCAGCTGGCTGCGGACTTCAAGTCTCACGGCGTCGTTGGCATCGACCTGTCAGGTGGGTTTCCTGTGGGACTCCCAACACTAACCTGACTGCAGCAGGCTGCAGCAGGATGGTTAAAGGGGCAATGGCCGTGACGGCAGCCGCCGCGACGGCTGTCACAATGCAGCCTGCTCGATGCCAGCTTGACCAGAGGCGTGCGCTGTGGGCGCTGCTGCGCCGTGGCCTTGACTTGAATGTGTAATTTCCAGGGAGTCCAGAGCTGGGGTTTGGAACACCTGGCTGCGGCGCAGGACTGATGGCTACCATGTGAAACCGGACCATGTGAAACCGGACGCTTTCACTGGAAAGTTTCACCTGCAATCGACTCCTAGTTCAGGGAATCCGGAGCTGGGAGAGTGGAGTACGTGGGTCCCGGCGCTGAACCGCGCCCGCGCCTGCGAGCTGGCCGTCACGCTGCACGCCGCCGAGGTCCTTCCCGCTTCCCCCTTCCTTATGACTTACAAAGCTGCATGCTCGGGAGGCGCATTAGAAGCTCCAACACTGCCCACCGCGGACTTCTGCTTATTCTTTCTCAAACCTTCTTTATCGTTTTGAAGCATCGTGCCTTGAGTTTCAACACGCCAGCGCTCTGGTATCTCAGTGGTGCAGGTGTACAATCCGGCAGAAACGGCGGCAATGCTGGCATGGCAGCCCGAGCGGCTGGGCCACATGTGCTACCTGGACGAGCTGCTGTCCGCGACATTCCGTTCGTCGCGCATCCCGGTGGAGCTGTGCCTCAGCAGCAACGTGCTCACAGGTGCGGAAAGGCGCAAATACCCTCTTCATCTGCTTATGCGTGAATATTCGGCACCGCTGCACAGTTTCAAGGCAGATAGCAGCCCGGTGCATGGCTTTACATGAAGGTAGCAATTGCAGCGGCTGAGATGCGCCTTGGCGGCTATGTGTCCGCAGAGAGCGTGGCGGCGTACGACGCACACCACTTCCAGGAGCTTTACCAAGCAGGTCAGGGCTGTCCCTCATGCTGCACTGCACCAATACTCCACGAAACCGGGGACCTCACAGCACTGCACACATGCAAGGGGCATTTGAACCGAGGTGTTGTGTTTTCTGCCGGCAGGCCATCCCGTCATCCTGTGCACAGGTATGGCTCACACCGAGGTCAGAGGCAGCATGTGGAACCAGACATCAGCCCAATCTCTCGTGATCCTCTGAATTGTCACATTAAAGGCAACCTCAAGGCAGGCAGGGTGCTCGTTGCCGCGGCGGTGGCTCAATTCCTGGGTGCTTCTGTGCAGATGACAGTGGCGTGTTTGGCACGAGCCTTTCCGAGGAGTACGCCATAGCAGCAGCCAGCTTCGGCCTCAACGAAGATCAGTTGAAAGAGCTGGCAGCTGCTGCGGCAGACTACACGTTTCTGCCGCCGGCTAACAAGGCACGATTGAAGCAGCGCATCCGTACGGGCTGAAACGCACAACATGACATTTCGTGACTTGAGGATGGGAAGACTGGGATCTGGAGAATGCGAAACCAGTGTGTTTACAAATTGTCGAAATGAACCAGGACCAATGACCTCGCTCGTGATGTCTCCTGTGTGGGACTAAAACCTCAGCCTCACGGTCGTACACACGATTTCCAGAGCAGCAGCTGGGCACACACATGAGCGCTATTGTTGTCCAGACATGCCCTGTATGAGCTTCCGACCACATGGTTACGTGCAACGACAGAGCCGGTGCCGCTCCCCGCCACATCACTGCCATGATATCTCGTCACCCCCCTGAGGCTTTGCCTCAGCCGCCGGCAGCTGCCGGCAGCCGCCCAGCGCCGCTCAGAAAGCTAAGCCGGCGCGGCGCGACTTGTCGAGCAGCATGCGCTTGGCCTCCGTCAAGGCCCCGAGCGCCGCTCTCAGAACGCCGAGCCCGCGCGGCGCGATTTGCCCAGCAGCATGTCCTTCGCCTCGTTGACCTTGGCGGCGATGAAGCTGCTGCCGCCGCTGTCAGGGTGGTTGGCCACCTACAAACACAGAGTATCGCGTTGGCCGCCCACAACACGAACGTGTTGTGGTAAACTCTGCATTGTATTTTCGGAGGGAATTTGTGCTTCGACAGAGAGTCTGTCATTGGGTTTGGAAGAGCCCATGGGACCAGGCACACCAGATTCGACCTTTTCTTGTTCTTCGGTCTCCCTATTTGAGCCTTTTCTATAAGGCTCCTGCTCACCATCAGCTTGCGGTGCGCGTCCTTTATGCGGTCCTCCGCGGCGCTCTCCCGCACTCCCAGGATCTGGGCGGCCTCCCGCCGCGTCATCTCCGACTGGAAGCCACCCTGTAAGGGTTTGAAAGAGCACCCTGTCAGCCTCATGCGCATGCTGCGTGCCCGCATGATGTGCTGTGTGTCTACGCAGTCGCTGCATCTGTAGGGGGTGGGCTTGTCAGCGTTCCGCTCATATCCTCCAAGACCGCCAAAACAGCCGAGACCGCCAGACGCCGCCCACCTTGTAGAACTGCCGCAACCGCGGCGGCGCCGTCTTGAAGGCGTGGAACATCTGGATGGCTGCCCTGCCGCCGTACGCGGCTGCAGCCACGCCAAGCCCGGCGAGTAGTGGCGTCGTCTGCATGGGTGCACTCACCGCGGTTCAGGTGTGTGGTCAGCGATGAAACCGGCAAATAACATGACCGGTTTCAAGTGTGGCAGCCGCCTCCGCGTTGGCTCGTCGCAATGCTGGCCCGTCGCAACGCTCGCCAGGGCACCGACACCAAGGGACAGCATGCCGCTGAGCTACAGTGTGAATGCTACAGCAAGGATACTCACCATGATGTGTGCTGTGTCTCGCTGCCCACTTGCAGCTTGTGTCTCAAGTTTCTTGCCGTCAACGACGAGTCATCCGCCGGGGCTGCTGGCTTTAGGTGTCGCCCAGCTGCATTCCCAGCTTCTGGGGTCTTCGACGGCCACCCAACTATCACTCCCGATGGACTTTCGCTTCCGCTCAGCTTCAATTTGTATTCAGTAAGCGTGCTTGCAGCAAAATACAGCTTCCAAGAGCGATGTACTGAGCAGCGCTTCTGGAGTTGAGGCTGCGAAGAGGGTCAATGACACGTAAATTGTGCAGACGGCAGCGACCACTACTGCACCTTCGACCTCGCACACCTCTTCGACGTTGAAGCAAGTGAAAGGTAGCAAATTGTGCCCGCGAACTCCGCGTGCATCATGGCCATGCACAAGGAAGTAGCGTATGTAAATGATACTGCGTCCTGCAACCTGACACTCAGATGCAGTGTGACACTGTGGCATCACAAGTACAACAACACATGAGCGGGCAGGACAGCTTGGCTGCGATTTGTTGTCACTGGATTAAAATTTGCAAGATGCAGCAGTTGAGCGGTACAGGCCTGGCTGTGCAGGCGGCTCTGCGTGTCGCACCGTGAAGTGGCAGATTCTGTCAGTCTTTTGATGGCAGACAACATGCCCAAATGGGCTGCGGCTCCCAGCCGCTCGGGGCACGCTGGCCTGCTGCTGACGGCAGAGGCGTTGGAAGGTGGAGACCGCACGCCAGAGAGTTGGCACGTCGACGAAAAGGCAGCCTACATGCTCGGCCGCAACGGCCAGGTGGTCGACATCTGTGTCGCGCACAAGTCTGCCAGCCGAGTGCACGCCTGCCTGGCGTACGACGCTGAAGGGGAACTGTTCCTAGTGGACCTGGGCTCTGCTCATGGTGAGCAATATTGTGTTATTGGCTGCATCCAGCGGGCATGCAGCGCGGCTCTGTATGTGGTAGGTTTCACTGCCAAGTCTGCGTGAAGACCACCAATGCCTCTTCCAAGCGCGCTTGGCCCATTGCAGTAAGATCCAACCATTGTCCACCACGCCGCAGGCACCATGCTGAACGGTGAGCGCCTGGAGAAGGGCGGCAAGGCGAAAATGGTCAGCGGCGACTCCTTCAAGGTTGCCGCCTGCCCAACGGTGTTCACATTGTCGCGTCAGAGGCGACAAGCAGGTGTCACCCACCGCCTTGTGCTGGTCTCACTGTTCCCTGCCAGTACTTGTCCGTCCCCACTTTCAACCTGCACTTTAGGCACATGCATGACCATGTTTTGGCATGAGGCTGACGCGTGTTCGCCCTCTGCGGTAGACCCGGCCAGGGAGGAACAGCGTGGCAGACGGGGCAGCCACCGCGCCGCCGCCGCAGCCACAGCAGACCGCAGCCCGCCTCGCAGCGACACCGGTGGCGGAGATGGCCACGACCGCAGCCAAAGCCCGGAGCGCGTAATCAGGCGGCATAGCCCGCACCGCAGCGACGGCGGTGTTGGCAGCAATGGCCGCAGCCGCGAGCGCAGCCTGGAACGGCTGCCAAGGCGCCGCAGCCCGCCCCGCAGCGGCAGCGGTGCCGGCGGCAATGGTCGAATCCGCGAGCGCAGCCGCAGTCTGGAACGGCTGCCCAGGCGCCGCAGTCAGCCCCGCAACAATGACGCAGGTGCTAACGCTGGCGGCGGCCGCAGCCGTGACCGCAGCTGCAGCCCGGAACGGCTGCCGAGGCGCAGCAGTCAGCCCCACAGCGCTGCCGCTGATGGCGACGCTGGTGGCGGTCGCAACTGCGACCGCAGCTGCAGCGCGAAACGGCTGCCCGAGCGCCGCAGCCGCAGCCGCAGCGCTGAACGACGCATTGCCGAGCGCCGCAGCAGGGACCGCAACCCGCAGCGCGATGCACAACTGAGGCGGCCCGAGCGGATGCCGAGGGACATGGGAGGGCTGCGCCACCCGCGCAGTGGGTTGAGCCGTCCACGGTCGCCGCCGCCTCGGCGCTCTTCGCCTGTCCCCAAACGGGCACCCGCCAGGCACTTGCACACATACGCTCCGGTCGATGCTGCATCAGGCCTCTTCTGTCAGTGCATGTCCTCCAGGCTGATAGTGATTCCGCGCTTTCCTGACAAGAATCGGCGCACGCTGCACAAGCAACCGGGCTGGAGGCAGCTGCACAGCTGCACAAAAGCCATCATGCCGGTCAGGGGCAGGGCCAGAAGTGCTTGTGACAGACATACGAGCACACAGGCGCTGCTGATGCACAGGGGCAGCAATGGGCGCCGCTCGCCCTCGCTTGCCGAGCGGCAGCATGGCCGCAAGCGCAGCCGCAGCCCAGCACGGTACGCAGACCCAAACCCTCATCCTGCTGCAACCTCTGCAATGCCTATGGTGCCTGTCCACCTGACGCTTTCGGCATTATCGGCACTTTGTACTCTCAGGCTGCAGAGGGCATCTCAGGTGTCATGGGTTGTATCCTACTCCTGGGTGCAGGCGCGGGAGGGACGCGCGAGACGGGTCTGCGGCCGCTGATAAGCAGCGGCGTTTACAGGCTGCCTTCAAAGACAACCCCAAAGTTTCTCCGCCTCCAGTTCTGGCGGCCAACCCAATTGATGTCGGTGAGCTGAGGACGTGTTTCTGGGCAGACAATCTGGGTCTCCTGCCCGCGGATGCCCGCTTGGCGCTTTGTTGACGCTGTCTTCGATCTTGCAGCAGTCGAATTTGCACATGCAGGAACATCTTCAGGTTCCAACCCTCTATGATGACAGGGGTTGGATCCTGATGGCGGCAGCCTGGCCGCGCTTCAGAAAGTTCTCTCGAAGTAATTTGTTGCGCCACCCTGACGAAGTCTCGCTTTTGCACGAATGCAGGGCCGCCAGGGGGCGGCTGCATCAAGGCTCAAGACTGGGATTCCTGGACGAATGTGCCGCTGCCAGCCAGCCTCGAGGCGGGACATTGCGGCTGGCGGGGCGATCCGGCGCCAGTGCCATTATTTGTGATGGTGAACATTGATCTCTATCAATCAAACCATGTGGCTTGCAGCTGACGTAATCTGAATTTGCCGTGCAGCACGGGCGCTGCTGTCTGCAGGGGCGTGCCGAGGTGACCAGAGTGGCGGGCTGGGCCCCGCATCGAGCTTGGGCGGCAATCGCGGCTCTCTGCAGTGCGTCCGTCCCTGTACTGGTGTCAGACAGCCAGAAGCAGGTCGGAGGCAAAGGCGCAAGAGGGAGCGAGAGGGAGCGGCCACGCCGCCGCCGCCGCCGCGGCAAAGGCGAGTCGGCAGGCCGCCGGCTGAGGGGCAGGCCCGCTCTCTTGGTTTCAGCAGTTTCATCTACTTGTGTTCTGACGGGAGTCCTGATTTTCGAACCCCTGCGCAGTGAGGTCCATGATGGGCGGTCCTGCCGGCGGCACCAGCCTGGACACGGCGCAGAAAAAGAAGCTGCTGTGGGGTGCCAAAAAGGTGGGCGGTTCACCGCTGCTGATTTCGATCTCTTGTGCATTGGACCCCTGGACACTTGCGTAGCAGCTGTAGGCTCCAGGCTGCCGATTCATCTGTCGTCAAGCTTCTCGACTGCAGGAGGGCATATTCAATCAGATGCTGTGAGCTCACCCCCCAATCCGAATGCATGACCCCGAATGCTGTGCCCTGCGACCAGGCTGAGGCGCCGGCGGACGGTGTGACAGCGGGCGCCAACCGGTGGGACACCGCTGAGTTCGCCAGCGATGCCGACAGGGACAAATTCCAGCGCCTCATGGTGGGCATTTCTGGTACATCCCCTGTAGTTTCGCCATCTCTGTTTCAGTGTCATTGTCTTTACAATGCACCATGGTGGGCTGCTTCCGCCCCCCTCCGCCATCAAATCCTGCAGACACCCTTGCGTCTGTTGCCTGCGCAGCGGACTCTCCACCCGCTGCACGAACGAAGTGTCGTCCTGCTTGGAGATTCGAGGCCAGGCCCCTCTCACTTTTGCAGCACCCACCTTCTGGTTTCGGCATGGGACGCTGTCTGACCGGGTTCCGCCGCCACTTGCCCGCTGCAGGGTGTGAGGCCCGCGCAAGGGCCTGCATCAAGCAACGGCCGGGACTCGCCGCTGTTCGACCGGCAGCTGCCTCAACGTAAGCAACAGATGGCCTGTACTGGCATTTGCCCAAGCCGCCGGACATGAAACCTGCCCAAGCCGCCTGCTGTGGAACAAATGCCTCCCTGTGAGCTGCGCGCACAGATTTGACGTTCTGCATGTCACATCTGTGTTGATGGCCAAAGGGTTCGATCGGACGGTCGCCTGTGTTGCCACAATGCAGGAGAGCAGCAGGAGCGTCTCAAGGGGGAGTTGGAGCGGAATTTCCTGGAGGGCCTCAAGCGCGGCAACCGTGGCGCCGTGGGCCTGGGCCTCTGATCTACCCTTGCGGTTTGCCGTTCTGGCTCTCAAGATATCGCCGTCGCGGCCATCAAGATGTCACTCTTGAAGAGGCCTGGGTCTCACCAAACAAGCACACACCACCTCTGGTGCCAAGAAACCAACAAGCGGCCATGTCCGCAGAACCTGTGGTGCCACATATACCAATGCGGCCATGCCCGCACGATCTGCGGCTGTCGCTGGGCATGAATTTGTGGAGCGGCCGTAGACATCACCCAACTGCTCACCTATGCATGCGGCTCTGTGTTCGCGCTCTGAGCCGCGCAGATGCAAACCAACTCAAATGCATGCAGCATGCAGTGCACAGCAGTCGCGAAGTCCGAGCTCTTGTTCGCTCGTGTGTACTTTACTTCTAGCAAGAGGTATCCTCCCAGTGATGCCGGCATGCACGCCGAAAGCGATCCAGATTTCAAGAGACCTATTGGCTTGACGGGTCCCTATCGTCTTGTGGTATCTACCTTCAATCGTCTTGTAATTAACTGGCCCCCTAGCCCCGACTTGATAGGTACGTCAGGCGTGAAGTTGGCCCGACCATGTGCTTCTGCAAAATCCGGCACCCAGGTACGCCATGCCATGCTACCGCCGCCGCCATGCAGGTTAGAGCTGAGATGGTAAAGAAGGGCCAAATCAAGTGCTACTGTTATATTCCAGCACGTAGCGCGTAGCAGAATGCTCGGTACATGGAGTGTGTCCCGAAGATCGTGCAGATTGCCCATAGATATATCCCACACCGCCAGTCGCGCACGTGCCCAAAACTGCTGGCGGCACACGAGACATCCCTAGCAGACTCGCGGCTCCAACAAGATTCCAACAGATCGATAGGCATACAAAAACGTACAGCGAGATTCGACCCAAATTTGCAATGCACGAAGCACGGACGAATGCGCATCCCTTGAAACATGCCGCCACCAGCCACCGCTTGCCAGAATCAACGCAGCATAGTTGCACTGAAAGCCCTCCTTCGCATCGACAGCCCGAATACCGGGTCCGTCGCTCGCGCCCTCAAGGATAGGTAGCGCAATAGGTATGTAGCTAAGTCGCTTCGCTGCGGCCTAGCAGCAGGCCCGCCAGCACAGCAGCTTTGACGCGCCGTGCTCGGCGACGCTCGCCATCCTGGCGGGCGGCGATTGGTGCTGCCGAGGCGCGCTGCTTTCCTTGGCGAGGCTGCTGGCCTACGGCGCAGACAGCAGCGTGTTCAAAAGGCATTAGTCTCCTGTCGTTTTGCACATGTGCACTGTGGACTGCATGTGATCAGGTGCAAAGCACTTGGGCGTTGCGGCGCCGGCAAGATGCGCGATGCGGCTGGCTTGCGACAGCCAAGAATGTGTGCCATCATGTTCCGCACACCGTCGCGATTGCAAAGGCCTATCCAACGCTGCCTGTTCTGCTGCATGTCAGAGCGAGCGGCGCCGAAAGTCGTGCAGGCTATGCTTAGCGTGCAGGCTGACAATTAATGACAGCACAGGATAGCGGGGTTTGTCACCATGGGCGCACAGCCACCCACACACCATCACATGTCGCATCCGCGATTCTCAGAAAAACATTATAGGTTCACATGTGGGGGGAGGGTTCACGACGGGGCCGTCATCAGGACAGCATCATTGAAAGGGCAATATTGAAGCTCCCATCAAAAGGAGGGAAAGGCGGCTGGGTTGCTAAATTCACCTATTTGGAGGGTTTAGGGGGAGGGGCTCACGACGGTGCCGTCGTCGGAGCCCATGGAGAAGGTGGACAACACGTCTCGCGACAGCGCATCGGCGCCCTCCCGCGGCTGCAGCAGGTTCTTGCGGATCTCGTGCACCTCGGTCCGCGTGATGCCAATGATGCGCAGGTACTTGCGGATGCCTGCGAATGCGGCACATGTTACAACTTAGTAACTGACTCGACTGGCAGAGCTGCCACGGACAGGGCCTCACCTTGTCCCCGGCGCCAGAGACAGGCAAACGGCCCGCTGCTGTGGAACCCCTCTGGCGGGATGTGTTTCGCAGCAGGCTTCGGTTTCAACGGCTGATCAGAGCCCGGAGACGCCAGCACGACAGACGACTGACAGATGTGCAGCAGGGAAGCGCCTGAATGCGCTTGTGCTGGACATGAGTTCGTCGAGTTTGAAGATGGGGTGCGCACCGCCGTAGCGGGAGCCGAGGTAGCGCAGCGTTCCAACTTCTCGGGCTCGCAGCGACAGCATGTTTTGAGCATTGTAAAGCCGCCTTCTGTCATGAGAAACAAATGTTTGCACCGCCGTAGCAGGAGTCGAGGTAGCGCAGCGTGTCTCCATCGTGCTTTGCAAAGGAGATACCATCCTTTGAGTAGATAAACCATGAATTAGTAAACCATATAATGTGCGCACCACCGTAGCGGGAGTCGAGGTAACGGAGCGTGTCCTCCATGGTCTGCGCGCTGCTGGCCACCACGTCGTCCGCCACCAGCCAGTCGTCCAGGTGCCCCTTCACGGCGCCCTTGTCCCGCCCCGACTGCGGCGCATGAGCGACTGCTTGGGGACGCCGATACAGTGATCTCTGTTGTGGAGTACAGACGGGAAGGGAAAGGGCAGACAGCCACTCGTCCAGGTGCCCCTTCACCGCGCCCTTGCCCAGCCCCGGCTGCGGCAACAGATCAAGGTTGAGCTTGGCTGTATGATAGTACTGGAATTATAGAGGAAAAGTGGCAGAAGACAGCCAGTCGTCCCTTCACCGCGCCCTTGTCCCGCCCCGACTGCTGCACAACAGGTCGAAATGTAGTGTACGAGATATGCTTGGAGAGCAGAGTAACTGGCCACAGCAGCCAGTCGTCCCTTCACCGCGCCTTTGTGCCGCCTGGATTGTGGCGCCGTGGCGTGATGCTCAGATGACGATATCAGAGAACAGCAGGCAGAAGGGCCCTCTGTCGCGCCCTTGTCCCGCCGGGAGCGCGGCGCACAGATGGCAAACTGCGAGTGACAATCGTCTGCTGCAGGCGCAAGACGGCACCAGATCCTCAGCAGCACCAGAGCCAGGCTGGAATTGTCCTTGGGCAAGCTCAATGACGACACTGGCGAGTTGTTGCCCTTGAAAATGACGCACGCAAAGTGTAGACTCCGCCAACATGATCGCACCTTGAGCTCCACCTCCGACTTGGCATAGTCGAGCACAACGATCTCCTCGGACACGCCCAGCGTCAGCAGCAGCAGCGCAATGATCAGCCCCGTGCGGTCCTTGCCTGCGCATGCAAATGTTGTGGAGGTTCGGACACTGCATCTGAGGCACGGATGGCGGGGTTCTCGTCTCGTGCAGAGCTGTGTGCCGACAAGCCAGCGGCTCTGTGTGCAGGCGCGGGGCTGCGTCGCATCCGAATGCAACAGCCGAGGCGGCGGTGAGCCTGCCTGCGCAGGTGATTGTTGTTTGCAGTATGACGCAAGAGCGCACCATGGATGCAGTGGACGATGACGGGGAAGTTCTCCGCGTACGCAAACACCCGCAGCGCCTTGGCGATCTGCCGCATCGACTGCAGGAGGGCGAACCACACAAGGTTTAGCATTGAACCTAGACATCAGTTGCAGGAGCATGTTTGCTGCGCATGTGCAACAGCTTCTATTCGTTGCAAGAACGCCACATGCGCATTGTGTCATATCCTCAGGCGCTCGGGCCTACAGCACAGGTGTCGTGTTCTGGAGCGCACACGCCGACGGCAGGAAGCACCCTGACAAATATCATCTTGGAGAGCTTGAGTTGACCAGCTTAGAGGGGTTCGCCACGATGGATCGATTTGCACATGTATTGTCAACCAGAAACAGGCTCTCTTCAGCGATTTCTCACCATGTCGAGCATCATCTTGTACAGCTTGAGGTAGCCCAGCTTTGAAGGGTCCGCCACAGCCGGCGTCATGACCTCCTGCGGGCTCCTGCCCGTGAGCGGCGCCGCAATCGTGCGCAGCCGGATGCGCCATGGCATGTCCACGAAGATCTGCAGCTTCACGCGGCTGGGCAGCATGTCCACTGCGGGGGACAGGAATCCGGAACTACGTTCAGACTTATTGAATCAAGCATCAGGGTCCAAGACACCTGTTTGGGTTGCCATCGCACCCGAGGAGCCGGGCAGGTGGCTCGAGCACAGCCATGGCCTTGTGGTTGTAGACTCGTGAATGGCAGTCTGCACCATCTGCAAGCCTCTGTGGACAGGTAGGACGGTCTGAAGGAACAGACAGGGCAGTCTGAAGAATATGCGGCAGGCGCAGCGGGCTGGAGCGTACGGAAGACCTGCAGGCTGGCCCGGTGCAGGTTGAGCCAGCCGCTGCGGGAGTGATTCAGGGTCTGAAGATATGCAACGAGCTTTTCGGATTCAGACATTGCACAGGGACGCACCGTGGAAGACCTGCAGACTGGCGCGGTACAGATTGGGGCAGCCGCTGCGGGAGTGGTCGGTGCCGGAGCACAGCGGGCACGCTATCGGCAGGCTGCGGTGCACGTGCAGCTTCAGTCGATCCTGCAAGGCTCCAACGGCACGAATGATGTGGAGGCTGGGGGCAAGTGGGACAAAAGACGTGCAAAGGAGCATGTGCAGAAGCACGTCGGCGAGGCAGGTGGCCATAGCCATATGACTCTCTGTCCTAGCGATGCGCGCACAGCATGAAACGCTGGATAGGCAGTCGCGGCGGTGACAGCTTCTTTAGGTCTGACTTGATTGCTTGGTTCTCGAAAGCACAAGAGTCTGCGGCGTCCCAGGCACTGCCGGCATGTCAGGACCTGCTCATGCTTGACCATATCTCAAAAGTACGTCCAGTGCTCAACCAATCTAGCCAGCAGCAACAGATGACTCGCCGGCAGCAGCTCTAGGGGCGCGACGGCGACGCCGGTGACCACCGAGTGCCCCATCGCCTTGCGGCAGGCGTGCGGCTGCTCCCGCAGGTCCAGCGCCGAGGATATGTGCAGGTCCAGCACCTCGTTCTGGCTGCGCGCATACATGGAACAAAAGATGAACCATCAAGTCCAGACATGTGCAAACGAGAGCTCAGCCGGACGGCGGGCGGAAGCTTGTGAAGGGAGCACCGTGCACACAGGACTCCAGGCTCCGGAGCTCTGCCAGACGAGGATTGCACACATGCAAGCATGTGATTGGAGTGGGGCTGCCGGGACAGCGCCGATTGCCCATCCCGGCACCCGCAGCAATCGGCAGGCTGGGTGCACGTGCATAGTTGACAGCCCCCTCCGGCACCCGACAATCGTGACATAATCGACTCTGAGCCACCCTTTGTCGTATGCAAGTCAGGGTTGCGGGGTTGAGGAGCGAAACAAGACGGTCCGCTGGTCCGCACTTGAAGATTTGGGACGAGCGGAAGACCATGCCGTTGCAAATGGTCTCAGGGGAGGTGCCCGCCACATCCCGCAGGTTGAGGCCCGAGACTACCGGCACCTGCGCTGGAGCAGCGAGCAGTCTATAAGACTGACGTGGCAGGATAGGCAGCTCTCCCCTCGCAGACACAGGATGCAGAGCGGCAGGCGGATCGAGACAGCGCAGGCACACAATGGATCAGAACAATGCATAATCAGACAGCACGCAGGGCCACACACACAGACAGCCTTGTTTGTTGCTTTATTCACCTCCTCTGACTTCAGGTGGTCCGTGACGCGCTGCGCCAGCTCGCCTCGCTCCACCTGTAGCGTCTCCATCTCCACATCCTCCTGCAGCACATGAGCCAGTAGCGTATCCGGCGTCTCCAGCCTCTTGCGCCCTCCAGACACACTCGACCATCAGGAACGCTGTCACCATGAAAGCGGCCATTGCTCAACAATTGCATTAGCCACATGTTGTCCTTCAGCGCTGCCAGTCACTGGATGAAAGCAGCTCACCTCCAGGATGTTGGTGTGCCGGGGGCTGTGGAGGCCGGACATCATGCTGAAGGTGCCGGACAGTGCCGAGTTTCGCCGTTGGTGCTCCACCGCAGACTTGCGGGACAGCGCTGGCATCGACCTGGTGCAAATGGTCCAGCCTTTTCAACGCAGGTGTTGAGGGAGCACGCAGTTTTGCGTACTCGCGGCACCTCATGGCACTCCAAGCATGCATGTGCAACTTGTGCGCTACGGGTGAAGTGGCAGCGGCCACGTTCCACAACACACAAGCGTGCGTGCTCACCAGCCGCGCTGTGGCGCGTTGCTGGTCGCATATTCCTCTTTGCCGGCCAAGACTCCCGGCGCTGGCGCTGCAGACTGGGAGGCAGCACGATTCTGCAAATCCCTTGCCAGGCCAGCGTTCAGATTCTGCGCCTCCTCGCGCCGCAACGCCGTGGTGGCCTCTGAAGCATTCTGGGCTGCTGGTTCAGCGGCAGGCTGCGGCGCTGGCTGCTCAGATCGCTCCGCTGCATCCATATTGTGCACTTGCCTCGACCCACGTATCGCCGTTTGTCCCCGCTGTGCAGCTCCCCTACCCGATCGTACGACAGCAGCACAGGGTCTCAAGCGGCACTGCGAGTGCGCTCGCTGTTGTGCCCTGGAGTCACTGACCACTGTGCACGTTTTCAGAAAGGATCTCGTCAGACCGGTGCACGGCGTGAAGTGGCAGCTAGCGCGACGGATCACAACGCTGGCTGGCTGAAAGACAAAACGCAGTGGTGTGTTCGTCGAGTCCAAGAGCTGATATGTGCTGCGTCGACGCGTGATTTTTGCGGTGAAGTTCAGATGAGCTATGGCTATCGCCAGCTTCTCAAGAGGTCATGGTGACTCAGCCCCATTGTCATTGCCGAACAATCGACAACACCAAATGCATCTGATGATTGGTGGCCCCTTGCTGAAGCTACGCCACGGCACACCGAGCGTCGTAGCACACAGGCGCAACCGCAGCCGTCTGACTTGCCGCTAAGCTCCCCGCCGCGCTGTGCCAGAGACCAATTTGCCGAGCCGCGAGCGCCGTGCCGCAATCGCTTGCCGCCCCTCATTTGGCTTGTTGCGTGGGGCGGATGAGCATGTCGTGCACCTGGGCCACCAGTTACAGAGTGTCAGAATTCCTTGTGATTCGCACAAGCAGCGGAGCCCTCTGACATGAGTCTTTCAGCACGATTCGACTGTCGACACACAAACCAACACGCACCTCCATGTGATCGGGTGCCGACAGCGCCCACACTACCGCCTGCGCGATATCCTCACCCTGCATGTCATTTGTCCAAACACGTTTCAGTCCAATGTCGCGAACCACCTTACGGCAACACGAGCAAGCGGCCACGCCAAGAAGACACATGCTTGCCGCCCGTTCACATGCATGTTGCACCGTGAGTGGTGCGGCCGCAGCGACGTTGTGCAAAACGCTCAGCGCTCAACATGCTGCAAAGCAGCCGCACCTGCAGGCTCTTCATTTGGCCGTAGAATTTCCGGGCGCCCTCCTCGTCGCCGAAGCGGCTGGTCTGGTAAAACTCCGTCTCCACGATGCCCGGCGAGATGCTGGTCACCCGCAGGTCCACCTTGCGCGCTCGCGCCTGCATTGCAAAAGGACTTGAGAATCGAACACAGAATCATTACGTTAATTTCCAGGCCAGGATGTGCGCTGTAATCCTTGCCAGGCGAGATGCTGGTTAACCGCAGGTCCACCTTGCACGCCCGCGCCTGCATTGTAGTACATTCGGAGTCATGATGGGACGCTCAGAGCTATCACAGAATTCTTCTTATTGCCAAGCCAGAACGAGCGCTATGTGCTTTGTCCGGCGAAATGCTGGTCACCCGCAAGTCCACCCGCGCCTGCGCGCCTGCGTGATTGTTGGTTACAGGCTGTGATGCGCCGTACGTTCTGCCGAACGCTCTGCGAGGTGTGCATCCAGTGACAGGCCAACCTGTATCGTGTGGCAGCTAGAGAACAGAGACGCGCAGTTCGTCCATGAGAGTGTGGAGCAGTGCCGGCAGGTCCCTTGCTGGGGCAGAAACCCTGGGAAAGGCGCCGCTGCCTGACCTTCACGCTGGAAAGAACCCCCTCTGGCATAGGCCCTCCGTCAGGGCGCGCAGCGCAAATTGATGGCGGAGTAGAAGGCGCTGCCGCCGCAGCAGGTGAATTCGAAAAGCAAAGAGCGAAAATCAAGGGGGAAGCGTGGACAACTCCTGGCGCAGGCCCTCGGTCAGGGGGCACAGCGCACCCTTGGTGGCGGAGTAGAAGGCGCCTCCGCCGCCGAAGCAGGGGATTCCGACAGAGAAACACGATGTCCAGAGGGAGAAACGGAAGGGGAGGAACCAAGCCCACCTCCTGGCGCAGGCCCTCCGTCAGGGCGCGCAGCGCAAACTTGGTGGCGGAGTAGAAGGCGCCGCCGCTGGCGCCGTCCGGCACGCGATGCCCGCTCATGGAGCTGATGTTAATGATGTGGCCGAAAATGCCACGCCGCTCCATGTCCTGCAACGAACGAGGTTTGTATGACATACATGGTTCAGCGCGCAATCGACAGAAGATGCCAACACTACAGTCAAACCGGCACGAGTGTCCGTATCTTCACTTTACCTCTTGCGCACAATCGTTTATAGGACTGCCCGCCCGGGCTGCACTTTTGGCAAGGTCATGGCATCGATCACGGTGCCAGGAAACAGACTCAGCAGTCCACAACACAGCTGAATGGCCCCCCTGGTGCACACATACCCCCAGCACGTTGGTCAAGATCACTCGCTAGAGTACACGTTTCTACTCATCGGACCATTTCCAAATGAAGGCAAAGGGAAGCACCACACACCTGGATGGCCTCCCGGGTGCACATGCACACGCCAAGCACGTTGGTGCTAATCATCTCCACCCAGCTGGCGGTGGAACCGTCCCACAGCGACGCGTTGTTGCGGCCCAGCCCCGCGTTGTTGACCAGCACGTCCACGCCTGCGCCTGGCCACCGCTTGACTATGATGCGCGGCAGCGCCACCACCTCCGCCTCCTGTTTGACAAATGGAGCAGTGATCATGTACATGATGTGTAACAAGAAATCCGTAACCTGCGTCGTTGACCAGCACGTTCACGCCCGGCCACCGCTTCACTATGATGCGCGGCAGCGCCATCACCTCCGCCGCCTGCAGCGTTCAGGGATTCAAGACCTTGCTGCCATGGGACTCTGGGGCACAACATGATTCAGCAGGCGTCCGGCCACCGCTTGACTATGATGCGCGGCAGTGCCACCACCTCCGCTTCCTGTTCAAAGTTCGGACATCAATCAAATCGGACATCACAACACAGCTCGCCTTCGTGATGTCGCAGACGATGGGCAGGAAGTCGGCGATGGGGACACCCTGCGACACCAGCGTCTGCTGCAGCGCTTCCAGCCGCTCCCGCCGCCGCGCCACCGCCACCACCCGGATGCCCGCCGCCGCCAGCACCTCGCACACCGCCCAGCCGATGCCCGCGGATGCGCCTGCAGGCACGGCGGCAGCCACAGGGTTTGGATATAGAATTTAAACCGTGCTGGACACAAGTGCAAGCACCCCGCATACCGCCCAGCTGATGCCCATGGACGCGCCTTAAGGCAAGGTGACAGGCAGGCATTGGATTATTCTATCTATCTGTGCGGGACGTGACATGATCTGCTCGAGAGCAAGCTCAGCAGCATGCCCAGTGCGTTCCCCTCTGCCCCGTGATGTCAGAGGCACACACAGAACGCAGGACCTGACATTGGGTGATGTACCTGAGAGGGTGCCCGCAGTGCAACAGGAGCACACAAATGTACAGCCAGACAGGCGCTGGTGGTCTAGGATTTAGGATTCAGCACCTGTCACGAGCGCCACCTTGCCCTTCCAGCGCTCCAGGCCGGCGGCCGCCGATGACGCCTGCTGCCCGGGCGACGGCGCGGCGGCAGCGCCGCCGCCGCCGCCAATGGCCGGCGACACCGCCGCGTGCCGGCGCTGTTGCTCCTGCCGCTGCTCCTCCTTCTGCTGTCGCGGCGGCACCTCAGCGGCAGGGGCGGCCGACTCCGCGGCCGCCGGCTCGCTGGATGGCGCCGGCGGCTGCGGCTCGATCTCTGTTTGTAGCTGCAGCAGCCAAGGCTACAATGTCAGGCGTTGATCACAGCCCAGCTGCTCCATCCGGCAGCGGTCAACGGGTTTAGGGGCGTGTGTTGCTTTTTGCATGCTTGGCAGATCGGCTAGGAAGCGTACAGCTCGTGTTCGGTCTCCTGCCATCACTATGCTGCACACTCATATCACCACCCGACTTTACGTGCACCTGCTGCGGCCCGGCAGGCTCGTCAGCGAGCGGCGCAGAGCCCGTCTCGCCCGCGAGCGCCCGCTTCGCGACCTGGCTGAGCTGCGCAAAGGCCTGGTCCACGCGGTCATTGTAGATGACATGGTCGTACAGCGACTTCTCCTCGATGCTGCGACGCAATGAATTGAGGTTATGTTGGCAAGTGTTGATGAGTTTGGAATGTCTGCACACTGTCGTTGTAGCTGACGTAATTGTACAGCGCCTCTCCTCGATGCTGCGGGTGCAGTGACATCGGGCAGTTTGGCAACGCCAAGAGTTTTGGCAAGTTTGGCGGTCTTAACTGACGCTGCAAGCTGTCGTCGTAGATTACTGGTCGTACAGCGACTTCTTCCTCGATGCTGCGATGTGATGAAATTTATGCCTGTTGGCGGAGCGTGTGTTTGCCTTGATTGCCGCTTGTGACGTCAGTCAAGCCGCTGCTCAACGCTGCAGGCTGCGTGCAACGCGAGCGACGGCGGCCACTTGCACTGGGTGTCGCCATCACTTAGGACTTGCAGAGCGTGCGCCTGTAGCACAGCAGCTTTCCGGCGCGCCCTCCGCTGTGCGCCTGCCACTGCACATGATGGCAGTTGGTGCCGTCCACCTACGCTGCCCGACTCACCTGGCGATCTCCTCCTTAGCGTTGCTCAGCCGCCGCTGGATCTGCTCCTCGCTCTCGGTGCCGCGGCCGCGCAGCCGCTTTTCCAGCTCCTCGATAGAAGGTGGCGCCACAAACACGAAGATCGCGTTCAGGCCCGCCCGCCGCACCTGCAAGTGGGGCGCCGTAAACGCTTGTGCACCACGAACTGCTGCGTGAGCCCTGCATCGCAGCCTGACCTTCGACACGACATTGCGCATGCACAAAGTCATGCGACAGGGTGCTGATGGCGTTACAGCATTTCTTGCGGTATGGATCCCTGCTTGCATGTAGTAGCCGGCCAAGCACACAATGTTGTTTTTCACGCCTTACTCTGCCTCCAGCATAACTGACGACTGACCTGGCGGGTGCGCTGGACGTCGATGTCCAGGATGCAGCACTATAATAGTAGCCAAAATGATTATACAGACAGCGATGGCGACAATGGATTACCTGGCGGGCACCCTGAACGTCGATGTCCAGGATGCAGCACTTGCCCTGCGCCGCGACATCTCGCACTGCCCGGATGGAGGTGCCATAGATGTTGTCGTGCACATGCGCAAACTCCAGAAATTGGCCGTCGTTGATCTCCGCTTGCATGGTTTCCTTGTCCGTGAACCAGTAGTGGACGCCGTTCTGCAGTTGAGCCAGTGTTGGCCATCAGTGGGCAGCATGCAGCTGCGTGTCACAGCAGCCTGCCTGCCACACACTATATTTTGTTGCTGGAACCATTGCTGGAACACAAATAGACAGCATATACAGATGACCTCTGCAGGTATCGCAGGACGGCATGGGCGCCTGAAACAAGCATGTTCGGTTTTGCATGCGGCAGTGGCGACAACCGCATGTAGGTTGCATAGCATTTTCGCACAACAAGGCAACTGCGACAGCCAGATCGTTTGAGATGCAAGTTGTGTAGGTATTCAATGACACACGGTCGACCGTCAAACGTCATGCATGCGTAGTTTGTACTTGATCAAGGTGCTGAATTTTCAGATCGGCACCTTCTCGCCCTCCCGGGGCTTGCGCGTTGTGTGACTGCATGAGAATCCGTAGCTGTCGGACCCTGACATGAGCTTGTGGATCAGGGTGCCCTTCCCGACGCCCGACGGACCGACTATAACCAGAGCGCTGGGCAGGCCATCCTGCTCATCTTCACCACGCTGCGTGCTCTGCTCCGCGCCCATTTTTCTGTGACTGCTGATGCTACAGCTGCGTGTGGATCGCGATTGATTTCAGCAGCAATGGCAAATGTGCTGTGAGGGGAAACGGCCGTGGAGCTGTGAGGCAACCAACTGGACGAATGCAGGGTTTGATGGGCGTGCACGAGGGGCCGAGAGCCATTGTGTTGCTCGCAGCTCTGTCAATCAGAATCTGCAGCCAGTAAACAGTGCCATCTTCACATCTCATACTGAATACCGGCTGCTGTCCATCGGCACCTGCAAGTCTGTGAGCCGCCGGCGGGGGGCTTTGCACACTCGCCGCAGGCGTTGCCGTCCCACAAGCCAAACTCATTCAGCTGATTGGACATCCAGATCTGTGCAGTCGATTGCGTTGCAGCCGTGCCGAGCTGCAGCAAAAGCGTGGCAGCGGCTCAGCTGGTACAGCCACCAGCCGTGGCAAGGCCGCGCCGCCGCGCCACCTTGGCGCCCGAAATGGCAGAGGCCCGCGCAGCGCTGCGACACCTCGTGCGCGCCGTGAACGCGAACCTCACCTCGCAGACGGGCAACACCGTGTGGAGGCAGGCGGTGTTCGAGGAGTTCAGGCGGCACGCGGGGGAGACGGATGCTACAAGGGCGGCGCGTCTGACGCAAGAGGCCCACGACGTCGCCTTCCACCTGAACAGCGTCCGGGAGCACAAGGTGTGCGGCTGCTCACACCGACTGGTCGCCCGAATGGTTCTTCCAGTAGGCGAATGCTTGTGGGTACAAAAACGAGCAAAACGAGCAGCAGCATCTGCGTCATGTGGTGGGTGCATCTGCCGAAGCCGCTGCGGCGTGCACATGCATGATCATGAGCCTATGTGTTGGCGCTTTCTGCAGGAGCTGCTTTTCTCGCACAACATCGGCGTCGACCGCCAGAAGCGGCAGCGGCAGAAGCTGACCGACTCAGCACGCAGCGTCGGCCTGACGCTGCCGGACTTTAGTCAATGATGCCGCTGGCCGGAGGGCGCATGCGGCCGTGTCGCGCAGGCGGGTGTGTGTGCAAATATCCCTTCCTGCAGTGGGCGCCGCAGCCCGCAGGTGCGCACTTGCAGATGTGTGTGGGCCCTTTCGAGTCGCTGTCCTCTAGACGCATCGGCCTGTGTCTACATGCTGTCGAGGCCAATACTGCGGCCTACTCAAACAGTGCACTTGTGTGCGCAGGTCCCATGGTGGCCGGCTGCAAATTTGACTGGCGGATTTGCTGTGTTTTGGTTTTGAATTTCTGCGACGCCGCACTGATTTGAAGCGAAAATGATGATCATGTCCGCTGCCTACCCTGCAAGATGGCACCCACCTCACAATACAAGCACCCCGCATCTTCCAGCAACCTTTCTGTCAGATTCCCGCGACATGCGTCGGGCCCACATCGGCAAAGAGGATGTCGACCGTGTCTCCCCAAGTAGGTATACAATCAACAGCAAGGAGGACAAGATTGCTCAGTCTTCTCAATGACCTGCTGCTCCCCTGTCAAAACTGTGCGCCTGTGGCTTGTATCTATCACCTGTCTGCAACTAGCTCTCCGTGCTATGCGGTCTTGACGGCACTTGCCAGAGTTGCATCCGGCTTAAGTGCCGGGCGCAATTTGGGGACTGTCCCGCTGATTTCACCCATGACGCCTCATCCTCGCAGTGCTGGTTCTCACCCGCCCCTCTACGCACCGGTTGCACCTCCAGTATCTCCACTGTGCACTAGTGCTCCTCCACCGCATTGCGCAGGTTGGTCTGCAGATGGAGCAATCCATGTTGCTGTGGCTCAGTATCGCGTTGTGGTGGGTGTGTGTGTGCTCAATGCAGGGCAGACCCCACGCTGCAGGCTGGCCAAGCAATCTACGAGAAACGGGTGTACACACAGACGCACCTCATTTACCCCAGACAGCTGGTACACCTGCGATGGACAAAACTTCAACATGAAAGGACACGATGAGATCGAGACTTTTGGGCTCAGCTCCAGCCAGGTTGCGTCGCACAGCGAATGTGCACTGCTGAGCTTGCAGCAGCGGCCAAGAGCGCACCAGCTCGCCGTTGCGGTACAGCCTGAAGTTGGGCGTCACCCGGATCTCCATGGAGATCATCAGCTTCTGCAAGGAGGACGCAGGGCCTGAGTTTGACCGACAGCACGGAGAGCACAACCGTTACTTTTCCAGTCCAAAACGTGACGCTGGGCACATGCTCCATGCGCCCAGTGGACTGCAGAACACGACTGAATCAGGTACGGTGTGCCCCAAGATGCGCACCCGCAGGTCCTTGGTTTCATCGCCGTAGACCTCCAGGAAGGTGACGTCCGGATAGGCCTCCGCCAGCCTGTGGAACTTGCGGGTGAACATCTGCAGGCGGGAGCACACCATTGGATCGAAAACTCCGTACACAGGTGTATATTTAGCTGCCAAAAGCAGAAGCCTCGCATCTGAACGTCGTCAATGCGGCGAAGCCGTTGCAAAAGGCAGCGTGGCTGCGGAAGACATGGAGAATGTGCGGATGAAAGGCGTTAGCTGCAGACAATCACATGAGAGATGTGCATTTCTGGTGTTTCTATGCCACCTCACGTTCGAATTATCCGACGGATTATACGTAAGCACAGGGATGGCGCACCTTGCAGGGCCGGCAGGAGCGCGCCTTGCACATGAGCACCACGAGGTTTGAGCCATGGAGGCCCAGTTCGTCAATCAGCTCCTCTGGCGCATGTATCTACGGGAAGAATGACACGATTAAGGTGTCTATATGTTAGTCAAGAGGTTGCAAGCAGAAGAAGGCTTTGTGTCCAAGGCGTGTCTGTAATTGTTCTGCCAAGTCGACGGCGAGCTCTCAACTGCCTGAGACCCGATGCATGTCGGCACCATACAGCGCCGGCGCACGCCGGACAGCAGTGCCAGGCGACGCAGGCATCAAAGCGCATTCAATTGGCGCCTGTGAGGATCCTACCCTGCCGACCAGGGAGTCAGACGAGTCGTCTGCGTCCTGCCCCGCAACCGCCGCGTCGGCAGGCGGTTCTGCGAGCGCCGCCGCCGACACCATGGTCCCGCTGGCGCCGGCGCCCGCTGTGCTCAGCTGTGGCCTCTCGATCCAGGAGGCCCTGCTGCAGCCCGGCCAGCAGTCGGGCATGGGCTGGTGTGCTCTCTGGCTGGGCTGCGTGGACACGCCAGGCTGGAGGGCTGGTGCACAGATGATGCTCCTATGTCGCGGGACCGTCGCGCCGAGGGACCGCTGGGCTGGCTGCTGCAGCCTTCTGCAAGCGGATGCCGGCGCATGGTGCGGCTGCGCGTTGCAGCAGCAGTGCTGGCTGGTTCGCATCTGCCCAAGCGTGTGAGAGCCGTGGGACGGCGAGGAAGTCAATACGGCAGGCATCATAGCCATTGCTACAGACTTCAGCTATTCAATTGTCGGAAACAGCCGCTCGCCTAGCGAACGCTGCCTCCTACGCAGACTCGGATTGTCAGTGAGTAATGGCAAAATGTTTGACGGGCTCGCGGCAGCCGTGAAAGCTGCAGCGAATCGCCAAGCTATCTGGTCGCGTACAATCGCTTGTTTGCTGACGTGAGAAGCGAGTTGCGACACAGACAAAGGGAACGAAGCCCAGCTACCTCAACACTGCACGAATACCCGCGCATCTCGTTTCGCGCATGCATCTCTAATCTTCGTCGCAGCTGAACAGCTCGCTGCTCGCACTGAACTTGCAACGCATGCGAATTCAAGTGTGCAGCGGTTGAGCCACTGCATCCGCCTCGTCAGATCCCCCTAACCGCATCTGCCGCTTTGGTGATCTTGGAATTCGGCAGCTAAACACCAGTATGTAGCGGCATGATCGGACGGCTATGTGCGTCGGGTCATGCCGCACAGACCATGATACAACGTACGGCAGTGCCTCGCACACGTGGTCTCAGATCCGGCTTGCCGACCAGGTGAGCGCTGCACCGCTGCCGGGGTGGCGTGGCGCCCACGGTGCTGGCACGATCGAATGAAATGGCAAGAAGCGACGAGTCATTGCATTGTCTTCGATTTCCAGACATACGCAAGCTGCTGACCACATTCCTGCGAACTGCACCAGGCCCAGATGTCATGCTTCCGCCGCGCAGCCGGGTGCCGCCGCTTCGTCGCAGCACCCGAAAAAGCAGCCCATCTCAAAGCAGATGGACGAGCGGCTGCACTCATATCTGCTACAGCACACCCGGGAGCCTCAGGTAGGATGTAGTGGAATGTCGCAGACCAGTGGCTCTTCTCGCATGAGAGCGTGTCAATCTGCTCACGAAGTGGGATTCGGTTCCACTGGTCGGGGCGGAGGAATCATCCGTTTCTCGCCCCCGCAGATGCCGCCTGCTCTGTTTGCCGGGGCTGATCAGGTGCAGAACACCCTGGGTCTGCAGGTTTTGGATGACCTAAGGCGGGAGACAGAGGCGGCCATCCCCATCGGCGCGCGCATGCTGGTGTCGCCGGAGCAGGGCCAGTTCATGGCGTTTTTGGTTCAGAGCCTCGGCGTGCGGCGCGCAATAGAGGTCGGCGTCTTCACCGGCTACTCCTCCACTGTCATCGCCATGGTGAGCCGTCAGCGCCGGCAGTGTCAATGCAGAACCCTTTGGTGTTTGACATGACCAGGAGGGGATTGCGCTGTGGCCACACCAGCGTGTGGTGTGCTAGCACGTCTGTGCCATGCGGCTGCATCGCGGTGCGCGGTCTCGCGCACAGAGGGCGAGGGAATGCCTGATCAATGCATTCGTGTTGCACGCATTTTGCAGTTTTTCAACGCCTTCACGTGTGGTGCTGCTGATTCACACAACACTCCCGCTTCTGTGTCCATCTGCGCCGCTTCAAACTTGACCAAAGCAGCAGCCCCCTCCGTGGCAGGACAGGCGCTGCCAGAGGACGGCCAGCTGGTGGCGTGCGATCGGGATGCCCGGGCGATGGACATCGCTCGAAAATACTGGCAGCAGGCCGGCGTGGCACACAAGGTTCGCTGTCGAGGGTGACGCTGCAGTTTTGGTGCCACCAGCTTGCGACTCGCTGCTGCACGATATCTACATGATCAACAACCCGCAATCATGGCATTTTTGTGCCGCAGGTTGACGCGCGGCTAGGGCTGGCCGCAGACACCCTGGAGCAGCTGCTGTCGGATGGGGAAACAGACGCCTTCGACTTTGCGTTCATCGGTGCGCTTTGGCATGCAGCTTTGGGTGTCTTGGAAGCAGCTCCTGCGTGTCTGATCCTCTGCGTGTCTGATCCGACCACAATCACGCATCATGCCATCGCCCTACTGGATGAAGCCCTCCTCACTCCTGGCTGGACACGACCACAACAATGCTGCAACAATGCGTTTTGGTTGTGCCCCATAGACGCAGACAAGCGGGCGACGGACGGCTACTATGAGCAGCTGCTGCGGCTGGTGCGGCCGGGCGGCGTCATCGCCGTCGACAATGTCCTCTTCCGCGGCCGCGTCGCGGACCCAGAGGTGTGTATTGCACAATGCCAGTGTTTGTGCCCTGAGCAGGGAATCGTGAAACGCGAACTGCCCCTGCAACGTCATGGCAAGGCTGAAGCCCCCACCTCGTGTGCCATGTTCATGGGGACAGACTGCCGTGGAGCCTGCCGCGAAAGAGCTTGTTAATGTCCCCTGCAGGACTCGGACAAGAAGGTGATGGCGCTGCAGGAGTTCAACGCCAAGCTGCTGGCGGACAATTATGACAACTGAACACTTATCAAAACTCAACCTGCAGGACAAGGACAAGAAGGTGGTGGCGCTGCGGGAGTTCAACGCCAAGCTGCTGGCGGACGAGCGCGTGACGCTCAGCATCGTGCCAATCGGCGATGGCATGGCGCTGTGCCGGCGGCGGTGACGCCGTTGGAAGTTTGGCGCATACAATTTGAAACATAGAGAGTGACGCTCAGCATCATGCCGATTGGCGACGGCATGGCGCTGTGCCAGCACGATGATGGCATTGGAAAAATCTGGTGCTCCCAACTGGGTCTTTCCCAAGCTGACGGGGGCGAGCGGCTGCAGCAGGGAGCCATTGGTCCCTACGAACGTTTGGCGACGAGTGCGGACGTGGCTGGAGTGAGGCAGAGAACGTGGCTGCCTAGTCGTTTTATGCTGCTGATCTCTTGCAGCTGAAAGTGCGAGGGCAGAGAGAGCGGTGGGGTTGAGTGGGAAGTACAGCATGCGCGGCATCATCTGCACTTGCTTAAAGGGCATCAATGAGTTCTGAAGCACACTCGTAGCGGAGACCGTTGGAGTGATGGCAAAAACCGTGCAGCCAAAGGCTGTAAACCTACAGTGCATTACAATCAAAATCCCGTTGGTACAACCTCGGTGGTATGTCTGGAAGAACAGCTCGGGTGGGTTGGTGGTGGTGTTGTGCGGCGCTGCACCAATAGATGTCACAGCGTCGCAGGCAGAATCGAACATCGCAGAGCATGTTGTGCCAGGCGCGATGTTGTGAACGGTGGAGGGCCCGACGATGAACACAATGAATCAATCTTGCTATTGTGCATTGCACGGTGATGAAGTGCGGCAGATATCGACTGCTCTGGCATGTCATGAAAGCTGCGGAGATTCGTGAGAACTGTGAGACTTGCCTCACTGGACCTGGCATGTGGCATTCCAGGCCAATCCCGCATCACAACTCAGCCCACACTCCTGGACTTGTCCCCGGCGGCTCAGTAGCCATTCCCTGCGCCACAAAATTCATCTATCCTCGATATTTATTGGACCAGGTCTGGACAAGGTCAGCATTGCCGGGTTTTAGTACTGGGTGGCCCTTGGACCAGGACAATTGGACCAGGCACAATGTACTGCAGGCTTGGCCCTCTTATTCTTACCAGGCGCAATGAAATGCATGGGTCCCAGAAATTCATCATATGGGCGGCTGCATATGCGCCTCTGGCTATCTGCATGCCAGACCGTTCATCAGCAGCAACCACCTGTATGCGGTGGCATGTTCATCTCAAAATGACGTGTCAGAGTGTGGCCACATGTATGGTACGGCCGGGCCTTGACTCACCTTGGATCCCCTCTGTAACTGCGACGTCACTTGGTGCATTTGTGGGGTGATCACAGCGGCTGCCCGGCGGTAAGAGTGCTGCCACCGCTTGCCGCCGCTCCTTATCTGTTGCTGCCGGAAGTGGAGCCTCAGCGCCGTCTGCCGGTCGCTTGTACCGCATCACCCTGTACTTGCGGGTCACTCTGAACCCCGTAGACCAGAAGAACATGCGCTGCGGCACAGTGGCAACGATCTACTGTCAGTGGCTGGCGAAAGCAAGACACTGACAGCCTCAGTCGTGCAGCAGATAATGTGCGCATGCAATGCGAGAGCGAAAAGTTCATGCCCGGGTGTCTGGCTTGCTGAGACGATGCAAGACATCGAGAGTCGTCCCCACTCCCAAGTCAACAGACAACATGTCCTAATATCAAGGCGACATGAAATAGAGGCGACATACACAAAACTCGAAATTTTCCTGGCGATGTTTTTGCAAAAACCACAATACCTGTTTCGGGCGCGGGAACGCGCCCACGGTGCTGGCGCCCCGCCGCTTGGTGTGCTTCAGCAACGCATTCATCATCTTCTTCCCTATGCCCCGGCCCTGTCGGATGAGCATTTGGGAGTCTATCACACTTGGGCAGGCGACGACGCCCGGCGCACACAAGCTTGGTTGTGACTTAGGCAATTATAAAATCAGCGCGCGAACCTCCAGATGGGCATGGACAGAAGGCGGGGGGTCTTGCAACCTCGGCAGCATGCACTGCGTTCACCTGGAAGTCTGGATGTATCATCACATCGCAGATCAGCGCTGCAAAGACGCCGTCTGAGATGGCCCTGTGCGGCAAATGTCAATGCATTGTGATGGCTGCATCAAATGCTTTTGCCTCCCGACGGCCAACATTGTGAGCCCTGCCAACATCCAACGCCGCAAGCAGCGAATGACGGATTGTGGTGCAGCG
>JAABUM010001875.1_pt1 | contig 29909 bp, 27 predicted proteins | sample 5559161 | NCBI WGS metagenome assembly JAABUM01 (sample SAMN10711868, study PRJNA513369) | rock metagenome | isolation source: Antarctica rocks | place: Antarctica: Victoria Land, Siegfried Peak nord
TGCACGTTGATACGCAGCCTGTCACGCCCGAATTAGTCCAGTTTCTCGCAGGCGGATTTCGTGGCGACGCGAGCCGCCTTCAGCCGGGGGTGACTGCCTCCAGCGTGCTGTAGTCCAACGACGATCCGATCTCCGCGAGCCGAACGAGGAGGCATGAGCGAGCGGCACGATTTCCTGGCGGTCGACATCGGCGCGGCGAGCGGACGGGTCATTCTGGGGCGTTGGGGCGGGGTGCGCTTCGATCTCGAAGAGTTGCACCGCTTCCCGAATGAACCGGTCCGCGTGGCCGACGGCTTGCACTGGGACATCTTGCGCCTCTGGCACGAGGTGAAGGTGGGGCTGTCGCGCTATCGGGCGCGCGACGGCGCGACCCTCGCGGGGATCGGCATCGATACCTGGGCGATCGACTTCGGGCTGCTCGACCGCAAGGGGCGACTCCTCGGCAATCCCTATCACTATCGCGACGGGCGCACGGCGGGGGTCGCGGAGCGCGTCGATGCGATCGTCGCGCCGGGGGCGCTCTACGCGCAGACCGGCATCCAGCGCCTGCCATTCAATACCCTCTACCAACTCGCCAGCCTGGGCGCGGACGATCCGCAGCTCGCCGCCGCCGAGTCGTTGCTGCTGATCCCCGACCTCTTCGGCTACTGGCTGACCGGACGGCGCGTGGCAGAGTACACCAACGCCACGACCACCCAATTCCTCGACGCGCGTACCGGCGAGTGGGCGACCGATCTGCTGGCCGCGCTCGGGTTGCCGACCGCGCCGCTGCCACCGATCGTCGCGCCCGGCACGGTCCTCGGCGAGCTGTTGCCGCCTGTGCGCGCGGAACTCGGACTGCCGGAGGGGACGCCGTTCATCGCCACCGCCACGCACGACACCGCCAGCGCGGTCGCCGCGATCCCCGACCTCGATGACCACAGCGCCTATATCAGCAGCGGCACCTGGAGCCTGGTCGGCGTGGAATTGCCCGCGCCGATCCTGACCGAGGCGGCGCGCGCGCGCGACTTCACCAATGAGGGCGGGGTGGCGGGGACGATCCGTTTCCTCAAAAACGTCGGCGGGCTCTGGCTGTTGCAGGAATGCCAGCGGTCGTGGGAGCGCGCCGGACAGGGCCGCTCGTGGCCGGAGATCGTGGCGCTGGCGGAGGCCGCGCCGTCGTTGCGGAGCTTTGTGGACCCCGACGCGCCCGCCTTCCTCAGCCCAGACGACATGCCCGCCGCGATCCGCGAGCACTGCCAGCGGACCGGGCAGCCGATCCCCGATGGGATCGGCGCGCTGGTGTGTTGTTGCCTCGAAAGTCTGGCCCTGAAATACCGCTGGACGATCGCGGCGATCGAGGAGCTGACCGGGCGTACGATCGAGACGATCCGCGTCGTCGGGGGTGGGAGCCAGAACGCGCTCCTCTGCCAGTTGACCGCCGATGCCTGCGGTCGGCGCGTGGTCGCCGGGCCGACCGAGGCGACCGCGCTCGGCAATTGCCTCGTGCAAGCCCTCGCACGCGGCGTGCTCCCCGATCTCGCGGCGGGGCGTCGCGCCATCGCCGCCTCGGTCGTGCAGCGCACCTACGAGCCGGTGGTCGATCCGGCGTGGGATGTGGCGTATGAGGCGTTTGTGGGGTTGTTGGGTAGGGGACGGCCCTCACCCCCGCCTAGCTGTGCTCGGCACCCGCTTCCCAGAGGGCGCCCGCCAATTCTAGGAGAGGGGGAAGTGCCGTTGCTGATTTATCGTTCTTCAGTTAACGGTGGGGTGTCCTGGTCCGTGCGCGGGTAGCGTGGATGGCGCACACGGAAGGGGACGGCAAGTTCTTCTGTCGGCAGATCCAGGCCGTGTTCTTCAATCAGTCGCTTGAGTAGGGGCGGCGTCGCGTCGATCTCTTCGTGGTCGATGCGTCGCATGGTCTGGCGAAGGACTTCGTACGATACGCCCGTTTGAGTCAGGAGTGATTCGAACGCGCGCCCGCGCACTTGGATGACCCGATCCTCTTCCAATGCCTGCAAGAGTGCCCAATCGGGAAAGTCTGTATCTTCTTTTGCGTCCCTCAGGAGCATCGCCGCCGTTATGCGAACGTCGCTGCTCGGATCCTCGATCAGCATATAGCGTAGGTGGTTGAAGAGGTCGGCGTTGCCGCGCAGATGATCGAGGTAATGGAAGCCAAGTAGCCGGATCGCGTCTTCTCGCCATTGTGCATTGGTATTGTAAAGGCAGCGCTCGAAGAACGGGATCGCGGGCTCGTAGTGTGCCTCTGCGAGATCGTGCAGTTGCCAATAGAGTGCATCATGGTCTTGGTCCTCGATAGCCGGGCGTGCGCTCGCCTCCTCGGCATGGGCGAGGATTGATTGATAGTGCGTCTCTTGATCGTTGTCCATACTTGCCCCATACATTATTGCTCGATGATTGTGTGTGAGTATAGCGTGCAAAAAGGGGCGGGGCGGTGCTAGCACCGCCCCGCCCCTTTTCCGTTCTTGCCGTTACGCCACCTGATCGACGCGCCAGTAGCTGTCGAGCGCCTGCCACTGGACGAACGCGAACCAGCCGCGCGTGGCCGGGAGATCCCAGCCCTCCCAGGCGGCGGTGGTTGCGCCGGTGCCGCGAATCGGCCCGGCGTACCGGATGTAGGTGGCGATGTCGCCGCGATGGCCGGACGAGGCGGGGATATTCGGGTGGAGGCGCGGGTCGTCGTCCTGCCGCCGCCAGTAGCCGCGCGCCACCATCGCGCGCGCGATGAACGCGATGGTCTGGATGTTGAGCACCTGATTGAGCGGCCCGTAGGTGCCGTCCCCATAGCCCTTGGCGACGCCGTAATAGGCCAGGGTGCCGACGTTGCGCCAGAGCGCATCGTCGACCGTGCCGCGATCGGGGAAGGGGGTCGCGTGGTCCTCCGTGTCCCAGCGCATCGCGCGGGCGATCAGTGCGGCCATCTGCGCGCGCAGCACCGGGTCGCCGGGACCGAACTGGCCGTCGCCGTAGCCCTTGATCACGCCGCGCGCCGCGAGCTGGCCGATCGCCTCGTAGGCTCCGGCATTCGTCGGCACATCCGCGAAGGCGGGGCGCGGGGCGAAGGAGGCGGTCACGTCGCTGTCGCCGATCATCGCGATCGTCAGCGGGCTGGCCCAGCCGCCGTGCTTGCCATCGACCGTCCAGCCGGTGAAGACCTGCCCCCCCGCCGGAGCGGGGACGAGCGACGCGACCGCGCCGGAGGGGAAGGCGCTCGTCCCCGGCGTCACGCTGCCGCCCCCCGCGACCGTAACGGCGAGGCGGAACTGCGGCGGCGCGGCGCTGCACGGCGCGGGGGTGACCGCCTGCGGCGTCTCGATCACGCCGACGGTCGGGAAAGCGCCGCCGCCGATGATGCCGGTCGGATCGACGCCGAGCCAATCGCGCAGGAGGGTGCCGTAGACCGAGCGGAAGTCGAGGCCGTAGCGCAGGTCGCCATTATCCAGATCCCCGAGGCTCGGGTGATTGCCGTAGAGCCCGGCCTTGATCCCGCCGCCGATCAGATAGAGGGACGCCGCCGCGCCGTGGTCGGTGCCGCCCGAGGCGTTCTCCGCGACCCGCCGCCCGAACTCCGAGAAGGTCATGATCGCCACATCGTCGAGTCGCCCGAACCCTTCGAGATCGCGCATGAAGGTCTGGACCCCCTCCGAGACGGTCTTGAGCAGGGTGTTGTGCGTGCCCGCCTGACTGGCATGGGTATCGAAGCCACCGATCGTGATGTGGAAGATTCGCGTACCGAGGTCGGCGTTGATCAGCTTGGCGATCGCCTGCAAGCCGCCCGCGAAGCCGTTGGCCGGGTAGCTGACCGTGCTGGTGTAGGAGGCCGCGACCGTCTTCAGCTTGTCGGCGGTCTCCAGCGCCTCGGTCGCGGCGCGACGCACGAAGTCCTCGTAGCGCCCGCCCGCGCGCCCGCCCGCGTTGATCGCGCGCATGGCGTTGAGTTGGTTGGTGCTGTCGGCACCGTACTTGCCGTCGGTGTTGAACTTGAAACTGTCGAGCGAGGTCAGCGCGGGGACGATGCTCTGCCCGGTCCAGAAGAGTTTGGAGACGGTGTCGCCGAAGTCGATCGCGTCGAGCGGGCGGTCGGTGCCGGAACACTGTGCGTCGAGGAAGCGCCCGAGCCAGCCGGTGCGCTCCTGGATGTCCGGGCGACCGGAGGTCCAGATGTCGGTCGAGCGGAAGTGCGAGCGGTCCGGGTTCGGGTAGCCGACACCGTTGAGGACCGCGAGGTTGCCGCTGTCGTAGAGGCTTTTGAAGGGTGCGAGGTTCGGGTTGAAGCCGAGGGTGTCGCTGATCTTGAGGACGTTCGCCTCCGGGATCGCGAGGGTTGGGCGGGCCTTGTAATAGAGCGGGTCGCTGTAAGGGACGACGCTATTGAGGCCATCGTTGCCGCCGCCGAGCTGCACCACGACGAGGATGCGGCGCACGTTCGGCCCGGTCATCAACGCGTCGTCGGTCTGCGCGAGGGCCGTGGCGGTCTGGGTCAGGAAAGTCGGCGCGGTGGCACCCATCGAGAGGAGGAGGGTTCCCCGTTTCATGAAATCACGCCTGGTGAACGGCATCTGCTCCAACTCCCTCATGCAGCGGCGCTCGCGGCGACTGTTGCGCATCGCTCGGGCGCGTTCCGCTCGGTTCTGTACGTGCAAATCGTAGGGTGAGCCCAGCGGGCGGGGCAATAGCCAAAAGGTCACGAAGGACGAAGTTGGCGTGCCGTTGGCCCTGCCTCTACGAGTGAGGATCGCTTGGCCTATTATCCCGCCAGTTGCCCTTCGGCGCTCGGGTATCGGTCGGCGCGCTATATCATGCGCTTGGCATTACAGTATGCCGCCTGTGCGCGCGGGCAAATACCGCCGCGCGCGATTCGGGGTCGCCCGCCCATTCCTCCAGCAGCTAGCGCGCCCGGTCGAGGAAGGTGCCGCCGGCCGGCGCGGCATACGCGAGGAAGACGCCGACCTGGCAGTGCTCGCTCCGCCCGGCGGTGCCGCCGTACCGGCGCGCCACCCCCACCGCCCTGTCGCTCCGCTTGGGTATGCCGGTCTGGTCGACGACGCGCCCCCCGCCCGGGTCGCCCGGCCGCGCAACGACGAAGGCGCGAGTCGTCGCGCACCCCGTCGGCCTCCCGCCGTGCCCCCGCGAGCAGGCGCTGCCGGACGTTCGTGCGCGCCGCCATGCTCACCAGCCCGCGCAGGTACCGCCTCGCCCGGCGTCGCGGTCCGGCGCGACGGTGGCGTGGGCACAGGGACGTCCCCACCGCCGCCGCCACCGCCCACGCCGCCGCCCGCCCGCCATCGTCGGAGCCTGACCGCTTGACAAGGTACGTACAACTGCAAAACCAGCTCTTGTTATCTATGAACCGTTGTCCGGCCCCGCCCGCTGCGCTACACTTTCCCTCGCAATGCCCGCCACAACATGCACCGCATGGCTGCGACGGGCATTCGTGCTAACGTGGTGGTGCGCGGGCAGCGCGTATGCTGTCGTCGATGTCGATGCGGGCGGCTGCCCCTATCCCTTGGCTGTCCCGAACGATGCTGAGGCCTCGCTGACGACGCGGTAAGGAGTGCATGATGAGCGATGGAAATGGCAAGCAACCCGCGCATACCGATGGGCAGGGCGAAGAGACCCAGCAGGAAGGCCAACCGAAGTTGACCACCCGGCAGGGACACCCGGTCTACGATAACCAGAACAATCGGACGGTCGGCGATCGTGGCCCGACCGTGCTGGAGAACTACCACTTCCTGGAGAAGATCAGCCACTTCGATCGCGAGCGGATTCCGGAGCGCGTCGTGCACGCGCGCGGGGCCGGCGCGCACGGCTATTTCGAGGCGTACGGCACGATCGGCGATCAGCCCGCGAGGATCTATACCCGCGCCAAGCTCTTCCAGGAGCAGGGCAAGCGGACGCCGGTCTTCGTGCGCTTCTCCTCGGTGATCCACGGCGGCCACTCCCCGGAGACGCTGCGCGACCCGCGCGGCTTCGCGGTCAAGTTCTACACCGAGGATGGCAACTGGGATCTCGTCGGCAACAACCTGCCGGTCTTCTTCATCCGCGACGCGATGAAGTTCCCCGACGTGGTCCACGCCTTCAAGCCGGATCCGGTGACGAACCGTCAGGATGCCAATCGTATCTTCGATTTCATCAGCCAGACCCCCGAGTCGATGCACATGATCTCCTGGCTCTTCAGCCCGCGCGGCATCCCCGCCAATTACCGCGAGCAGGAAGGGTTCGGCGTCAACACCTATAAGATGGTCAATCAGGAAGGCGTCGGTGTGCTGGTGAAGTATCACTGGACACCGAAGGCGGGAATCTGCGGCTTGACGCAGGAGCAGGCCGAGGCGATCCAGGCCAAGAACTTTAACCACGCCACCCAGGATCTCTACGACGCGATCGAGCGCGGCGACTACCCGGAGTGGGAGTTCTCCGTGCAGGTCATGTCGGATGACGAGCACCCGGAGTTGAACTTCGATCCGCTGGACGCCACCAAGACCTGGCCCGAGGATCGGTTCCCGAAGTTGCCGGTCGGTCGGATGGTCCTCGATCGGAACCCGAAGAATTACTTCGCCGAGGTGGAGCAGGTCGCGTTCGGCACCGGCGTGCTGGTGGACGGCCTGGACTTCTCCGATGACAAGCTGTTGCAGGGGCGCACCTTCTCCTACTCCGATACGCAGCGTTACCGGGTGGGGCCGAACTACTTGCAACTGCCGATCAATCAGGCCAAGACGCACGTGGCGACGAACCAGCGCGACGGCCAGATGACTTACAACGTCGATGGCAACGCTGCCGGGGCGAATCCGCACGTCAACTACGAGCCGAGCAGCCGCAACGGGCTGGTCGAATCGCAAATGAGCGGCACGGCGCATACCCCCTACGTCGCCGGGCCGGTCACGCGGCAGGCGATCAGTCGCAAGAACGAGTTCGAGCAGCCGGGCGAGCGCTACCGGACAATCGAGACCTGGGAGCGCGACGATCTGGTCCATAACTTGATCGATCAACTCTCCACCTGCAATCAGGACATCAAGGAGCGGATGATCGGGCTCCTGACCAAGTGCGACAGCGAATACGGACAGCGGGTTGCCGAGGGGCTGGGCATCCAGGTCGCGGACCTCGCGGTGCTGGCGGACGACTAACCCGCCTCAGTAACGAACGACAGGGCAGGGCGCGGCGCGGGAAACCCCGTGCCGCGCCTTTGTGTCTGTCTGCGGGAAGGGCGGCGGGCGCTCCCGGTTGCGCGCATCGTTTCGCTGTGTCGCCGTGGCCGGGCTGCGGGCGCGGCCCGCACTCCTGCGAAAGCCTGCGGAACGATCGGGTTCGCCTTTGCTGTCGATAAGCAGCCCTAGAATGCCGATCAGGCGTTCATGGGCGGCGCGAGCGGCGAGCCCGACCGCGCGCTCTCGTCGCATCGGGTGTCGTCGGCACGCCGCATCGCGGCACCGGTGATGCGCTCGCGCTTATGTGATCGCACGATAGCGGGGGAGGCAGCGCATAGGGAGCAAGGTTTTGCTGCTCGGGTTCGCATCGCGGCCTTCTTCCCGATGGCAACGAGTACGGCTGGTACAGGGTGATTGTCGTTGCGGATCGGTACAGACCGACAGCGTCCGACCGGGGCGCATCGGGATAGGTCCGAGAAGATGCCGAATCGAAGCCCCCGGTGGTCCTGGGACTTCTGGAGGTGACACCAAGACAATCATGCGATTGTTCTGGTCCGTTGCCACCCCTACGATGAATATCGATTCTGACGCACTCGACACGAGAGTAGCGGCAGTAAAGAGCATTCATCCCAAGAGGTGGAAAGTGCATCAGGCTGTACCTCTCGATCGGCTGAGACGACCGAAGCGTGCAGCACGACCGCACGATACGCACGAGCACACGCAGTCTGGCACCATCTTGATGTGGATAACGCCGCTGGCCCGACCGCGTATCGCCGGATCGGTAGCATTCTGCGTCTACATTTTTCTGGCTGGTCTTTCCCCGCGCTTCCTTGGACACTCGGACTTCGCGTATTTCAATTATCTGGCGGATGCATTCTTACATGGGCAGCTGTCCTTGCGACTCCCCACGGTTCAAGACATCGATCTGGTGCTCTTCGCCGATAAGGTCTACCTCTACTGGCCCCCGTTCCCGGCGATTCTCGTCATGCCCCTCGTGGCGCTTTTCGGGGTTGCGGTCAGTGACGTCATATATACAGCGATCCTTGCGGCCATCTCTGTTGCGCTCCTCGCGAAGGTGCTCGAACATTTGGGCATGGCTGGTATCGCACCACTCGACGCGGCACGGCGCGCGATCCTTGTCGCCACATGCGCCTTCGGCTCGGTGTTGTTCACGCTCAGCCCACACGGCTCGGTATGGATAACTGCGCAGGTGGTCGGTTGGACCTGTGTCTTGACCGCGACGCTTATCGCGATCACCAAACAGAGCACACTGGGCTACTTCCTTGTCGGCGTGAGCTTGAGTTGCGCCGTGGCGACGCGCCTCGGATTGCTCTTCACCGGCGTCTGGCTCGCGTACTATATGCTCCGGCGCGACTGGCACCAACCGGCGCGTCGACGGGTCGCGATGGTGGCGAGCGGATTGTTCCCCCTGGGCCTCACCTTCTTGCTGCTAGGTTGGTATAACGTCGTCCGGTTTGGTGCTCCTCTCGACATGGGATTGGCCTGGCACAACTATGGTCATTGGTTCGCCGATGATTTCGCTCGCTATGGGGTGTTCAATATCCATTACCTCGCGACGAATGTCTATCATCACTTCATCGTTTTTCCGGTTGTGAGTTCGCAGGCAGGGATCGGATGCGGCCTTTTTTGGATGACCCCGGTACTGCTCGGCGCGCCATACGCGCTGTGGCGGCGGCGCTCCGATCCGCTGATCTGGGTTCTCGCCTTGAGTTGCCTGCTGGTATACATCCCGATCGGCTTGGTTATGGGGACGGGATATCTCTTCGGATCGCGGTATCTCCTTGATTTGATGGTGCCGTTGATAGTATTGACGGCGATCGGTGTTCGTTACTGGCGACTGTCCGTTCTTCAATTGCTGCTGATCGTCAGTTGTGGGGTATTTACAATCGGGACTGTGTTGCTAACCATGTACGCTTTTCTCAAGGGAGCATGATTTCTGGAAGGATAAAGGGCGCGCTTCATCGCGGAACGCCTCCCACGTTACTCTCGGTAATACGCCCTGGCGCAACCAAAGGTGGGCAACTACGGCGGTTCGCCGCGTCGCAGGAGACGGCGACCGTGCGACACAATGGCTCGCCTTCGTCCCTCTCGGCCACGAATTCTTCCCGGTGCCTGTTGTACGGCCACGCCCCCGCGAGTTGCGCCCGATTCGGTGTGCAAAGAGCGACGATTGGCAGGTGTTCGGCTTGAAAAGCCGACGGGGTGCTCCTCGATGTCGTCGGATGGCGTGCCATGCTACATGGCGGAGGGATGATCTCGAACGGCCCGTCGGACGCGCGATCGCGGACGTCGCCCCCCTGAAGTCGGGCGCGGGACGGGTCGCGATGGGCGCGTCGGCGGCGCACACCGGCCCGTACGCGAGCAGCTGCGCCAGCGGTCGCGATCCGACCATCGCGAATCCGCCCGTCGCCCCGAACTGTGCCAGCGGGAAGGGGCGATACCCGGTGCCGCACCCGACTCTCAGAAGCTCAACATCCTTGCTGCACGACAGATGCCACTATGTCGTCGGCACCGGGCGGGTCCATCACGGCCTCGTTGCATCGCTGGTTCGCGGGTGAACGATCGTGAATCGGGACCATTCGGCTACAGCCCGTGTACCCTGTCCCTTGCTATGCTGAATGTGCATCGGTGTGCAGTCGCTGAGACAGCTGAGTGGGAGACGGTAGGTGTTGCTACGTGTGCTGGTCGGACAGGTGGCGAGTTGGGATGCGGCGGCGCGTGGCGCTTTCGTCTCTGCCCGCCCCGCCCGCTTCTGGACTTGGCGCTTCTTTATCGGTGCCGCACTGTTCGTGCTGGCGATGGTCGTATGGCGGGTGCTTCGTACTTACCCCACCGGCGTTTTCGATCTCTATCCGCTCTATTATGGCGGACAGGCCTGGCGCGCGACTGGCAATGCCTACGTACTCGACGCGATCGTCCCGCCCGCTCACTATAACTTTCAGCTTTTCCAGATCGGGAATGTCTATCCCTTCCCTGCCGTCTTCGTCACCTTGCCGTTGAGCTTTCTGCCCGCACAGCTTGCCTCGCTCCTTTGGATGGGGCTACTGAGCGTGGGGCTTGCATTGGCCCTACGGCTGCACGATTGGCCGCTCTGGTATCTCCTCTATGTGCCAGTTTTGGAAGGGGTGCGGATCGAGCAATATACGATGTTCGTGATCCTCTTTCAGATGCTCGCCCTGTGGGCCTGGCGCGAGCGTCGACCCTGGCTCCTCGCCCTCTGCTGCGTGCTGAGCCTGACCAAGCCGAACCACAGCTTCTTCCTGGCGCTCGCCCTGGTCGTGCTGGCCGGGAATTGGCGACATTTCGTGGCCGTGGCAGTGGCCTTCTTCGGGCTTTCGTTCCTCCTCTATCCCACCTGGCTCTTCGATTGGCTCCCGCGCCTGGAGAATAGCCATGCGGTGTTGCAGCAGCCCTTCCTCTGGGGGCTGGCGCTCTTCGCTATCCCGCTCTTCCTCCTGGGCGACATCATCAGCGGCGCGTTGCTGCTGCAATTTGCGATGTTGCCCTATCCGGGCATCTATTCCTCGGCGTCGCTGCCGCTCGGCGTTATCGGCGATCGGCGCAGCCGCTGGTTGATCGTGTTCGCGATCCTCTGGGCCATCCTGGGTGTATTCTTCGGCACGGCCTGGGCGACTCTCTGGAGCATCGTACTCCCAATATTCGCGCTCGCGGTCGCTCGGAATGCTCGCTCCCTATGGGAATTCGCGGGGCGGCGCGGCTGGTTAGCGCAGGGTGGTCGGGTGTATGCGCGCTTCTCGCGTTGACTGTGTGCCAGCGCAACGACGTCGTGCGGCCCCGTCGCCGCATGTCGCTCGTGGCGATACGTAGGGTGACAATCGGGGGATCACTTTGCGTGCCTCTACGCTGCCGGTAATTGAAACGGGCGCGGTCGAATCTGATGCACTCGCGGACTCGCACGCGGCGGCATGGTCGGCGTGGCGCTGGTGGTCCTCGGCGGTGGTGCTGGTCGTCGGGGCGTTCTCGCTGCGGCTGCCGTACCTCGGCGTGCCGCTGAGCGCCGATGAGGGGGGGTACGCGACCGCCGCCTACTGGTGGGCGCGCGGCGACACCCTCTACGCGTCGATCACGATCACCCGCCCGCAGGGGATCTTCGTCGTCTTCCGCGCGCTCGCCGCGCTCGGCCTCGGCTCGCCGTATGACATCCATCTGGTCGCGGCGCTGTGGTCCACCCTATCGACGCTGGCCCTCCTGGCGCTCGCCGCGCGACTGTGGGGACGCGGGATCGGGCTGGGTGCGGCGACGCTCTACGCGGCAGTCATGGCGACGCCGTGGGTGGAAGGGTATCAGGCCAACGCCGAGCTCTTCATGACGCTGCCGCTCCTCCTCGCCCTGCTGGCGCTCGTCCGCGCCGATGAGGGTGCGCTCGCCGCCCGCCGTGGCCTGCTGTGGCTCGGGGCGAGTGGGCTGCTGGCGGCGCTCGCGCTGCTGCTGAAACCCGCCGCCGTGGTCGTCTTGCCGCTCGGCACGCTCTGGCTCCTGCGACGGCGCGCAACGGGGGGGGCATCGTGGCGCGACCTGACCGCTGCACTGGCGGCCCTCGGCGGCGGCTGGGCGCTTGGCCTGCTCCCCGCGCTGGCACACGGCCTGTTGATGGTGCCGGACCGCTACCTTGGTGCGGTCATCTTCTACCGCCTCGGGCAGGATTCGCTGCTCGGTGGGGCGCTGGCGCATCAGGTCGGCTACGCCGCGACGAACACCCTCTATCTCGTCGGGCATCTGCCCCTGCTGCTCCTCGCGCCGTTCGGCTTCCGGCTGGCGGCGCATGGCGGCGACCGACGCGCGCGCACGTTCCTGGCGCTGTGGGTCTTCACCGCGCTCGGCGGGGTGTCGCTCGGCGGCAACTGGTTCCTGCACTACTACCAGCAGTTGCTGCCGCCGCTCGCGGTCGCGCTCGCGCTGGTGGCGCGCGGGCTCCTGCGCCGCCCGGTCGCGCCGCCCCGTTTCGCCGCGCTCTGCCTGGCGGCGTGTGCCGCCTTCGCGCTGGCCTTCCCGATCGCGCGCGGCGTTGTCGCAGGCGTGGATCCGGCGACCCTGCCGGAGTGGGAGCCGGGCGTCGCCGCCGCCGCGCCGGTCGCGGCCTATCTGGCCGCGCACACCGCGCCGACCGAGACGGTCTACGTCGCCTACGACCACGCGGATATCTACTACCTCGCGGCGCGGCGTCCGGCGGCGCGCTGGCTGCACTTCCGCGAACTCGGCTGGACACCGGGCGCGTTCGCCGAGCAGGTGAATCGGCTCGGCGATCCGGCGACCGCCCCGCGCTACATCGTGGGGGCGCAGGCGTTCGATTTCCGGGGCTTCGACGCGGATGGGGCGTTGCGCGCGATCGTGGCGCGCGACTACACGTTGGAGACGACGATCGACGGGGTGCCGCTCTATCGGCGGGCCGGGAAATAGGGGCGGCGCGATGATCGGACGGACGCGGACGGAGATCGCGCAGGGCGCGCGGGCGCGCGGGCGCTTCGCTCCCCACGCCCTGCGCGAGCGGCTGCTCGGCGGGGTCGACGATCTGCTGAACGAACCGCTGGAGGAGCGCCCGCGCGTGGTCGCGTTGCCCTCGCCGCGCGCCTGGCTGCGCGCCCTGCTGCTGCTGGATCGGCGCTTGCTCGTGCCCCTCTGCGTCTTCGCTGGGCTCTTCTTCCTCTGCTTCCTCCGCCAGACCGATTACGATTGGTGGTGGCACCTGCGCGTGGGGCAGGATATCTGGCAGCATCGCGCCCTCCCCGCCGTGGATACCTACTCCTATACCCGCGCGGGGCAGCCGTTCGTCGTCCACGAGTGGCTTTTCGAGACCTTGACCTATCTGGGGTATCGCGCGTTCACCTATCGCGGGCTGATCGCGGGGATGGCCGCGATCGTGCTGGCGACGTATCTCCTCCACTATCTGCTGCTGCGCGCGCTGGGAGTAGGGCGGGTGCTGGCTGGAGCGCTCCTGACCGTGACCCTGGTCCTCTCGTTCATGACGATCACGCTGCGCCCGCACCTCTTCAGCACCCTCTTCCTCAGCGTCGAGCTGTGGTGCCTCTACCTCTACCGGGCGGGACATCGCCGCGCGGTCTGGGTGTTGCCGCCGCTGACCCTGCTCTGGGTCAATCTGCACGGCGCGTGGATCATGGGGCTGGGGACGCTGGCCCTCTTCATCGTCGGGGAATGGCTGAACGCGCGAGCGCGCGGCGAGGCCGCGATCCTGCGCCCCGCGCTCGGCGCGCTCGGCGCGTCGCTCGTCGCCACGCTGGTCAACCCGACCGGGCCGAGCTTGCTCCTCTATCCGCTCACCTTCATCGGCGGCGGCAGCGCGACGATGCGCTATATCCAGGAGTGGCAGCCGCCGAACTTCCGCGACACGATGGGGCTGGCTTTTGGCCTCTGCGTGCTGCTGCTGGCCGTGCTGGGCCTACGCCGCCCGCGCTTCGATTACACGCTGGCCCTCTGGGCGGGCGCGTTCACCTACCTCGGCTTCTCGGCGGTGCGGCACATCCCGCTCTTCGCGCTGGTGGCGATGCCGATCATCGCGCAACAACTCCCGACCCGCTGGCGCGGCCCCGAATGGCCCGCGCGCGAGAACCTCGGCACGGGGCTCGTTAACTGGGCTTTGCTCGGCGTGGTGGTGGCAACGATGGGGATCGTGGTACTGGGCAATCCGCGCGCGCAAGTGGGGCGCACGCCGAACCTGGACGGCTACCCGACCGTGGCGTTCGAGTATTTGCGGACCCATCCGGGCGGGAATCTGCTGAATCAGGATGCGTTCGGCGGCTACCTGATCGCCAATCTGCCGGAACGCCCGGTTTTCATCGATACGCGCGTCGATTTTTACGGGCGCGACTTCCTAGAGCGGTACATCGCGGTGACGAAGCTGCAAGCAGGCTGGCGCGAGACGCTGGCGCGCTACGACATCAGCCTGATCCTGCTGCCGCCCGACTCCCCGCTCGTCGTCCTGCTGCGCGACGATCCGGGCTGGCGCGTCGTGGTCGATGCCGCAGAGGAGGACGGGACGGCGACCCTGCTGGAACGGCGCTGACCGCGCGGCGACGATCGCGGCGATACGACCGAAACAGGGGGCCGGAGATCAATATCTTACCGACCCCCTGTTTTGCATTGCCTAATGTCGCTACCTAGCGTCCCGCAGGAGGCCGCGCGAGCTAAGCGAGCTTGCCGCCCGCGTTGACGCGCTGGGCGGCGGTGGCGTCGATCTGCACGTCGCGCTCCTTCTGGAGGTCGCGCACCGTCACCGTCGGCATGGTCTTCGTGATCCAGTCGAGCATCGCGACCGTCTCGGTGCGCTGCGTCTCGGCGAGCTTGGCCGACTCCTCGTCGCCACAAGCGAGGGCGGTCGTCTGGAGCATCACGTAGCTGATCGCCGCGAGGCTGCCGGCGGTGTAGTCATCGCGCAGATTCTTCGAGGTGCGGTGGGTGCGGACCGCATCGATCGCGCCCGCCGCCTGCCCGAGGATGTTGGTGACGGCTTCCTTGGCCTTGTCTACCACGCCATCCTGATTGCCGAGCGCCTTCATCCGCGCTTCTAGCCGGGTGACATGGGTGGCGGTCGTGGTGAGAAAGCCCTGGATGCCGCTATTGATGTCCGGCTGATCCTTCGTCTCGGCGACCTGCTTCTCGAGTGCCTCCTGAATGTGCTTCTCCAGGACGTGCATGTCGGAGAGGTATTGGACGACGATCTCGGTCTTGGTTTCCATCGGTTGCTCCTCCGTGGCGCATCGTAGCGCCGTCTTACGCGCGGGAAAGTGATCGCCGCGCCCTGTCATTATCCCACCATCGCGCCGGGATGGTGGTGAACACCCTTTGCAATGGCAAGAAAGGTGCCACCCTTCGTTCGTGCCGCTATTTGCACCGCTTGCCGCGCCGCTGCTGCTCGGCTACGATGCCCCGCGCGACCGCGCCGTGCGGTCGCAGCAATCGACATAGTAAGGGGGGGCGCATGGGCAAGGCAGTTATCGCGACCGGGGCGGCCCCGGCGGCGATCGGTCCGTATTCGCAGGCGATCACGGCGAATGGCTTTCTCTTCACCGCAGGGCAGATCCCCCTGGACCCGGCGACCGGCAAGCTGGTCGAGGGGGACGTCACGGTGCAGACCGAGCGGGTGATGCAGAACCTCGCGGCGGTGCTGGCCGAGGCGGGGGCGAGCTTCGAGCAGGTCGTCAAGACCACCTGCTTCCTCGCCGATCTCGATGACTTCGCCGCCTTCAACGCCGTCTACGCGCGCTACTTCACCAGCGCGCCGCCCGCGCGCAGCACCGTGCAGGCCGCGCGCCTCCCCGCCGGGGCGCAGGTCGAGGTCGAGTGCGTGGCGCTGCTCGGCGAGTAGCGCATCCGAAAAGCCGAATCGCGACGATGCCGCCACTAGCTCCGTTCTCGGATAACCCTCGCGTGCGCGGCATCGTCGTTTTCTCCAGCACCGCCGGGCGATTGACACCGCCCCTCCTGCTCACCATGATAGGCTGTAGGAGGTATGAGACATGAAAATCCAGCGAATAGATCATGTGGGTGTGATCGGTAACGATCTTGCTGCCGCGAAAGCGTTTTTCCTCGCCCTCGAGCTCGAAGTACAAGGGGAAGAGGAGGTAGCGGGGACGTGGGTGGATCGGGTAAACGGCGGACCTCCTCGGTGAGCGGGAGCGGCAGTTAGGCGAGCGAGAATGGCGAATCGCTATATTGGAGGCGGAGTTGCGGCGCTTGCGCGGCGCGGACCCTGCTTAGCCCGCCGTCGCTAGTTCGATCCAGTGCCCCTCCTTGGCGGAGAGTTCGGTCGCGTCCAGCACCTCCTGGCAGCGGACGCCGTCGGTGAAGTTCGGGCTCATCGGGGTGCCGCTACGGATCGCGTCGATGAAGTCGTCCATCGCACGTTCCGGGTGGCTGGCGAGGTAGCTCGGCGGCACCGACACGGTGGCGAAGGCGTTGTAGCGCGCCTGCCCGGCCCCGAGGCAGAGTTGCAGGCGGTCGCCGCCGACATCCCACTTCTCGATCCCGTAGATCAGCGATCCTTTGGTACCGTAGACTTCCACGCGCTGGTGGTTGCTGTGTCCGATCGCGTTGCGGCTGGCATTGACAAGGGCCTCCGCGCCGTTGGCGAGGCGTAGCAGGCAGGTCGAGGCGTCGTCCACATCGACCGTCGCCGTGCCGCCGCCGGGTGCGGGGCGCTGTGTGGTGAAGGTGCGGAGGTGCCCCTGCACGGCGGCGATCTCCCCGAACCAGTAGCGGTAGAGATCGATCAGGTGGGAGCCGAGGTCGCCGAGCGCGCCGCTGCCCGACTCCGCACGCGCCTGTCGCCAGGTGAACGGGGTCTGCGGATCGACCATCGAGCCGTTGAAGTAGTTGCCGTAGACGTGATAGATGTCGCCGAGTTCGCCCGCCGCGATCAGGTCGCGCGCGAACCACGCCGACGGGATGAAGCGGTAGCGGAAGTTGACCGCCGTGATGACGCCCGCCGCCGCCGCCGCCGCTTCCATCCGCCGTGCGCCCTCCTGGCCCAGCGCCAGCGGCTTCTCGCAGAGGACGTGCTTGCCCGCCGCGATCGCCGCCAGGGCGATCGGCTCGTGGTAGCTATTCGGCGTGCAGATGCTGACCGCGTCGAGCGGCAGCTTCAGCAGCTCCTGATACTCGGTGAAGGCATGTGGCACGCCGAATGTCGCGGCTGCCGCCTGCGCCGCCGTCCCGATCGGGTCGGCGACGGCCACGATCTCGGCCTTGCCCGCGTCCTGCGCGCGCTTGTAGGCCGGGAGATGTCGCAAGGTGGCGATCGCCCCGGCCCCGATGACGCCGATCCGTACTGGTTGGGACATGGCTACCTCCTGGTGAGTAGTCACAGTAGTGCGAGTAGGCGAGTAGGCGAGTGACGATAGCGAGATCGCGGGCAAGGCTCCGTTCTTCCGTCGAGCATTCTTGACTACTGGCCTACTGGTCTACTTCGTCCTACTCGTCCTTGCTCGCCCCCAGAATCGCCGCGCCGACGATCCCGGCATCATCGCCGAGTTGCGAGGGGACGATCTCGATCCCCCGTGCCGCTGCGGGGAGCGCCTCGCGCAGCGCGATCGGGCGGACGAGATCGACGAGCGTTGGCACCGCTTCCACGACGCCGCCACCGATGATGATCCGCGCCGGGTTGTAGAGATTGATCGCGGAGGCGAGGCCGTAGGCGAGGAAGCGTACCGCCTCGTGCAACACCTCCAGCGTTAATTCGTCGTCCTCCTTGAGCGCCTCTGCCAGGAGACCGGAGCGGATCGCCGTGCCGCCGGGGGCGTTGTCGTCGGCCCCCTCAGCCTTCAGGAGATCGCGCAGGATCGAGGGGCGCCCGCGCCGTAGCTCCTCCTGCAAGCGGCGCGTCATCGCCGTGCGCGAGGCGTAGGCTTCGAGGTGGCCGCGCCCGCCGCAGCCGCAAAAGCGCCCGTCGGCATGGACGATCAGGTGGCCGATCTCCCCGGCGGTCGCGTTCGGGCCGCTATCGAGCACGCCTCCGTTGATCAGCGCGCCGCCGACACCGGTGCCGATGAAGACGCAGAGGCTGCGCGCCACCCCGTGCGCCGCGCCGAAGTGCAGCTCGCCGAGCGCCGCCCCTTGCACATCGTTGCCGAGGCGGACCGGCAATCCGAAGCGCCCCCCGAGACTCTCGGCGATCGGGATGTTCGCCAGCCCGCCGAGGTTCGGGGCGGCGATGAGCACGCCGCGCTCGGGGTCCACCTGGCCCGCCGCCGCGACCCCGATGCTCGCGACCGCGCCTTCTTTCAGCTTCGCGGTGGCCAGCGCCTCTTGCGCCGCGTCGCCCATGCGGGTGAGGAGTTCGCCCATGCCCTGTTTCGTTCTTGTCTTCTTCTTGGCGGTGGCGATGACCGTTCCCTTGTCCAGATCGATGATCCCGGCGAGGATCTTGGTCCCGCCCAGGTCGATGCCGAGTCCGTAGCGTGGCTCTTCGCTCTTTGCCATCGTCGCTCCTCCGGCTGCACGCGATTCTCTCCGCCGTGGCCGCCCACGCGGCGTATCGTAGCATGGGCGGGGATAGGCCGTGGCGGTATGTCCTTCGCGGAGGGGGAGCCTGGCAAACGGAGCTGCCTGCCGTGGGGCATTCGCGCCCCTACACCGCCCGCGTGCAAATTTTCATGCCTGCTATACTTCCCGCCGCGTGGGGCTACAACGCCGGTGGGGGAGGGCATGGCCAATCTGATCACCCTGGGTCGCCTCGTTCTCTTCTTCGTGACCCTCGGTATGATCTACTCGCGGCAGGCGACGCTGATCCAGGTCGCCACGTTCCTGCTGATCGTCGTCATCGCCAGCGATGCGCTCGACGGGTGGGTCGCGCGGCGCCAGGGCAGCACCAGCGATTTCGGCTCGGTGATCGATATCGCCGGGGATCGGGTGGTGGAGCAATGCTCCTGGGTCGTCTTCGCGCACCTGGGACTGATCGGCGTCTGGATCCCGCTGCTCGCGATCACCCGGGGCATCCTGGTCGACACACTCCGGGCGGTCGCGTTCCGCGATGGGCGCACCGCATTCGGCCCGAAGACGATGGCGCGCTCCCCGATCACCGAATGGCTGACCGCCTCGCGGACGATGCGCGCCATCTATGGCATCGCCAAGGCGTCGGCGTTCGTCTTCCTGGCCGGGTTGGTCGCGGATGCGGGGACAGGACAACCGGCGGTATCGTTTTTCGCCGGCGGGCCGCTCTGGTACTTCGGCTGGCTCTGCGTCTATGGCTCGGTGGTACTGACGATCGTGCGCGGCGTGCCGGTCCTGATCGATTCGTGGGAGTACATGACCAGCAGCGGCAAGGTGCGGGCGTGAGTACGAAGAGAGGCGGCACGATCGGGGATCGTCAGCCCGATGCGGTTGCGGCCACGGCGGGCACCGTCGCGGCGCTCTTCGACGTGGACAATACCCTGCTCCCCGGCACGACCTCCGAGCGCCTCTTCGTGCGCGCGCTCATCCGTGGCGGCCATTACGGCGCGCGCGCCGCGCTCGCTACGGCGACGACCGTGCTGCACCACGCGCGGCTCGGCCCCTTCGCCGCGCTCCGCCTCCATCGCCCCTACCTGCGCGGGCGCACCGTCGCGGAGGTCGCCGTGCTGGCCGAGCAGGTCTTCGCGCGGGAGATCCTGCCGCGCCTCGCGCCGCATGGCGCGGCGCGCGTGCGCTGGCACCTGGGGTGCGGGCATCACGTCGCGCTCCTGTCCGGGGCTCCCCACTTCCTGGCCGAATTGCTGGCCGCATATCTGGGGGTGGGCACCATCCTCGCCACGCCGCTCGCCCTGGAAGCGGGGCGTTACACCGGCGAGTTGGCCGATCTGCATCCCTACGGCGCGCGGAAGGCGATCCTGGCGCGGCGCTTCGCCACGGCGCACGGCGTGGGTCTGTCCGACTCCTACGCCTATGCCGATCACCACAGCGACGCCCCACTGCTGGCCCTCTTCGGCCATCCGGTCTGCGTCAATCCCACGGCGCGACTACGGCGGATCGCCGCGCGCGAAGGGTGGCCGACCGAGCGGTGGGGCGCGGCGACGGTCAGGGCATCCTGAGATGGTGTCGGCAAGGGCGGGGGTGCGTGTAATTGTTCGTGCAACGCCTTAAAGTATAGCCGATCGGCGCGGCGGGTGGCATCGGTCGAACGATCGGTGTTTTTGGGGCGCGAGCGGGCTATAGTGATGGACTGGACCCGGTGCGGGGGCACGATCGTCGCTGTGCGCGAGGATCGCGCACGGGCCACCGCCGCCGTGGCCCGTGCGGCAGCGCGGGAGGTAATTGCGCGGCGTGCGGCACCCGATCGCACACCAACGATGCATTGAAATAGGGTGGTCGGACAGGATGAAATCCTCGTTCGGTCCCCGACACGGGAGCACCGATGACCGCGGCCCAAGAAATTGATCGGATCGTCGAACGGATCAAGAAACTCCTCGCCCTCGCCACATCGCAGAACCCGCACGAGGCGGCGCTGGCGGCGGCCAAAGCCCAGGAACTTCTCTTCCGCCACAACCTCAGTATGGCGATGGTGGAGGCCGCGACCGAAGGCGGCGCGAACAGCGACTACGTCAACGATCGCTTCGACAGCGGCGGCTGGATGCACTGGCGGCGGCGGCTGCTGGCGGCGGTGGCCCGCAATAATTTTTGTCGCGGCGTCAGCTACCAGGGGACGCGCGAGGTCGGCATCGTCGGTGAGCCGCACAACGTCACCGTCGTGAAGCACCTCTACGCCTTTCTGGTGCGCGAGGTCGTCCGCCTCGCCGATGTGGGGGTGCGCGCGGATCGCACGCTGGACGAGGAGGAGCGCCGCGCCTGGAAGCGGAGCTTCTATCTCGGTGCCGTACGGACGATCGCGCAACGCCTGACCGAGCAGCGCGAGCGCGATGTCAACGCCGACCCGAATGCCGCCGCGCTGGTCATCCGCAAGGGTCAGGAGTTGGAGGACGCCTATCGCGAGCATTTCCCCGGATTGCATCCCGACGATAGTGCGGCTGAGGAGGAGGAGGAAGCGCCGCCGAAACGCGAGGATCGCGGGCCACGCCGCCCGCGCCGCGACGACGGTTACCGCGCGGGGCTGATTGCCGGGAAGACGATTCCGCTGAATCTGCCGCTCGAAGCACCGCGCCGCGCGACGAATGGGCGACATGGCGCGGAGGGGCATTAGCCGCCGACGCACGGATAGTAGCATCAGGGGTGGGCAGGGCAATCATCGCCCTGCCCACCCCTTCATCGTTCCCGTTGCGCCGCTACGGGAGCGGCTGCCCACCGGTGACGCCGATGATCTCGCCGGTGATGTAGCGCGAATCGTCCGAGGCGAGGAACACATAGGAAGGGGCCAACTCCGCCGGCTGCGCGGGCCGACCCATCGGGCCGTCCTGGCCGAACTTCGCGACCTGCTCGGGGGGCATGGTGGCGGCGATCAGAGGTGTCCAGACCGGGCCGGGGGCGACGGCGTTGACGCGAATCCCCTGTTTGATCAGGTCCTGCGCCAGTCCCTTGGTGAAGGTGACGATCGCCCCCTTGGTGGTGGCGTAGGCGAGGAGCGAGGCGGAGGGATTGTACGCCTGGATCGAGGTGGTATTGATGATCGTGCCGCCCGCGCGTAGCTGCGGCAACGCCGCCTTGCTGAGGTAGAACATCGCCAGGATGTTGGTGCGGAAGGTGCGCTCGATCTCCGCGCTGGGGAGATCGGCCAGCCCCGCATGGCTCATCTGGAAGGCGGCGTTATTGACCAGGATATCGAGGTAGCCGAACTCCTGAACCGTCTGCCGCACGATCGCCTGGCAATGCGTCTCGTCGCCGATGTCCCCGGCGATCGTCAGCACCTGTCGACCGGCGTCGCGCACCAGGCGCGCGGTCTCCTCGGCGTCCTCGTCCTCGCTGAGGTAGGAGATCGCCACGTCCGCCCCTTCGCGGGCGAAGGCGAGGGCCACCGCCCGCCCGATCCCGGAGTCGCCGCCGGTGATCAGCGCCACCTTGCCGGTGAGACGGTTGTGGCCGTGGTACGACTCCTCGCCGTGGTCGGGCGTCGGCTGCATCGCGCCCGTGGTGCCGGGCGGGGCTTGTTGCTGCTCCGGGAAGGGCGGCTTTGCGCCCTGTTCCTGGGGATTGCGGGTCTGGCTCATCCTTTCGCTCCCTCCTGATAGGACTCGGTTTCGGCGCGGCTGGCGACCAGCCATCTGGGGCTACTACGCAGGATGCGGACCCTGGCGGGCCGGGCAGTTGCCTCGGTGGCAGGCGGGCTGCGAGAATAGGGGCTCATCTGGGCGGGGTTTTTGCGCCCTCGCGAACGGTGCTACACTAGGGCGCGTGAGGGAGCGGGTGCCGCGCTCGTCGCGGTGCGACCGATCCCGTGGAGAAGGAGGTACGGCGGTGTCAACGACGAGTAGTGGCAAATCCCCGGCGTCGAGCGGCCTCGACGGCGTGGTGGTCGCCAACACCGAGATGAGCGATGTCGATGGACAGCTCGGACACCTGACGGTGCGCGGCTACGACATCGAAGAACTGGCCGGGCGGGCCACGTTCGAGGAGGTGACCTACCTTCTGTGGCACGGTGCCCTGCCGAACGAAAGCGAGCTCACGGCACTCGAGGGCGAGTTGCGCGGCTATCGCCGGTTGCCGGAGGAGACGACGGCGGCGATCGAACTAGCGGCCAAGCGGATGGAGCCGATGGACGCCCTCCGCTTCGCGGTCGCGTCCCTCACCGCGGACGAGACCGATTCCGAGGACGACTCGCGCGAGGCGAACCTGCGCCGCTCCGCCATGTTGCTCGCGCGCGTGCCGATCATCATTGCCAACTATCAACGCCTCCGCAACGGGCAGCCGCCGGTCCCCCCGCGCGACGAGCTCGGCATCGCGGCCAACTACCTGTACGGGTTGACCGGCCAAGAACCGGACGCCTCGCGCGTGCAGGGGCTTGATACCTACCTCGTCACCGTGGCCGACCACGGCATGAACGCCTCCACCTTCACCGCGCGCGTCATCGGCTCCACCGCGTCGGACTTCGTCTCGGCGGTCACCGGGGCGATCGGGGCGCTGAAGGGACCGCTGCACGGCGGCGCGCCCGGCCCGGCCCTGACGATGATCGAGGAGATCGGCACGCCCGATCGCGCCGAAGCCTGGATGAAGGACGCGATGGCGCACGGTAAGCGGATCATGGGCTTCGGGCACCGCGTCTACAAGGTGCGCGATCCGCGCGCCGAGGTGCTGTACCAGGCCGCGACCGCGATGGCCGCCGACTCCGGGCAGCGCCAGGCGCTGGAACTGGCGAAGGCGGTCGAGGATGCCGGGGTGAAGGTGCTCGCGGAGGCGAAGCCGGGGCGCAACCTGAACACCAACGTCGAGTTTTACACCGCCCTGCTGCTGCGCGAGATCGGCCTCTCCGCCGATCTCTTCAGCCCCACCTTCGCCGTCGGGCGCACCGCCGGGTGGCTGGCGCATCTGCTGGAGCATCGCGAGGGCGGGCGGATCATCCGTCCCCAGTCGGAGTACGTGGGTCCGCGCGATCTGCACTACGTCCCGATCGCCGAACGCTAAACGAAAGCATAAAGCCCCGGACCCGCCTCGCGGGTCCGGGGCTTTTGCGTGGCCCGGTCGCAGCCGCGCTCAGCGGAATTCGAGGAAATCGTGGACGAGGCGGGCGAACCGTTCGGGGACCGCGCCGTGGATGCCGTGCCCTACCCCTGGCAGCCGCACCAGCGTCCCTTGCGGCAGCAGACCGATCGCCCGGTCGGCATCGGCGTCGGCGAGCGCGCCGCCCGCCGCCGGGTCGGCCTGTAGGAGCAGGGTGGGCGCGGCGATGGCGCGCAGGCAGGCGTCCTGATCGTAGGTGCCGGTGGCCCGGTCGGTCACGATCAGATTGAGGACGTCGGGGTCGAGTCGGGCGAGCCGCGACGCATGGGCGCGCAGCCAGACCGGGTCGCTGTTCGGCTGGCGCGCGCCCAGGATGGCGGTGATCTCCGGGATGCTGTGGCCCGCCGCGACCAGATCGCGCATCGCCACGAAATACTCGTGCTCCGGGCGCTGGCCGAACGGGGTGCCCCGGAAGGCGGCGAGGGGCGGGTCCTCCAGCACGACCGCCGCGACCCGTTCCGGTGCCGCCGCCGCGACCGCCGTGGCGATGACCCCGCCGAGCGAGTGCCCGACGACGACCGCCGGTGCGCCGACGACCTCGCGCAGGAAGGCGACGATATCGTCGGCATAGTCGGGGATGGTATAGCCGCCCGACACCCGCCCCGAGCGCCCATGTCCGCGTAGGTCGGGCACGTAGAGTCGCCAGCGCGTGGCGAGGGTCGGCCCGCTGGATAGCCACCCCTGCCAGCAACTCATCACGCCGTGGAGGAGGACGAGCGGCGGCCCATCGGCGCTGTCAACGGCGTAGTTGAGCACCACCGCCCCGGCGTCGAAACGTTCCTCTCGTAGCATCGATGCACCCCTCCCTGTCGTACAGGCTATCATGCGTGACCATTGGTTGTCGCTTTTTGCACGGAATTGCGCCCTGTGCGTGCAATACGTTCGCCGGTTTCCCTCAGGACGTTGTAAGGCCAGATGCGTCGCGCCGTGACCGGTATCCGGTGCATCGCGCTCGCTTATAAGAAGATCGGTGCGCACAGCAAGGCGGACGCGACGACCTTCGCGATCAACCTCGGGCTCCTCTGACAAAGTACGAACGACGAAGTACGAAGTACGAACTGGGGCGCGGCTGGCACAAGGCTTGGCGTGGCCCGTCAGCCGGTTCGTACTTCGTCGCTCGTACTTCGTACTTGTTCAGGCCCAGGCTGCGAGCGCGCCGCGCAGCATGTCGAGCGAGGTGGCGAGGCTGACATCACCGCCTTCACCATCGGACTTCACCGAGACGAGGCCGATCGCGATCACCTTGCCGGTGTCGAGGACGGTCCGGTAGGCGGCGACGGCTTCCGCCACGTCGGGGCCGTGCGGCTCCCTGGTGCTGTGGTTCGGCGTCAGGCGCTCGTCGAGGATGTCCGAGTCGATGTGGAGGTAGAGGGCGTCGCAGCGCGCCGCGAGGTCGGCCACCGCCTCGGCGAGCGGCAGGTCGCCGGCATAGCCCGGCGCGACGCGCGCGATCCGCACGTCCGTGGCGCGGATCAGCTGCTCCTCCGCCCGATCGAGGTTGCGGACGTCGACCATCAGGATCCGGTCGGTGGGGATCGGGGCGACGAGGTGCGACGCCTCGCGCCAGCCGGGATAGCAGAGTCCGGCGCTGACCGCCACCGGCATCCCGCCGAGCATCCCGCTGAGGGTCGTCTTCGGGGTGTTGAAGTCGCCGTGCGCGTCGAACCAGATCAGCCCCAGGCGACTCCCCACGCCGTTGGCCTCTTGCAGCCCGCCGAGGATGCCGGGGAGGACGGTGCAGTTGCTCCCCAACGCTACCACACGTTTCCCGGCGCGCACCCCCGCCGCGATCTCGTCCGCGACCGCGCCGCCATACGTGCCCAGATTGGTGACCCGATCCGCCACGCGGCGCCCCTCGGCGAAACGCGGCTCGCCGTAGCTGACCGTCCCTCCGGCGACCTCGGCACAAACCTTGCGTCCCTCGTCGATGATCCGTACCGCCGCATCCTCGGCGCGGATATCGTTCCAATAGCGCAGTCCGACGACGTGCAGATCCACCTCTCCCCCTCTTCATCCACTTGTCCGCGAGCCTGCGGGGAAGTATACAGTCGCGAGTCGTGAGTCGACAGTGGCGCATCGGTGCTGCTACTCTATTTGCCGCCTGGCAGCGCGATCTCACGACTCACGACTCACGACTCACGACAGGAGGGGGGCAATGGCCGATTTCTCGTTCGATGTCGTCTCGCAGTTCGATCGGCAGGAGCTGAAGAACGCGGTCGATCAGACGACGCGCGAGGTGCAGACGCGCTACGACCTGAAGGACACGAAGACCGAGATCGAACTCGAAAAGGAGGCGATCAACTTCAACACCGCCAGTGACATGACGTTGGCGACGTTGAAGGACATCTTGGAGAGCAAGCTGATCCGGCGCGGGCTCTCGCTGAAGATTCTCGATTACCAGAAGGCGGAGGAGGCGAGCGGCGGGCGGGTGCGCCAGACGATCAAGCTGAAGGAGGGGCTGACCGACGAACTCGCCAAGCAGATCAGCAAGCAGATTCGCACCGAATTCAAGAAGGTCAACCCGCAGATCCAGGGCGATGCGGTGCGCGTCTCGGCGAAGAACAAGGACGACCTGCAAGGGGTCATCACGGCGCTCAAGGGCAAGGCCGACGAGTTCCCGGTGGCGTTGCAGTTCACGAATTACCGCTGAGTGTAGTAATCAGTAGTCAGTAGACGGAAGGATTGTTAGAAGCCCTGCTCTGACTGGGCACCATGAGCCTGACAACGCTCCGTCCGACTACCGACTACTGACTACTCGCCTACGGCGGCGGCGGCGGCGGCTCGGCGGCGCGCGAGGAGGTGTCGCCACCGAGGACGCGCCCTTCGAGCGGCGAGCCGACCGGGAAGACGGCGACGGCGGGGGGCGGGCTGCTCGGCCAGACGCGCTGGAACATCACCCATTGCGCCGGATCGGCCCGGATATGGCGTTCCAGGATGGCGACGATGTGGTCCAGGCCACCTTGTAGATCGGCGTCCATGTCGCCGGTCTTGGTGATGTAGAAGATGTCGTCGAGGAGCAGGGTGTGGTGGTAATGATGGCGGCGGCAGATCAGCGGCACGATCGCCGCGCCGGTCTCCAGCGCCAGCCGCACCGCCCCGATCGGCAGGGTCGTCTCTTCGCCGAAGAAGGTGACCTTCCGGCCATTGCGGAGGAAATCGCGGTCGGTGGCGAGGCCGATCGCCTCCCCACGCCGCAGGCCGCGCAGCAGTCGGCGCAGGCCGCCGGGCGTCGCCTCCTCGAGGTCGAAGCCCTTGCTGCCGCGCAGATACGTCACCCCTTCGTGGACGAATTCGCTGACCGTGCGCACCGTCATCAGCACCGCGCGGTAGCCATTGTGCGGGATCATCTGCCCAGCGACATCGAACGCGCCCATGTGGAGGGTGACGAAGATGACCCCTTTGCCGCGCTCGTGCGCCCGCGCGACCGTCTCCCACGAGCCGAGGATGACGATTTGTTGCGCCAGGTCGTCGAGGGAGATGCGCTTGAGGCGGGTGAGATCGTAGAAGTTCCGGGCGCTGTACCGGAAGGTCCGCCGCGCCAGGGTGCGTAGCTCATCGAGCGAGGCATCGTCGCCGCGCGCGTGGCGCAGATTGTCGATCACATTGGCGCGATAGCCGGGCGCGAAGCGGTAGAAGAGATCGCCGAGATGGTCCACGATGAAGTAGCCGAGCGGCAGCGGCACAGTGGTGGAGAAGATGCTGATGGCATCCGCCAGTCGCCTGCTGAGCCATTGCTTCGTGGTCAACCCGCGCGGCGTCTCACCCTTGGCGCGCGCATCCTGCGATGTCGCCCCAGGGGACCGTTTCTGCCCTTGTTGTGGCACTTCCTGCCCCATCGTGCCCGCCCACCTCGCTCCACGCCGTTGTTCGGCGCGCGCACGATGGTAGCACACGGTAGTCGGTAGTCGGTAGTCGGTAGTCCGCGGTCGGTAGTCCGTAGTGATGGTGCTGAGTCGGTTGTCCGGCATAATGCCTTTGCAGCTGGACTACGGACCACGGACCACGGACTACCGACTTACCGATATCGCTTCAGCAACCCATCCAGGTACGCGCTATAGCGGGCGGCGAGGGCGGGGCTGTCGAGGATCAGCAAATTTTCGGCGTTGAACTGGGCACTACGCGAGAAGTTGTAGGAGCCGGTGATGACCGTGTCGTCCACGATCAGCACCTTATTGTGCATGAAATCGTGCGGCGTGTCCGGGTGATACCGCTGCGAATCCTTCCCCGCGAGGCGGGCGCGGGCCACGATGTCGCGCACCGCGCCGATCTTCCAGATGTTGTGCGGCACCGTCTCCCACTGTTTCAGGACATCGGCCATCTGCGTGCGGTCGTAGAGGCCGTCGATGGCGACTCGTCCGCCATCGAGCAGCTCGCGCAGCGCGCCGAGGAGGGTGCCGGAGTTGAGGAGCATGCTGCAAATGCGGACGCGGCGCTCGGCGCGGGCCACGCGGGCCGCCACCGCCGCGTCGATCGCGTCGCCGCGTCCCGGCGAGAAGTAGAGTTGCACGCCCAGCGGAGCGCCCTCGTAGCGAAGTGTGAGCGGCGGGACATCGAACTCGCCGGTATCGTCGTTGTGGTGCTCGCGCCAGAGGTCGGCGAAGTTGCGCGCATACGCCGTCGCCACTTCCGGCGCGGCGATGACGACGATGTTGTTCTCCTGGAGGGTCCAGGCGTCGTCGGTGAAGTTCGTCGAGCCGGTCCAGACCCGGGCATCCGGCTTCCCGGCGTCGCGCACGATGTACTTGTGGTGCATCAGCTTCGGCCCACCGATGCGGGTGTAGGGGAAGCCGAGTGCACGGATGAAGGGCCCGGTCCCCGGGGACGCGGGGTCCATCCCGGCCCCGGTCTCCGGCGGCTCCGGCTTATCGGCGTCGTAGGCGATGCGGATCGCCACCCCCGCCGCCGCACGCTCACGCAGCGCCGCCGCGAAGATCTGCCCCAGGTCGTCGCTGAGCCGACAATCGTAGAGCGCGAGGTCCAGGCTCTGCCGCGCGCCGCCGATGAACTCGGTCAGCAACGCCGCCACCTCGCGCGCCGTCTGCGCGCCCTGGGCCAGGAACCGCACCGTCAGATCCTGCTCGCCCGTGCGCAGGTCATTCCAGCCTTGCATCGCCCACCTTCCCTTTCGGGGCGTCCCGATGCACGATGTATGCCCGCAGACATCCGCGCACATGGAAAACGGCGGTCGGTGCCAACCACACCGACCGCCGCGAAGGATAGGGGGCGGGCACGCTCGCCACAAGGGCCAACCCCTTATAGGTATGTACGCTTGGCTGCCGCGAGTGGTTTACCGCCTGGCCCGATCTAGCTATGAACGTTCAGGCCACGTCCGCCGTCGGGGACGTTTGTGGTGTCTCGCGCAGACGGCGGAGTAGCAACAGCCCGGCCCCGGAGACGATGCCGTAGGCGGCGCAGGCGAGGCCGAACTGTGCTGTGGTGATAGCGATATCGATCGCCACGAGATCGTATCGTGGCACCGGCATTAACGGTGCCGGTGGGGGACGCAGTAGAACGCAAAGGCGAGCGACGCCCATGCCCGCTATCGCAGCCAGGGGAGAGATAGCAATCCACCAACCTGAGCGCCTAATTGTACCTTGTAGTGCGTACGCTTGCAGCGTTGCTGCGATCCCCGAGAAGAGCATTACCGGAACAAGGTAGACAGCTACGAAGTCATAGCCCGTCCTCGTGGGCTGGACAGTCTCGCTCCCTAAACTGAGCAGGGTGATAACGAAACGAGTCATCGAGAGGAAATCGGGGAAGAGCCGATAGGAGTGATCGATACCCAGCGCCATCAGAGCGAGTAACGATCCGATCGGGAGGTTCGCCGACCACCAGTGACTGATCACAGGGAAGAGCGAACGCATAATCTGCCGTTGCCAGATCCCGAGCCCCAGCGCGATCGCAGCGAGGACCGGCATCATAATCAGGAGCCGTATGGTGAAAAGCACCCCCATATTGCTACCGAATTGCCCGGAGGATACCAAAGCTACCGGTACGAGTCGGTGGGCGATGCCGAGGATCACGCCGATGGTGCCCAAGGCGAGCATCCATCGCCGCCAAAACCGCCGTTCATCCGTCGAGAGCGCCTGTGTGTCGAGCGCGCTCAGCGCGCCATGCTGACGAGGGCATCGAACGCGCCGCGTAGCGTATCGGCCATGCTGGACGGGGTTGGTGGCAACTGCGCTAATAACGCGGCGAACTCCGCGCCGTAGCGCCGTCGCCACGCGCGCGGGTAGCAACGGGCCAGGAGCCTGATAAGAAAGCGCATCAACCCATTCATTCCGTCACCAGCCTGCTGAAACCGGTCGTCACGAAGGAGCGGAGTTGGGCGAGGTGCTCGCCGAGAGTGGCGCGCCCGGCATCGGTGAGGCGGTAGGGGCGGCGGCGATCGTCGCTCGGCAGGGGCGCGATCAGCCCCCGCTCGTCGAGGCGGGCGAGCGCGCTGTACAACGTTCCCGGGCCGACGCGGACCCCCGAGAAGGCCGCGATGTCCTCGATGATGACATGGTGCCACCGCCTCGTCCGGGTGGCCGGTGATAGCGGTGGCCGGGTGGCTATCGTGCCACCAGCAGAACGAGAACGCGCAGCAGACGAGCTGCCAATGCCGCCGCATGGCCTGGTCAGAGCGGACCT